>Ga0179591_1310576_pt1 | contig 11150 bp, 10 predicted proteins | sample CZOMad2_1_08_16f_FD_182891 | JGI IMG/M metagenome (GOLD analysis project Ga0179591, IMG submission 182891) | Vadose zone soil fungal communities from Angelo Coast Range Reserve, California, USA - CZOMad2_1_08_16fungal (PacBio error correction) | ecosystem: Environmental > Terrestrial > Soil >... | reverse complement strand
TTCTCTTGATGTGCCCCCGATTTCCGATGTTCATGTTAGATCGTCCCCTTTTTTTTCCCATACCTTCCCAGAGACCCCGCCGTACCCGCTACGCCCCCCTAACCATGTCACAAGGGTCTTTCCCAAACAGTACCTAACTGTAAACAAAGGTAGGATAAGGTTCGTCAAAGAGCTTAATTTATCTAGATACATCTTGACAAAATTACGTAGGTAGGGGGCTATTTCCCGTGCAGCTCTTTATGATGTGCCTAATTCTCCACCTCTATGAAATCCACGGGTATATCTGACCCGGTATGGCATTCCCCGATACACCCCAGGGGTCCTAAGACCCTTCTCCCTGCCCTTGGGTAATTCACGGTCTACGAGTCCCGAGTTCTTTGCACGGCTCTATATCTTGTGCCCCCTGTTTCAGCATAGTACGTAGCATTGTCCTATTTATCAACTGCTTACATATATAGGTCGTGGACTCTCCCCTATTGTTAATTTCCCACCTACGCGTGCAAGCTTCCCCCCCCCCTCTGGCTTAGTAGCGTCGTCTCAGGTCTGTTAGCAAGCTGTAGTGGCTGTTCTTTATATAAACTTCAACTTCTCCCTTGCGTACCGTCCGATCGAAAATAGCTTTTTTCCTCCCTAGTCCAGAACTGCTCTCCTCGATGGACGGTCCCATCAAATAGTACCCCTTGGTTACCTATAGTTCGATTGGTCCTTAACCCCCAATACCTCTTTCCTTTGTCCCTTCTATATCAACAAGTTTAGGCCCTCCCCAAATAGGTTCTTCCTGTCTACATGTATAATAACCCCCCCGACAAGAATTACTCTTATGACTTTCCCCTTCTATATAACTTTAAAGAACCCGAAAGTGCTCTAAAATTCTCTACCCAACTGTTTATGACCGCATAAGTCCCATCCTCCCTACCCTCTCATAAGTTGTTGGACGAGCTGTTACTTTCGCATCGTTATGGTACCCCTTTGTCAGACGTTCTTGAGTACTTCGTAAGATTGCTAGTCCTATCCTCAGTCCTCCCCCCTTTATATTCTCTTTTGGTCCTTTGGGCCTCCCCTGCTACATTCTTCAATTCAACAACGCGATTATTCCTACTCTTATGTCCAGAATACCTAGGACCCCTAGTCCTCTCTGTTTAAGGCTCTCCTCCAGACAATTAGTACAGAACGCCGTTTTTAATGCTTTCGTCTCTCTCCTTTTCTAGGGCATTAGAGTAAGTCCTCTAGATCTGTTGGTTCTAAAGGCAAATAGCGTCTAGCGGTGGTACTGATATATAGGCCCACCGCCCCTTTCAGTCTAAGCCCTTATACGACGCGTTGCCTCCCGTCTTTTTCTCTCCGAGGCTGATTATGACCCTTCCTAGGTTCTAAAGATTCTAAAAAGTTTATCTTCTTTCCTCTCTTATATACATTCACAAGTCTACCGGTATATGCGCTCACCTTTCCCCCTGATCGTAGCTCTTCCACCCCTCGTCTCCCCTGATTATCCCATCGTATTCCCCTCGCGGACTACTTCTAGTCTTCCCTTTAGAGTATACCTATGAATTTTTAATACTATCTCCCCCCCCCTTTATTTCTATTTAGTAATGTCCCGCGTCACTTACGTTCCCCCCTGCCCGCAGTTATGTTTTGCACGGCCCCCTACTTAACATTCCTTATCCCTCACCTTTAATAAGCCACCTCTTTCATATACCCCCCCTGTTTTAGAATTCATTTCCCTTTCAAGGCTGTTTAAGTCTTGCTCTTGTCCTATGTTACCCTTTACTTACCCCAACGTTTCCCCCTCTCGAAACATCGCCCTTTTCCCACTCAATCAAAACATCCCTCGAACACTATCACCTCTTGATCGAACATTTCAAACACTTCGAACCCCTGAACCCCAACACCTTCCGAACTCGCCCGTCACGAACGTCAAATCCCTTAACTCTCACCCCCATTCCATTCGCGAACGATCCACCCCACCAGTAGTCAATACCTAATTTATGCGTCAATGAGCGCCCCTTCGCATGAGTTTTTCTTGCTCTTCCTCTCTTGCCAACAGCTATCAGCCTACCCCCCTTACTTTTTTCAGATTTTTTTCCGGGTAGATTAATGAAGGCATTCTCCCGACACAAGTGTTATAGTCCTTCGAACCCTCTTATCCCTGTTTAAACTCCTCTATCAACAGTAGTCCTTAAACTTCCTCTTAGAAAGTAAATTCCGGCCCTCCTAGGGAGGCTCCCCTCTAATCCATTCTATAACCACAAAACCTACCCCCGAATTACCCCCCCCCCTATCCGTCACTTCAAGAGGTTCCGTTAACCGTAAAGTAAAGGTGTCTGAAGCTCGAGACCCCCTTCTCCCTTTCCCTCCCTAGTCCAATCCTATTCCCCCCAAATTTCTACTATATATACCTAGGCATGCTATTAACGCTATAATCTCTCCTACCCCTACCCTTCCCCCATCCATACCCAACGCTATTCCCAGATATTTCTACTATTTCCATCTCTTTAAAAAGATAAGTAGTTAATATAACCTTCCGTCATGCCTCCTGCACGTGAATTCATAATCCTTATAGGCCCGGGAAGGAGAACAGACAAGGATCTAACGTCGTAGACCCCCGGCAGCACTGCGACCCCGTTTACGTAATTGCAGAGGAACTTATGGTTTACCCTCCCCTTACACCCAAAACTATCTTTTTTCGCAAATTGTCGTCTAGATAGTTTTCCTTTACTGATTCTTAGCCCGTACACGCGATCAATCTCTGGGTGTTTTTCACCTTCGCTAAGTGCATAACTGACCTAGGGTGTACACTATGTTCCCAGTAGCCCTTATCAGTCTTTTTTATGTATCCTGTATTACCCTTTAAAAACCCGCTAGTCTTCTTTTATCTACCCCACGCTACCCAGGGAGGGATCATACCCCCATTACTTTTAGATAGAACAGTCCGTCCTTTTTTTTCAACAAAGAAGTCCTAATGCCCAACCTCTCCGTTAAGGTAATTTTAGAAGGCCTATTTTAACTATGCTTCTTCAGATGCTTCCTAAATTTTATTATCTTCTCTGCTTCCCTTTATACTTTCAGGTAGCTTACTGGAGTCATGAGACAGAGAGCTCGGATCGCAACTTTCACGAGTTCCTGTTCCCGTGGTCAACCCGCCTGCACCCAACTCCCTCGTCCTGACGCCTTTCCCAACACCTCCCCCCTGCTTTAAGGCACCTCTCGCCGACGCTTTTGTCGTGAACAGGCCCAAGCCGAACGCTCATCTCTCGATTCCTCCTCCCCCTTTCACCACTTCCTTCTCTTTCCCTTGTAGAGAGAGGAGGATACAGGGGAATAGACAACAACTCATCCCTTAGGCTAGTAGAGACCGTGACTAGAAAGCATTCTCATCATTCGGCCGCGAAGAGTTTTCCCTATATTTCATAGAAGCTCTATTTCTAGACCCTCCCGCGCGGTAGTAATCTTCCCCCTAGCAGATCTAGCTTTATACTTAGATAAAATATGCCCCTTTTTTTCTTAGCGCTCGGCCCTACATCGAGGAGACTTCCTCTCCTTCGCATCTACCTTAGAGGGTACTCACGCTGAGAATGGTATCCTAGTCAATCTCCCTTTCTCGTTCTACACACGGTAGTACCAGGTCTCCCCGATAGAAAGAAATTATGACCTAGAGATACGGCACAGAAAGAACTATTCTTGAGGGATCAGGACTCAACCCACTCGATTAAGCTGTTCTGGAAAGACGGAGAGCGTTCTCTCTCTGGAAACTAGAGCTTAGGGCTTCTGCATGGACAGGTCTGTAGTTAGGGCGGGAAGGTGGATTTTGGCCCCTATTTCCCCGAGGTGCTTTCACAAAAACCTTAAACGTGTGTAAGTAGGCCCTTTAACCCTCACGACGAAGGTAAGTAAGTAATTTAAATACCGAGCACTCCTGGGTTGGGAGATTCCCCCTGTGCTTTTTGTCCTCCATTTGTTAATCTCTTTGTTTTCCCCTACAGTGCTGGTTCACTGTTACTAAGAAACAATCTCTATAGGCTTTATTACGTTCCTCTTCGTATTCTTCTCGTAGAGCTAAGACTAGCTGCGCTAGGCTTAACCTCTATCCCTTTATTCCCCCCCTCAGTCCTTTAGCTCATTCACCTCTGAAATTTCCTCTCCCTTCTCTTTTTACTTTCGTCGCCCATCCCTTAACCTTAAAACCTTTATCTAGGTTCCTTTTCAGCCTAGGCATCCTTGTAGTTTATATTTTCTAAAAACCAAATATTTTTCTTTTCCTCTAGCTATGATAAGCGTATTTAATTTAGGTTCTCCCCTTACAGGTGCATTATCTCCTTTTCTACTTCTAAAAAAAAGATATCCCCTAACCCAAAGTTTTCCCCAAGTCCTTTTTTCTGGTTTTGTTTGTTTCAACATGAATAACTTTCCTTATAAGTGAAAGTGAGATAAACTTTGAATCCCCCCCAAAATCTACATGACTAGACCAACCCCTCTTGTCTTAAAGACGAACAGACCCATGACATTTCTCCTACCTCCATCTCTCCTTGGAATGAAACTCCACATTCCCGGCAGACAGTCCCCGATCTCTTAATGCGCGTAAAATTTTCCTCCCTAAATCGTCAGAGAGGTTGGAAGAGCTGGTATTTGTCGTTTTCTTCCAGTCTTTCCATTAGATTTGTTGTGTCTCTCCTGATCTCCCCAGGGCGATATCACGTTCTACGAACAGCGGTCTCTCCGGAAATATAGGAGTCCTCACCTCCCACCAACTTGGAAGAAGACGCGGATCCGCCCGTCCACCGAGCATTTGTGATTCCTTTCTGACCATTTCAAGCGCACAGGACCGTTTGATGGTCTGCCCTTTTTCTCGTAACCGTTAATTTTTTTCCCATTTGTGGTGCTCTCCCTTACTAAACTCCCGAACTGTGTTGCCCAGTGCGTCGATCATTGGCGCAAAGGTTTCCTGTTCCGCTTGTTCGAAACGTTTCCGGTCGTCCTTCTCGTTAACCTTTACTTACCAGATTTTTCGTCGGATTTTTTTTGAAGCCTAAGGAGGTATGAACCTTTTCTTTTCTATCACACACAATTGTCATGACGGCAGTCCCCACCCCCACGTCATTTTTATTTCCTTCCCCGATTCCTGAAACTGGTATAAACTTAGACTTCCCCCCACCTCCCACCGCCACTGCTCACGCGGACGATAGCGCTCCTTGCGACGACGCACGCCGGCCTCCCTTTTTTCCATCCTGAGTCCGATGTTCCCACGACCTCATAACCTCGTTGGCCCTATCCACCCGTACCTTTCTTCCCGCTTCGGCCCATATTTAGCCCCTACACGTTTCGACAAATAGGTTTTCTTCCTATTGAATCTTAGGTTGATTGAATGCTTGTGGACCCCCCCTCCCGGCGATTTTTTCTTATAGCTCTGCAAGAGGCGCAGTGAAAGCTTTTTCTGAGCTCCACACCACCCGCCCTTTGGACCCCATGGACGTAGGGAAGATCAAGGCCCCGGTCTAATTCCCGCGACCGTCTTGAGAACAGCTAGAGCCCGCGCCACGCTCCGAGCGTTCATCTTCCCCTCCCTCTTATTTGAACTCTTCTTGAGCAAAGATACCCTATCGCACCACGAAAGCCGCCTTGCAACGGCGCCACGTCTTTCCAAACACAGCTTCCCCTGCCCCCTGTCTAGCATTTCCCCCCGTCAATTTTATTTCTTGATTCCATATACCGAACTTTGGTTTTGGTTCTGTCCCATTGACTGGCCAAGGTCCTTTCCACTGCTCCCCAATTTAGTAGCTTCCACCTATCTTACCATCCAGTCCCGGAAGTCAACTCCAATAGGAGCGTTATTTCCGCCCTCTTATTGATCGTGAAGGACCACATTGAACCGGCTTCTCTTAACTCTTTCCCCGCAAACCCCCCGATTTTAATCTCTAGTAAAAGGGCAAGGTTTCTTGCCATTCCGGTGCCTTTTTTGGAGTGAGTGAGACCCTCTTTGGGGTTTTTTTTCTCCCCTTTGAGCCCCGACCGAGCGCCCCTAGAAAAAGTGACGTCTCACCCCCCCGCAATCCTCTCTGGTCTCAAGGATTTTCCTCTCAACCTTCTCAGCCAGTGCTCCTTCTACGACAAGCCTTAGAATTAAGACAATGACCTCCCTTTCCACAATACGGTTGAGTCCCTGTATACCCCCATGGATGACTTGGAGCAGGATTGGTTCCTCCTTCATCGATAGCGTGGTGCCGAGAGATACAAGATCTCCTCTCCAAGCCTCCCAAGGTGTGCTAAGTTACTAATCAGATCTTGCCTTCTTTTTTCCTTCCTTAATTCTGATTCGCTTAGTCGGCAGTTTCAAGCTCCCCCCCCCCCAGGTTTATCTAAGGAGGTAAAGTCCTGCTGGATGTGATCATGGTGTCTAGTTGACCCTCTATACTGCGCATTTTCTTCCCTCCCCTAACCACCCCCCAGCAGTCTCCCTTCCCCATCAAAAGGCCTTCGATCCATTCGATATCTCTTACTAGGAGGACAAAGAGCGTGCCCCTTCCTCGCGCCGGTTTCTTGAAGTGCCCTGAACTTCAACGATTCTCTTCTTCCCAAATCGCTCCCTTTGAGAGCCGCCCCTTCCCGGTCCTCCAGATATGCCGATGAGCTACATAGCAGGGTAGAAGGAAAATTGAACTACAAAAGCATGTCCCTCCCCCACCCCAAAAGATATATCTACCTCCCGAACGAAAGGGCGCTAGACATCGGAAGTATCCTTCTCTTGTTAATCCGTCGGACTCAGTGCCGTTTCTCGCGAGATCTATGGAGTCACGCACTTCCCAGGCGTAGTGTGTTTCCCTATCTCCCGTTTCGGTTTGGATTCTATGCTCACTATGTTTATCAAGCAGACGTTCATTGTTCCCGCACTTGTTGCTAGCCGTATCACCAGGTGCTTTGTTGATTCTGCGGACAACACTGTACGGCGCATCAGCAGATTAAAGTTGACTCCTTTCAGGAGGACACAATTCATCCCCCTATCCCTGAATGCCAAGTCCGCCGAACTGCATATTTGGTAGCTTTTCATGGAGAGATTAAAGACTGCCCCTCTTTAGCCCAACCCCCTTTGCGGGATCTGAGCGCACAGTCTTTTCTTTGACGATTTTTCGAGAAAGGATGCCACCTTGGACCCACGCTTTCCAGTAGAGAGTCTACCCCCTATCAGTTCCCTTTGGCATATGTGTCCCTGTTCTTTTGATTTGCCGGGAAATTTCTGTCTTTTACCCAGTTTCCCGCCCAACCCTGGGACTTCTCCTTTGACAGAGAGAGGTTTTTCGAGCGTAACTGTCCTCCCTGGTTTTCCCCAGCGGCCGACTTTTTACGACATTGACTATAAATTTCCGAAGTACTACTCCGGTTTTCGCCAAGCCTGCCCAGGGGTTGGAACCCCCTTTCTTCCACTTATCCAGACCTCATCGGTGCCCCCTACCAGTTTATTTTCAAGGATATAGCTCCAAAAATTTTCCGTGAAGGAGAATTTATTCCGCCCCACGGAATTGTATCTTGACGCGACTAGCATAAGTCTCGCCGTTCCCCCCCCCTTCCCTCACTCTTGCGAATTTTTAGTGAGGAAGTTAGAGACCAGGAGGAACTCGAAAGACGGGGAGAAGTATTATTTAAGGGTGCTCGACATTCAGCCAAAATGGAGTCCCTCCTGCGGACCCCCCACGAAAACCTTTCCGAGATTCCCCCCCCCGATGACCGATTAGGATCCCCCCCCCACGTTGTAAGAGCCTTCCCGCGATAGAGAGCAACTGACGTCCGGAGAGCTTCCAAACAGTTACGTTCCATCCTTGCCATTCACAGGGCAATGGTAGTTGCGGTCGTCCCCACCCAACGATTTTTCCTCTCGTTTCTTCGTAGGAGAGAGGGCTGGAATTTCTGATTCGACTGAGCAAAGGGTCGAATTCCCGGCATGGACAACCAACACTCCCCCCACCACCTTTTTCAAATCCCCCTTGTTGGGGCCCTTTTTTTTAGAAGTTTTAAGAACTGATCTAATGACAAGTCGAGAGAAATAAGTACAAAAACCGCTCTTTCTATATTAAGAAACCAAGACTTTTTTTTTTTTTATTCATATATAACTACAGCTGTCCAATATGTCTTACTCTTTCCCTATTGTCTGTTAAGCGTTATTCCGCTGCGGCGAGGTGAAGCGCAGGCTAATCCTTCCATTTTCCCCTTAGGTTTATTCTAGGCCCCCAGTGCCTATAGTCTTACGCTTCACCCCTCCTTCGAATTTCCAGCTTACCAAAGAAGTTCTAGAGTGCCCCACTTCTGAGTCGATTATGTAATTTCCAGCAGTGTGAGTAACAGCTCGTCCGCCTCGATTCTCTTACGGTGAGCGACCCATACCTCGTACTCGTATATGGTTGACATGATCGGACCCCCTAGTGACGGTCTTTATTATCCAACCACGATTTCCCCTTTCGATTTATCCCCGTCAATCTTCAACCCCCCCCCCCCCCAGCTTTTCCCAAGATCCCTTATAGCTACTTCCCCCTCTTTCAGGGTACGCTCCCTAGCGTAGAGTACGGTACTCTTCGTCTTTTATAGAGGACCTAGATCTTGCTTTGTAGCTATCCTTTCTGTTAGTTATCTTGCCTTAACCGGTAGAGCCGCTACATTATATCCCTCTGTTAAACCTACCTTCACAAGCTTTTTCCACAAATTTTACCCCCTCTCGCGGCTATTATAGGTAGACGGCTCCTGGATCTTTCGGAATCGCCTAGGTCCTCGATTGGACTGTTTACGCTCTATCGCCTGAGAAGGGGGACTCTTACTCCCTAGCTACGTGGTCTTACTATAAGAATCCGAGCTGAGTTTCGAATCTCTAGAAACCTGAAGCACTCTCCTAGCCCTCTTAATATTAAACCTCTTCTTCGCCCCTCCTAGATTTTTCGGCGTTCCAAGGGAGTGCAAGAAGACTTTACATCACGGTCCTTAACACTATGCTAACCTCGTTTCCCGACGAGGGATTCGATAGTCTTCTCTTATCAAACGCTTTACACTTTTCACTCGTAGCTCATCTTTCATGTTAAGGGGCAGAGAGAGAGCTTCTTTTCACTTGCCTTCGCCTCATCGATTCCTGTCTATGTTCACTAGGTAGATTAAAACGAGCTCCTTCCTTCTTAACTCATCTTTTCCCCACAAGAGACAAAAGTTTCTATTCCAGACAAGGGTCAATACGTAGTTGGAAATAGGCCACGCTTACTACTCGTTTTTGGTCCGATTCTCTTGTAAGCCCATCTAGGTGGGCCCAAATGTCAGGAGTGAAGAGGTACCCCCCCCCCTCGCTTTAAGCTTTCGTCAATGCGATCAATAAGTCCCGGGAGCAACCCCATACGAGAATCTTTTGAACCGGGGAGATGGGGAGTGGGTATGGGTGAGTAAACGCGGAAAGAAAGAGGCGAGGAAGGACGAACAAATCCCCCCAAACCCCAACAAAAAGAACAAAGAACCCCCCCCCCCCCACCCAACACCCCCCCCCCCCCCCCCAGCCTTCAACGCTTCTCATCATTAACGTACTATTAGCAGGGTATCTCTTACGTTTTCGAGACGCGTAGGCCTCAAGTGTCGTACAAACGCGTGGAGCTGCACAAGAAGGCCCAGGGAAAGGAATTCCCTAGTCTCAAGCGCTTGTCGCTGGTAGTATTATATCCTTGTGTTTTCTGGTGGAGAGTATATCTGCTCCGAGGACGACTATTTAGCCTCTCAGTAATATTTCGTTATATTCAACTTCAACTGTTAGAAGGGAGTTCGGTCTCTTAGTCCTGACCCCGTCCTCGACACTCGTTAATTTAATTTATTTCTGGTCTTTTATTATTTGTTATATTTGTGGTTATTCTCTTATCTCCATCTGAGGATTTTCAACATTTACTTTCTAATCCTGCTTTCAAGGCGTCTAGTTTTTGATTCTTTGGTCGTTCTTTCAACTGTATTATCTAGGCCTAAGGTAAGTAGAAACGTGCGGCCCCCCCCAGTTAATGCCTTCCTGACCTGAAAAAATATAATATTCCCACCATTAGTATTCTACCTCTTCTTCCTCTTTCTCCCTTTCTATAGCATCTCTGGTTATTGATTCCCCTTCCGACTCCCCTCTCTGTCTTTACCTGCTGGTGGATAGTAGACTCTGTCGACTTTTTTTTTATCTCGTTAAATCTTGTCAGTTTGTACCAGTTGCGTTTATTAAGTTTTGGTTCGTTTCTCTCTCTTTGAAGATCGTGTGAGATTTCGATCGAGGTTGATATTAATGTACATGTGGAGTTTCGTTTTCTTTCTATTTTCCCTTCACCTCCACATTTCCAAGGAATCCACTCTCCCATGAGCAGTTCACTGCGAAGATTCTCACAGCTCTTGCACCCCCCCTTTCTCTTGTTTGGGGGGGGTTGGCTCTCAAGGATGACCCATTAAACCGGAGCATATTAAGTTCTGAGTAGCTAATGAGATCCTTCGTCCCTTCTGGATTCGGGCTCATCCCCTTATTAGTCCTTTTTCTTCTTACTTCAGCGACTCGTTCTAAATCAAATCAATTGTTATATATATCCCCGGTAGCTGTACCTTCTACCTTGGATTCATACTACGTTAGAACCTGGGTAAATCTCTGTTCTCCTATTATCCCTCTTTAGTGTGCTAGTTTTAAAAATGTTTTCTCTAGTACCTGTCGAGTATAATATTTTATATAACATGATATACTATATCTTGCTGGAATCTCTTATACGTCCCCTATTAGTTACTAGAAAGCTTCCCAGAGGCCTATTTTTCATAGGTCTGTTAGTTAGTTACCCGAGTGGAGTCTGTTTTCCTTCTATCCTCCCACAATTACCGCGAGTTTGAAGAGGGCCCTGCTAGGCGAACCTCTCTAGTTCTTCATTAATAAGGACTAAGCCCTCTCTCGTATTTCTTCTAACCCGAACCACAGGTCCCTGGCCTCTCCCTATAGTTGGATTCGAATGGCGTAAACCTCTCCCCTCCTCTTGGAGACTTATCCCACCTAGGATACCCCGTCTAGGGTTACTGTAACGTATGAGTACCGTCCCAATCATCAGTTACTGCTTCCCAGTATTTAAGGCCTATTCCCACGAGCTATCCGAACGTATATCCCTTCCTTCTCCACCTTTGTCTCTCCCTCACGACAA
>Ga0179591_1382063_pt1 | contig 11151 bp, 9 predicted proteins | sample CZOMad2_1_08_16f_FD_182891 | JGI IMG/M metagenome (GOLD analysis project Ga0179591, IMG submission 182891) | Vadose zone soil fungal communities from Angelo Coast Range Reserve, California, USA - CZOMad2_1_08_16fungal (PacBio error correction) | ecosystem: Environmental > Terrestrial > Soil >... | reverse complement strand
ACAACTCTATTCTCTTTGTTCCCCGGACTACCATCCCGCCACGTAAACATCCGACGGCATCTGGAAAAATTACTAGTAATCTGGCATTTTTTTTCCAGACCTGACAACGACTTCTCTTCCAGAAAGGGAGAGAGTCCTACTACCTTTTGTGTGATCTTTCGTACGCGTAGGAAATGGTGAAATTTGGGGGGCAGAAAAAACCAGTCTTTGAAACACCCCCCCCCCCTTTGTCTCGACTCATGGCACCTTTCTCACCTCTCCACACACAAAAAGCTCCTGGGAATCCTCGTACTACTCTCGCAGGGAGAAAGGTTCGAGACGTGTGCAACATTACACCCCTTCTTCCCCCTGCGATCGGGTTTCCTCTCTGCACACGCTTTCTCAGTCAAGGCCTTTAAGCTTTTTTTTCCCCCCCCTATCCGTTCCCCAAATCCGTAATGGGCGACGCCACCCAGCCCAGCCGAGTGTTTGGGATCATGTTCGGAGAAGAATTGCGGCTTTACCTTTCCCTGGCCACCGGTCAATGGATTTTCACAACCCCCCCAGTTCTTCTTCCCCCCGTCCAGCTTCCTACTCTTTCCCAGGTCACTTCGAGAAAACTCAGAAGAGGTCTCGCCGATTCCAAAAAAAGAAAGAGACTTTAATTAATAAATAGGTACTAGTGTCCTTCTTCCTCCGTTAACTCCTCCTTCTTTCTCACCCGTAACCCTTCCCCCCTTAGTCGGGCTCCCCTGACCTTTCCCGAAGCTCGCCTTAGAAGACCCTTTAGCAAGGTGCCCATAGAGGGTGGACTTCCTCTCCCTAGTTTTTTTTTTATTCTTATATCTTCCTGACCCCTTACCCCTTCGAGGAGGATACCTACTTTATGACGTTCCTTCCAGGAAGTTCGGAAGGAGTTTAACTAAGGGTCGCCTGATGTGTGTTCGTAGTTTTTCAGAGGATTAAGTAAGAGTAGCTGATACTTTTCTTTCCCCCTCTGCTCTAGGATTAGAGTTATTTTTTGTTATCTTTTTCATTCTTCCATCCACGGTAGTAAATTCTGCCTGGGTCTTTACGTATGTGAAGGATTGGTTTTTGTTTTGATAGTTCTGTGTGCCCAATTGAATTCTTTCCTTTTGCCCCGTTCCCAGAAGTGACTTTCCTTCTTCCCTGTCTGACTCCCCCTGCGCCAAAGGATCCTTTTTTTTATCTCCAATGAGTAGGTGTATCCCGGCACTGGGGCTTGAAAAGTTCCCTTTCCATGTCCTTTGAATGAATTAGTGATAGTCTCGAGTTCCCTTGAAGGGCCCGGTCGTGAAGTCCTTGTCATTTTTTCTTTTCTCATTTTTCGCTTGAGAACTTCTCTTGCTGTAAGAGAGATGATGCTGTTCGGTTTGCAGTTTTTCCTCCAGGTCAAAGTCCGAAGCGGGGGGGGTGTCCAGACTTTGGGGAAGGAAAAAATCGGGAAGCGAGGACCCTCCTCCTCCCGCCAAATCTTCTTCCAATCCTGACATTCTCCTGATTGCGTACCGGTTCCGTTTGGCGCTTGAAACCTCTCAGTATTAGGCTAGGTCCCTTCATCAGTATGTCTTTTTGTTGCTGTGTAGGACACCTCTGCCTCTGTCGTTTTCCCCTTCTCCTGACCTGCACACCCAGGCTGCTCTCGTCGCCGGCTAATAATGACAAGGAGGTACTGCCGGGTCCACCCCCTCCCCCCCCGCCCTAACCCTCTCCTGAACGGTAGTCGCACCCCCACGTCACAGTTTTCTGGTTCGTTCTTCGGGATATCGGCGTGGACCTTTTTGGGGAACAAGTGTCTCTTGGAATGAGTGGAATTTGTTTAGCGTTTTCCTGTTCCCCCATAGAAGGCGGATTAACTGCTTATTTCGGCGCCCCTTCCAACGATTACCCTCCCTTTCTTCAGGCCCCCTTATCTGCTTTCTTGAAGACTGAGTAGGCCCAGGTTACTTCGGATTTTTTATTAGGTTCCTTCGAAGTACCTTCTGGTCATTATCGTTAGGAGGATGATGACATGCCGAGGTTATCCTCTTTCCCGGGAAGGCTCCGAATCTGTGGTTCCCTCCTTCATTTCAACCTCCGATCCTTTCTTGTCCGTGTTCTGACCTGTCTGATTATATGGCTAAACAGTGTAATTTCTTTATCCCCCTCCCCTTCCGCTGGGATCCCCCTTTGTTACTTGCTCCTTTCAGGTCACTCTTCCCCTTTGAAGTCCTCCCCATTTCTAGCCGTTGTCATGGTCCCCCTTCTCCCATGGCCTCTGGTCTCTCGGCCCCGAAGATAAGACCATTTCAAACTGGGATTCAACGTGACACCTTTTTTCCCCTCTTGCCCCTTCGGAAAAGTTATTCTCTTTCTTCTTCTTTTCTTGTCTAGTCTCCTTTTTGGCCCGCTTAGTTCCCCCTTCCTCGTGTAGATGAAATATTTCCAGTGTCTCTTTCTCTCGGGGGTGCTCTGAGTCACTCTTGTCCTTTTTTGTTGTAATGTCCTCTTCCCCTTGCCATCGTACCTTCGAGTGCAAGATGGCGCATGTTTTCAAAGTTGCGAAATAAGGCATCGCCTAGTCTTCTTTCCCCCTTGCTTCTTCCTTTATCACTGGCCTTGTTCCTCTTTTTTCGACATCTACTGGGTTCTCACAGGACTAGGCCGTCCGGACTCTCAAAGTTTTAGCGGACCTTCCCTGCTGATGCCTACAATTCTTCCACCCCCTTCCCCTGACCAATTTCGTCGCTGCGCCTAGACCTTTTCCCAGAGCATTGGTCATGTTCTATCTCTTTGTCTGGAGGTCTTTGAATGGTTTAGGTGCAAAGGAGTAGACCACTTCGCGCCTCCTTTCCCGCAGGAGGCGCCCTTAATCGGCCGTCCCCCCCCTTGCTCCCTTCTTGGACGCAATCTTTCACCGCCCCCTTGAACTTTTCCTCCTCAGGGAGGACGGGATTTACGGTGCCTCCTGACGAAGTTTTTTTTAGACGATCCGTGTTTAGGCGAATCCCCTCTAACTACTCGGTACTCCCCCCCTTCCCGGAGTGCTTCTGAAGGCTCAGAAGGACCCATGGACGCCTTCCTGGGACCGGTAAGCAGAGGACCTAGTACTTCCCCGCCAGTTTTTTTTTATTGCACTCCCCCCCCCCCCTTTCTCTTTCCTACAACAAGAACACTGCGAAAGGGACGGATCCAGGTGTAGAATTGGTACAGTCTGAGATCCCTCTCGGCTCTGATCCCTTCCGCTTTCTTTCTTCGAAGAAGGGGCATCGTGTATCCTGAAGTGTAGTAGTATGGGATAATGTCGTTCTGGTTCTCCCAATAGCAACTCCCACCATCACCCAGGAAAATAGAGTCTTTTCCCACCCCCCATACTCTTTTTTTTGGATGGAACTTATGTGGTATTTCAGGGACGGTTTTGTTTCCCATCAACCCCCCGCCCGCAATATGTCCCTGTCCCTCCCTCAAGGATGGGGTACCGCCCCCCCAGAAGGGAATAAAGAACTGTTCCTTTGATCTAATGAAGACCCTTCTCTTTGACCCCCACTGTTTTCCTTGATAACTAGACTGTCCACCGGTCTAATAGGAGGCGACGTTGTTGCCCTTCGCGTTACCTGTCTTTATCCTTCCTTGCAGAATCATTTACATCCTTAGTCTTTCCGCTTCATGTTACTCCCCGGCGTCATTCAAGTATCGGAGTCTCTGGCTTCCTCCCCCCCCCGGGATCTTCCATTTAGTCGGTTGTGGTTCCCCTCAAGGATCGTCTCGCCACAACCTAGGATCAAGTACATCGGATGAAGCCAGGACCGCTTGCCCCTTTTCTTTCCAGAGATGATCCCCCCTTGACTTCTCCTATGATTCGCTTCCTTGACCATCCCTTCTGTTCCCAGTGCGAGCTTTGGGGCCCGACGTCCGTTAGTTGACAAATGAACTTGAAGTCAAAGTCTCCTACGAAATGCCCCTGCCCCCCCCAGGTACTTTGAGTTTTTTTTCCCGCGTTCCTCTTTCCCTCCTCTTTGGCCAGTTCTCAGGTTCGTGCTCCCAGTCGTTCCTTTCTCATTAAATGCTGGCCAGGTCCTGCTGCTCCTGAGTTAAAAAAAGTAGCTGCTCCCGCTAGGTCCCCCTTCTTCCCTCCCGTGACCCCGTCTTCCTTTTTCCATCCATTGAATAGAATTCGCTTTGGACTCCCAAACCCCCCTGGAACAACCTCCTCTGATGAACGTCGTCCTTAGTTTTGGAGGGGCATGTATTGCTTTGCCATTTACAAAGATTTTTTTTAGTTCAAGCCTCCCCCCAGCTCTCTTCCCCCTCTTCCTCGGTTACCCCCCAAACTTGAAGCCCTCGACGGCTCACGGTAGAAAGATAACACCCGAAAAGCTATCCCTGGTTCCTCTTCATCTGGCCTTTTATGAAACCCTCTTTTTTTCACGGTGAAGTCAATGGTAGGTGGTTGCAAGGGAGATATCCGAGTCCCGTTTCTCTTCTCCTCCCTAGTCTCGATAGCAGAATAGTGAAGCCGGTGCCTTGACTCCTTCCCCCCCCCCATGGCTTCCCCGACGTCGTCGGTTCGACCCCTTTCCTCTTCATGCGCGGTGGTGTTTTATCCCGGATTTTCAGAGGAAATTTCACCCACAGTCATACCACCCTGTAGGTGATATGCTCGCTTCCCCTCTAGGACTCTATTTGAACTTGGCCAAGATGATTAAGCTCAGGGTCCCCAGGTTTGAGCCCGCAGAAGATTCATATATGATTACACAAATTTTCCCCGACCTACGCTTCCTGTCCGGGATTCTTCTCTCGAGGTCTGTCCCAGTCTCACGACGGCCCCCGAGTTGAGTCAGCTGGTAGGAGCATTTAAGACGGCCTCCCCCCTGTCAGTGACCTCCCCCGAACTCTTCCCCCTCCGTCTTTAAGCTATTTTGTCCCCCCACTCATTTTTCCCCTACGAATAAAAGAACCCCCGCCCCCGACTCCCCCTTTTCAGGTTTTTGTTGTCCCCTGGCTTTCCTATGCTCCCTTCATCAGTTCCAGCGGGGGATAGTATTTTTCTACTCTGACGAGAGCAGGGTTGTTGGCGGTTTTTCGCTCGAATCCTTGAGACCCCCCGACGTTCTAGTTTCCTTCTGAACACTCCCCATCCCTCCCTTGCATCTGGGACTTTATAAGCATATGTAGGGGCTTCCCCTCGGCCCGTCCCCACAAACCAGGTAGAGTCTCCCCCGCAATGTCTCCTCCTGCAGACGCGACTTTTGTGTGATCGGGCTCCCTCGTCCTGCGGAAAGCGGTGTGGGGGCCAAAGCCACCCCCTCCCTTTGGACACAACCCCCCTTGCGTCCTACTGTTGCCCCTTCCCCCTGTTTTCCAACCCACGCTCCTTTTGTGATGTATCCTCTAGCGCATGTGAGTTTCGGAAAAGTAGCTGAAGGACTTCTTCCCCCCCTGTACTTCACCGCCGATAAGGATTTACGCGTATCTTACGGCGTCTTCCTTTAAAGGACCTTTTCATGCCCCCTCGGTGTGAACCCTTCCCCTAGTAGCCACCCTTCTTCCGTGGCCTGATGATGATAATGTCTCGTTCACCATCCCCTTCTTCCTTGCATCAACCCTTCCGGTCATTTTTTTCACCACAGCTTCTTTTCAAAAAGCGCCAACAATGCCCTTCAGGCCATAGTAAAGTCAAAGGCAGAAATATTATTTAACACTCCCCTTTCCCCTTCCCCCCTATGCCATGCCACAAATACAGAGATTTTTTTTATATCCTCCTCCCCTTTCCACCTCTAATCCTCTACCCTTACTTTAAAGCCAGTTTCTAAAGACGTAGAACCTCACCTGCTCCCTGCGAGAAAGATCCCAATGTCATATTCAGAGTCTCCGTTCGAAGACCCCTTCTGTCTCAGGTAAGTTAGAATCGGTGCCGGGCGCAGGGACTTCTCTTTTTAAGAATAATACCTTTTTTTTTTTTTGAGGATTGATGCCCTCAACGCTACTTCACCGATTAGTTTAAATACCGTATTATTAGACGGAAGAGGCCACCTAGTTTTTCTTTCTCCTCTTTTTCCGTGCTTGTGTCTATCCGACTTTTTCTTATGACCTCTTCCCCTTCCTTGGAGACCTTATCTTTGTGGGTTGCCCGATAGTAGGAAGTATTTTATTGTTGGTAGATGGCATCGGCTCGCCCTGGTAATTCTTTTTTCATAGTAGGAATGGATTTTGCCCCTCGTACTCTTTCATTAAGTTTATAGTATTTTGTTCACCATCCTTCCTGGTTGTCCCTGCAACTTTCCCCTTCCTTTGCCTTTAGTCCCCATTTCTGAAAGCATAGCGACAGTACGGCCTTTTTGTGCGTCGCCAATTCAGTTGTTGTGCCGGCAGGCTGGGGAGATGGACAGCCTGCCCTTTCTCCCCCCGCGAGCCTAGAGGACTCCTTTGACGGCCCCTTTTCTCCTTCCATCCTAATTTCTTCATTTTCTCTCTTTTTCTCCTTCTGATAGGAGTATACTATGTCCACAAGGTTTTGTTTATCTAAGGGTAGGGTAACAGTAGCCTCGACCTTGGGTTTTTTCCCCTTCCTTTGAGGGCAAAGTTGAACCACCCCGCGTTGCAGCCCTCTTCCGTTGCTATTTCAGCACTCTCTGCCTCCCTATATTTTTCGACATTTCTTCTCCTGAATTGGGGGGTGGGAATTTATCGCCATCTCTTCCTCTACAGGGGCCCCTCCTTCCCGGGGATGGTCGTTTTTACGTGCTGTTCGGACCCGGTTTCTCGTCTCGCAATTAAACAAATAGGAGGAGAGTCTCCGTTTACTTTTCCCCTCCCTCACCTCTTTTAAATTATCGGACATCCCTCCCCCCCCCTCCACTGCCTTCTTTCGTCCCCTACCACTCACCTTGTCTTCAGCGTCGTATGGGGATTTTGATTCGATTGTCCCTGGTTTGTTCACCCTTTTCTCTGCGGTGGGGCTTGGCTTTCTTTGCTTTTTTCTCACCCCAGGGGTGCTTCCGGAGTTCGGGCTGCGATACAGTAGGAAAGAAGGGTGGGCCCCCCTCCCCTCGCTGTTTCGGACCGATTGCCTCTTCTAAGACCCTTACTGCTATATTAGTTCCCCCTGCCGGTTTGTACCCGGAGTGATGGAAGAGGCTGTTTTCCCTTTCGGTGTTCCTTGCTTTATCCCCTTGCGTATTCCTCCTCTCTTTTTCGTCGCGTCCCTTTCCCCAGAAGACGGCTGATCTTTCGCCTTTTTCTACATTGGGATAAAACTCCTCCCCCTTAAATCTTCGGTATCGCCCCCCAAGGGGGTACCGTCAAAATCTTTGGGATTCTCCTGGCCCCGTTTGCACTAGTCTTCAGTAGAGCCGCGAACGCCTACTTTCTACACGGGGTGTCCTGGGGAATTGCATAAAGTCTAATTTGCTGGATCCTTGATCCTGGTCTAGGCACTGACCTTGGATTCCCAGTGAAATATGTGAAACTTTAATTCCGCCCAGTTCGCTTGCTAGTTCCTTGCGTCTTTTCTTAGTCTAGACCTTTTCTCCGTCTAGTTCCTTTTTCTTCGCTGCGGTGATGCCTAAAGGTTTTTTCTGGATTTAGGGGGTTCCTTTTGTAGTAACTCCGATTTTTTGTATGGAAATCCCCTCCTTCCCAAATTTCCCCCTGTTTTTCTCCTCGTTGTGAGGTTTGAACTCGTTTTGAGTCCCTCGAATTTTATGCAGCTTTTTTCCACAGGATATTTCCTTTAGACGTAAGTTTTACTGTTCGTGTACAGAGCGTACACATGGCGCCCTTCAAGTACTGCGGACCATCTTTCAATTTCTTTCACCCCCTTCGGCCCCCGGAAGAAATGATAACTGAACTTCTTGGCTGGCCGCGAGTCCAAAGAACCATGGATTTCCCTGGCTGAGTATCCGGTTTCGTTTCTCCTCTTATGGTAGCTTTGACCTTACTTTTCTTCCCCAAGCTCTCCAAAGTCTAAAGATTTGTCATCCGAGAGACTGCATCCTTCATGAGTGGGAACCGTAATACTAGTAACCACCAACATCCTTCCCCTCCCCCCTATCTTCTCATCCTGTCTGCCCCTTCCCCGGGACTTTTTTTTGTTTAGCTCCTGCTGAATGGTGAGGGTTGTTCTCTTTTGGGTCCCCAGCACATATGACCTCCACTCTTTTCACGACCCTTTTTCTTTTTTTCTGCTCCACTTGGTGACTTCCGCCGGACAAATGTAAATCCGGGGCCTATTAACTCCTCGAGGCCTATCCCTGCTGTCAATTCCTCTGACGATTCCCGCAGCCACATTAACTCCTTTCAGCCCAAACCGAAATGCAAGACCAGATTATCTTGTCTCCTCGATTTACTCCTTTACCGCCAGGCGTCCCTCCTCCGGCGGCGGGACCACTCCCCCCCCCAATTTTGCGGATGAGAAGAGTGACTTTGTTTCTTTGTTTTCCCCTTTTTTCGGAGCATTTTACTGAATAAATGCTGGCGGGCGTTCCACCACAATAGTAAAAATATACCACTCTATCCCCCCCCCTTTCCTCCCGTTGTGGTTTCTCTGCGATTTGTCACTCTTTTCTTTGGGCCCACGCTGTTCTCGCCCCTCCAGTCGGCCCAAACTTATGAGGCACAGAAGCCTCCCTTTGTCACGCTGCATCTACCCCGGTTTAACAGCAGATTTGAGCTGGACTATCCCCCCCTAAGACCCCTTCTCTGCTCCAGCAGGACGTTTTCTAACGTAACTCTCGCTCTTCTCCCCCCCCCCCCTACACCCCCTTCTCCTTTCCGTCTTTCCTTCTTGGTTTTTATCCCCCGGGGGTACCATTGATGAGACAGTTTGAGCCAAATTTCCCCCGCATTGATCGGAGATTATGTACTCTTTTCCAAGTGCACATTCCGGCAGTGCTCTTTGGTTCCTCCCCCCCCAAGACGGACCTAGCTTCACCCTTTCTTCTTTGGATGTTTAACTACCCCTTCACCGTCCCTCGTTCCCCCCCAAAATTAGTCTTGGCTTCACCCAGTAAATAATTTTCCAGCATCTCTTATTAATCCTTCCTTGCAGGTTTTCCTGACTTTCCGACCCTAGCTCCCCTTTTCCTATGCCTTCCGGAATTGAAACCTTGAGTATCCTTTTATCGAGGTTTTTTCCTCCCAGAATTCCCCAAACGAAAATGCACCGACAGAACTCGCACCTGACCCAACGAAAGGACCAATTCTCGCTGATGTTCTATGATTTTCTACACGCACGTGGAATAGGTGCTCCGTCCCCCCCCCTGAGAAGTAATTGTTCCGCAGCCTTCTTCCAGGTAGGACTTTCCTACTACTCTGGCACCCCGTCTGATGTACTTTAATGAACGACGGTCTCCCCCTCTCACGGCACGACTACTTTTTTTAACCCAGGTCAAGACTGGAACCCCCGCCTCTGATGGAAATCCAAAACACTTATCCAAACAACGACATAGGCATCCGATAAAATTTTCTGGTGAAGGGTCCTAGATTTGCCCCCGTTACCTCTTCCTGATAATATTTTCCCCCCCCCCGGTTCCTATCCAACCTTCCGTCCGAGGTAATACCCAAATAGTCTGACCTCCCGCCCTTCTCAACCTTGCGCAATCCCCAGCACTCCAAGACGATAAGAGAGGGTAGTTTTTTTTCTAGCTGGAAGGATCCCCCTATTTTTTCCCCACTTTGAAGTCATGTCATTTGAGCATTTTTCAAGACAGAGAAGCGGACAAGTTTTTCCCCCAATCATTTTTTTTCATCGAAGGCGCGTCCATGACAGCGGGACTTTCCCTTCTCATTAAACGTTTTTCTGTTCACCCCTCCTGTATTCTACCCCTCAGATGAAGGGTTGTTGCGGTTTTAGTAAGCGAAATCTGATTCCCTTCCCCCCCGAGCCTCCCCTGGATTCTCCCCCCCCCCTTTTATGCGATGAGAAACCTCAAGTACATCTGCCCTTACATCTTCTCCCGATCCGTCCCCCTCAAGGCAGCAGCGCTAAGAAGATACTTCCCCCCCCTCCACCACTTTCTAACCGGCACCCCCTCTCGTCGAAGTCGTCTTCATTTCCGCTAGCCCTCAAAACCAGGAGAGAGCTTCCACCCCCCGCCTTAGTTCCCCTTTTTGAGACTTCTCCTGCCAGCCCTTCCCGGAAGTTCTCCTTCCTTGCACCCCACTCCAAAAGAAGTTACGACCTCGACCTAAAGCGCCCCTGAGTGCCCCCCCCCCGCCTACATCCTCATACTTCCAGACAAAGTCCTGAATGTAATACCATTTTTTCCAAAGTTTGCTAGGAACTTATGATTGTTATTCGTGGTCCTGCTCCCGGTACCGCGGGTTTCCCCCCTCTTCTCACGAAGATATCTGCGCTCCCTTTTTGAGTGTGAAGGTCGTCGACGTTGAGAAGATCGGCGAGGTCACAGCACCGCCTACCCCCCCCCCCCCTCCCCTGGTCTTGACCTTTTCCTGATACTCCTAATCGTCTCTTTTCACACCTCCCCTCCCCCCTGGTTTCCTAGTCCCTTCTCCCTTGGAGATTTTAAGAATCTGATTTCAGCATTTTAAAGTCTTTGACTATTTCCTCGTTTTTTTCCCCCGTGTCCCACAACCCCTTCCTTTTCCCCCACCTGATGGCTCCGTGGACCTGCTCACCTTCCAGCACCACCCCTCCCTTTGGATATACTCCGCCGCGCGTGTCTAAGGAGATCAAATTCGCCGATTCTCTCCCCCTTCCTTTCAGCCGATCCCCTTCTTCCGCGCTCACCTTTCCTCGATTCCCGAAAGGGTCAAGGAAGTGTGTAGCCCCGAATTAGGCCCCCCATCCACCGTATGTTCTCTCCCCCCCCCTTCCGCGATAGGGTTTTGCTCTCTTCTTTTATGGCCCCTTCCGTTCTTTCCGTTTTTAAAAGTCCATCATTTTCCCCCAGACGAGGTCAAAAACGATTTTTCCATCTTTCCTTCCCCCTGCCTCAAATTTCCCTCCCTTACCCTGGTAGACTATCTCCTCCATCACCCCAGAACGTATTCCCTTCTCTGAGTCCACCCCTCTCCAGAACTTCTTTACGCAGTCCTCAAGCGCGGTCAAACCGAGAACAATTAGGGAAACGCGAAGTTTTGACTAGGAAGAGTAGCTTAGTCCGACAATTTCTTTTTCTCCCCCCCGGGACTGTTCTTTCTTTTTCGGAA
>Ga0179591_1362819_pt1 | contig 11151 bp, 15 predicted proteins | sample CZOMad2_1_08_16f_FD_182891 | JGI IMG/M metagenome (GOLD analysis project Ga0179591, IMG submission 182891) | Vadose zone soil fungal communities from Angelo Coast Range Reserve, California, USA - CZOMad2_1_08_16fungal (PacBio error correction) | ecosystem: Environmental > Terrestrial > Soil >... | reverse complement strand
GACACCGTGCCCTCAAATTGCTCCGTGTTCGATCAGCCGGTATAGCATCGAAACCGGTTTCCGACTCCCCACGCCGTCGCGCCCGCTTTTATCCTCGAGTCCTTCCCTCACGAAAGCAAAGACTGGTCCCGATCCGTTGAGACTGGCGTCTTTCGACACGCCCACCCCTTCCATTCTGTTCCGTGACTCACCTTGGGTCCCGCTCGCCTCACTGATAGTCTCTGCCCTTCGTCCACTCGGTCGCAGGAAATAAAGATCACGCAGAAGGGCGTCGTGAGGTTTACCGTGAAGTAAGGGTTGAGGCACGGAACGAAGCGAAAGTGGGTTTTACCGAAATCCCTAACCCCCCCCCCAACCCCCCCCGAGGCATAGAGACTGCGTCCGCAGGAGCCGTCCCCCACGGATCTTTCCACGGGGAATTCGGCACTCCGTCTCAGTTCTTCCCCTCCACCCTTAAGTGGGGGCCCCCGAAGAAGCCGACGAGAAAGATTGACAGCAGGACGCGATGTAGGAGCGTAGAAGTGATCCTTTCTCGTCTCCAACCTAATGCAAGCCGGCACAGTTAACGTATAGATTTAACGTATGATAGTCTGCTCGGCAAGACACAGTAGTATGATTTTTAAGCCCCCTTCTGGCCGACCGGCCGAATACAAAGGTCTTTATAACCGTAGACCTTACTCAACCAACCCCCCCTTGGCCCCCGTAACAGGATCGGTTCTCCTTCCCGATCCCCTAGGGACCTTTGTACTCTCACCCGCCCAAAGTGCATGTGAACAAAACGGCTGTACTTTTAGTGGTGGCCGAGTTCAAACTTCCTGCCACCGCCCTAAGCCTGTCACTCACCACCCGGACTAAACGTCGACTCCCGAGTGGCAAAGACCCCCATGGAGAAAAGATTTTTCTAACCTCGGTAATCCTCCGGCTCCTGTTTCCAGTTCTCCGTTCGAGGGTCCTCCTTCCGACTGACCGTATTTTGTCGAAACAAGCTAACGCGAATCCCTAGAAGGAAACTAGTCTGTTTTATTCACCGTCTCCCCGTCTGACTAGCTTGTTTCAAGCCACTTCGCCTTTTTAGGAATGTTCAGGAGTGGCGCTTTTTTTTTGGTCCTCAGCGTTTGCCGCAGCACGACTTCGGTAAAGGCGTAGCGCGCCCTTTCACGCGCAAAGGGTGTACTGAAATGCATGCCTCTCTGACCGATGTTCTTACCCCCCAGGAATGCTCGGCTGCATCCAACTCTGAGGCGCCAGGCCCCTATAAAGAGCTACCTTAAGAGGGAAGAGCAAAATCGACCTTACGAAACTTAGAAACCGTCTTTTAGGGAGGCCCCCTCTTTATACCCCCCTGCTCTCGCCACCCGGCCGAAAGGGTAAGCGAGGAAGGCGTCGATCCCATTTCCCGTCTCCCCCTCAGCGGTTTCTCGTTCGTCCCTCGCCTTTCCCCTCCAACACGGTTACCCTTCGTTGAAGTAGAAGGTTGGGGGAAATAGAGAAGTTCTGGAGATCTGTAGATTTTTGCCGGTAGCATTGGCTTCTCTTCAATTCCCCCACTATCTTGTCGTCTTTGCAAGTATGCAGTTTAACGTCGTCCTACTTTTCCCACGGTGCCCCAACAGGAAGTAGTCTCCTCCTTGGAATGGATGACGGCGGTCTCAGTTATTTCACCTCACGTCCCCGTTTCCCCCCATGCTCCGAGCAGACCGGGGACCCCCCACCAGTCGAATTCCACTATAGAAGAATAAAAGATGAGTTCCCTTGGGACTCCGGTGCGGTTTTTTTGTGGGGGTGGTCCGTTCCCTTTCGTCGCGCTCTAATCGCCCCCCTTCACCCCGGTTTGTGAGAAGTGCTCCACAGAGATGCATCAAGCTTCTGTTCTCCCGATAAACACGTCTTGGACCCCCCAATTGAATTTTCCCCCACACATCTAAATCACCGCTAATGGCTAAGGGAAGATCGCTGGCACCAAAATCCCGACCCGTCAGCATAGCTTGTCACCCCCAACCGACGCCTGGCCCAGCTGCGCAAGGATTTGGTCTTGCCACCCTTCTCGGTTTGGTTTCTTCGGTTTTCCGGTGCGGGCTTTAGGACGCTGCGTGTTTCAGATCGGTGAGAGTCCTGGGTGCCCTCTTCTTGTCTTGCTCGTTTCGTTTTCGCGCCCTTGCCCTGCGATCAGAAAATGCTTCGGGAGCCTCACCCTGTTCACCAACGCACTCTCAAATGCTGCAACAATTCACTTTGCAGGGACTCCCCTACCACTTATTCCCTACTACGCCAAGCCCCATCACAAAGACCGAGGAATGATATATGGATTCCACGCGAATGCGTTTCCCTAACCCCCCCCTAAAGAGTTTCCCCCCCTCCGCTCCTTATGCGCGCGCCCATCGTGAACCCCATGGGGGGGGGTGTTTACGTTCCGACTTCATTCGGGGTGTGTGTAGACGGAGTCTAGTCCGGCGCCAAAGAACACCTCTAAAAGCAGTGGTCTGCGGGTTCCCCGACCCCCTTTGCTGGCAGCTCCACATGCCTCCTGCCAGGTGTCCCAGGACGGGGCGTGCAAGGGAGAAACGTCTTGTTGGAGCAACTGTCGTCGTCTTAGTTCTTTCTCCCTTGGCTGGCTTTTTTTGCCCTTGGTGCGGTCCCCGTCTTTTTGTTTATATGACCGTTGCGGGAGTTCTCGGTCTAAGACATGTAGCAAGCGAACTACCCGATACTCTCTACTCCTCGGCGATACAAAGATCTCTAGACCCTCTCTCGTCGCCCAGTGGTGAAGACCTACAAGCGGGGACTGGATCCTCCTGGCCCCCTGTTACGCCTTTTGCTCTTTTCGCCTGACCTCGACCAACTTTGACTTCGGTGAACGTCCACATCCAGCCAATGCCCGCCGCTGCAGTGAGAGTATCAACTAACATTGGTGATTCGGACTTTGTATTTGCGCTCTTTACCCCCCGGTTTCATCCTCGATGACTCTTGCCATACCCCTGGTTGCAAACTATAGAAAGCAAAAATTTTCTGTTGCCTAGCAGCACTAAACCTTTCACCCCAACCCTCCCCCAAATCTACCCTAAGACTACCTCATAGTGTGACCTACGGAACCGCCCGGATCCGCCCTCGACAGCCCCTCCCACCCCCCGCAGCAGCCGTATCCCAAGCATTCTTTTTCTCCGGTTCGAAGTGTAGGGTTCACCCATCGCCAGGGCGCTCTCTTTACCTCATCGTCTCGTTCGCGACATTGTACGGACGTCACTGTCAGTTTCTAAATCTGAATGAAGAGAGATCACAGATTCCCCCCCACGCTTACCATTCCAACTATTTTCTGCTTCCAGTCTTACTCGTGCTACCCTCTACCCAACCTTTTTTTCGGCCCGAGCGTAGGAAGTGCTCGATCGAGGCCTCGTCCTTCTCTCCTCTTCTTCCACGTCCCTCTTACCCGCTTTCCTACCTTTACGCGCTTCGTGGGCCAGAGGGGATTTGTCTGAGTAGTGTTCGCGCTCTGATAGCGGGTGTGGGGATGTCGTGTCGGGTGCCTGGAAAAGCTCGTTTTTTGACGAATACAACTCTCGCGAAGTGGATGAAAGGGACTCAGGACTACAAAGACCCTTCGTAGACAGTCTGAATGATGTAAGCGGGTCTCACTCGAAGCCGAGAGCCAGGACCCCCCTCAAAAAACCTGCTGACCCAAGCCTGACTGTTTTTTCACTCCAACCCCAAGTTTAGTGTTCTCACAACTTTTCATTGCACCAAAGACTCTTAGTAAAATCCCCGAGGTTCAAGACACCGACGATCGAATTCTGGCCTCCTTGCGTCCTTTGCCCCCCGACAGTCAGGGGATTTGTGTGGGGAGTGCGGACCGATGGTGGTCGGGCGAAGTGAGCGGTTGTTTAAGAGTGGCGCTCGGGGGTGGTTCGTTCACGCTGTTCGAGTTCTTTCAGCTCGTTTTCTGAGGTGGGCCCTGAGCCTCCTGGCTTTGGGAGTTGTACCCAGCCCCCTAGCTTGTCAGGGGACCGCGGTGAGCACGCTCAGATAAGGGCAGCCCAACATCGTTACGTTCGCAGCCGCTGCCCTCGTTTCTTTCTGCCACCCCCACGATCTTACCCTCCCGCCTTTTTGCTCGCTGGTTCGACACGCCCAGCGACTCTGCGTGACCGTGGGCTTGTTCCTCCTTTCACATGTCCCCCCTCTTCTTACTTCAGAAAAGCGGCGACTTCACCGTGTGATCTGCCTACCCTCAATGAGGATGGTAGAGAGAGATTGCACGGGGTGGCGGCTTCCGCGGCTTCCCTTGGGGGGGGGTTCGGGGGGGTGTCAGGGGTTTTCGGGCTGGGGGCGATGATCGAGGCCTGTTGGACGGTAGGAAGAGGAAGGGTCTAGTTAGAGGGAGGTAGAGACGCCGCGACTGGCGGCACCGGCGCGAGCGGGCTTTCCGGTTTTTGTGTTTTGTGTGTGGTGGTTGTGTGGGTGGGTGTGCTTGGGAGGGATCTAGGCGTCGTGGGCCGGAGCTGCGGGCTGGGGAGTGTGCGGGTCGTGGAGTGGGGGTGATGTGTCGTGCTCGCGTTCCTCTGGGCTTTCACGGGCTTTTTAAGGGGGTTCCCCCGAGGCCTTCTTTCTACCCCGCTGATCAGAGCCCATTGTTTGTGCTAGCGAGGCGTGGGGGGTGGAGCGGGCTGAGATGGGAGGGGGACTGTCGCGGCTGGCGGGATACTTAGGCCCGGACGCGGCTCTCCTCTCGTTGTCGTGGCCTTTTCAGCTGGTCTGCGGAGATTGTTGTGTAGTCCTGTTGTGCTTCGTCATCGGGAGGTTCCAGCTACGGCGGAAGGGGTTGGGAAGGGGGGGCGTCGTCTGTCCGGCGCGACCTGCCCCCCGGCTTCCTCTCGTTTCTTTGTGGCCTCGCGCTTTTCCTTCCTCGCTCCCTCCCACAAAACATGAGGCAGATGGGGTGATGTGGCGGTCCGCCGATGGGCTTTTTCTGTTGTCGCACGCCCCTCTTTGAAGTCACGCACGTTTCCTGCCCCGCAAGCCCACCCCCCTGACTTTCGCACGATGGTGTGAGGGTATTTTCCTTCGTTCGTGCTCCTCTCGCGTTCGCTCAGGGCCTATGGATTCGGTTTAATAGTTATGGCGCGCTCGGTTGTATCTTCTTTTTTTTTCCTCCTCATCCGTTTTTTGTTTCTCTCGCACTCCCCCGAGCGCCAGAGTGCGAATTCCTCTCCCCACTTCCCCTTGCCCGCCCGGGCAGATCCAGACGACCATTGAGAGCAACGAAACCCGAGAGGCCCAAATAGTTTAGAGTTGAGATTCGATAAACGGACCCACGACGATCTCTGCGCAACGTGGTTACCCCCCCCCGGCCTTTCCCCTCCCCCCCAGTCCCTAATCCTCCCCCCCCCCCTCCCCCTTCGCTTTAAACGAATTCGTAGTCCCCCTGATAGCAGAGGAAAAAAGAGGTGCAGACGTAGGACAGGGCGAACCCACCCGTAATTCTACTGGGCAGGTCGTGCCCTCCGACTCAAATGAAACGCGGCCCTCCCCCTGCTTCCAGCTACCGTTTGCCATCGCCGCCAGGATCGACCAATCCGGCGAAGGCGAGTGAGGGGCGATCCCTGCGGAAGAGAAGGTGGGTGGGGTTGGCTCATTGCTCTACGAGGGCTCCTGCGTGAGCCTGGTAGGCCGCTGACCCCTGGCTGTCACACGAACTAGGGGATGTGCGGCTTTTGTGAGTGAACGTCGTGGCTTGGTGCAAGCAGGGAGAGTACAGAGGGCAGTCAGAGAGACGATTCATCAACGAAGACCCTACTGCGATCCCGCTCTCCCTCCTTCCCCCACAGAATAATCTCTCGCGTGGCCTTGGAAGGTGGGATGCGTTCCCTGACCGTACCGGACAGGGCTATCTTGCAGCCGATATTCCAACTCCGTGAAGCGCGCGCTGACCGCAGCACTTCCTTCGAGAAACCCCCTCCCCTCTTTCGGGATCTTCCCAGTTTTGAATACTCACGGAGTGACGCTTTTGGACTTTATCTCTTCAGGTTAAACGTTCCACCAACGTTCGATGTCGAGGTTGCTGGTCCGAACCGCCGCAGCGGAGCCCCGTCGAGTGAGATGGCGTCCTTCCGCCTCAAGAGAGCAGTCCGCATTTCCGCCTGCACGCTAAGATCACTTTGAGGGTGCAGCCGTCTTGAGCAGGGTGATTTTGAATGAGTGAGCAAGACGGCGGTACTTGAGGCGGGATTTTATCCACGTCCCCCGCCCTTTTTTTTCACTCCCTTCGTTCCCCCCACCTCCCTCCCCTGCGACACCCGCATACGCGGGCGCCTTCCCCCCCTGTGACCGCCCGAAGTGTGACTTCGAGGTCTCTCCTTCCCACACATCTCTTTGTTGTAACCAACGCTTTTGCCCCCGACCTCCTGAATCTGCTCGCACCCCAACGGACCCCCCCCAGGGTGCGAGAACTAGCAAGCACGTGCCCGTGAACGCTCTTGTTATCTCCACCTCTACTCCATTTCTCCCGAAGAAGGCTTTTCCCTTTTTCCTCAGACGCCCGCCCAGGAAACGCACTCAACTCAGTCCAAATTAACCCCTAGAGATGTCTCGTTTATCTGGAACCCCCCCCAATGACTCCCCGACCCCTCTCGCCAGCCTCTGTCTGGAGACACCTCCGCTTCCTTTAGTTCGAAGTAGGCAGGTAAGAAGAAGCTCCTTAGAAGACATCGAGCACCTTCACTCCCCTCAGCCTCCCAAGGGTTGCGATCTGTCTTTCTCCATTCTTCCCGACTTTCCTTTTCCCCGCAATAGACGCGTGGGGTGGGATCGGCTGTTACAGGAGTACACGATGACCTTCTCCACGCCAAGTGCAATCGTCACTCATGTCGCGCAACGAGTTTAGCCTTCAGGCCTCAGGTCGTTCCCCTACCCAGCGTCCTTTGTTTCACGACAAAGAGGGAGCCCCTTGCGACCAGCTCGGCTCGTAGGTCGGAGGTTAACTGTGTTTATGTTCGCGTTTTTTTTTTTTTCCCCACCCCCCCAGGGAGCGGAGTTCTCGTTCTTCATTGCCTGCCACTTCGCGATTTTTTTTTCTCGCGAGTATAAAATTTTGGCGTTTGACAGGCAAATAGTTTCTACAGAATTATTGACTTTCTATAGTTTGTGCAACGCTGTCTGTTGACAGAATCTTCTCTTTCGTTCTTCCCCACCACCCCACCTCCACAGCCTCACCACACTTTTCAAAGTACGAGTCACCCCTAGTAACTGACGCGCTCTACCCGTAAGCGTCGTCCTTTTTCTTGTGGCTTTCAGACCTTATCCCCGGTGCGCTGAACAGGAGAGAGCTGGCTGCCAGGGCTGTAGGAGAAAGAACCGACCCATGTCGGGTAACCAGTAGAACGACGAGCCTCCGTCAAGCTCAGTCGCGGTGACATACAGAGGCGTCGACTTAGTCCGCGTCAGAGTGACTACATAGAGGCCACCGAACTTAGCCCTGGTTCAAAAATTTTTCCAACCAACGTCAAGTCCCTGCCAAGTCAGCCCCACCATTTCCCCTCCCCCCCGAAAAGCAAGGACAAATTTGTACTAAGAACCACCCTCGTTGAAGCCTGGACCAAATTCAGCAATCACGGACCTGGCCCAGACAGACTCTTGAAAGGTAGTGTCTGCATATGAGATAAGGCTTAAGCTATAGCGCCTTTTTGTGAGTGATTCTGAGATTTTATGCCGCTTTCCCAAAAAGTGCAAGCCTGAGCCACTCCTCCCACGTAAACAGAGCCTTGCCCAGGACAGGCGTCTCACGGCGGGGTGTCCACCCGCTTAGTTTTTGTGCCAGACTCTGACCCCCTCGGATCGAGCCGTCCTAATAGTGTTTGGAAGAAGTTATGGCGTCATTAGAACTTTTCTGCGCTAACCTTCCCCAGGTAGCAATTTCCCAGACCCGGCTCGTCACACACAGTTAATCCCCGCAGGGTCTAGAAGAACTCTTAGTCCCCGATACCCCGATCGCGGTCTTTTGTTCGCCGCGTTTTGACGCGGTGAACTTTCCCACCCCAATCGGACACAGGTCCCCCGACCCCAACCCTGAAAAAGATACTTTACAACCAAGCTACCCTCCTGGCGCCTTTTTTATCGGATAGTACTTTCCCCCCTGGCAAATAGATTATCCGTCTCCTGGTGAGAGATTCCCGTTCCCATGGCACCGTTCCAACAGGACACCAGGAAGGCTCTGCACCTCCCCCCTTCCTCTATATCTGTAGATGAGACCTCTTTCTTCTATCCATTAAGCCACCCATACCTATACCTCGCCTCTTCCTCCCCTCCCCCCCCTTCCGCCCCCTCCTCCCCCTACGCAGGCGGTGAGTCCTCCCCCCATACCCCCCGGCCTCCCCCCGTGTTCCCCCCGCCTACACCCTGGTTTCGATTCCAGGCCCAGGGGCGGGTGCTGCCGCAGGGACCCCCCTCCCGTCCAGCCCCCCGGGCGGCCTGCGTCCTTCCCGTGGTTGGGTCCCCCCACAGTGTTTTTGCAACCCGAGTTTTGGAGGAACAATGGGAAAAGCCGGTCTTATATTAGTCCCTCATCTGATTTATTGTTGCCCTAAGCGTTTGTCTCGCATTTAAAAAAAGGAGTTGCCAGTTCGAGGAGGGGCCTTCCCACACCTCCAACAGAAACGACATCCCTCTTGTCGCATTCTTCAAATCTGAGATGGAGAGAGGCTCCTCCTGCCATTCGACTCTGTGTAACTGTATGCATAGAAGTTAACTTCTGTTCACATGGATAACTGCCGTTACTGCACTCCCCCCCTTCGTCCCTGTCGGGCCATTCTTGACACCGGGCAGCGGAACCCGGTCCCGCCAGATAAGGTTGAACCTGCCCCGATGGAATGGCAGGTCTCCGGCTCATTCTTCCCCTTCCCCCCAACGTTTCTGACCCCCTCATCGCTCGTTTCGGCCCAACACGTTGACTTCTTGCGAACGGGTAAACTTGTTGCTGAGAAACATGCACGACAGTCACTCTTCGCCCGCCGTCTTTTCCCGGTCCCCTACGCCCCGTCCTGCCGCGGCACAGGATGAAGGTGTTGAGGCAGTGTCCCAGTCCCGCCCTAGAGCTTCAGATTGGGCAATTCGCTCTTCTTAGCATCCTGTGGCGGCTTGTCCATACTTCTCCCTCCTTGATAGCTGGATACCCGTTTCCGGCGCTCGCTTTGAAAGACGAGAGGGAACGCGACTGGATTACAAATTACAACCTTAGGTCCGAAAGTCGAACCGCCTCCTACTCCCTCGATTTTCCCTTCTGGGCCCGAGATGACGGAGGCTCGAGAAGCGACACCCGCCTGGCGCAATGGGGCAACTCGGCGAGGTTGGGTGGCTTTAGCCACAAGTAGCACCCCGGTGGAGACACCCTTACCCAAGACTGGCAGGTTTCCAGGCCGATTCTCCTATGGATACGAAGGCAGAGTTCGAAACCCACGTATCAATTCTTAACTATTTCTAGAGTCAGGCGGTTCACCTCTCCTAGAGATGCCCGGTGGTAGACCTGAAAATGTGAGAAAGGAGCAAAGACAAGTGACGTATACTTGTGGCTTTGATTGAATGCTCCCCCCCCTTCGACCCCCACCTCCCACCAACCTCTCCAGTGAACATCCTTGTTTGTTCAGCAAGGTGGGATTTATCTTTTCTCCCTTAATAAGCGGCCTGAACTCTCCTTTATTATCCCTCATGTTCTCCTTTCTCTGACATGTTTATCTGTGCTGTCCCACTTAAATTGTAAACGTCGTACCTGGCTGGTCGGGGCGCGTGCACTATTTCGGGCCGGGAAACATTTTCATGTCCCCTCCGTGGATTCTAACTGCGCGTGTATGAATAGGACTGGTGGTGTTTTGGGGTGACTCTCCCCCTTGAGATGGTCCAACTCTCCCTCTGTCCTTCCTCCTGCTCCCCTCCTAGCTTGATAATTATCGCTGACCTCGAACTTATGATGGTTGGAGTTTCCCAGTCCCGGAAGCGAAGGAGAACTGACACCTGACACTGCGAATCATCCCCTTTTCTTTCGGATTTCTAGGTTCTTCAAATCCTTATTCTATTACCAGGCCGTAGACCCCCCAGGGACTAATCCCACATTTCACTATTGTCTGATTTAAGCAACGAGCCGCCTCTGCCCGCATACTTTTTTTTTTAGCCCCCCTTCCTTAATGCGATTGATGACGTAGGAGTGTAGGCATTAGACGGCTCTTGGTCGTTTTTTTTCCACCCAAAGTGAGTCAAGTCCGGACGCGAGGGGGGTTGTTCGTATCACGATTCCTCCTCTTACGGTAGTGCTTTGACGACAGTTGAGATTCGGTGGTTAGTTTTTTTTTTTTCCTAGGTAATCTCCCCCCATCCTTCGATTCACTTGAACTTGTCAAATAGCGTACTTAGACACTTTTCGTAGTAGCTACCTCGAAGGATACTCCTCAACTGAGCCCCCCTTAGGAGCTGAATGGCCACCAAGATAAAATAGTTGAGGGCATAGTCTTTCCCCTTTTGTCCTCCGAAGCTCCTGCCTCCAATAAAAGGCAGTGCTTCATTCGGTCCAATATTTAATTCCACCGTTCGTCTACTTGCCGAGAATTCTCATCTCACCGACCTAAGTAGTTGATTGATCCATAAAGTCGTTGTTAAAACTCCAGTATGGTGCCTTTATCTTTTCGGGCTAGTCCAGGTCCCACTCCACGCCTCACTTTAGGATGGTCTGCTAAGAAAAATAGTATACATAGCCCCCCCTCCCTTGCCAGCAAAAGATTTCTTTGTTTTTTCTTTTCCGCGCTCCGGAAAAAAAAGGAAAGAAACATCGCCAATTTTCTCCCTTATGACCAAGTAGGGGTTGTTGTGACTCGGAGTCGGGCTCAGGTTTTCTGGGGGGTTTTCCGAAAACTCGTTCACCGGGGGCTTCCGTATTAGTTTCCCCCCTCGTCTGTCCGGTACCTCAGTCTTGGAACTTCTTGGGTCGAATGAAGAAACATCCAGGATTTAGAGAACCTGATCTTCCCGAACTGCCCGCGAACTGGTTCCGCCCTGTGATTTACCTTCTCGATTCCTTTCCTGGATCGGTACCCAGAATGTCCATTCAGGTATACCCAGTAAACGGGTTCCCGCGTCCAGAGGCTCGGTTGGCTTTTTGTCTCCTTTTCCCCCTTCCCT
>Ga0179591_1285780_pt1 | contig 11151 bp, 8 predicted proteins | sample CZOMad2_1_08_16f_FD_182891 | JGI IMG/M metagenome (GOLD analysis project Ga0179591, IMG submission 182891) | Vadose zone soil fungal communities from Angelo Coast Range Reserve, California, USA - CZOMad2_1_08_16fungal (PacBio error correction) | ecosystem: Environmental > Terrestrial > Soil >... | reverse complement strand
CAGAACCGCACACGAAACTGCTATCGCGACCACTTTTTTCCACTTCTTTATGGAGATTCCCCAAAAGGCCTGATCTATCTCTTTGTTAGAGCTAGAAGACTGAAGTTATTAACACCTTGTTCTTCCCGCCTGTGAAGGGTGGCCCCATAGTTTTTTTTCTCCCTTACTGTGAGCTCAAAGTCTACGAAGACCCCTGCCTGTGCACCGCCCCCGCGGCGGTAGATTATTTAGCTGCGTAGAACAGGAACCAGAGTCCCCTCCATGCCGCGAAAACCCACCCTCTGCCCCTGTCTTCGTTTCTGCGCAGTTTCGAGCTTGATGGGCCTTCTCCTTGGATCTTGTCCACCGGACTTTCCCGTATCCCTGTTCGTACGAACTTCCTGGGGAGGACGTGCCCTCAAAGATCCCGGCCCGTGTTTCTGTAGTGCGTCAAGACCGTCTCACCTCCCTCGAGGTACGACGTGCACGTAGCCGGGCCACTGAGAAGGGCCTACAGTCGCCCTTGTGTCACCACTGAAATAAGTTCTCGCTCTGTGCAGCCAAAGCACTTTTTCGACCGGGTTGAAATCCCCGGCCGGTCGCTTCACTTTCCATAGAAGAGGTGGATGTCCCGGATACTTTCTATTATCACTTCTAGACCATCCTTTCGTAAGACGATTTTCTTCTCGACCCCCCCCTCCTACCCACAGAACCGATTCGGAACGCCTGTATCTCCCCTGTTAGACCTGAATTCCGACTTATCCCTTCATTCTCGACCATTATTCCACTGTTATTCCAGGTCTCGTGGTCATCGCTGCAAAGAGAGGCGAAATCTCCCTCTTTCACCGGCTCCTGAGCCGGAGCCTGACACCGTAGTTCGTCGAGCCCCATCCACTCTGCGTCTAGTCTGCAAGATTCATGCCTCTCTTATGGTGAAGGGCCCCCTTCACCTCCTTACAGTATTCCTTTTCCTTCTCCCCTCCCTCAGTATTCTCTTTCTTGTAACTGCGACCCACTCTCCCCACAGTTTCTGGATTCTTTTTCTTCTCGACGCACCCCCCCGATGGTACCCTCCAAGCTGCTTACAGCGACCGCCCCCTGATCTCCTCGTTGCTTCATAATGTTCTTTCCAATGTCCCCACCGTTTTTTCTCGATTTAAGATCGTATATTTGTCTTAGTTGCCCCCCACCACCTTCATGACATCACTCACCCTTAAGCCCTCCCAACCCAGTCAGTCTCCAAGGCCCCCGCTAAAGCTTCTCGCAGGGTTCCGAAAGCAAAAAGGTCCCCGGGATAGACCGAGGCTCTTCCTCATTACCATTCTCGGCTTCGTTTCTTCCCGATTCGCCGCTTTCTGGAATTAGTCCGTTTTTCCATCCGCTTATCCTCCCCCCCTTTGGTGCTCTACAGCCCCAAACGCATAACTCCTTCGAGATGAATGGGCTAGCGATGTTAAGATGGAGGTGCCCTATAGGTCTTAATTCTTAATTGACCTCGTCACCCCCAGTTACATAACCCAACTCCTTGTATTCTCCATGTGCGATGTGAGCTTTGCTGCGCGTGCGTGTCTCCCATTTAACCCCAATTCTCCCCCTTAATTTAGCTTTCAAAGAGTCATTGCCAAGAAGCCTAACGCATCCGATTAACGGTTCAGCCTTTTGCGCCCCACGGTATCATGTTCGTTTTGTTTTCCCGATAGAATTACCAAATGAATCTGCCTCCTCCGTGGTCCTGTCGAAAAACCTTTCTTTGATGGCCCGCAGTCTCATGTAAAATTCTGACTTCTCGTAACTTCGTTGTAGAATGATCAGTGAGATATAACATTTCTTGTTGGCTTCTTGTTTATTGCTGTTTTTTGATCCATCTGATGTTTTTTAGATATATGCTCCTGTACGCAGTGGGATTCACGGGACGCCTAGTACTGCGTGTTTTCGTTAGATCGATTCGTGTATTCTCGATTTTGTGGTGGGAGTCACATTGTGTTTGTCCTTGGGACGTTTGCCCGTTCTGTTGGTTACTTGAAGTAGTTCTAGCTGTTTTATTTCCTGATTTCTGGGTGGATTCGTTCAGTACCTTCATTAGACACCTCGCCTTTCTGACTTTCTTTTTGTGCTCCAGTTGTGTGGAATGAAAGAATTTTTTTCCCGTCTTCGTTTCATTCTTTTGGTGTGGGGCTTTATATCCTACCTCCCTGGCTCAACCCCCTCCCGAAGGTTCGTTCCCTGTTGCATGGGTGATGCTAGACTTCGAGTAACCCTACTTTCAGGCTTCACATGCCTCCGGCCCTCCGAGGTCGCTTCCTCGTAGATCGATCTTTTCGACCCGCACGCCCAACGTGCCGCATCTTGCCCCTCTGCACTGGCCTAAACAGCGACCGGAAAGGGTCAGCAGACGATCGGGCCCGTCTTAGAAGTTTGACGCCGCGTTTCAGGAACCTTCACTGCTCTCTCTGCACGGCTAAACCTCTTAGAGTCTAATCGCGAAAGGTGACGCGAGATTTGTCCCCGGATCCCCACAGAGAAAACCATCCCAAGGCGAACGTACCATCACATTAGATGCGTTTAGTGGAGTCTACCCGACCCTTTACCGCGGTTGATGAATTTAATGTACTACAATAAGTTCCGCTGACAAAGGAATACTCCACCCGAGATCGTATGTCCCTGATGAAGAGTATTATCATACGAGCATGAAAGACGATGCAGGTAGTTCCCCCTCAACGCCTCCCAGCCCAATCCCGCAAACTTCGGAACAGAATGAGAAACCCGAGGCTTGTTTTGAATGTCATTTCGCTAGCAGGATTTTTACCTCCACAATAGACGCGCTGGTCATTTACAGAGTGTGCTAGTTCGTGTCCGCTTTCCTACAATCCCTCCACGCGATCCTTTTTGTATTTCTGCGGCTACGAATCCAAAAGCTGGTTTTTCACTTTTTCAAACCCCTAGACCTCTCCCTCCCGCACACCCCGCTTTTCCTTTTGACGGGCAATTCCTACTTCGTGCAAATGCGACCAATTTTGATAGGGCTTCAGCGACGAAGCTCTCGGAATGGTCCCTTGAGGGAACCATAATTCCTACCTGATGTAAGTATTTTCCTCCTAATCGTTGTTGTTTCTCGCTTCAGATGCGGGCGTCTTTTTTAAAATAGGCAGGTTCCCTTCCGAGCGCTTTCTTTTAGTTTCAAATCAAATGTCTGTGAGTTTCCGTATTCTTCAAGGCCTGGTCAGCGGCTATTTCTTCCGGGTGCTTGAGTCCCCAGTTCCCCCTGCATGCTCCTTAAGTCTGTTCTTCTAGATGCTCCCCCCCCGCCAAAATTAGGTATAGTAGGTGGGCAAGTGTGTCCGGTAACGATGTTCAGGACACCAGAAATAGTCACCCCCCGAGCTTACAAGAGGTCCCGGATTCGGCTTGATTCCCTAACGACCTATTGCAATTGCACCTTTCACTTTCCGATCTGCTTCTTTAGAATGAGGAGCTTTTCCAGGTGCGTTATCTCCTCCGGTCGGATTTGATGAAAATACCGGTCTAAATAGGCGTCTTTCTTAGAACCGACGAGGTTGTCGTCGAACGAGCACCACAGCGCGGTTGTTCGCGTGCGTAGCAGATTTTCCCTGAGTATACGCGTGCTTTCGAGTCGTATCTTTAACTGACACTCCGTAAGCTCATGTGCTGGCAGCCTTTTCTCCTTCCGGTGATCTTGGTGGACGCCAACAGTTTTTTTTATGCTCCCCCCAATTCGGGCACCTCACTGATTGCGCTTAGAACACGAGTTTGTGCGTCCTTCCTGAATATCTGATTATTGGCATTCTTCGTCACTTCGTGGCCGATCCGCAAAGGCTCGTCTGCGCCCTTTTCCAGCCCTCCTTGTTAAGGTAACTGAGTCTTTGCAGCTTTTCCCTTTGGCTTGGGCCCTTGAGGATTAGCCGAACGAGTCTTCGCTCTTTTTTTTTTTTAACCCTCTAAGCTAGAAGCGTTTACAGACTGTACATCCTTTTTCTTCCGAATTCCCCTCGCTTCCCTTCCAATGATCACTTTTGTACCTCCCTTCTGATCGTTGGTTCTTTTTCCCTTCAAGGCGACGAGCCTCACACCCCTCCTGATCGTCCGCTGCCCACCCTGAATTATGCACCTAGTGCTGTGCCCACCACATCCCTGACTCGGAACCCCGCGTAGAGGTTTGTCCCCCGGTTGACCTCCCTCCCCACTCCAGCTGCTCACGAAAACCATCTGGCGGCAGCCGCTCCACCAAATCAGCCACGTGACCCGCCAAAGTTGCCCAATCCAAGCGAGCGACCACCGCCTCGGATTCGACCGACAGTCCAGACGTATAATGTACGAAATCTACTGCCCCGGACCCCCCAATAATGGTCTCGGTAAGTCATCCATTATCCCCGGCAGAACTTTTAGCCCCCCCACGCAGAGCCTCTAGCTAAAAGCGAATAGTTGTCCCTTTCGCGTCTCCCACGAATGGACGATGTAGACATGGTCTTTTCAGTTGAAAGGATAGACTTCGCCGAAAGAAGTTTTTTCTTCGGGTTAACACTTTTAGGCCTCTTAGTGGTGCCCGTTTACCGGAGCTAAAAAACCCCCCCTACCATCTGTTCCCAGGGTATAGTTTCCCTCTACTTTTAAAGTTGCCGGTCACAGCGACCCCCCTGGGTCACCAGTTCCCTCTCTTACCTTCCCTCTCCTCCTTTTTTTTATCTTTTTTTCCATCGGAATCATTCTTTTTGTTTCATGATCCAACTCTCCCTGTACCCCCCTCCTTTTTTCATCACGCCCCAGTCCTCATTCGAGCGCCCCCTTCTGTTGATTTTCTTGTTGTTCTGGCCCGGACTTGTACTTTGCAGTCACGAAACGTTTATTCACGCCATCATGTTTGATCATCCGAGTCCCTCAAGCGATTGGGATCTTGTTTCCTTTTTAACAGTGATCCTTCTATATGTAGAACGATCCTACGGTACCCCCCAGCCTCGATGCAAAGCAGAAAGTTAGCCGGGACCCTCCGCTGGCGAGTGAGAGAATTCCCCTATTAGGCCTCCCCGGCTCTACGGATTGCCGGCTTCCCTTCTTTTTGGACGGATTCGTGATTCATTTTGAGGTTTTCACACTCACGTTCCCAATGCTAGACTGGCTTAACAGGCGGTCACCCCACTGATTGTCACCGTGTTCAAGACAACGATGAATTCCACATCATGCGGCGCACTTTCTTTTTCCCGCGTTCGCCCTTCGCAGACCTGCTCCATCTTTCCCCTACCGCCACATAAGAACTTCTGACTTGACTTTCCTCCATGAACTGCTATTTCGCGAAGAAAGATGCCCTTACATACTATTGCGTAAGGACAGTCAACCCCCCCCCAATCTCTTTGGTCGACCTCCCTACCCGATCGCGAACCTTCGCAAGAAAGCGGTCCCCCCTCCAATCGTGTGGTGCACCCAAGCGTCCCATTGAAGCTCGTTCTCATATTCCTGCCTAACGCAGCCAAGTGTCGAAATTGATCAGAAGGACGGTTTCAGCGCCCTGCCCCCGTTCTGAAGGTGTCGACAGTCGCTAAGTTTTCAAGAAAACGTGAGTTTTGGTCTGTGGTCTTACGAACGGGTTCATGAACCTTTTTTATGTAGTCTCATGTCCCTACCACCCCCACTCGCGCCAGAAACACGATTATGAGGTTCCACTTGTTAAAATCGACCCTTCAACCCCTGAAGACGTTTTGCGTGGTAGGCCCCCCACGTAGTTTCGGTGAAAGGTCCTTCATTCGATGTCGGAGTGAGGATGCCCCCCTGAGACACTTTTCGGAGAGCTCCCTGCTGAGGTTCTTTTGGTTTATTGCCCCTCCTCATCATGCCTTCCGTTTTTTGTCATGTCAGTAGCGTCACGATCTCCCACGACGACCGGTGCTTTTACGCGAAGGATAGGGCATGACCCCCAGCCACCACCTGTGACAGGCGAATCCCCCTTTCGGAAGTGAACGCGCGGAGAAGCTTCCTTTGTTGTCTTTATGTTATGTCGATGTCTTTCTTTCTCTAAGGCTCCACTCAGCTGCCGCATGAGCTGTCCTTTGTGTGATGACTGTGCCTCTTATCGAGTTTGCCTCGCCATTCTCATTCGCGCCTCACTTATTTCCGCACTCTTTGTTCCAAGAAACGTGGCGTTGAATTTCCTGTAGCCCCCTTCTCTCGATGGCATTACAAGATCTCCCAAGAATTGTCTTTGCTTCGAGAGCCTTTGTGGGTTGTGTGTTTCTGTGTTCCCTCAAGACGATCTGCGCCACTTTTTTGCATTTCGCGATTCAGCTTCGCCTCCAGCACAGCACACAATTTTCTCCTCCCAGAGCCAAAGTGCTTTTTTTCCCTGAAACAATAGGAGGTGCCTTTCATTCACACCATCAGCACGAGCATTACCTCGGCATTCACGACAGTATCCCTCGATGTCCCGCCATCCCCCTCGGCCATGCTAAGACTTGCCTTCTTACGCCCGAATGCCTTAGTGCACCCCAGCAACAGCTGTCGCCACTGCCTCCCCTCACGACCTCCGATGATAACTTTGTGGAAGTGGGCGCCTTGAACATGCTGGTTGTTGCCGGCAACGAATCTCCCGTTGGTCACCGTTTTTTCCTCCCCGCGGGTCATCCGCCGATCGTTCATTTTTTTTTACCCGAAGCCTTCGCCGCCCACAGCAGGCGCCCCCTGTCCCCCCTGCCGCCCCGCCCAGTCCACCTCGTGAAGAGTAAGATCTTTCCTTTTTCGCCCCCAGAGATTTCCTTTTAGCTGACATCAGCTCGCGTTTTGTCGTTCGCAAGAAACCTCTTTATGGTCATCCTACCATGAACGAGATGATTTTCCTCGCCATCTTCCCTCCCTTAAAAATCGAGAGATACTACGCCCCCACTTTTTTTTTTTTTTCCTAGTGTTCCCGTCATTTACCCACATCGTGGAGACAAGCTCCTTGCCGGTAAGCCCAAAGTATGTAGAACTAAGTCTTTGGCCCCTGACACATGAGGTTCACTAACCCTTCATCGGGTTTCCCCGCGTCTTTTGAGTGCAGCAGTGGCCCTTTTCCCCGTAGATCGAGGTCCGCTCCTCCCTCGTTTCGTGGTGAGGATAGTGGAAAGCGGCGACGATCCCCCTCTTTTAGTCGCTCGATTTTTCCCTCCCGAAATAGGCTTGATCGGGGGTTTAGTTTACCAATGATTCCCTTTTTGCATATCCCCGTTTTCTCTGATATGGCAGAGTTACCAGGAGATCGTTTTTTTCTCCCTTTACCCCGCTAGAGTCGTTCCGGCCGATGGCGCAGCTTTTCAGTCAACGCAGAATATTGCGTCTTCTTCTGTTTCTCCGACCGCTCCATCGGCTTCCCAGAGTCAAAACCCACTACCGGAGGCTGCCCAATGCGAGGTTAATGCCCCTTTTTTTATTTGCTTTTTCCATCCGGAGGTATACCACCTTGTGCTGGCTCCCCTTCCGTTTTCTCTTGGTTTTATAGAAATTACTCCTCCCCCCCTCTTTTGGCTATCTCCTCTTTATGGTGATGGATCTAGGAGATATTTGACCTCATCTCTTATGTATTATTTCCCACCTTCTCATTGGGTTTTCCGGCTGCGCCCTCCGATTCAAAAGCGACCCCGTGCCCATCCAGTTAAGATTGCCTAAGCCCCCGTTGTACTCAAGGGTGCTGAATTAAAACAATTGGGCTCCTAACGATGGTGTACGTGGGTTGCGTTTCGTATTTGTTCCTTCCTCATGATGCTCGCGATCTCCAGGCTCAGTTCGGAAAAGAGTGATCGGGGTCTTCCAGTAGGCTTTTTTCTTCTCGCGGGGGTGCCCTGTCTTCCTTCGTTGTCTGAACAACAGCCTGTCCTTTTCCGTAGCTTCCCACCCTGATAGTCTGAGTTTCTGTTCTTTCCCGATAGAAGGCTCTCATTTTTCCCCCTCAGTGATTTCGGCTTACCAGCAGACTGACGGGCTTCCTTCAAGGCCCTGAGTTATGGTTTACCATCTTTCCTTTCGGTCGTTCCTTCCCGATGTTCCCCTCTTCGTGCTATGGGTTCATGACTAGTTTATCCCTGAATCACTACCCCTTATGGGACGAATGGATTCCGGGCTCGTTTGTTATCCGCAGATGTTGTGAGGTTTTGATTCCTCGCATGTGCCCCCGCGCTGCAAGTTTCGTAATCCTTCGTCGAGAATGCAGATAGGCGCCCTTTCTCCTCCACGTAATGGAGTATAAGTGGAAAGGTACCCCCGTCTCTTAGATAGGACTTTCTACCTGCCTTTTCCTCCGCGCCCCTTTCCCCTTCAACTTCTATGTTCTGCCCTCCTTTGCAGGTTGACCTCAGCAGTACTTGGCTCCTCCACTTACAGGAGCTTCTGAAGGAGAACCCTCGCAGGATTCCGATGATCTGCAGGTTTGAGATGGGAGAAAGAAACGCGAAACCCCCCCCCATTGCCTCTCCACCAACACTCCGGAACTTCGATTCGTCCAGGTACTTTCTCCCCCGGCTGATGTTGATTTCCGCTCTGACTATGGCCAATATGGTGGCTTTATTCTTCCCTATGGCGTAAATTCTTCGTGATCTGCGTTTGAGAGCTTGAACGATACACTTCTCCTGAGACCTTTTCTGCTTTTCCCACTCCATGACCCTCATCTCTTTTCTCTCAGGCCCGGAGTTCCCCGTGTGGCAGCATGTAGCCAGCGCCCGACCTCGCCGTTTCGACAGCTGGCAAACTCCTTGCTCTGCTTTTGCTCCGCCCGCAAAGGCCGGTGGTTTTGGCATGCTCCGGTCCCGTCTTCCTCGACCTGGGGTGGTCGTCGCTTTAGACGGGTTCGGTGGTTCACCCCCTGCTCCCAGATAAATATCGTTGCTTCTTCCCCGGGGCTTACGCCCCCTCAGTCTTTTTACCCCGAAAACCTCTGTATGTTTCAGAAGGTATTTGACCTGTTCGCCCCGCGCCCCGGTCGCTCTTAGACTGCCTAATGATAAAGCAGACACTGTTTTCTTCCTTTTCTGACGTGACGGTCAGAACCCCGCTCCCCCCTTCTGTAAGTAGCTTCCACGTCTCTTCGGGGTGCACCTTAGTTCTAGTCGCTACCTTAATCCATCCGTAGCTGACAGATTCTCATTCCTCTTTTCGGTTTAGAGGAATGTGACCTTTTCAAGCCGTTTCTGTCCCCGGCGTTTTTTTAGAGATATATTGATTCCAGGCTTTTTCCGTTCAGTTGACCGGGAGCTGTGGATTGTTTTTCGCCCCTGATGGAGCAGGCTCGCTAAGGTCCACCGCTAAGACATAATGAGAAGACCGGCTTTCTCAGCAGTCTTTCACAATTGACTATTTGTTTGGTTTCTCATGTTAAGACCCCTCGCCATAGTCGGAGTTTGCAACCCCCCCCATGACCCGCAACTCACTTCCCACTCGTTCCACTTTCAGACGCCTCTCTTGGCCCCCTAAGAAAGAGGCCCGCAGACATCGTCCAGCTCTGCTCACCTAGATCTTTGTTCTTAGCCCGGATATGTCTGACCGAGTTTTCTAGTTCCCAATGCAAGCGCCCGTTTTTTATGTTAGGCCATTTGGCATACAGCTCTCCGATCGTTGTCTCTTTAGCCCGCTTGTAGTGCATCTCAGTTTACCTGTCCCCCTGCCGGCCGTCACCCCCCCCCCCCCTCCACACCCGATTGCTCTCGCACTTTTGGATGTTGAGCGGTAGATTTTTATTCCCTTTCGCTGTTTTATCATGCCCCCCCTTTTCTCCCGCAAGAATGATTTCCGAGGCGTCGATCCTGCAACCATGCAGCTTTGGACTCCTTCCGTTTGATTCCACCGCATCAAGGTATAGTTTCGTTTTGTGCAGATCGACTTCTCAAACCCCCTTGATTTTTTTTCATCGTTTTGGCCCTCCCCCCCCCAAACTTGTTGCTTCACGTCTTTTACCCCAACGCTTACCCATTCTACATCGTCCCTTTTAGGTTAGAAGATGACCTGCCTTTATTATGGCTCCTTTTTTTCTAGTTCTTTTTCTGTGGTCTTTGTCAAGTTTTTTTCTTTGACGAGTTTCGATGGCTCTTGATACTACCTTAATCGACTTTGCCTGATATAAGTGTAGATTTTCAAAGTCTTGTCCGTTTCGTCTCTCCGTTTACTGGTAGGTGTCGTGTCTTCCTTCAAGGAAAATTGTTTTTTTTTCATGTTTTCTTCTGTGTGAGTAATTTCATTAATTTGTGAAGCTTTTTCTCGCTCCCCCTTTTTGGGGAGTTTTTGATAATGAGTGTTTCTTTGGGACCCTTAAGTAAGCCTCCCCCAGATATCTTGACACTCTCGTTGTTTGGGATGGTTTGGGACATCCCTCGGCTTTGGTGAATGCCTCTTTTTGGGCATATAGGCGGTACGTGCTTGGTTTGGTCCTTTCTCCTTGACCCGCTGATCCCCACCACAATGAACAAAAAAAAAAACGGCGGGATTTTTCCGGACAAAAGGGTCAAGGTGGTGGCGGACTGGTGTGGGGGGGGTTTGGGCCCACTCCTGTTCTTCCCTTTTGTTTTCTCACCGTTATTATGACCCCGGATGTCCTTCCTTACGTCTTCCCCTTACTACGGGCATCGCTCCACTCGGAGGCTACCCCCTTTAACATATACGCGAAGTTTTGAAGAATATTCCGTCTGACCTTCCACCCAGGCGCATTCAAGGGACCTCGACTATCGGGCCTTGCTATCCCCCTTTCCCTAACTTGACGCGGTTACCCCGGAATCTCCTCTCTTCACGCCGAACCCAACATTTTTGATTCCGCGTTCGATCCGGACAGTTCCAGCCGTCCGTGACTTTTTCTCTTCTCTCAACCCAAAGCGGAGCCTTCGTTCCCCTCACCATTAATGCTTCTGTTGTCTCTCACTTTTTCTCTGCCAGAGTTTTTTTATGGACTTTGTAGACACCAGAAGTCGGACGCCCCTGCCGACCGCCAACGGCTTTTCTTCTGTTTTCCGTTCTCATATAAAATCCTGCTTATGCGACGTAGTGGCCATCACGTTAATACACCTTCTGATCCCTGCACCTTCTTACTTGCTGTTGCTACCTTTCTTTCGGAGTGTATGCGATCTTCGTTTTATCACCACGCCGAGCTGGTCTCGCGCTTTTGTGCGTGCGCCCCTCTTTCGTTACCTCCCCCCCTCTCCATCCGGGCCTCCA
>Ga0179591_1333654_pt1 | contig 11152 bp, 6 predicted proteins | sample CZOMad2_1_08_16f_FD_182891 | JGI IMG/M metagenome (GOLD analysis project Ga0179591, IMG submission 182891) | Vadose zone soil fungal communities from Angelo Coast Range Reserve, California, USA - CZOMad2_1_08_16fungal (PacBio error correction) | ecosystem: Environmental > Terrestrial > Soil >... | reverse complement strand
AGTCCATCGTCCAGGACTCTCCTTCCCGCGCTGTTCTATCTTCGCGCGATTCGTGGCTCCGGGAATCGGCGAAGGAGTGAGTCGCCCAGGTTTGCTAGGAGGCGAGGGAAAGTTATTATCGAGGGCAGGGCCTTCCCCTTCCCGAATCGAGCTTTTTCTCTCTCCGCCCCGTTATCTTGCAATCATTGACCCCTCTTGAAGACCCCGCTCGACTTCTGTTGTGAAAATTCGAGATCCTTCGCCCCTCTTCTAAAGAATGAGTGAGGTTTCAGCTTCTCGCTGCTTCGCCATCTTTTTTGATAGTGCAAGCAAAGTGTTTCCCTGTCTTGTTTCCCCCTTCCTCTAATTCGAAGCAACTTTCGATCCACTTTCCGCGTCCAACCAAGGAAAGATCCATTCTCCCATTGTTATCTTTTTACGCTTTAGAAGATTTATCCTCTGACGGAGTTTCAGACCTAGATGTCTTTCCCCCAAGAAATAGTTTTAGACCCCTCTCGTATTTTTTATTTTCTCCTTCGTCTTGGGGAAGCGTTGATGATCGCTTCTTTTTTGAGCTAGCATCGGCTTGTTCTATCGCTCTTCTCTAGCCCCCGTCTCTCCCCTCCCGGTCATCTTTGCTCGAGCCTGCTTCCCCTGCCTGTAGGATGCTGGATTTTTTCTTTTAAAGGGAGTCGATGGGGCTCATGGCCCCCCCCCCCCCCCGAAGTGGGGCGGTTTTTCCTTGTCCAGGTAGGGCGGGCTGGGAGAACCCGCCCCCCCCCGGTGCGGTTGGAGTTTGGATCAATCCGTCCGTCAAAGTTTGAGCGAACCTTTCCTTTCCTGAGCTGTCAATTTGCCCTTCCCCTCTCCCCTCGGAATGCACGTCTCTCTTTCCTGACCGCTCCCTCCATGAATTTTTAAGAAGAGCCCGTTTTTTTCCTGTCTCAAAGGGCCCGAGCCTGGCTCAACGCTCCCCCCATCTCATGAAGGAGGCTTAGTTACCTCTAAGACTCCTTTCACGCAGTGAACTCCCGCTTATTCGCCTTTCCGGGAGGACTCTCCACTCTCGGGCTGAGAAAGAGTACCCCGATCTTCGCCACTGCATTAGCTTATGTTTCTTCTCCCTAGACGATTTGAGGCTTTCTTTCTTCTTTTCCGAAGTCCCAAGACCCCCTTGGCATTTCCTTTGAGAGTGTATTTCCCACCTTCTCCCCCCCCCACTCGTCGGGATTTCTTTTCTTAGGTAAGGCGGGGCCGACCGCGGGCCTTGTCCGCTCTCACTGCCTCTTTTCTGCAAGACCGTAAAGATTTGAAACCATTTTTTTTCCTTCCCTCCCCCATGGTTTCTGAGATTTCCTTGTACGTTTGCTGGTATTCTGACAGCCTGAGAATAGGACAGTTTCCTTTCCCCCCCCTCCGTTCGATAGAATGTTGAATTTCCAGCTTCAGTTTTGCGACTTTTTTCCCCCGTATCTTTTTCGATGGTTTTTATCTTTGGTGTTTCATCACCCTAAGTCCTAACCGCTTTCTGACCCTTGAGTCTCTTGTTGGTTCACATCCGAAGCTTTCTCTTTTGTTTTTAGCGCCTCTGATTCTGAATGGACGTGCGGAACCGACTCGCATTTTACGCTGAGGGCCCGGACTTTTTCTTTTTTCACGGTTATGAGTCTCATACCCGAGGTAATGTATTTTTCCTATCTAGCAGATCGTTTCCTCCTCCTATTGCCCGTTCGCCTTCTCTTACTTTGCACGATAGAGTGCCTGTTCCTTCGGGAGCAAGATTCCAGACAAGACTTTCCCGGAATTCCTATTAATCTCGTTTTCCCCTGCCGACTTAATAATAGCCATATTGAGGACCCGAGATTCTCAGCACACTTTGACTCCCTCCTTACCTGGTTGTGAAGGGAGGATTTGCTGCGGTCTGGAAGATTATAAAAGTTCTGTTCAGTCGGAGCTTTAATCATGTGCGCGATTCAACAGATAGAGTCTGATTTTCTTTTCCAATTCCTTTTTTGTTTTTTCTCCCTCGTGTCCCGAACAGATTCGCTTTGAGTCGTCCGCACTTAGATAGTTAGAGCACGGCTTGGCCCGCCGTCTCCTTCCCCTCTTTCCCCGATTTTACTCCACCATTCGTATTACCCCGAACGTGTCGAGCGTCGTCTGTTCGTTCCTTTCCTGCAGGGGTGGGACCTCGGTATTCCTTTCCGTCGAGGGAAAAAGAACTATTTCTCTGTTTCATTTGGACAGTAATATCGCCCCCCCTTTCCCACGACCATTCAGTTTTCGGTAGAAGTCCTTGACCGATCCCTTCCCCTTAATAAGAGCAGCAACACATGTAGCACGTTAGCATCCCTCCCTCAGAAAGTGTTTTATAGACCTTGCCTGAACCTCAGCCTCGTAGAGAAAGCTTCCTAGATCTTGAGCGTTCTTTGAAGACACCCGGGAGGAGGTGAGTGACAGGGACGAGGGAGGGTCGTTATTGCGTGAGTGAGTGTCTTCTTCTCTTTCACTTGTCTTTCTGGATATCGTCACTTCCTCAGGCCAATGGCCCTCTTTACAAGCTGTTTTTCTCCCCCTTAGACGAGAACTAGTGAGCCCTTTCTCTCTCTGCAACTCTCGTTCTCTCGTCGCAGCCTCTTGATAAGGATCAGGATTGCAGATAGATTCCCGTACCACTGCTGGCTCCTCAGATGCAGCGTCACCTCCCCCACCAGTAAACAAAGTCCAGCGTGTTGCCCCGATTTGAATCCCGGTTCCCCCCGCATAAACTGGAGAACCTACCGATACTCCCTGTGTCGTGAACCGCTTTTTTTAGCGGCATCGGCGAGGATAGCCCTTTGGAATCGACGCTTCTGAGGCTTTTTTATCTCAGGGGCCCCCCCTATTAACGAAATATTCCGAGTGATCTTCTCCCCCTTTCTCCTCCACACCGCCTAAGGGATTTGGAAAGAGGTCCCCATCACTTTCAGGTTTGACCGATCTCCCTTCTAATTGAAGATCATTAATTAAAATACAACCAACCCTCCGTCCCCATTCACCTCGTTACCTACATCATGAAAAAAGGATCCGCTTGACCGCTCTTACATCGTTAGTACAGTGTATACTTCTTTCTCCTTCTCCCCCAACTTTGATTTGAGGTGATGTCTCCCCAATAATGGCCCCCCCGGTTTTTTGAAGAGATGAGACTTCGGCCCTTTCAGCTAGAATTGCATGGTCTTTAAATAGGCCTGCTCTAGAACGCTCGGACTTTTAAATGTCAAGAGAGGTCCCCCTCTTCGCCTTACTTTAATATTCTTATACCTCTCCCAATGCACCGAGATTCCTCTACACTGCCTTAAGTTCGTCATTTCCGCAATCCGTCGGCCATCGCGCCGCGGATGGCGCCAGTTCTCCCCGGCTAGGATACAATCGGATTCGTGCACCTCCTACCTCTTGCACCTTCTGTTTTCCATGAAGACCCTGGCGACAAACGGAAGGGATAACTGCAGGCTCCATTTCCTCGTGCCTTCGTTACATGCCGACGCGGTCATACCCCTGCGGACTATTCGTGGCCCTCCCGCCCCTGAAAGGGATAGTCACCTTTTTTTACAGTTGCGCTTCCCCCCCCTCCGGCCTGCAGAGTCGCTCTTATCTCTGCAAAACCCTGAAAGAGGGGAGTCGCCCTGCTTTTCTTGACACAGCACCGGTAAGCTTGCATCAGATCGATGCCGACAGTCCCCCGTTCCCCCTGATGTGGCCACTCCTTACTGCGTCCTATGTACGGAGTTCTCGCAAGAATCTAATATCTTTGGATTTCACGACTCAATAGCTCATTAACGACCTTATCCCGGTACCTTGGTAGGAGGTTGTCAGTCGAGGGAAACTGCCTTGCGTTGCAGATCGATACAGTTGTTGCTAACGCGCCCCCGCCTTCGCTTTAGTTCCCTCTTTATCCCCGCTCGTGTCCATCAAGTCCCTGCGCGTTAGACGGAGGCAGTGTTTGTCCCCCCCCCCCCCGGTCTTAAACTTTTTTTGAGAATTGTCCGACGTTTCCCTCTGTCTTCCGGCGTTCTTCCTTGCGTTATTCTTACGGGGAAACAGACTGCCCGCTCCCGTCCATGCGCCACTGGGAATTATCTAGCCCCGAGTAACTTTTCCATGACCGGACAAACTATGTTGATATCGAGCTTTTCTCTTTTACGTCTTTGCTACGCCCTGAGACAAAAGAGAGATGCGCCCCTCCCCTATCGGGTTACTTCATCCCCTTGCCTAAGTAGAAGAAATCCCGGCGTTTTGTGAAACCCTTTGCCCGTAAAAGTAAGATCTTCACGTCCCAGCTACAGGGCTTTGTGCTTTTTTCAACGACCTAAACCTTTTTCTCCCGTCCGCTTAACCAACCGCGAACCCTTACTGAACAGGTTTGTGAAAGCTGCTAGCGTCAATATCCGTTCCTGCCCCTTCACCGCTGAGGTTACCCCGAAAGATTGGTCATCCCGGTTGATGTTCGAGTGGACCGCTGGAGTGATCGTCGGAGACGGCGTTCCGAAACCGAATCTAAGGAGATGAGCCTTTAGATAGGTCCTTTTCTACAGTCATGATACTGGTAACCCGTCGTTAGGAGATTTGGCCGCTCTTCAAGTCCCCCCCCTGGCCCAGGGTCGAGCGTCTGCGTGAATTAGATTTCCGATCCCTGAGTTGTTAGAGTGCTTTTTGTTTGCTCGTGTATCTTCCACGTAGGATGAGAAAGTGCGCTTCTCCCCCCCCCGCCAAGTTTTTTTTTTTGGTGGTGTTGGGTTCCCGTCCTTTTTTCTGGTTCGCCCAGCCCGCCGGCCCCGGCGTAGAGGACCCAGAAAAAAGATTGGTAAACCATCGACCTCCCCTCGATTGAAATTGGGGCCTCACTTCACAGACGCTCCGTACTACGACTCCTCGTTTTCTGCTGACGAGCAAGTTTCTTTAGTTTTTTCATCGACACACGTTTCGACAATCCGCTTTCGGCCAATTTTTACCCGATTCGCATTGACGCCATTCCCGGGATCATTCCCTTTCCACAGTCAGCGAAGCCTCTACCAACGTCCCCCTTTTTCCTTGAGTATGGGTCTCCTCTATATATGGGAGGTCCGTCCTCCCCTTAATCCCCGCTCCGGGCCACCAGGCGTCTATGTTCCTCCGTTGCGGTAGTGAAGATTATTTTTTGCGGCAGTTTCCCCTTCTCTCGCGCATGCTCCCAGCAAATTGTTTACTTTTCCTGTATCGCCTTTGAAGCTGGATTGAAAATAAAGGCTGACTCCCTGAAGCGGCATCCTCTTATCCTCGGGCTTTCTTTGCGAGTGACGTCGCATCGCGTTCATGACTACCAGAATTAGTCCTCATTTCTTTTGATAGTCCTTTCCCCAGATAGAGAAATACCTCTCCCCTATCTTCCCCTTGCGCATGATCCTCCCTTTTGATCTTCCCCCGTATCCTTCCAGTTTCTAAAAACGTCAAGAGAGGCGATATCCATAGTTTCCTTTAATAGAATCCTTTCTCTGGCCGATACAAATTTCCCTCCCCCCTTTTGTTTGCTCTCGCTTATTCAAAGGCGATCCCTCTGAGTTTTCCGCCCGTCGCCCGGCAGCTGAAGTTAGGTGTGGCTCGGCTTCTCCAGGCCTAGGCGAGAGCCCTCTCCTTTGCGAGCCCCCTTTTAGAACCCAGGCGGCTAGGGGCTTTTTAAGTATGGTTTTTAAGATGATTCCTATCATCCCTTTTCAGGCTCTGTTTTACCGAAATAGGTGAGGGGGCGCTTACCTAGCCGCCCACCCTCCTAGCCCCTGACAGCGTGTCCCTGGAAGACCTCCGTCGTAGGAGCGTTAAGACACCTTTCTCTTTGCAGAGGCTCTATTTACGGGAATTTTTGGCCTATCCCTTAAAAAATTTCATTTATTTTTGCATGCCGCGAAGCTCGACGTCCCTGCGTGCAATTAAGAGGAAAAAGAGACATTCCCTAGCGCGATCTATCCCGGCAGTAGATTTAGGAGATTTTTCCCGATTGACCCTTTCCCTCGCCGAAGGCTTAGTTTTTCTACCAGAACGCCTTCGCAGTGGACGTTTTGGATATGAAGGTTATTAGTCGGTCCGCCTCATTCCGGTTTTACTGCTCAGAGTTTTCGCGCTCTGGCTTTGTCGAGTGCTCTTTACCCCTGATCGCCTTTTCGCCGACTGGCCTTTTTCCCTCTTCCGCATCCCACCGGTTTGATGTCTTTCCCTTTTTTTTTGGTGACTTACAGGGACCCCATCGTGGATTGTTTCTCATGTTCATCATGTGGGGAGGGTACTATGTCCCCGTTTCCGGGCTTAGCTCACCTACAAACTCGCACGGTGAGGTTGGAGCATCCCTCCCCCTCGCGCAAACCGTGATCTCCCTTTTTATACACCATGCCGCGCGTCATAACTGTCCTTTTGCGCTTCTGACCGACGACAGGTGGTTTTTCACGTGCCTTTTCCACAGTCGATGTGGTCTACCTCAGGGCTGAGTGCTGCCTTCGCGGGCCCTTTTATTTAACCTTCTGCTTCCCCTGGAGAAGAGAGCGGCCAGCAGGAAAGAGACATTTCTGCCGTTTTTTTCGAGTTCATGCCTTTCCGGTAGACGACCTCCCCGCTTTCCTGAGACCTGGCCGATCTGTCACTTCTCTTCTCTCGGAGTACCTAACGATGAGGATTGCTTTTCTACGTCCCCCTTAACCCTACCCCGAGGTTCGAAGGATTGCGTTGAAGACGTTCTTTAAACGACTTTCCCCAACCCCTCCGCGCTCTCCGGAAGAGTAACTTGCTTTTAGTCTTCCCGTATTTTGGCCTTTCTCGTTACGTCGCAGTGCTTCTGCACGTATTACCCCCCCCGACCCCCCCTGCCGAGCTGATAAGCCCTTTTTCGCGAGGGAGGGACTTGCCCCCCTCAGAGTGAGTCCTCGCCCCTGACCTGTTATGGAAACACCTTCCCTTATCGCCTCATTTTTTCGACGGAAGCTGCTGTGACCCCCCGGTCCCCCGGGCCTTTGCGTGTGCCAGCGTTTCGTTCTACCTGCGTTCCCCGTAACTGCTTTTTGTCACACTAGGATCGAGGGCCCATCTCGTTGCGTTTTTTTTGCTTTTTGTCCGCTTTACCTAGGCGTGGGACCTTTTTTTCCCCGCCTCTTTGCCAAGATCGTGCTTTTTTTCACCTATTGACTTCGTTCACGTGTCTCTATCCTTTCTAGGGCCAATTTTTTAATAGACTTCCCGACGAAGTTTTCGTATCTGGCCCTTTCGCCCGATAGACTTCTCCCTACATGACTTGGAACCGTCTTTTAAATAAAGATGGAGAACCCCTCAACTCATGACTACGCGCCCCAGCTTTTGCCAATGTTGAATCTTTCCCCCCTCAACCGGAGTCCGCGCCCCCCGGTAATTCCCCTTTTTTTACGTACAACTTAATCCCCGAAGAAGTGGAAGTCAGGACTTTTCCCCGGTCTCCACATGAAGCCCGGACACCAGAACGATGACAGGTTGCCTCGAATCTCTAGGCAGACGCCTCGAGAATGGCTAGTCTTAATCTTTTTAAGTGTCTCGTTACGGAATCCGTATTGATTAGAGTTACGCCTATGGCCAGCTATTGACTTTCCGTTTTCCCCTCAGTTGCCACTCCCCGATTAAGAAGATTGGCCCCTCAAGGGTTTCGGAACGCCTCCCCGTGATTTCCCCTCTTTTAGACCGCCTCGTTTGACACTTTGGCGAGGATCCTCGTTTGAGGACGGGACTGCAGGGACCTAATTCCCGCGTGTCTTGACCCGTCCGTTTGCGTAAAGTTTTTCCAGGACAAGGCCAGAGGGATTTTTTTTGCTTTTTATAGCCTCTCAGCACCTCTGAAGGCCCCCCCCCCCGCAAGAAGACAAAACCACGTAGAATCATTCTGCCGCACCCCCCCCGTGAAGATGTTGAAGGCGCGACCCCCCAAAGGTATCTATTTTTCTGGATCGAGGACTGAGTTTCGAACCTCCGTGCACTGTGGCAGGCTGGGTAGGTATTCAGATTTCGGGCTTCGCTTTTTCGGGCGTTTAATTCCTAGATTTCCTAGAGATGGCTTACGAGCCTTCAACGCTCCCGATGAATGAGTTGTATTTTCCCTGTCCAGAGCTGAGGGACTTGCCAATCATGGAACCACCCCTTCATCCGTCGATAGATTCTATTGATCGCTCCCTTGTCCTGATCGAAGCTCCATCCCAAATCTACTCGAACAAAGATGAAGATGGTCCCATCCCCTTTAAAGTACCCAACCTAGTTTTGATAGGAGCACACCCCCCCCCTCCGAAGAGGGCAAACCCGGAGGACCTTACCCCCGACGACCCTCCCCCCCTTTTGGTCTTTTTCCGATATGGTCCGTGCCCCCTTGAGTGATCCTAAGCGTTCATCCCTGCGATTGATTTTCGTGACGTTAGCCCCTCCATTTCTTCATACCCCTAGTGCCATCTTTTGTTTTTCTAAACCCGACATGCAAGTTAGTTTCTCCTGCCGTTTTTTTTTGACTCTCGACAGAGCCCCTTATAAACCTTTTCATCAGCATTAACCCCCACCCCTTCAGCCCCCATTGAATCAGAATTCCTCCTGCCAACCCCTTCTCCCTTCTTTTGAACCTGACAGAGCGCCGCTCTCGATCGTTTTCTCCTTTATTGTTTCGTATCCCCCCTTTTATTATTATTTCTAATGAATCCCCGATTTTGGTCAGGCTCGCTTGAAGTCGCGCCGCACCAGGCTTTTTTTTTAGTTATTGGTCATTTTTAGCTGGTGGCCCCAGTTTTCCACGTGTTTCCCGTTCCCCTCTCGGGCCTCATCCCCTTAGCCTCGACCCTTCCCCCCTCTCATAGCGTTGCTTAATTTCGGCACCCGCTTAACGCTGACGGTCGCCCTGTTCGTGTTTCCAATCCTGGATTCCACGGCCCTACTCTTTCACATTATTGTGAAAGCCCCTGACCCCCCCCCCCCCGGATCGTTTCGCAGTGACTCCCTGAAGCTCAGCAAGTCCCCATGTCCTCTCCTTGTCATCTTTTTGCCCATTTCCGGAACGAGTCCCCCAGGAAGTCTTTCGTTTTTTTCAAATTTTACGCCGCCCGTCCCTTTGCCCCCTTCCCCCCTTCCCGTTGATGTAAGTGAGCTGCACCTTACGGCTCCTGGCTTTAGTAGCTAATGTTTCTTTCTTTCCAAAAACGACTAGAACAGAGTTTTTTCCTTCCAATCCCCTGGAGGGGAATTTTACTACACGTTCAGCGTTCCCCCCTGAAGCTCCTCTGCCGAAAACTGCCCTTTTTCTAGAAGGTCCCCCCCTATTCCACGTCCTATATGCAGTAGTGCTCTTCGACCTTGCATCATCTACCTTTCTCGTCTCCTTGTCTTAAATTTCTGCAGCACGTCTCAGTTAAACCTTCCCTTCGTGCGTCGAAGTTACTCCCACGCCTGTCTGTATCTAAAGAGAAAACGCGGCCTCTTATAGTTCGGATCGCGTCGTCCTCCCTCGCTTTGATCCTGCGAGGTGCTTCCCTATGTCACCGCGGCATTCTCTCAAATTTTTAAACGCGAACGGTTCTCTTACCGTTCAGGAAACCCTGGCCATTTTTTTATGTTAGTGTTGAAAAGATGAACTTAAAACAGAAACCTGCCTGATCTTCCCTGCGAGACTTTCCCCCCGTCCTTTTCTCGACATTTTGTTGAAAACTCCTTGACAACACCGTATGCACTTGCCCAAAATCTCGTGTTTTTTAATGTACTGACGTCCCTCCTCATTCCTCTGTTACCCTTCAGCTTAGGTAATCCCCCAAAATGAAGATGACCTACTTCTCCGAAATATCGTTGTTCAAGTCGGAAACGTTTTCTCCCTCTCTAGCTTCACTCGTGCTTTCTTTTTTCACTGGCCCAAGCACCCGCATCCCCTCTTAGGGAGAAGTTTCATCGGGCAGTTTAGCAGGGCTCATCCCCGCTTTTTTCCCTCTGCGGGCAATGGACCCTCCCAGCAGCGGAACGTGCGACCCACGCCCCCCAGTTACCACGCCTCGCGGAAACCGGAGGAACACGACAACGAGAGCCAGCCTCCCAACACCTGACCCCGTTCTGCCCGACCCTTCCCCGACACCGAGCCCTCCGCACACACCCGAGTAGGGTTTCTTACCGAGTAACGTTTAAGCGTCTTGACGCCTAGAAGGACCTAGGGGCACAAGACCGCCCCTATGCGCCCGGCTTCCGCACGTCACCCCGGCGACGGCCACACGGAGTCAATGTTTAGGCTCACTCTCCCTCCCAGGAAGCGTAACGTTCCTCCCCCAACATTGTCTTATGTTCCTCCTCTGCGCAGTTGTCCCGATTCCTGAAGTCGCTGCCTTCTGTATCGGGTCTCTTCAATCCTATGCCCGGTATGCTGATTCCCACCAAAACTTTTTCTCTCCCAGTGGTTGGTTTTCTTCCCGCCCTCCCCCGAATTTTAACCGCCCCCTTGTGTGTACCCCCCTTACCTAGACCATACATCTTCCCGGGAAGACCTCTACATTGAATAAAGACTTCCCCCCACTCGTTTGCGCGGCGATAGTTCGCGTCTGGAGCCCCTGTCTTGACCCTCTCTAAGACGCCAACCGCAGTTTTTGTACCCACGCGGTCTAGATATTCCTAAAGTCGTCTTTTGAAGAAAGATCCCCAGCTCTCGTTCCCTCTTCTTTCTTTTCTCCGCTCTTCTTCCTCCGTTTCGTCCTACAAAGCGCCGAAGTCGACGGACTCTTTGCTACACGTCTCTTGCCGGTTATCTTTGGCCGCGGATTCCGTGTCCTCCATTACTTCTGATTTCCTCGTCCGACCTCAACCGGGAGTTGGATATCCTGCCGCGACGACAGAGTTTCCGCCCTCCCTCTTTTTCGGCTCGAAGTTTTTTCTTAGTTCGATTGCCCATGCAGTTGCGCGCGCGTTGCTTTCGAGGCCCATTCGCCCGACCACTCGATGGCAGGAGCTAGAGCTACGACGTTTGATAGCATGTTTTTTCCAGTTTCAACCACGACTCTCTCACCCTTTTCCCCTGCCCCTTCTCCGGCCTTTGGCGAAGTTTCTTCACGAGTATCCCCCGGCTTTTTTCCCCTTCTCCGACATCGCCCCGATTGGCTTAGCATTGAAGACTCCGTCGTCCGCGGCCGGTTTTTCGAATGAGCCG
>Ga0179591_1338233_pt1 | contig 11153 bp, 11 predicted proteins | sample CZOMad2_1_08_16f_FD_182891 | JGI IMG/M metagenome (GOLD analysis project Ga0179591, IMG submission 182891) | Vadose zone soil fungal communities from Angelo Coast Range Reserve, California, USA - CZOMad2_1_08_16fungal (PacBio error correction) | ecosystem: Environmental > Terrestrial > Soil >... | reverse complement strand
AAATACCGATTTTTCCCCCTTGTGGGAGGCAACCCAGCTTAAGTGCTCTGGGGGAGCGTTTTTTTATTAAAGACGCGCGAGGGAACTAGGCCAGGCCCTTGAGTTTGCTTGGCCTTCTTCCCGTTGGCGACCAAGGCAACGTAGACGTGGTATTGAAGCGCCGTCGCGATTCTCTTTTTCCTTCCTCCTGTCCAGGCATCGACAGGACCCCCCCTCTCCTCCAATCTTCCTGTGGAGGGCGTTGCTTTCACATAATCGGTTTGAGTTCTACAAGGCGTAATGATCTTCGATGATTCCCGATGCCTGTGAGACTTTCTTCTCGGTAGTCACGGGATTACCGAAAGAGCAGGTTTTCATCTGCCTTTGCAATGGCCCGGCGGCTCCCTTTTTGCGTGAGTGATCGCCCTTCAACAGGACACGGACGTTTTTTTTTCCCCCCATGATGTTTCCTTTTCTTTCGTCGTGCAGTCGAGCAGAGATGGGTGCTCTCTTTTTTGCCCAATTCAGCGCCCGGCTGGCACAGTGCCAGCACGTTGTATCTCTTCTCCGCCTCTGGATCCCAGGGTAGATTTTTTTGTTCATGAAATACCGTTCAGTCCCTCGCAGACCTGCGTGTATGGCGGATCAGTGCTCCGTTTCGGACAGGTCTTTTTCCCTCACCCTCGCATTCTCCTCCTTTGGACTTCTAAGATCACAATTGATAGGAGGGGGCCAACCTTCTTCGACGGTGGGTCTCCCCCTGTACCTATTGCTCATTGAGACTTCGGTTTTCCCAGCCGTCTTCCCGGTCCCCCGGTGCTGGCCAACTGAACTGGAGAAACATGCGCTTCTCCGCCGTGTGGACCGGTGTGACGAGCACGTGACGCGGACCCCTGAAACTGAATTCTTCCTTTCCCTCTTTTCAGTCCGGGGAGTCGAGGTTTTGACGCAGAAGTGCCCCTCCCCTTCCCCGTGTTTTGACCTTACGAGGCTGACCCTGGTTGGACAACAGGGGCATTCAACTGCCTTCCTTTCTTGCAAGTTATTCCCGAAGCGGCAGCTGTCGTCCCTCCTCTGGGTAACGCGCGAGCGGGACCGTGCGCACCCCCCGTGAATGAATCCGCCGCTTGATAGAGATTTTAATCCGGAGGGAGACCTTTTTCTTTTGCGCTTTCAATGGCATTGCTTTTGTGATCGTGTCCCTCCTCCTCCGTTTTCGGGTGTAACCGGCTGGCCGATTTGTGAAGTGGACCCTTGCATTCTTTGTGTCCCCCTCCCCCTGAGGCGAGCAATGATGTCAATCCCTTTTTCCTCTCTACTCTTCATTGTTATGTGCGGGGGATTTCCCGGATCTTGACTCGCCGGATCTGTCCCTCCTTTTGATGAACGCTGGGTAGATCACAGTGCGCCCTCTTATGTTCCCCGCCAGCCGCCTCAAGCCCGTCTTACCGGTGATGCAGGGCCTCCTCTCTCGTGCTATATTTTTCCCCGAGTCGAACGGAGGTTAAGTGTTTTTCTTCTCTCTCCACGGCCACCTAGTTCAGCTAGGGGCACGTTGGACGTTCTTTCTCTTTCGCTGGGACCCTCCCGCTTACCTGCATGTCTTCCTTTTTCTCCCCCCCGACCGGCTGAGTTCGCCGCCATCAGGCCTCTTCGCCCGCAGCCACCGGGTTTGTGAAGAAATCTCCTTTCCCTTTTTTGCCCTGTCCTTGCAAGCCCCTTTGCCACGTGATCTTAACGCAGCCGGGAGACGGGATGTCCGGTCAGCCCGGCGCAGTTCCCGCACTCTAGTTTTAACCCTTGACCCTTCCCTCCTTTTAACCCGTCTTCGGGTTATTAGATCGGGGTTTCCTATGGCCAACGGAGGTGCTAGATCGCACGCGCCCGAGACTCTATACTTTCCCCCCCCCCTCTAGATAGCTTCCCCAGGGACCAAAACTTCGTCCCGTCTCCCGCGTGGTGAGGCAGAGAAGGCAGCGGACTTCCCTGACCGGCCCGTGGGACAACTTTTTCTGTCGCCCAGTTTCCTGACTCTTTTTCGACCTTTCGCTTCTCATGACGCCCGGCGGTGAGGGGCGGTGGAAGGACTACGCTTGGCACATTCCCCCCTAGTTTTTTTTTTTTCTTTTTTTTTTTTTTTTTTTTCAAAGGTCCTTCGACCTCGCTTTATTCCCACCAGTTGCCTAGCCAGTTATTTCCACCTACACTTCTATCCGCTTTCACGCGGCCTCAGAGGGCCCTGTCAATCCCTAGGTTTTTTAGACAAACGGTTCCTGGCATAGCGGCGAGGGGTAGCTTGTTCAGCTTCTCTCCCTTCGGTGGCTGTATTGCCGCCGGATCCGCCCCCTTGCAGTCCACCGCTTCCTTCATGTTTCCCTTTTTTTTGTTTTTTTTCCAAGGTTTTCTTTTCCCTCCCATTCGAGCTTGACCCTTTCTAGCCCAGAATCCTGCGGGGTGTGCCCGGGAGGGCACCGACGCGCTGCGACGCACCTTTCCCCGTGCCTATCAAGTTTTTTAATTCCCCTTCTTAAGGCAGTTTTTCTCGGGAGTTTGGCCACCCCGCCCTCATCAACGAACCGCGATACCTTTTCCTTTCCACGCCCTCAAAGGAACTCCAATAACTGGTCGGTAGTTCTGCAGGCCGTCCCCTTTGACCGAAAACCGACCTAGTTACGCCCGGACCGTGATCTTCCCGGAGGCCTTATTAGTAAGACACTCAAGAACTTTAATTTGATTCCCTTTACCTCCTCTCCGCATTCTTTAAAGGACCGCGGTTTTCTGGAACATATATCTGTTCTCCTCAGTGTTGTTTTTTTCCTCGATGTCAAGAACTCCTGGTACCGAGGTCTCGCGTTCTGGGCTTTCTTTTTTCCCCCCCTTTCTTTTTTAACTGGTCTTGCTAGGTTTTTCCGACTAGAATGGCTCCTTTGACGCGAAACGGACCGTCGTCGTCGTGGGTTTCTTTCTCTTTGACCTTTGCTAAACACCTATGAAGTCCTCGCTTTGCCCATTTCTTTTTTCCCTTTTCTACGGATGGTGATGGAGCAATCTATGGGCGTGCTGGTGGAAAGGGCTCCACGTTGATTTTGGTTCCCTGAATAGTAAGTCCCGGCAGAAGCCGATCCCCCCCTTTTTTTATTTGAAGTAGTCCATGGATGTAGCCCTCGGCATGCGGACGATCAGTATTTTTCTTTCCTAACTTATGTCAACCCAGCTGAGCTCTTAGTTTGCGGTCTTTCCTTTCATAGCATGTATTTTAAGGACCATAACCAAGATTTGACCTGCACGAATCCTAGAAGGCTAACCCTTCCCCTCCTTGGTCTCTTCCCCGCGGTGAGGGCCTTACCCCTCTGCTTTCCCTCGTGCCATTTCTCGCCGGTGGTCGTAGGGCCATACAGCGTTTTTGTTCTAGAACTTGCTTCACATGTTTAGAGTTTTTCTTCAGTCCTGCGTGAAGGGCCACCGACTGCCGTTCATCAACCGTGAGGTTATCTTTCCTCCGCTGAGACCCTGTGACGAGGACTTGGAAGTAGGGTTTTTCCCTTCTGCTTTTTCCAGGGCGTATCCCTCTCTTCGGCCGTGCTCTGGCACTCACCAGCGAGGCCGTTATCCCTTTTCTTTCCCCACTTTTGGCCCCGGCACGTCTCTTTTCTTTTTTCTAGAAGCAGCTTTTTTGGTGTCCGCGGGAGAGGGGTGTGCTCAAGAGGTTTTTCCTTCTTTTCCCTCGCGTACCTCCTCCTGTTCACTTTTTCTGGCGTCCTGGGTGACGGCTTGGCACGAGCTGAGGAGAGACGAACGTGTCCACTTCTCCCTTTTTCCCAGTCGGCGTTTTTAATTCAGGAAATTGGGATGGCTTCCCTAATGGCAACTTTTCTTCTCCTTGCGTTCCCCCCTACTGTGCTGCGGTCTCACGCCCGTGTGGCGGCGTAATCAAGCGGTGCTCAAACTGCACAACTGCCAATTTTCCTTTTTTTTTTTCAAGTAGACTTCCTGCCCGCCGTGCTGTTAAGATCCTTCTCGGGTGAGCCTTGAAGGACCTCAGTCTTTTACGGATTCGGCCCCTGCCCCTGCGTGCGCAGGCAGATAAGCTTCTTCTGGCATGGGCATCCCCGTAGCCTCTTTTTTCTTTGGCCTTTTTTTTTTCTCCACTGCGCGGTGAAGCACGCTCAGATTGCCAGCGAGGACAAAATTCCGTGATTCCCATCTCTTCCCTAAGCCCCCTCAATTTTGGAGCCCAATCTTCCTCTCATTTCTCGCACAGTGACCGGTCTCATAGCGCCCCCCCTAAATCGGCAGCCCCCCCTTAGTCCTTATTTTCAGACTAGTTGCCCCCCTTCCACCATCTCAGGTATTCATCGAAGAACGATAATCGTGATAAGGAGATTCTAAATGCCCTGGGCCCAGGGGGGTCATTCTTTCCCCTTGACTCCTCCACATTTCTTCCGCACCTCTCCTTCTGTAAGCTGCTGACCGTCGCTCGTCCGGGACTTTTTAGACCTGGGCCTCCCCTTTATGTCCCCCCCCGTTTTTTGTTCAATTTCCCTTTTGTCCAACTGAGACACGCAGTTCCCGGTTTAAGAGCTGATGATCTTATCTAAGGGTTTCTCCAGTAAATGATATCGTCACCATTGTCCCCTTCTTATGTCAGCGTTTTATCCAGGCCCGTAGTGCATAAACCCTTACCCCTGGTTCTTATTCGGAACCTGACCCTGTCCTCGAGTAGACGATGATCATTGCGCTAACCTGATTATTTTTCCTACCTGGCGTTCCCAGAACCCCTTCCTCGTCCCTTAGCGTTCTTACAGGTATTCCAGTGAATTCGTCGTGTTGGCTCGATGTCAGGCCAATGACGAAAGCCTCCCTTTCCACGTTATTTTTTTTCTCTTCAGAGGTTCTGAGAGGTCCTGCTTTTCTTTGCATCCCATAGCAGTTCGGTACCAGGGATCGGATTGTGACGGCACGAGCAAATCTTTCTTGACTGTCCCCGATGACTGTGGTGCAGTCTACTGACTCAGAACATCTTATCAGACGCCCGGCCGCCCAGCCCGCCCAAAGCATGTGAAGCGGTCTCCCCTTTCCCTTGCCCAGAAATCCTCCAGGTACCTCTTTCTTTTACGTCTTGGCATTGACAGGCGTGACACTTCGGTCCCCTGTCTTTGTCCCACACCCAACCCCCCCACAAACCCAGTAAGTACACGACCAAGGCGCAATTTTACGATGCCTCCCTCCCCAGAGATCGATACCAAGCAAGGTGTACATCTCCTATTATTTTGCTGGACGGTACGACCACACTTTATGCGGCTCGGCCCCTTGTTCAGTTGTCCTCTCAGATTCCCACGACCACGCGTTCTTCGTTTTCCAGACTCAATTGGGTCGGTCGCGGACCAATTTCAACCCTGGCCCGACAGGGCCCTGCCCGAACTTCGAGAAATTTCGCGCTGCTCCGCCCGGCACCTTCCCATAGCCGCTTACTACTTGAAGGGTGGTGAAAACCCACTTCCCCTTTTTCCTTTTTGCCTAGACGACACCTAGCCAGTGAGCCTTTTTCTGGGCCTCCTTTTTTTTTGTTTTTTATTGATTGCTATCCAAATTTCGGAAAGTTTTTTTGGAGGAACACGACCAGTTTACTGGTGGGGTAACGCGTTCAGTCTTCGTATCATGACTTCTTGGGGCTGGCCGGGGGCAGCCGAATAGGACGCTTCCGGTCCCTTTCCTTTCTGTATCATGAACCGTGCTTTTTTCCATTCCCCCGTAGAGTGGGTTCGGGTCCCGCGCCGCGCGCGGAGCTGGTGGGCGCCGAGCTTCCTTCTCCCTCCCTTCCCGCCCCGAGCCCCCCCCATCAGTGGACCGTTTCGTTTTCAGCCATGGAATCGGCTATCGAACTACACGCGAATTGATCGATGGGTTGCGCGCTTTCCTTTAGCATCATATTCAACCGAGAAACCCCCCCTCGCTGAAGCTGTCCTCGGAATTTCCGACCTGTCACGGATTCTCCCCTGGGCTTTGCATTTTTCTTCTTTACCAGTCTCAACGCCAAATGTAGTCCCGCTGCCCATGCTGTGCCAAGGGATGGAGGTCAGCTCCTTTGGCACCGAGGAGGTGAGTACGACCTGTTTTTTTCCCCCACCATTAGCGCCCGTCTTGCACCCGCGGGTGCTCCGGCCGTCACAGCGCGGAATCCGGCCGAACGGGTTTGATCTTTTCTTCAAGTTCCGCAAGTCTCCTGAGGTATCGGCGACCTCCTTTTTGTCGGCCTTTCTCTTGTCCCGCTTGCCACATCACTCCCGGCGCCTCCACCGGGATTGATACTACTTTACGAGGAGTCCCTTTTGGCGTTCCCCAACCGTTCTTCGATTTTTGTAGTTAAGAAGGTTAATTCATCCCCCTGGCATGGGATTTTTGTCCGCCATAACGGCCCACCCCGTCCGTTAAGACATGCCTATTTTTTTCCACGCAGGTGTTTTTTCCCCTTTTGGCCGAGGCTGACCGTTAGTCCCCAGCAATCAGATCCTATTTTAACTCCTTTCCCGGCGGAGGGTCGCTTTTCCCCTCCTCAGATTTCCCCAACCAAGACGCCGTGTGGCGACCCCGTTCTGAAATTTTTTTTTTGCCACCCCCTTGGAAACCCTTTAATAGCGGCCTAGGCCGAGGAAAGCGAAGTCCAGCCTTTTTCCGCCATTCTGGGGCTATTCTCTTGTTCCCGCCCGCTTCACCCGGCCTGCCCCTGAACGAAATTTTACTCTCTCTTTTTTCTTCCTAAGGCGAGCGGGCGATCCCGGCACTCAAGGTCGTTGTTCTTTCACTGCGAACGCGGTACTCCGGCGTAACCGGCATGCTTGCCTTGGAAGCTTTAAATTGTTCCTCTTTTGACCTTCACACATCGTTAACTGTCCCCTTTCTCACTTTTGGGGAGGCTGTGAGCTTTCACGTTTGATCGCCTTGACACTGACTTGTGGCTCTTCTCTGATGTCTGGTCTTCGACAGAAATCGAGGGACTCTTCCCTCCCAGAACCAGGTCTTCAGTTTTCTTCCAGGCCCCAGTGCAGAGATATGGATTTAGAGTTCGCCCGAAGTGTCATTGACTTCCCGAAGTCGACTTGCGGACCACAGCACCCTTCGGGAAAGCGGCCAGCCCCTACCTATCTCTTCTATAGTGCCGTTGAATGATCAACCTCTCCCCTTGGTTCCGGTTTCTGGACAGGTAGTACCGCAAGGATTAAGTCGCAGGCACTTCCTGATGAGTGCAGTGAATGGACTCCCCCTTTTTTTTAGGGGGTGCCTTTCCTATTACAAGCAAGCACAATGTTGCCTCCCCTCCCCTAGCATTCACCGCCGCCGACGCTGCGCGGGATGTCCAGGAAGACCCGGGGACTTCATAGACCTCCCCTTCCCAAGTAAACCCTGACTCACTTCCCGTCTCCCCCTGCCTCAGTTCAGCGGGCTGGAGAATATCACGCCAGGATGTGTAGCAGATCGCAATCGCCATTTCCCCCCACAGGCTCATTCCGTCACGGTTCTTCTCCTTTTTGCCCCCCCAGGCGTCGACGACTCACCAAGTTTTTTTTTTCCCCTTTCCCAGCCGGCGTTTTTTTGAGGGCCCCCTTCTCTGGCGTTAAGGCTCGCTGTCCCAGGACTTACCGGCACATGGAGTCCAAGTCGCCCATACGGAAGAGGGTTTTTTCACCCATCCGCGGCCAAGATTTATTAGTCAATGATTTAGTTGTCCCCCCGGCGTGGATAACCGTCGGAACTTTCCTTCCCTCCCCAAAATACCGCTGTAGTCACCTCTATTTGATACCCCCCCCTTTCCTACTACTTATGGAAAGCCAGGACAGTCCGGCTCGCCGAGGGACTATGCAATCCCGCCAATTCAAACCGTTCCTTTCACAGTTTAGACGGGCTCTTTTATATCCTGGGGCCCGGGAAAAGTCTCCGCTTCCCCTTCTTTTATGATGAAATTGAGGAAATTCGCTTCACCCTGAACTTGCATCAGCTGTGAAAATCCTTTCCTATCTCTCCGATCTTCCCCCTCCCCGGACTGGGGGTGTCGGAGGGTACCCCCTTCCTCTATCACAGGTAACGTGATTTCCGCGTCGCTTCAAAGCGTGGTGACGACTTCTCAGTTTTTTCGAAGGGGTCCCCACCAAGACGCCCTCATAACGTTTACCCATTCCCTAGACCTGATTTCCCTTGTAAAGGACTGCGAAATGGCCCCTCCCCCTGCCTCGGGACTTAGAGAAGTCCTCGCCCATACCTTCTCCTTTACGGTTTTATGTTCCCCCCTATCCTTATATTCTCGTCCCACTCCCTTTTTTAAAGAACGTGGGGTCCGCCCGCCCAGTGAAAGGGCAGCTTCCGAAAGTCAAGGACGATTCTTTGGCCCCTATTCTCTTTTTTCAAGAATTTTGTATTAGAGATGATTCCCCCTCCCCCCCTCCTTTCCGTTCTCCAGGCTGCGCGTGCTTGAGGGACAAATACGGTGGGGGATTGAGTAGGGGATTTTCTACGTTCGCTCCCTTTTCCAGGGGATTCCTCGTAGTTTTGTTCTTGCCTGACTTGAATGCGCTACGCCTCTTTGATCTCGGTTGAGTTTGTTCTTCGTCTGGGACTTGTACGGGGATTTTTTGGGGCTCGTTTTTCTTGGTGATTTTTCCACACCAAGAGTCAGTAATCCCCTCCCTTTCGAAGCTACTCAGGCGAGCGCCGGTGCTAGCATATTCGCCCGAACCTTTCCCCTTTTAGGACCGGTCTAGATCGACTCCCGCACGCATTTTCCCTCTTTCAATTAGAAGAGTAGGTTTCTCCGCCGCGCTGAGGCAGATGATGGGTCCGAAAAGCCCCGAATTTCCATTCCTGGCTCAAACTTAAACTTGGGCGCAGGCTCCTCCCCGTAACCGTGGCGTGATAACAGATGGGAGGGCCGTTTCCCTCTGGGAGTTCTTTTATACTTCTTTTCTTTGTGCTAAGGGGAGCCGCCAACTGGGTACTATACACTCTTTTCCTCCCTTTCGCGGGGACATCAGCGAGGCCGGAGTCCCCCTCAGGGGAAGACTGATGAGGGGTTTTTCGCTCGCTGTAGGCTTGTTTTCCGCTTCCGACCTCGTCCGGTCTGTAGCCTTCTCCCAGTTCGTTTTTACACTTTCCGGTAAGAGAGATTTTTCCGTGCTACCTGTGCCCTCAACCCGCTTCGGCCGTTTGACGCCTCAGCTAGTCTGTCCCTTGTTCCCCCCTTCCCAGTTCGACGATAGCGGCACTCAGGTGCTTTTTTTATTCGCTTTTTCTTCCCCGTATTGATACCACCCGTAGTTCGATTCTCTCCCTTGAATCCCGAGAGATACGTTGGTCAAGGCGGCTTTCTTTCCGGTTGAAAGTTTTTCTTTTTTCTGAGGTCTCGACTTCCTCCTTGGGGAAATCTTCTCCAAGGTCGGCTTTGGCATGCATTTTTTTCCTCCTTTGGGATTGCTTCCTCGACCGGCACATTCCAGTGCGAATGGGTTTCTTCTGATGGGAGATCCCTGTTCCTTTTTCTTAGATTTAAGAGGTGTGTTCACCTGGGCGACCCCCCTGCCATTTCGTGGTCGCAATACTGAGATGCTTAAATGCGTCTTTTTTTACCCGTTCTTTTTTTTCGCAGGGGTGTCCTTTGACCGGGCCAGCGCCTTTACCTGCAAAGGCGGGATCGGGCAACTGCTACGGCAGGTTTATCCCCTTTTTTCCTGGACGGCCATCCGGAAGCGGTCCGTTTGGATGATGGCTTCCTCCCCTCTTTTCCCTAGGTTCGAGAACCATACGTGCGCAGTTTCTGCACCCTTTTCTTCCCTTCAATGATCGTGAACCCCCTCGCCAAGCCCTTTAGAGGCGAGCATCCCCCGGTCTTTTCCCCTCTCCCATGGCTCGAAACGCGCTGTCCTCGCCCCCTCGCCACTTCAAAACTTGACCCCTCAGCTTACCCTTAGAGAGAGTAGTCCGTCACCGCAGGTCTTTGCCCTTTTTCCTCTCTTCCGCCTCAGCGGGCTCCGGCGATCTCCCGGCTCGGCATTTCCCTTGGGGTGAATTCTCTTGTCCCCGGATGGACGGAAATTCTGGCGTCGACTTGCTTTCCTTATTCGGTGCCCCCTGCTGACCGCGCTAGTTGGGTCCCCTTTCGCAAACCCTTGTTTAGTCCAGTTTCCTCCTTTCGGCCACCTCATTGAAGTCTTTAACGGCGTTACCCTTCCCCCCCCGCCGTGCCCTCCTAGCGGGATGATTTTTGACATTCGCAGGAACGGTCCTTTTTTCTCACGGTTCACAAGCGGTTAAGCCGGGCGACTCCCGTCTTTTTTATCTCACCTTACCGGTCGGTTTCTTGAATCCCCGGGCAAGTCCTCACGAAGTTTCGAGGGCCATTGAGCTAGACGTCGTAAGAACGTGGTGTTCGACCGTCCATCCCAAATGTGCGAGTAAGATCCCCCGTTGTGCCTTATTCCTCCGTGATATGTATTCCCCTGTGTCGTGACCTTTCACCCAGTGCCAAGCGCGATCCCAGTCATTTTTTTCTTGTCTTTTGATTGCTCACGGAGGCCGCTGCAGCCCGTCAGTCCCCGTACAAGAGGAGGGGACTTCGAGCCCCATGCTTTTTTGGATAACCTCCTTAATTGGGAATACTCCTCCTCCAGTACAATATCGGCGCTCCGACTCCTAAATCCCGGCTTGAAGCTTTCCTCCACCCAGGTCAAGTGGCCTGTTTTTTTACATTCGGTTCCAAGCACGAGAGCCGACGTCCATTTAGCCAGGAACGAGGACCACTTCGGACTTTACTTAGTTGTTCATCGCTCCCCCGAGCGACAATCTGCCGGACTCGAGAAACTCTTCGTCCGATAATTAAGGTTTATAGCCGATGTGTGTCACGGCCCGCGACCCAATGATGCGATGGGGCGGCCGGCGCTTACGGACGATTCAGCAATCTGGCGCCCTTTCCCCAGGACCGACTGATTCCCCCTCCAACGTCTAGTGGTAGGAAGGCGACCGGCCTGCCTGACCTTTTACTTGACGAAACTTCTTACTTTCCGCTCACCCAACGCCCCTGCCAGCGCCAACTACGGACGCCTTCATGTCGTTTTTTCCAAAAACCCTTTTTTTTTTTTTTTTTTTTTGGACAGTCCTTTTGCCTCTTCTAAAATGGAAAGCCTGCGCCC
>Ga0179591_1299971_pt1 | contig 11153 bp, 19 predicted proteins | sample CZOMad2_1_08_16f_FD_182891 | JGI IMG/M metagenome (GOLD analysis project Ga0179591, IMG submission 182891) | Vadose zone soil fungal communities from Angelo Coast Range Reserve, California, USA - CZOMad2_1_08_16fungal (PacBio error correction) | ecosystem: Environmental > Terrestrial > Soil >... | reverse complement strand
GTGGAGGGAGAAACTCCACCTTTCGATTTGGATGTTTGGTATGTTTTCTTCTTCCTGAATCCTTCAACCCCCCCCCCCTCTGCCAGCGATTTGAAAGTATACAGGTTGGTTTTTTTTTTTCATTTTTTCAGCTGACGGGCGAATCGCCCCCCACTCCTGGAAGGAAAAAGCCCCAAATGGCCGTTCTCAAAGATTTTCGAAATTCGTTTCCTCCCCACTACGGGTTTTCCCCTTTTCCCTCTCATACCTCCAACACCCCCTTTACCACTCGTTTTATCACCTTTTGCAACTTGACCGTTTCGGTTTTTATCGATCACGAGATTGTTTCTGTCTGCTGTTGCCCCCCCCTTCCCACCATGGTCCCTCTCCGGGAAGCCTTTTGAAGGGTTCTTCCAACCCTCCTTTCAGACAAATGGCTGCCGGGACACCCATCATTCTCCACCGTGCATTGGTGCACTCACCTTCTTTTCGTCACTCTCTCTGTGAGCATATTCTCTCTCGACCGCGATTCTCCGGACCCTCCCCTTCTAAAAGTTTCGGCGTTTTCTAGGGACGGATCCCCCTTCAGGACTGGGTACCACGTTTCTTGGGGTCGGTTTCTCTTTCACCTTCAAGATTGAGTTCTTTCTTCCCTTCCATTATGGCCTCCCATATTATTTACCCTCCCCCAAATCCCCCTTTTTATCGACCCTCTACCGTTCTCCTCCAAAAATGATGTAAAAAAACCTCGTCGACTCCTTCCTCTCCCTCCCCTTTTTACCGATCTGAGTGGCGACATTCCCTTCCACGTTTATAGTAAAACCCCCCGGCAGCTCGGTCCCATACACATGCGACTATTTTCATCTGGGATCGTTTTTTTTTTACTCCTACATTTCCCCCTTCCCCAACAACTTTCGCTTCCTGATTAGCAGTCAATATGCGGTTATGGGTTGAGTTGTCCATTTCCTCGGCCAATTAAATAGCTATTAGGGAAAATGAGAATTCTACCGGTGCCCTCTCATGTCTTTTAAAGTCATAATTTGCCTATGAAACCCCACTTTCTTTTTTTTTTTTGTTTGAAAGCTCGGATGAGTTCATTAGCCCCGAGACTTTTTCCAATGGAAACCAGGTGTAGGCAATAATTAAGTTAGTTTTGACATGTGTCTCCTCCCCCAACACCCTTCCCCCCTCCCTCCCTCCATACCCCACCTTCCAACCGATTTCCCCCCTCTCCCGCCCTTCCCATCTCCCCCCACTCTCCACCCCCCGTCCCTTCGCCCCCCCTTCCTTCTTTCCCTTGATGCTATCAGGTCGAAACATTGGTTGAGCAAAACTCCCTTGCGAATTCTTTGTCCCTCTCTTCTCCTGCATTTTCCCTGTTTTTTTTTCCGGAGACTACATGGGACAATGTCCCATCTCATTTCTTTGCTCTTCTTACACATCAATCCAATACCTTCTCCTATATATTGCAACTCCTTCCTTCCTGTTACGCCTTGAAAATCTCTTCTTCTGGGAACTCCTATGGCCTATTAGGGACTTTCTTCCCTTGTCTCTCCTAACGTCGTGTTTTGCGTTATTGAGTATTCTGTTTTTCTTACTATCTGTAACCTGAGAATGCCAGATTCTTTTCTGACCTGCCCGACCAAACATTTGACATACCTTGAGAGTCAAAAGGACCGATACCCCTTTTAAACCACAGGTTTTCTCCTTTCCCCTCCGAATCTTCTATTAATAGTCCCTACCTCCCTTTTGAGGTTCCCCCAAACCTCAATATTTTTAGATGAAACTGTCCGGTTTTTGAGTTTTTGCCCCTTCCCTTGCTTTCCCTACCTCCTATTCGACGTATCTGAAGGATTTAACCCTGGGCTTTACATCTTCTTCAAGAAACCTCGGATATGTCGGAGAGAAGGAGTTAATCAGCCTAGACCCCTCAACCCCCCCTTCCGATCCCTCCATTGTAATTCGCAAGATGAAGTTCTCCCTTCGATGGCATTATCCAAACGACTGAAAGAATCCCTTCAAAAAGGTTCACTAACGCGTATCCCTTTTCTCCCCTTCCCAAACTCCTTTTTGCTCTCTCGTGAGCAGGATTATCGGATATATTTTTCCTCCGTTGTTTTGTTCGAGGTCACCCGAAACCCTGAATACCCCCTATCTCCCTTCCCCCCGTATGACGATTTACCAGTCGCAGTTTAAGATGAAAAGGTCTACTCTTGTTGTCCTGTTCCCTGCAGTTTAGTCGTGCGTCTACATCGTCACCCAAGTAAGAGGTTGGAAATTCATGGCTGACATTGACGGTGGTTTTTCCCTTTCTCTTTTAGGAGCCTAATAGTCTCAATAATACCCCTTCCCCCTTGCCCCTGGCGGTCCAATGTTCCCTCCTCCGGTTGAGACTGAAGAGTCCCTTCCTGAATATTCAGGGGGATCATCTAAAAGAATGCCGGCGCTCCTGCCTTGGTTGCTGACCCCCAGATTTTTTTTATTATGAACCCCTCCCCCTCCAAGGTCTTACCCTGAGTAACCCTATTTCGATGGAATGAGATCACGATTTCTGCTCTTCGCCTCTCTTTATCTCAATATACAGGTTTCTTTGGCAATGGGTGGTTTTAATCCAGATGCCCCTCTTTAACATAGATTCACCCCCGATAGGCAACGTTATCCTCCTCAATTATGATTAATAGATACCCTTCAATCTTGCAGAGCCTCCCTTCCATCTTACTGCCCCTCTCAGACGGTCTTAAAATACGAGCTCTGGTCTCCTCCCAACATATCCAAAGTCTCTCCAGAGATTTTTTTTTTGGACATAGGTCCTTTCGGTTTCTCTTCTGTTTCTCCCCCTCTACGCCCAGAAAGTGAGGTGAAGTTCTTTTTTTTTTTCTTTTCTTTCTCTTTTTTTTTTTTTTTCTCTTTTTTTTTTTTTCGTTTCTCCTTCCCCCCCCCCCCCCCCCCCCCTAAAAGTACCACTGGTCAATTTCTGGGGCCTATGTCTCTCCAAAACTTGGACGACTTTCGCTTTTTCCCGTGACCAACACTTTCTCTAAGATAGCTCCTTGTAGACTTAATTCCCTACGACCCCCCTCCCACGAACGATGGGAGGATGCGAACAGTTGTTTAAGGGCCAGGTGCTTCCAGGGAACTCTCCCCCATCTCATTTCGTAGCATCCCTTTGATTAACATGTCCCCTCATTGGGGTTTTCTGTTTGTACATACATGACTTTTCGTCTTCCTGTCTTCCTTTTTTTTTTTTTTCCCGTTCGCTTAGCATTATGCCCTTTCCTATCTTCCGAACCCCTTATGAATAGATTCCCCCCCCAAGGTTTCTAACGCGTGCTGTAAGACGATCCAAGTGGTTTTTTTAATTGGGCGAACAGTTCTCGCTTGACAAACTCCCTTTCTTGTGAAAGTTTTCTGTTTGTTCGGATTTTCTCCGACGAAGCTTTCTGTTATTCATACCCCTTTTTTTTCTCATTTCGAGACCTCTCTTAACGTTTAAAACAGTTTTCAGGGATCCGAATTTAGTTTATAAATTTTTCCCATCATTGTACAGGCGCCCCATTTTAGGCCTTTTCTCTTTTCTCTAGATTCTTCTCCCCCCTCCGTTCTTCGGACTCCCCCCCCCCTGGAGTTTCTTCCCTCTTTCTTCTACCAACACGGCAACGTGGGTACCCTCTTCCCTTACGGCCCACACAGAGCCCCTTTTTTTTTCTCTTCTCCAGTCTCTTCTGAAGATTCATTCCGAAATGATAACAGATATCCTTCCAATGATCCCGGTCTAAACCGCCCACAAATCATTATGGTGTTTCTTTAAGGATACCCACATGCACCTTTTCTCCCTTGTCTCTTTAGAACTGTAAAACCTGTTTGCGGGTCCCCCCTCACGGGGTGTGTGTTCCCCTTTTTCCCGGTCCCATACCCCCTTTTCAATCTTCGTGTGCGATGTCTACCCCCCCCCTCAAACAAACGAGGCAAAGGTTTTGTTTTTGTCGATCTTCAGTGAAATTTCCCCGTGCCTTGCTTTTTTTCTTTTGCCCAAACGCTGGGAAACGGCCTCTTTGGAAAGGCTCTTTGCCCCCTATCCCCAGATTCAGCCGCTCTTGGTAAAGAGGAAACCCCCATACCAATTTTACCTCGTCCTTGATCTCTCGTCCGGGTTTTGTTGGATTCTTTTTCCCCCCCCCTTTCTCTCCTCACCATCACATAACACCCCCCTCCCTTCAAGCGTGGACCTGGTGCCCCCTTGTCGAATATCTCCTCACTCCTGTTGTTGGAGGAGATTCGACCCCCCAAACCCACAGCCACTTTCTTTCTCTTTCCCCCTATTTTCTTTCTTTCGAAAAATTAAAGAAACCCCTTCCCCCAAGATCGCACGTCCTGAGTATCCTTTCTTTGAGTTTTCTTTAACGCGACGGGAACGGTTTGGATCCCCATTGGAGGTAGCCCCCCCTTGCTCCCAGAGCTGGACTCCCCCTCCTCCCCCCAGGCAGTCCCAGCAATTGCCGTCTTTTCTTCGCACATTCACCTAATTTCATAACCCTCAAACTCGTTTTTTTCCGTTTTTCTTATCGATTTGAATGTTATCCTTTGGTTGGACCTGCCAACACCCCCCCTTGTGGGACCCGCGCATTCAGGTGGACCTCACTAGACATTCCGAAGACAGAGGTTGTTTTCCCCCTGGTTACGTGATTCCCCTTGCATTGATGGTGTCTTTCCCTTCAAATCCCTTCTGCGTAGGACATTTTCTTCCTTGCATTTCGTTCCTCAGTTTTCTCGGTACTGGAATGATCAATTCAAAATATTTCCCGCTCCCCACGTTTTCCTGTTTCTCTTTCAGGAGCGCCCCCTTTTCCGTGTTTTCTCCCAGGTCTTCAAGCGTCTCAGCACGGATTGGAGTCGTCATACAGTCATCTTCCTTTTTGAAACCCTATTAGGCCCCCCCCACTAGAAATCTCCCTCCCAAATGATTTTCATCGGAATTCGACCCCAATGATTTCCCTGCGATCGTCTGAGGTTCCGACAATTTTCTTATTCCCCCCTGATCGACAACCCTCTCCCCTTCTCTCCTCTTTTGGTTCTCCCCATCATCTCTTTTTTCCTTTCACAAAAGCCTTCCTCTTCTCGCCGACATTGCTCTTTTTGTTCTTTATATTCCTAGAGTCTGCATTCCTTTTTACCCTAAAGCCGCTCCCGATTTCTTTTAACAAGACTGCAGTTCCTCCCACCACATATGCCCCAAGACAACTACCCCCCGCTAAAACCACGTGGCCCTCCAAAGGATCTCCATTCGATTTGCCTGAGGCCCTTCGCCCCCTTTTCCCACTCTACTTCGGCCTACCCCCTTTCTTTTTTTGGAAATGTTTTTCTATGGGAGGTCGTCTTTCCATCCAATGACGGCTGCAGTTTAGAACATCCCGTTCACTTCGTCCCTTTTCCATCTCATTTTCTCCTCCCTCTGAACCCTCATGGAACAGGGTTCAGTAATTCCCCTTCACTCCAGCTCTTTCTGGAAGCGCTTTCTACCCATCGTCCCTACTTCCCACCGATTCTTATCGACTAGTGGCTCCTTTGTGTTTGTTTCTGAGTCAAAGCGTTTTTAACCAGCTTTGTTGCAATATTATTGTTGCCTGCAGACATCTCCGTGTTTCCCTGTTTCTTCTCTTTTAAAGTGACTCGTTTGACGTTTCCCCTTATTGAAGCTCCTTTGCAGCTATTGCGAAGTGCCGTTGATTAAAGTTCACCTTCCCCCTGTTTTCGCCTTTTTCCCCACTTACTTCTTCAATATGTCCGGTATTCCCCTACTCTGATACCTTCTTTCCCTGAACTCGATGAGTAATGAATAAACCTTCCAAGCCCACTATCTTGACCTTTCCTTTTCAGAGTAAGGAACCTTGTTCTAAATCCTCCTCTTACCCAGACGAGTCCATATGAAGCTTTGTAACCTCCTGTGGACCCCAGGCCTCCCTCCTTCAAATCTTATTCTTCTGAGCCGGATCGTCCAATTGATGACCCTACTAGATCCACCACACCCTTCCAGCAAGTTTTTTTCCTTTCCCCAAAAGACAATCTTCTTATTGCATACTACGACTTCCTTCCCTTGACAGTCCAAAATATTGGAAATCTCCAACGGAATTACCCTCGTCTCCCCTTTCTTTCCTAGAGGATTCGGCAGGGTAGGGAGAATCTTCTACGTTTTGTGTTGAGATGTATACCAGACTTCCTCAATCCCCAACCCCCTTTTTAAGGTTTTAATAGAGAAGTCCTTGAACGGATTCCGATTCCCCCTTTTCCTTTCGTTTTTCGTAGTGAGTCCTCAATAGGAGTCATTTTGTAAGATGCAATTATTTCTAAGTGCTCCTCCTTATTGTTTTTGAAAGGTCTAGTTCTAGATCCTTAAAGCTATCATTAGGACCTGCCAAGGCTTTCTGCACTTTCAGAACTCCGTTCCCCCCTCCTCATTATCCTCGTCGAAGATTTCTTTTACCGCTAAAAGACGAATTGAAAGCTCCTGATTATGAACCTTCGATGATGCTTTTTTTTTTCCTCCCTCAATCCTCAGGTTAACGATTCCTGTTATTTCTTTTCCTGTCGAACTTCGATTTCTCTCATGGGCCCCCACGTCCTGTATTTCTACCTGATACCTTTTCTCCTGGGACCCCCGGTGGTCTTTGCTCCCGAACTGCGCAATAGTGGAATCTTCTTTTTCACCCAAAGATCTTTCAATGTAATTTTTCCTTGACTTTATACCCAGGGAGTACTCTTTCCATAAACCCTCCTTTGACTCCCCCCTGAAGTTTGACTTCATGACAATATTGCCTACCCCTATACCTCTTCCCCCTCAACCCCCCCAACCTGACACCCTAGTCTATCAAGATTCGTTGCGCTCCTATAGTCCTTTATGCTTTCTTTCTTCTGCTGTATCCGCCCCGTTCCCCCCTCCAGTGGTTTTTCATTGTCCCATTCTATCTTTCCCCCCATCCCTTTTTTTTCGGTTCGACAATCTCGTCATTTGCGACAAGTGCCCTTTTTTTGCCACCTCCGGCCTTTCACGTTTCTCCCACCATTCTCCACATGCCAACCCACCTCTCTTAAGGGAGGGATGGACCGTTCTTTCGTTTTGAGATGGCCAACGATCTCTCGACTTCGCTTCTGACATCCCAACCCCCACAAAAACCAATCATGTCATCGCGTGTCTTCCCTCCATGTTTTTTTCCTGTTAAGTACTTTCCTGCATTTCGGTTTCCTTCCCTGTTTTCCCCTGAATACGTTTTTTCTGTCTTTCAGCCCTATTATGCCCGTAATCAACAATGACCCGGTTCCCCCCCTCCTTTCATAAAGTTATGGAAGACGAATACCTTTTTGCCCCGCCCTTTTGTTCCCCGGGAGATCGATTTTTTCGTCCCCCCCCCCAACTTAATCCCATATGATGAGTAGTTTCAGTTCCCTTCTTCTCGAAAGCTGATGTTTTATCCCCGTACCCAATGTTATCCCCACTCCTTCTCTCCGTTACCCCTACGTTTCAGGGATCCTTATAGAATCTGTCCTATTCCTCAATAATGGTGCGACTGGTATATTTTTTCCTTTTCGTGTTTTTGCGTTAACGGAACTACCTCCAGTCCCCTTTGCCTCCCCCCTCCCCCCTTTTCTGGCTTAAGCCCCCTAGATTGAGATACCGTTACAACCAGGATTTTAAAAGCTCTTTCTCAGCCCACGCGCAAAACGTTTTTCTCGTCTTTTTCCCTATGTTGCCTCTTGAATTCAGTCGCTTTCTAAGTCTTCTGTCTACCCCCCTTCCCAAGAAAAGGGTTGGCAAAGGTAGTACCAACCGCAAAACTTTTTCCTCTTTTCCCCCAGGTTTCCCCTTTACCATTTCCCCCCTGCAATCTGCTCAAAGGATCAAAACCCCCCCTTTAACTTTTTACACACCGAACGGGGTGTGGGCGGTGCAACCGCTACCATAAATTCCAACTTAGCGATAACCCCCCCCGTCCCTTTTTGGTCCCTTGTGTTGAAAGTATCGGGTTGCGATATGATCGTTTTTTCCAGGTTTCCTTCCGGCCTGTAGGTTCTTGCACCCCGCTTTCTCGTCTTCTGTCCTCCCTTAGCAGTTTGGCTTGCTTCTCTTGGGGCCCCCTCCCCTTTCGGCTTGGGACTCTAAGACTTCAAACCACCAAATACCGATATTTTTTTGAATTCTCTTTTTTTTGGAAGCTCCGGTAAATTTTCTCAATATCGCAGACTACAACTCTTAGAGCGAAAGTGGCGTCTCTATCCTCTTCTCTTACGTTGTTTTAGATTCTTGGAGGGAGCAATCAACCCACCACTTTTGTTTTTTTATTTCTTCTTCCCCCAATGACGCCCCCCTCCCCCCCCCCCCCCCCCAACAACCCCTAATCCTTCTTAATTTCTTATGACCTTGGTTTTCCTTTCCGTTAACCCTCTCTCCTCTCCCCAATCTATAGGAAGGCCACAGCCAACGCCCCAACAAATGCCCTTTCCCCCGAAAAGAATGTGTGGGCTCCCCGATCAACTGGACCAAGAAACATTTCCCCTTGTTCCCTCCCCCCTCAAAACTAAGACTTCCTCACTTTGCCCCACTTTTTTTTTTCACCCCGTTTAGTTTTTCCCCCTTTCCCGATATTTTGACCCTCCTGCATGGTTCGCCAACTCCCCCCAGTCCTTACGCAGGTGGCAGGTGTTCCCTATATTTTTCCCTTCTTTTTAAGAACGTTCCCTTTGTGAAAATGGTCCACCCTGCACCCCGACGCATCAGGGTTCGTTTGTACGTGCAACCCGAAACTTGTTGTTCAATTATCTTTTTCACTTTCTATCCGACCGCGACTGTAAGGTCAACATATTTTCTCCCCTTGACCTTGTTGCGGCTGACGGGCCTTTCGGGTACCAACTTGTGTATCTCCTCCTGTGATTCCTCCCTTTTAGGGATTTTCCCCGCCCTAAATTTATTTGTCTTCTTTCTAATTCCCAATCCCCCTCAAAAATAAAGTTCTCCGACAAATGTGGTCCCCCCCCTTCAGGTATTTTTTCCACGGTCCCTTTCCGATCCCTGAAATTTCCCGTTCGATTATGCTTGCTTCCCAATTATTCCAAAGCAGTCTCTTTTAGCAAATACCGACAAACTTTCCACTTTTCGCTCTTGTATTCGTTTTTTCCCACCCCACTCATTTTTATCCCCTTTTCCTTGTCTTCCCAGAAACGTTAGAATCAAAGGAACTTGGTGGTTGAGTATATTAGAAGATTCTCTCTTCCCCCCCCCCATCGTTTCCTCTGCACGATCTTTAACAAAGGCGGACAGCCCCGACAAAGCCTACCCTTTTCCACCCCTCCTGTAAACACGTGTGGGTGGCAATGGCCGAAGGATCGTACATTATCTTTTCCTTCTCTGCTTCCTTACCTGGACCCCTCCTTTACCACACTTGCGCATCCTCCCCCCTTATGTTGGTCGGAGTTGCCCTTCCTCTACAATGATGCCTATCTTCTGCAAACATTGTGGCCCTCCCTTTTTCCGTCTTTCTCCCTCGTATTTGTCGAGTTTTGTTCCTTCCCTTGGACACCCCCTGAACCTTCTTGAGACTCTACCTGGGAACCTCCACTTTTGTCGCTTCTCCAAAGAAGAGACACCCTCCTCCCCTTCCAAAGTCCTTTTTGAGGTGTGTTTCTTTCTTGTCGAAACAGCGATTTTTATGGGGAAAGAAGTGCTTTCCCCCATCTCTTCCTTTCGTTTCCCCTTTTTTTCCCACTTTTATTAAATTATGTGTTTATGACTCTTACTACGTATTGAGGCGACCACTTCCTTTTTACGTGATCTTTTAAAGTCGCCTTGAGAAGTGAGACGGGATTTCCAACATTTTCCCCAATCTACCCTCTATGCGAGAAGGACTGATACTTTTGTGCCCATTCCCTCCCTGACAGGTGAATTCCCACTACGTTACCATTACCTCCAGATGAGTTCATGGAATAAAAAACCCCTAATAATTTTCCATCTTTTTTTCTTGACCCCATTTTTTACAGGTTTGGTATGCTTTAAGGGAAGTCCTGTTCTTTGACTCCTACATTAGAAGACACTATGAAGGCTTTGTACCCCCTGCATGGCTTTCGATTTTCCTCCTCATTTCCCATGAACGTGACCTATTTGAGGATATACTCTTGTCCCCCTGCCTCTTCTCCAAGAAAGGGTCCCCAAACCACCCCCTACATCAATTTTTGGATTCCTTCCCCGTTTGATTTCCTTCTTGGCTTCCCCTCCCCCACCGGACCAAGCATTTGAAGGACAACAATAATCGTTCCGCGTTCATAGCTCCTCAAACCTTTTTTTTCTTCAGCTTTATTAAGGTCTGTCCCTCTATATATTTTACCTCATTTTGTTGTCTCTACTAACCTGCATCCCCCCTGAGAAATCCACCCAAATTTGACGGTTTAAGTTAGTCTTTCTTTTCCCTATTTCAGATTGTGGCTGTACCTTACTTTCGTTTAGTATTTCCAAATTCTGCATCATCGGTGTCTCCCTTCCATGGCTGACCTTTGATGAAAGAAGTTTTGGCCCCGGTCATTTCGCTTCTTTCGGATATGAAATCCTCTCTTTACTAATAGGAAAGTTTTTGAAAGGATTTTCCGTCCAGAAGGTTCAAGGACCGAATAGTTCGTCGAATTTTAGGGCATTTCCCCTAACCCCCCCCCCCCCCCCCCCCCCACATGGAGAGCGACGACGATATAACTGCTCCCCCATTTCCACCCCGATTCCCGCGATTGTGTTTAATTCTCATCTCCGAGATAGAATATATTGACTTAGGTGTACGCTCCTGTCAACGTTCGCCTTGTTTTCAGATTTTTTCCTCATCACGGGTTTGGCCTTTTTTTAGTGGGACCTGAAAGGTACCACGCTACGTGCAATATGCAATTACTGACTTTCAAACATAGGTCAACGTAAATCCGATAACCTTCGCCCATGAGCCTTTCTCTCTTAAATCGTTCTACAACCATTTTAATAATTTGAAAATGACTTAAGCACGGAAGAGCTAATCCCCCCTCAAGAGATTCAAACGCGCTGGTTATCATAATCTCCAACACCCCCCCGAATACCCTTTTATTAGTGGGAGGGTAATATCTTCAAGGTTATGGTAGGTCTGCCGACCCCCTCCCTCTCAGGCTTTAGTGTCAACTGT
>Ga0179591_1258069_pt1 | contig 11153 bp, 8 predicted proteins | sample CZOMad2_1_08_16f_FD_182891 | JGI IMG/M metagenome (GOLD analysis project Ga0179591, IMG submission 182891) | Vadose zone soil fungal communities from Angelo Coast Range Reserve, California, USA - CZOMad2_1_08_16fungal (PacBio error correction) | ecosystem: Environmental > Terrestrial > Soil >... | reverse complement strand
TATTTCTCTCCCCTGCTCTTTCCTTGCAGCCACTTTCCCCCTCACCGATAAGGTTTCCCTCTCCCAGAGTCGACTCAAAACAGTTTGTCTTTCCTCTCCTCTATTTCACAATCATTCAGGCGGATTTTCCCACATTCCTTCTCCTTGAGCGTTCTTTCCGATAGGGAAAGAATCCAGTTTCATATTCCTGTAATGACCAGCGACACCTCTCTTTTGGCGGTTGCACGTGACAAGGGGTTTAGCTTTCTTCCTTTTTTTTCTTCTTCGTTTTCATCTAAGAGGAGTCTTGAGCAGTGGACTCTCTTCTCTTCATTCAACCTTAAACTTTTTCGTCTACGTGATAGCGGTTCTTTCCTTCACCTTGTTACTTAAATAGAAAGTGCTGAGCGAGGTTCCTTTTTTGTTCCCTCCGTGCGCAACCAATCTCTTAGAGACCTTGCCGGACCCCTTATCCCCTTCACCCTCATCTTTTTCTTAGATTCGAGGTGCAAAAGAAGTCCCATATCGATTCCCTCTCAACTTTTCTGTGTTCTCTGTCTGTAGCGGTCACTCCCTTGGCTCATCCTCTCTCCCCCTGACCCATCAGATGCCTTCTTTTTTATCTTTTTTTCCCAGGTGACTTTACCCCTGATGCCCCATAACCCCCCTCCATATGGTTGTCTGTCAGACGCGGCTTTATGTTTTAGAGAAGTCCCTCGCTCTTACGACATCCCATGAGATGAGCCTCCTATTATTCCGCGTGTGTGGGAGTCGTGGGTCCTAAGTTCGTTTTTTCAAGGGTGAATTACGAGAACGACTAGGTCCCCTCCCTTCCCTCGCGTTTTTCTTTCTACTCGTTATCCACGGCGACTATTTTTTTAGCATATGTTACGTTCTCCCATTGAATTTCTGAGGGCTCTTTTCGACTATCTGCCAGCCAACCCAGACCCCCCCTTTTTTACCCACTTGTTTAATCGAGAGCACTTCTTTTAATCGGCTCTGGCCTTCCTTTTTGCACCAAAAGTATCCATTCATTTCCGACATCGGTGTTTCCGTCTATTCCCTGCGCTATCAATGATACCACTGCGAACTTTATCGAATCTTTTTCTCTTTGTAGCCTGTCACCAGTGCTAAGGAGGACGAGATACCGCAGGTCTCCCCCAGTCCTTTTTCCCACTTCAGTGAGGTGCACTCGGCATCCTCATTTTCGAAGTTTCAGCAATTCTTCTTACGTAGTGTCCTCTTAGCCACCGATCGTCATAGACAAGTATGAACAATGACGGTCTCTTAACCCCATCCCCTCTAAATGAACGATTCTCTCTAATCAAAGGAGAGTCAGCAAGTGTCTTGTTTTTGTTTACTCCTACTTCGCTCTGACCTCCACACTAGAATATCTGTTTTTCTCCCCCCCCGTCGAAAGTGACCCCTAGTTTTCGTCTTTCTCTTCTGTGACCGTATTTGAATGGTACTAAATACCCCCTTCCCCCCTTATAAAACTGCAATACCTTGCGCAGATTCACCTTCTTTCCCCGTAACTTGATGGTGAGGAAGCGTTCATTCTTCCTGCGTCTCCCTTTAGTCGGAGGAAGAGTTCGTTTCACAAACGATCGCCTTTTTCCTCTTTCTCGACTCTTTTCGATTGTTCTTTTCCATTTCCCCGCCTTCTCCTCAGTATTTTTCTCTCCGATCAGCTGCCGCCGTGAATTCTTTTTTTTAACGTTTTTGAGCGGCGGCCTGGCGACGCCCCTGATCAGATTCCTATGGGGCTTAGGGTTTCATTGGGTATCCTCTTTCCTCGGGCCGCCGTCTCCCCCCTCTTTTCTTCTCTTATTCGAGACAGGGCCCAATGAGATCCTTTCTCACTTCTGACTAAGAGCGTCCCTGTCTAGACGTCCCTCCGCGTTTTAGGACCTTCTCTTACTCCCCTATGACTGCAAAATGACTGAGTCTTTCGGATCTTTTTCGTCTCCTCTACCACATGGCGGTTCCTTTATCACCAAAGGTTTTTTTTTTTGTTAGAGATTTGAGACTCCTCCATTCTTTCTTTTTTTTGCCTTCCGAAGACTCTCCCTGTTCCGTTAGATAGAGCTTCTCTTCCCTTTTCCTCGGGTTTTCAACCCGGGGCAACTGCTGACGCTAAGCAGATTCCCTTCCTTTCCCTCCGTGGTAAGAGTCGTTTAGTAAATTTTCCCTTTTTGTTCTCCATTTTCTTAATTCTTACCAAAGCTTCAATCAGAGTTTAGCTGAGTTGGGCGCCTCTTGACCGTATAGAACAAACTCACCCCCACCAGATCCCCCCCCCTCCTTTAGTGATCGTGCTTGAAATCTCCTCTTATCATCATTCCCTGAAAGCTTTACCTTCCCTTCCGCCCTTTTTCTCCAGCCAAGAGTCGATTTCTACGCGTCATTTGTCCAACTATCCCCCCCTTTTCGCGTAATTGTTCCCTCGCACTTCCTTGTTTAGTGACTCCCTCCTGCAGCCGCCTTTGCCCCCTCCCCTATGTCAATGGTCAACACCCTCCTTCCCAATCTACAGCCTCCCACCTTGTATGTGGGGAAAAGAATGCGACACTCTGCTTCTGACCCTTTTTTAACAAGGACAAAACTTCTCTAGTTAGCTTAATTCACGTTTTTTCCTCCTCTGACGTGCCCTCTTTTAAAAGTTGTCCCCTTCTTTTTTTCTAAACTTCGCGGGTCCCCCCCTACTCAATTTCATCTCAGATGAGAACCTGTTGTTCAAGCCCTTCCCTCGTCACTCACTGAATGACCGCCCCCCTTGCTGACCCGGTATCGATATTGTGAATTTCTTATTCGGTTCAGCCCTTCCCGTCAGCGCCATTAGATTCTCTCTTCTGATTAGATAACGAGCCAAGGCGCGACTATCTCTCTTCTATGCTCGATGTTTCCGCCAACCCCCTCAAGTAATTTAAAGTTCCGCCCCTGCATCCCTAGATCGCGGAGTCTCTTTATTCGTGATAAGGTCTCACGGTGAACCCAGCGATTCCTCTTTTCTCTTTCTGCAGTTTATAGAAGTTTCACACTCCCTCCCCAGGCACGAATCACTCACGTGACTCTATCCTTACATGTCAGTGACGACTCCAGGTTACTTTACTAGAACCGTCCTCTTTCTACTGCATGCAAGCACTCTCGTCGCAAATTTGGAGAGTCCTCCGATTCGAATCGCTCAATAGCTGCAGACTCCAAGACATGATATCCTGTCTTCTTTCTTTCTTAATAGCCTCACGCTCTCCTTATCGTCGCTCCCTCCCTTCTATCTGCTTGGACAACAATCCCCTGACATTGGAGAAATCTTAGCAACCCCATGAAGCCCTCCAAAACTCAGGTCTCCTTGTGGTCCCCGATCACGTTCTCCTCTTCTTATGCTCTTTTCCAACAAGTTCTTTTCCTTCTCGACCTCACCAGATCTCTTATTTTATCCGTGAGAAGCACCGGTTACGCCGAAAACCTTCTCCCCCTCCCCCCCCCTGGATATTACCTCTCGCCTTGCTCCTTAATCTCTTTCTGCTTTCTCGACCTTCCCTCTTTCTGAACTTCATGTCTATCACATCGTGATTTATCCTGTTTCCCTTGTCGCTCCAGCCGATTCGGGCGCTTTCTTTCTTTCCTGGCCCTTTAGGATAGATTTATCTCTTGTTTCTTTTTTTCGCTTCGGAGGAGGTAACCAAAATCCCCCTCAAAGAGCGCCCAACGCCAGTTTTCGCTACTGGTCTTTTCCTTTTCCAACCTCCGATTTTCCGTATAAACAAAGTGATGGCCGGGTCCTTTAGACTTTTAGCGTAAATAGATCTCCTTACTAATCTCTTAGGATTTTAAGTCTTTCCTCTTCTATACTCCCAGAATGCATTTTGCCGATGTCCATCTGATTTTCCTTCTTATTTCAATTGACAAGTTGAGATTCCTTACTTCGATCTGCTCTTTCATTTTGCACGTTTTTGGCAAATGCATTCTAAGTCTGGTAACGATATCAGTTTCCTCCAGCCCGCGGCGCCAGACGTTGTGATTCAACCTTCCTTCGCGTTGGGTTAGAGGGATAGGCGTTCAAGTTCTCACTTCCTTAGGAATTTGAGTCAGTCTACTCTCTTTGTTGTGTTGAGAGAGGCGACCCCTGAGGCTTGGTCTGAATGACAACCTATACCCGATCCCTGCCTCGCTCTTGGTGAGACCTCCCCCCTTCCTGCTCCCCCTTAGGACAGAGAGACTTTCTGTCTCCTTGACCCAACACAGTTCCAGTAGTCCGCGAGGCTCTATACACGTCCCCCCTTTTCATAGAAATTGCTCTTGCTCCTCAGATCCCTATTACAAAATACCCTTTCCCCTCCCGTTATCCCTGATAGACGTGATCAAGCCTCCGGTTGATCTTACTACAGTCTTTTTTTGTACTCTCGCTCGTTTTCCCTGGAGCGCCGCATTTCCATCCTAACACTTTTTTCGACGGCTCTTCCTTTTTTTCCTGTCTCTGACCAACGGGACTTACAAGCGACTTCTTTCTTTCCGCCTCTTTTTGATTTTCGGATGTCTTTTTTTTTTCACTACTCAGAGTCCAAACCAAGCGCTCCCACTTCATCTTTCATATGGCTAGAAGCAAATGCGCTAGTTAGATTTCCTTTTCCCAACGATATCATCGTCTCTCTCTTCTTCAAAGTCCCTCGTTTTGGAGTTTTCGCTCGTGTGCACTCCCCTATAGTGGAAAAAATTGATGACTCGAGAGCCTTCTTTTGGTCTTGTGCCCCCCTCCCCCGGTTGAGATCCCAAAGCATTTTTGTTCTTCCAGTCGGGAAGATTTTCACCCAGGTTGCTTTCCCGTCGGCCCAACCCCTAGACGGTGGTCCTAGACCTTTTACTCCTCAATACCCCCTCTGCATAGGGCTCTAACTTCTTTAGATCCTTGGTCTTGAGTATTACGGTTTGTTGGATGGGCTTTTGTCCGTCGTGCCGCGTTTCCTTCTCTCCCAAATAGCAGTTAGCGGGGTTTCCATTCTACTTTCTGAGAGAGTGTATCGTCAGTTGGATTCATTTTCCAGCTCTCCTTTCCTCTCAGGTGAGTCGATTGACGCCTCTGCCTCCTAACAGTCTCCGCTCCAATATCAAGACCTATCCTCTTCTTTCCCCCATTTCCTGCTGACGTTTCCCCTTGCGATCCCAGTCACCGTTGTCACCGTTCTTGGCTCCATAATACCCCCTTTGATTTCTCTTACCGGCCTGTTCGCCCCTCCCCCGGCCTCCCTCACAATAGCAGACCAGATCACTTCTCTCTCCGCCAGGCGTGACACCGGAGATAATCCTATTTCCTTTTCTCTAGTTTGGGGATTGTAATTTCTGTCAAACTTGCGCGTTTACCTCCCCGGAGCTACTTCTCATGTTCATCTTCCCCGAACCCTTTTATCTCCCCTCTACACTTCTACAAAAGTACTGCCTTTTTCCCCCCTCGTCCAGCTATGCAAATCGTCTCTCATCCCAATGAATAAGCAACCTTCAACCCCCTGACCTTTCCACCGGAGGGACATTTTTTCTCTGTTTTTCTTCCCCCAGGTTCCCCTGTCTCCTAGATTTTAGACTACCCCTACCTCCCCCCCCAGGTGACCTAACAGCTCCCTACACAAACCTTCTCCCCTGAGTCTCACTTCTTCTCAGCTTTTATCGTTGACCCCATTAATTTCAACTATGCTGCAATTTGCTCTGAAAGAGTCACCCTCATCCCTTTTTTTCAGAAACCTGGACTGCCTGAAGATGTTTCTCCTTTGTCCTTTATATTCCTGCCTCCTCATAAGCGACTCCCAGTCTGTCTTGGCTTATACCCGATGTGAGTGATTCTCTCCTTGGCCATCTTTTATTTGCTGTCAACACTGGCGCCCAGGCCCATCTTTCCTCCACAGATTGATAGCTCATCTTGCTGACGTGTCCAAAGATTTCTGATGTCTACAATCATCCGGTTTTTGAGTCCTCCCCCTTCCTGATTAGAGCGGAGATGGGATTACCTTCTTATTCATCGGGGCGCAGAGTTCCTACTTCGCGCCCCCCCCTCTAGAGTCCTGATTTCCCACTCCAGGCACTGCAGAACAACGACTTTCTCCAGTTCCTCCCCTATCTCACATTAAACCTTTGAGTCTCTTTCTGCAAGCCTCTCCCTCCTTTGCTTCCTCTGCGTCACGCGAGCATTCGCTTTCTCTCCTCGTTACGTAAAATGTCGCTCGTAGAGTTCAGGGAGCCATGGCGGCAGTATCCCTTTCCCCCTTTTTTTTGTTGATCCTTTACTAGAGATGGCCTCCCTCTTCTAGTGTCTCTAGAGTCACGTCGCCCCCTTACTGGGCCTTCCATATCGGTCGCGCCCCCCCTCGCACTCGACCCTCCCCTTCCGCAAATGCGGAGGCGTAACTCTTTTTTCCCTGATTGTGCGCGTCGACTTTACGCGAGTCCGTAGGGTCTCCCCCCCCCTTTACGAAGCCTCTAACGACATTCCACTCTTTTTTAAGAGATGTTTGGTTTCCATTTTCCCTTTATGAAAACGCTTTGCAGACGACTTCCAATTCCATTGCAGTACTCATAATTGAGCTTTGGAGGCTTCAACGATTTATTTTAAGCAGTGAACGTGTATTTCCCCTTTTCCCCTGATCTAGTACTCTCCCCGAAAAGCTTTCTTCCTGGTCTTCGATTTAGGGGAGGGTTCTTCGCTGCTTCACCACTATGCAAAATAGACCCCCTCTAGCAACCCAACCTAAGCCCTCCCTTTTTTTATTGACCCTTTGATTTCCTCACGCTAGAGACTTTGACCTGCCGTCTCTGTTCCCAGCACTTAACTCCCCTATATCCCAGGCCTTTCCTGGTCAAGACTTCTCCCTTTGTCTCTACCTTTTCCTTCCAAATTCCCCCCAAGTCTCCGTATCTTCCCATGCAATCACGATTCAGTACGAAGCTCCCTATGTGTCCTTCACCTTTCTCTTTGTTTTACTCAAATTGTTGATTGACCGAAGGAAATTTTTTCCTTTATCTTCCAGAAAAACGAGGTTTAAATTACCCTCCCCCCACTCGAATGTAGTCCCTCCGTTTCTATTTGATCCGACTCTCTCCTTCGCTGAGGTGCTTGCGATCGTTTTTCCTCACCCTCCGCGAGTAGTCCATTCACCTATTCTTACATTTTTTATGCGAATTCCGACGTAAACTTTTTATACAATTCTTTCCTCTTTTAGACTGTCATTAGGACCTCCCGACTTTGTTCATTGAAGAAAGAGTAACAAGTCGAGCGGATTTCCTGCTAAGGTGATCACTGAGTAGGTTCTCATGAGATTATTCTTAGAGTGTAGTAATTCTTCGTTCTCTCAATTTTCCTCTCGCTGACCTATTCGATTCTGGAGCAATGGTCCTCCTCCACTTTTGTCACCCCCTTTCTTACTTTTATTCGTTGTGATCGAGATCCGTCTCGACAGTTCCAGCATCGTTTTGTCATATGTATCCCTCTTCCTTTTTCATTCGATTTCACTCGCTGCACTCTCCATGACCCTCTTCTCTGTTTCGCCATTCCCTCAAATCGAACGACCGCGCTCTAGTTAGCTTCCCCCTCGCCTCTCCGGCTTTATGACACCTCCTTTTAAAGGTTAGTTCACGACCTTCCCATAACCCTAACACCCCAACTCCTCCCCCTTTTTATAGAATGGGGGACTCCGAGCGACCCATTCCCCTTTTCTCCCCCAGTTTAGCCTACCGCGCTGCGGTAGGAACGGTGATCGCACGGGAAAATCTGTCCAGTACAGGACATGCCTGAAAAATGGATCTCTTTTCGCTCGGAGGTACCCTCCCTCTCTGCTTACCAGAATTTTTTTGCATCTAAGACCCCCCCTCTTTCATTCAGACCACTAGACGTCTTCGCTTCGATCGTCAAGAGCCTTTACTTCCCTCCCATGTCGAGCGATATTCTTTTCCGTCCACTTCCTCTTCTATTCTCTCTTGATGTTTATTTTGGCGCTCGGATCTTAACACCTCAAACCTGAAAAGGCACCCTCCCCCAGATCGGACCAAACTCTTTTATCTTTTGATTCCTTCCCCTTTTCATAGCCCAAACCTGCTACGTTACCTTCCCCCCCATTTCCGGAACTGCGAGAGTTCCATTCCTCCTTTTTTGATGGATTATGCTAGTTGACGAGATTGAGCACCCCCCTCTCCTTGCACTTCTTTTTTCCCTTTGCATTGGCAAATATGGTAAATCTCGCAGTCTTCCCAGTAGATTCCTTTTTGTGTTTGATAGCGAACCGCGAGATAGGCCGTTTACCCTCCTTCTCGAGCTTTGTTTTAAACGTAAGCGACCCGGCGAACTCCTTTTCTCACCCTTCTTTTTTTTCTTTGTAGAGAGGCAGCAGTTCTACCGTTATTGTTCCCTTCTCCCTGCTGTGCAGCGTTCACTTCTCCCTCTCTATAGGTTAATAATAATCCTTTGGTGTTTTTCTCTTGTAGAGATATGCGCGGCCGATGCTCGTGGAATCCTTTAACCGACTTTGATCCCTTTCCCTCCCTCAAACCAGTGGTTCGGTGGCGCACCCTTCCATCCCCCCCCGTCTAGTCTTTTCCTATGTTCTAGACAGTTAAAAGATCGCAGTTAGCTTTGCAAACTTTTTTGAGAGATCTATAGACGCATCCCGTCGGATTTGAAACTCTCCCCTTTCTTGCGCTGGACCGTTGCACATCCCTTTGGGCAAGTGATCCGTGTCCCATTTTCCTTTTTCCCTCCCATCGAGGCTCACTTAGTCTAGATGGATCAGCCTTTTTCGTTTCCGTTCAACTGGACCACCGAGTGATCTTCCGGGCGTGAACCTCTTCTTCTCCCCCCTCCTTCCCCTTTTATTTTTCTCTCGCTTGTGTTTCGGTTTATTATAAGTGAGCCACCAATACCCCCCTCCTCTCCATATAGAAGAAGTACCGCTCTTGAACCAGATCAGCTTTCGTATATATGAGCTCCACCTCCTCACGTCGAGGCCACTTGGCAAGCCTAGTTTTGGATTTGAGAGATTCTCCCCTTTCTTCCGGGGAAGCTCGCACCCCGATATATCTTATTCTTTCATGATAGCAATTCTTCCCCATTTGTCATTGAGGGTCCGATGTTCGTGCAGATGGTCAAGGTGATTCAACCCCTAGTCCACAAAAACCCCCCCCATTTGATTTAGAATAGGATGTGCCCCCTCTTTTAAGAAGACCCCGAGTTCCCTTCTCTTTCCACCCCCCAGTGCCAGGAATCGAAGACCTAGGTGGCTTCTTCTTTCACTGCCGCTCTGTGACCTCTCTAAGCGCCATAGAACCTGCCACCTAGGGCTTCATACGTGCAGGGAGTCCCACCCGCCAACAAACCCTCTAACTCCCTCCACCCTCCTCCCCCCCCCCCCCCACACCACCCTCACAACCTAGCCCCATTTAAACACATACTAGGACAGCAGCTTTCAGTCATCATTCTCCGTCCCTTACGACCCCCAACCTCCCCCCCCCTCCCCCCCCGAGTCATGCCCACCCCACGTACCATCTCTCCCACATTGCCCTACACCTTCCCTCCAAAGATCGCAACCGAAATCCCCCCCCATAGCTGCTTCCTCCCACCCCCACACCGCTACACCATCCCACGACACCCTTCCCCAAACATCCCCACCCTTTACCCCCCACCTCATACCCCCACCCCTCCACCCCTTCCTCCCCCCCCCTTTTTCCGCTACTCATATCTCGCTCTCCACCATCTCCCTCCTCCCTGCCCATTATTTCACACCTCCCCCTCCCTCACTCTCCCCAATCCCCCCTCCCTCCTCTCCCCCATCCTTACCCCCTCCCAACTCCCCCCCCTACCCCTCTGCTCTCTCTTACTCACGCTCCCCCTCCCCCATTCCTCCCTAATCATCATCTCTCCACCCCCCTACGTCTTCTCTACCGTATTCCCCTTCGACCGCGATCTGCAGATAGTAGCTACCTCTTGGACCCCCCACTAAGATGGTGCGTTCTTCGTTATTGTGTCATGAGTTCCCTTTCTTCTTCGGAGATACAAATCAAGCAAGCGATCCCCTGAACCCGCGTGAGAATCTAGGACAATACATCTCTCGACTGTCAGTCTTTTCCAGTAACACCGTAAAAAGTCAAGGGCGCATCTCTTCCAACACCCAGAGCCTCGGCAATGGTCCAGCTATAAGACCCCCTTTTCGCCATCGGCAGTTCTTTCTTCTTCTCGGACCCCCCGCCTCTTCCCTCCCTATCCCGCCTTTCTGTCCACTCTGGTGCTACCTTTTCCCCTCTTGAAAAGAGTTCTTTAAATATAGTTTCCACATCTTTTTTCCTAGGGAAGTCCAAATTTTCTTTGCTTTTACGTTAGTCCACAGATTTCTGAATTCTTCTTGCTGAAAACGCCGTATGCCAGTCGCCCCCCGATCACTCCAACTCCTACTAAATTTCAGATCCGACAAGAAGCCCGTGATGTGTTCCTTTCTCCTTTCAGATCGGTGGATTCGAGCACGGTCCTAGGCATCCCCTGTTCTTTAACCAACCGTCTTTCCCGGTGTTATCACATTTCCTTTCTCTTCAGAAGGTTTCCTATTCTACCTCACAATCTTCCCTGATTTGGAGGCCCTATTTCCCAGCCCCCCAGGGTTGAATGATTGGACCATTTCTTTGGAGTTCCTTTACTTATGGGTTTTATTGTAGTTTTTTTTCCAGATTATCTTCTTACTTATGAAGCAGTATTTTCACCCCTCTATTTTCGCGTGGAGAGATAGATTGGGACCCCTTTTCAGGCTTTCACCGACGACCCCTTTTCATAGTCCTACCCCATCTTGATATACATTCTCCCTTCTTCCCGAGAGGCTGGTAAATAGCGCTAGTCTCCGCCCCCAGTACTTCTTCCCGATTTATCTGGTTTCCTCCATTGGAAGTAGGCGCGTCCCAGCTCTTTTTTCCTCAGATCCAATTGCATTTAGCAGATGAGCCCCCAATGTCCCCCTAACCTCCCCCCCTTTTTTTGGTCTTTTGACCCGACTTCCTTCTCACCTTAGAGACCAGGAGAGAGTGATTTTTCTCTAGTCCCTCCATTCGGAAAGCGGCCAGTAGAAAAGCTTCGCTCCCTCTATTTTTACGGCATGCGCGTTATTTACGCTTTGGGTTGCGAACTCTTTTTCTCCCTTTCTTCCTTAGTTATATAT
>Ga0179591_1184338_pt1 | contig 11153 bp, 9 predicted proteins | sample CZOMad2_1_08_16f_FD_182891 | JGI IMG/M metagenome (GOLD analysis project Ga0179591, IMG submission 182891) | Vadose zone soil fungal communities from Angelo Coast Range Reserve, California, USA - CZOMad2_1_08_16fungal (PacBio error correction) | ecosystem: Environmental > Terrestrial > Soil >... | reverse complement strand
GCTCGCTTTGTTCTTCGTTGCCCGGTCCTTCACCGCGCCTTTTCCCTTCCTGGAAGCTATGGCGTCTCTTTTTTGCGTGCCATTTCTCCTTTTTTTCGGCAATTGCCCTTACATGAAGGTTCCAGAGTTCTGCGCGGCGTGCGGACGCCGACCCTTTCGTTCCGCGGCGCACTTCTTGGGTCCTGCTCCGCACTGGTTACCTCCTTTCTTAAGGACCCGGCCGTTTTCTGGCTCCCTTGAATCCTGGTTTTTTTTTTCGCCGCGGTGGTGGTCGCGTTTCCCCTAGACCTCTGCCGTCGTCATTCTTTTACCCTTCTGCATGTCTTTTTCTCCGAAGGAACCCCGTCAACGCCCAACTGTCTCCTTTCCCGCGTCGGTCGGCACGACCGGGATCCGGTTTTCGCGCCGAGGGGTATCGAGCAGCGCGTACATTTCCTCTTTTTTGTTGATCTCTCTCTGTTCCCTCCTTTGTGTCGACTTCGGGCCTTCCCCCTCCTCTCCATGAGTGGCTCTGCTGACGTTTTCTTTCCCTTTTTTCGCAGGGGCTTTTTATCTTTCGTAACGTCGGGCGACCGGGATCTCTTGGCGTTGGTTCCTGTCGTTGTCCGTTCTGCTTTGAGCGGGTGCGGCGCGGACGACTGTTTTGCCTTTGCTACAATCTCACACGCTTTGTCAGCAGAAATCCTTTTGCGTCCAGGTGCGCCTTTCCCATCTCTTGTTGCTTCCAGATTTTCAGCCCTGTGCGTTCAGACTTCGACCGTTAGCTTGCTTTCGTTTGTTACCGGCGTCGCCTCGCAGTGGGATCTCTCCTTCATGATTATTTGTCCACTGGCGCGCGACTTTTTGGTTCCGGGTCGCTCTGCCTCTCCAAGTTCCGGACCGTGATATTTCTCGTTGCTTGGGTTTTTTCTCCCTTCTTTCGCTTTGCGGCTGTCTCCTAGATTCTGCGCTTTCTTCCCGCGCATTACGACCCCTTGTTTGGCACCCCGGTCGAAAATTTTCTGCTCTTTCCTTCGTGGGGTCGGTTAGCGTTGCTTAGACCCCTCGGATGGCCCTCGTCTTCCTTTTTTCTCGTGAAGGTCTCTTTCTAGATTCGCTTCCTTTTTTTCTCCTAAGTCGGCAGGGTATCTTCTTTGCGTATCGCGTCGCACCTCTTTATGTTGCCCTAGAAGAGGTAGTATGTTCTTCTGATCCGTTCTTTCTTCCTTACCGCCGTGGTTTCGATTTCCTGCGTACGTTTCTTCCCTTCCGGAAATGCCCCTTATCCTTGCTTCTGACTTTTCCCTGTTTGGTTTGCTCCCCAAACGTCGTGGCGACCGACTCTTTTTTCCAGATTTCTGATCGTGTGTATTTCCAAGCGTCACGCCGCTTTTTGACCGGCTTTTTTTATTTGGTCGGCGTTGTTAACGCCAACCGACAGGAGAGTCCTTCCCCTTACACCGAGCTGGTGGGTCGTTAGGCCTCTGAATTGCCCCTTCTGCTCTCGCCCCCTCTAGGACATGGATCACCTGTCTGGCCTTCCGAGCAGGACGAGGCCGGCGCTTTCTATTCCCCTCGAGGAGGTCGCGTCTTTTGTCACCGATTTAGCGCGTTTTAGCTTCGATCCTAACCCCCCTTCCCAGTCTTTCCCGGGCCTTGCGACAATTCGGGGCGTCCCCTTACATCTTCGACGTTTATCATTCTTTCTCCGCGACTGACGGAGGGCCTTTTCCGTTACCACTACCTTCCGGAATAGTATTTGCGCTCTCCCTCTCCCGACGTACGCAACCGTTTCCCAGTCAGCGGTCCTTTTATGTATGCTCCTCTCTTTTGTTTTTTTTTTTGAGGAGATTCTTTCCCCTTCTGCGCGAGTTGAATCGCCCCCCAGACGTAGTCCGCTTTTTTGAGTGAGTCCTCCTTTTATTTCTGCTTTCGGTCCTGCGCCTTCTTTGCTTCGTTTTGGCTTTTCCCCAAAACCCTAACGCTCGAGACCCCCGTCTTGGCAAGGCTGACAGTGTCCTCTTTTCCCCACCGTTTTTTCCCCTCCTCCGGTTCCTGCTACTCTTCTTTCACCATAGGCATTTCCACAAGTCGGGCCTGTGGCCTTTCGACTCTGTTGCACTCCATGATTTACCTACGAGATCTTTTCCAGTTTTTTTTTCCCCTCTGAAGCTGGGCCTCTTCCGTTCTCGAGCTTGATTGCGACTCAGAGGTCTACCGTATGTCGTTTACTCGCCGACGACGCTCTTCTTTGTAGGTGTCCTTCTGTTCTTTTAATAACACCGCGCCTTGTTTGGAGGCCCGAGGTTTTATTTCTCCCTTCGTGGCGCCGACTTTTTGCATACCGGTGTTAATGCGCCTGTTTTTACGACTTTCTGCAGGATTTCGCCTTCTGTGTCTTTTCCATCCGTCATCCTGTCCCCCTCCGGTACTTTTTTTCAATCGCGATGCAGAACTTTTTTCTCCTGTTGTGTGAGGTTCTCTTGCCTCGCGCTGTCCCCCTAGCGTTACGTCCCCCTTGAGCCGTGCTGTGGCCTCTTGACTTCTTTTTAAGGCTTATGAGATTTTGTCCTGTCGCGACCCTTTTCCCCTTTCTTTTTCCCAGAGGTCGGCCACTTTTGTAGAGGTAAATCCTTTTGCCCCCCTTCGTTGGTCGTTTGTTCCTGACTTCCTCCTAACCCCTGCGACACGCCCTCTTTTTTCGCGAGTATCTTTCCCCCACCGTTCGTCGACTCTCCGAGTTAGTTCCCGGCTTTACTGCGGAAGTCGCCCGCGTTATCTGGCCTTTGTGACCGGTTTTTAAATCCTTGGAGTTGCCCGTTTTTACCCCGCACTTTGTGTGGGCATTCTCCGATTTTTTTCGTGGTTTCTTTTCGGAGAACTCGTCGACTTACCGTTTTTTTTTCTTGCCGAACCTCCGGGAGCAGGGTCTTTTTTTCCAGGGTTGCTCCTAGTTTTGTTGGCCCATCCTGCCTCGTTTCCCATTCGACGCTAAGTCCGCGCCGGCGGGAACACTGGCGTTGTATCTCGATCGATGCTCTTTTTATTGAACTGATCTTTCCTCGAGTCAATTGAGGCTCTTATATGTCGTTGGTTATCTCTCTCGAAGGTTGCCGCGCTTAAAGGGTGCGTGGCGAATCGCGCGTTTTTTCTTCGTACCTTTTTGCGAGGGATTTCAGGAACGGCCCCTTTTGGCGCTCCTCTTAGTTCTTCCTTTCTGCCTTTCCTCTTTTTCTATATTGCCGTCGACTCCTCTTTTTGTCTGACAGGCCCCGTTTTTTTTTGTCGGTGATTTGGGTAGTCGTCCCGCTCGACTCGATTGCTTCCTTCCGTCGTTGTACGAGGCTCCTCACTCCGCATAGCCCGGTTTCTTATCTAGTCGGTGTTGCTTTTTTTGGCTTTTTTCTTCTCAGGTGATCTCATCACTTTTTTTTTCGGCGAGGATATCTTTTCGGTCCTCTGCAGCTACCACGCCAGCTCGTTTTTTCGGAAATTGAGTCTTCTGGCGGTGGGCGTGCCCCGATTTTTTCCTCCTGTTGCAGCGGCCCTTTTTTTTGTTTCTCGTCCGATAGTGATAACTCGGGCCCGACTCTCTTTTTTCCGAAACCTGACGTCGCCGACCTGGCGGGATGCCTTCAGGGCTTAATAGCCTTTCTTTGGCGCGGACGGATCTTCGCCAGGTGACTTTGGGAGGACGCTCTTTCTGGTTTTCGGCCTCAGACCTATTACTACGAATGGCATCCGGGGTTTTCTCGACTCTCGCCCGCCGCTAGGGGTGGTCCGGGTTTTTTTTCCCGGCCATTTAGTCTCCAATGAGTTCGTGTTTTCTCCCGCCCCTCCCCCCGACCTTGCGCGTAGCTTTTTTGCCGGGGCTTTCTTTCCGGGGAGGTCGCGTGCCCGCTTTTTTTTCACCTTCTGCTGCTTTGTCCTTCCGTTTGCACCTGGTCTTTTCTGGACGAATCTTTCTGGTTTCCTCTCTATGTTCTATGCTGCCTCGCGGGGATTGACTTTTGCTTCGTCGATGCACCGATTCCCTCACTCGCTCGGGGGGCCTTCTTTTCTCTTTATGGTTTGCTGGACGCTTTTGATCCCGGCCGACTTCTGTTTGTTTTTTCTTTGGTAACATTCCTCATGATTTTATTTCTCCCGGTCGAGTTCCCTCAGCCCGAAGCTTTGCGCGCTCGCGCGCCTGCTTTTTCGCGATCCTATCACATGGTGCTCGGGGAGTAAGCCCGGTTCCTGTGGGGGGGGGGGTGTTTGCGTGCACCTGGAAGGACGCGACCCAGATTTTGGCGCTTCGCTCGGGGTGGTGGTGCGGGCTTTTTCTTTCATGTCCCCCTTGCGTCTGCCTTGGCCGCCACCCGCCCCGAGCTTTCGGTTCTCCCCCCTTCACGCACCTAGCTTTCTTTTCCCGTTTTACAGGGGAAGGTTTTTTTTGCTATCCTTGCAGCGAGACGAAGATGGTATTTTCTGTTCTTACCTCTAGCGAGAAGTTCATCTGCTGGATATTTTCCTCTCTCTTTTCTCCCTCCCATCTTTTTTTTTTAGATCCTCCAGTCGCGGACCTTCTCGCTATGTACGATTGTCGAGACCGTCTCCTGGAGCGCGCCTTTTTCCTTTCGTTTCTTTCCCGGTAGTGGGCGCGGTTCTCGCCGCGGTTTCTTGGTAGGTTTTTGCCACCGTATTTATCGTGGAGCGGGTGGCGGCCGCCCTATCGTTTTTTTTTCAGACCGCGACCACCCACGCGGTGATCTGTTATTGTCCAAGTTTTCTGCCAAGCTTTTTGGTTATCCCCCCCCCTGAGGTACATTCTTCGATGGCTCGGGGCCTCTGCTGTGCCGGCGCGCCGCTGTCCGGAGTTCCCTCCTTTTTTCCGATCGAGCCCTTCTGAGGATGTCCCACTTGCTCGTTAGTGTCCGTATTCCCTCCTCTTTCGTGCTCCCTCAAGACGCTTCAAGTGAAGTTTTTTTTCTTTCTTTGTCCCATTTGTCGCTGCCTTTCCGGATTCCCTCACCTGGAGCTCGTCTCTTTTATGACCCTCCCTCCATCCTCGAAGTAGTCCAGCCGTACCCAGTTGTCCCACGGAGAATGTCGGCGTTCTGTTCAGGCGCTCAGGGGTTTGGTCGTTTCCTCTTTCCCCCTTCCCATGGCTCCCAGCCGCGTTTCAGCGCTATTTTGAGGTAGGCCGAGTATTTCTTGGATACTCGTGATTCCTGGTTTAATACAGTGCCCTTCTTCGGTTGCGATCTTTTTAGATCCTATCCTCTGGATGCCGCTTTCTATGAATCGGTCGTATTTTGCTAGAGGATCCGCGTCGGCGTTTTTATCCTTTTTTTCGAGCCTGCTTACTTCTCCTTCGTTCTTGCCCTGGAGTCTTGATGAACTTACGTCCGCCGGTTTTGTTTTTGAAACTCTGGCGTCCGCATTATGTCGGGCCTAGAGCGATTTTCTCGTCCCCGCGCCGCTGCGTTTTCGGTCGGGGGCTCTTGCTTCGTCGCTGTTTTCACGCAACGACACGGCTTGGGCGCATGTCCATTTCCCCACCGAGGTTTTAGTCTCGCTTTGTCGGCCGTGAGCCTGCTTCCTTTCTTATACGCCGACTCGATTATTTATCCAAATGAGCCCTGGAGCTTTCAGTCCGAGCTGCAGATTTTCCTCTGGACTCGATCCCTGTGTGGGGTTGCTTGATTGAGGTCGGCGAGGATGTCAGACGGCGAGACTTTTCTCGTTTCCTTCGCCTACCCCAATAAAGACCTATCGACTTTGGTCTGTTCCCCTCCAAACATAGCTGGCTCATGATAGCCATTTCGACTCCGGCCCCATCTCCGGTTTGTTTTTTTTTTTCTTTCGTTAGGAAAGACCGCGAGTTCGTCGAGACCTCCCCCTCTATCTCCCACGCAACCGTACAGAAGTCGGTGATCTCCCCTTTTAGATGATGCCATCTATCAGGAGGAAGCTGCCCTTTCCTCTTTTTTTTTCTTCCTCCTCTGTCGCCGATTGCGAGACCTTGTTAAATATCTTGATCGTCCGCGTTTTACGTTGTTTATCGAATTCCGCGTTGCACCGGCCTGGCCCCCCCCAAGGCAACAAGTTCCCCCTTCCTCACCCCTTCTCGACCGGCTGGTCCTTCTCCTGTTTCTCTTGAGTCCCCCCCCGGTTTCGAGCGGTTCCTAGCCCGTTGAGGCCGTGAAACACACGTGCCCGGGAGTATTTTTCAACAATACCTGAGCCCGATGACTATAATTGTCCTATTCCCTCCGGGTTCCCTCCTTCCCTTTTCGAGCGAGACTCCTTCTGAGCGTTTTCTGATGGTCGTGATTCTTTTCGTGCCGAGTTCGTGCGCAAGGTTTTTTTCCACCGCTCGACCCGTTTTTTTTGGTCTGTCCCGTTCCCCCCCGTTCGTGGCGCCGCCTAGGCCTTTTGTTTTTTTTTTTTGGGGGCGTTTTCGGCGCGATGACGACTGCTTGCTATCTCCTGTTATCAAGTGCGCCCGGATTTCCTTTCTTCGCGAGCGAATTCTCTTTTATGTTTCTCTCGTTATTCCCTTCGCGATTTTTCCGCGCGCTCCGGTACTGTTGTTCTCGTCAGGTTCGGAGAAGAACGTTTTTGTCCGCCAGTGCGTTTTGTCCGGCTTTGCCACTCTTGTGTCCTTACGGGCAATCTCCAGCACGACTTGCGTTGAGGAGCCCTATGAAAGCACCCTGCGTCAACGATCGTTGTTTTTTCCCCCACGTACCATCCGCGAGTTCCTTTTCGGCACTGGCGCTCTGAGTCACACTTCTCCCGAGACGACCATGCCCTTGGATTATTGTGTTTGCTTAGTGTTTTTTTCACACGCTTCCTGCCCTCTTGAACTGTGCTACAGAGTATGTTAGTCGCCTTGTTCCCGCGCACGTGTGTCTACCACCCCGAGGTGTGCCCCTTTCCCGGGCTTTTTTTTTCTTTGTTAGCTAGCTTCTTGGAGGTCTCCCCTCGTCCTCCTTCTTGTTTGAGTCTTCGATTACTCCGATTGTTCCTTGCGGCCATTTTTTTGCGCGTCGTCGTTCTGTGTGGCCCAGGGCTTTTGACCTTAGTCCGGACACCTCCTTTTTTAAGAACGGCGTATTTTCCTTCTCAGCAACTCGGCGAACGACTTTCCTTAATTCCTCTTCTCCTTGTCACCGGTGGCAGCTCCTAGAGTTAGAGGAGCTTCCTTAGACGGGGATTATCATTTTTTTTGAACGGTTTTTGGGCTTTGAGGTTTCGGTTAGCCCTTCCGGGGCGTCTGTCTTTCCCTTATCCTCGGTTCAGGATCCTGCGCCGGCTCTTTTTTGCCGTCGCTTCGTGGTCCGATTCTGGAGTCGAACGTCGGTTTTTGTCCTTACCAGTGGTCCTTTCCGGCGACTCTTTTTGTTATTTTTTTTTTTTTTGTTTCGTTTGATGGTGTAGTCGCGATCCCGGAATCTCTCGCTGCTCGCTCCCGTGACGATCGGCTGCCTCCAAGAGGCGCCCCTTCCTTAGTCCCCGATTGGATACCTCGTCAAGCCTCTGTCCCTTTCCCTAGGTGCTCTGCCTCGTCGTGGGCTCGTCGGCACCTCCTTTTCGTTCCCGGCATCGGCTGCAGTAATCTTGTTTGCTTCCATTGAATTATCTGTAGCGTTGGCTGTACCTTTTACTCAACCATCGTCGGTTATTGCCGTTTCGCTGGTTTTGTGGACGAGACGTTTTTCTCAGGTGCCCGCTCCTCGTTATTTGCCACGCCCCACCGAAAAGGCTTTGAATCCCCTTCTTTCTCCCCAGTTTGCCGTGCCTTTCTCGACGTTTTTTTATGACGCTTTGACCTCGACGCCACGGCGGGAGATTCTGGTTTACGTGCGCTTCCCCCTCCTTCTCTCTTGAATGCTTATGCCGTTTTTGATCGAAGAGTATTCCCGGTTTGTGTTGGTCGGTGGTTTTCCTTTTCCATTCATTCGTCTCCAAAGGAGTTGCTCGCTCCTTCCTCTGCTCTTGCTGTGGAAGAGAGTGGTCCCCCTTCTCGGTTCGATTCCTTCGGGAACGACCAATGCCGTTATTGCGCCTTCTTCGAGGTTCACTTTGTTCCGCGGTTCGACTGTCTGCCTCCTTTTCATCTGTTCAGATCTCGCTTTCGACGTTTTGAGTATCCTGTGTCTTCGCCGCGGCACCGCTCCCCTCACGTTTGTCTCCCTTTGGAGCTCTGGCGTTTCGCTCTACGGGGTGGCAGATCTTTTGTCCTTCCCTTTCTCAAGTGCAACCTTTCTAATTGACTTTGCTCGTCGTCTTTCCTCTGTCGAGTTTTTTTTAGTTGACGGCGGCTTCAGCGGCAGATCTTGCTTTTCTCCTGAAAGGGCTCTTTTTAACTTGGTTCTCGCAGGGTCTTTCCTTGCTCGATCTTGTGGCGAGGTCTTTTCTGTTTGTCGCGTTCCGAACTCGGAAGTCCGGTCTTTTTTTTTTGTTTTCAGTACGCCACCGCTCTTCCGTCTTCTTTTTTCCGGAACCAGAACTTTTCGTATATCCTGTTTTTTTGTTTGCCCGACAGGTTCCGGGTCATACGCTTTGCACGTTCGCGCGAAGGGTTCTTGGTTAAAGTGAGCCGCTGCATCCCTGTCGCTTTCTTAGATCATCTCTTTTACTCCTCTCCGTGTTTTCTCGCGTCCTTCGTGTCGACCTAGTCCCCCATGGTCTGATCGGTGCTCGCGCTCGAGACCTTTTTTCGCGAGCCCATTTTCCCTCTAGGTTAGTTCTTTGGCGAACGGTCCATAGCTTCCTTTTTGCTTGGTCAGTCTCCCCGCTCATGCTCTGAGCGGTTTTTTCGTCCGAGGCCTTTTTCAGGCCGGTCACTCTTTTCCTTGACCCCGTTTCCCTAGAACGCTTTGTTTCCCGCACCTTTCCTGGGTCCGACCTCCCTCGGTCAGCCTGTGCTTGGGTGTTCTTTTTGTTTGTTTTTCCAAAAAAAGGGCCACAATTTTCTTTTGCTTGATGCTTTTCTCTTGCGGTCTTCGCCGCGTAGAAGACTTTTCTCGACCTGAGGATGTGCTTCGTTTTCCCTTCGGCATTCCCTTCCAAGCTGTTTCGCGCTCCAGAGCTCCACTTAATGCGTCTTTTTTTTTAGCCGGTGCTCGCGGCGCACGTTTTTATTTTTCTCTCGAGCATGTCTTTTCTCCCTCGTGCTGCTAAGCATTCGCCGAGGACCCCTGGTACTACCCGCTCAGACGGCGAGAAGGCTCGGGCGGGTGCGGCGGGCCTCAGACCCCTTTTTTTGCCAGGTCACTTCCCTTCTGTTCGTCTTTTATGCGAGCCCATCTCTATCATTGGAGACCCTTAAGGTCCTTGAACAGTTTTCCTCCGCTCCCCCTGGCGGGCTATGCTCGCGCGATCCTTTCTAAGCGCCGGATGCTTTAGTCTCTCTTTTCTTGCAGCGCTTTTTTGTCTCTTGGCCGCCTTTTTTTTTAGATACTGGTCTTCGGTAGTAGCTCCCATTCCGGTCACTTGCGGCCTTGTTCTCCAGTCTTTCTTTTTCTTGCCAACGTCGTGGTCTCTATTCGTGCGTTTCCATGGTCAACCGATCGGTTTTTCGCTTTCCCCGATTAAGGCGTTTGCTTGGCTCTTTTTCGTCGCCGTTTCTCACACTTCGAGCGCTCCCCCGAGGTTTTCGCCTCTCGCTGAAGCTGTAAAGGCGGCCTTACACTTCTCTTTTTGATTACCGTCGCGGCGCTGCATTTTTTTCGATTCGAGGCGGCCGACGGACTTTCTTTTTGAGGAGGTCGGCGTTTCTCTTTCCACAGACGGCTATCAGCCGCTTTCGTTCTTTTAGTCTCCCCCCCCCGACTCTATTTTTTGGCACGACAATCGGTTTTTTTGCCCGGCCCTTCTTTTTTCCGACGCGGACACAATCGTTTTTTCGCGTGACGGAGGGCCGTTACTTTTCCCTCACCTTTTCCGAGTTTCTTCCCTCGTCGGCGCTCAACCGTTCCTCTTTTAATCTCCCCGTCTATGATGTTCTCCTATCGCGTGGAGGAGTCTCTGACCGGACGCGCGCGCGCAGTTTTCGCGTCGTTTTTCTGTGTTGAAGGCTTCCAGTGCTTCGCCGTTTGGATCTTTTCCGTCCCTGTTGCCGGCGGCAACAAGCATTCTTGACCAACCCTGGACGTCCTTTTTTCTCTTCAGTTCATCGCTTCCCACAACCAAAAGGTTTTCGCGCCCCCCGGTTTCTCCGCCGTCTTATCTTCTCGGCTTTGGTTTTGGTCTGCGCTTGGTCCCTCAAGTTTTCCTTAGACTCTGTCAAGATGTTCCAGATGAATGAGGTTCTTTAGCCAGTGCATTATCTCTTACGACCTACTTCTTCTTAAATGATGTTCGGCGGTTCTTCCTCGTGACGTCGGTTGAGTGGAGCAGGTGTTTAGGGCGTCATTCCAGCGGGGTCGGTTTTCTGATTGTCCGCGAACTTTTCTTTGCTTTGCTTTCCCCCCTCAAGTGTTTGATCTCCTGTGGCTTCTTACGATGTTTTGATTTGTCCGTTACTCTGGCCCTTGCTCCCTCCTCAGCACGGCTCGTTTTTTTTGTTTCCATCGCGATTCTCCCTCTCTCTCTCCCTTTTTTTTTTTGTCGAGAGTTTCTGTTCGCTTTCTTGTACGAGATTGTCCTGCGAGCGTGCTCGGGGCTGAGTCGGTTTTTACTGCGGACGCCCTGTCGTCGCGCCCAAGGAGATTCCCCCCGGGATTTTTTCTTTTCGGTTCGTTGGTTTTCTTTCCTCCTCCGGGTTTCAAACCCGCGTGTTCGAGCTTTTTTTTTCCCTTTTCTGCACCAACCTGCGCCAAGCATTTTCGTGCGTTGTACTCGCCCGACCTTTCTCCCGCTGTTTCCTCTCTCTGACTCAGTTCTGAGGACGTAGCCCGCTTTCATCTTTTACCTCTTGTCAAAGTTTGCTTCTCGTAGGGACTCTCTTTTGATTGCTCCCCGCGGGAACGTGGGCTGCTATTGGCGATCGTAGGCTTTGACCGGCGTCCGGTTGTTTTTGCTTCGTATGAAATACTTGATTTGCATGTCCTTGCCGGGCTTTTTTGAGCGAGTTCGTTGTTGAAACGGCCCCTTAAGTAGACTTGACCCCAGTACCGCGTTTTCTTTCTCACTGGGCACTTCTCTTTTTGGCGACGACGTCTGCGAGGAACTGTTTTTTT
>Ga0179591_1184113_pt1 | contig 11154 bp, 9 predicted proteins | sample CZOMad2_1_08_16f_FD_182891 | JGI IMG/M metagenome (GOLD analysis project Ga0179591, IMG submission 182891) | Vadose zone soil fungal communities from Angelo Coast Range Reserve, California, USA - CZOMad2_1_08_16fungal (PacBio error correction) | ecosystem: Environmental > Terrestrial > Soil >... | reverse complement strand
AATTATGTTTCCCCTCCTTAAGCCATTTTATACTTTGGTAGTTTCGTCCCTTCCCTTAACAGGCTTCCGACCCAGCTTATCTTAGAAGTTGGGCGTGTGGAGGTTTAGCGCTGTCGGGATTAATGCACCTCGGTCCTTATTGTAGAAGGAATCCGCGATTTTTTCCTTTTTCCCGGTTAAGAGTTCCCGGAGGAGCGACGAGGACTTCTCCCCCGGCCCCGTTCCAGATACGCCTGTTTGTAACTGCTGTTACGATGACAAAGGAAGCCACCCGCTGTGTCCCGCGTGGTTCCTAAGGCCTTTTGGTGATCTACTGCTCAGCACCTTGTGCTCCCATCATGATGGGTACGTTGCCCCTTGGTTGCCTGTAGTTGCACAGTCGTGCGCCTATGCCGCTGACAGGTTCGTTCTTCCCTATGTAGCCGAAACCTTCCTTCAATGGCCCGTCGCCTCGTACGATTTTCCCGGTTTAATATTCGGCCGGTTTCTTACCAATTAACTCAGACCTTTCTGTTCTCTGGTCGTTCCGGTATGTTAGTTTACGGTACCTCGACCTGGCTTCGACTTCCGTGGTTAAGCGTTATAGCCGAACCTTTCGAGCCTGGAGGGTCTTCTCTTCCCTCGCTCTCTCAATTCTAGATGTAATTGATTTAGGGTCTGTTCGGACTCTCCCGGACTATGCCGAGGCCTTGACCCCTTCTTCTTTTACGATGTTTTGTTTCAACTGTTGTTCCCTCACCTGCGACTTGGCGACTCGGCTTGTTCAGTCTCTCGGCAATGTCGCTGATCCTCTCCGTATTTCTCTTAAGCAAGCTCCAACATCAACGATGTTGATTGTCCTCTCGCGGCATTTAGTTCTCACCCATTTCCCCCTCCCTTTCCACCATCTTGCTCTTTCAACTCGTGATTCTTTCTTCCTTCCGTATAAAGATATCTCTCGTTTTTTTTTTTTTTTTGTCCCTGAGGATTCTTGTTCTGGATTTTCGCCCCCTCGGCATTCCAGACTGAGCGTCCTTTCTTCTTGGCGGAGGTGCAACGCACCCTTTTGGAATTGCCAGGAGTCGTTGCATTGGTCCCCCTCCCGCTCAGCCAGTCTGCCTGCACGCTCAGGCGTTAATTGCCGTTCCCCTTGCCATATGAATCCGAATCCTCCTTTAATAGAACGCGAATATATTACCTGCCTATACTGACCGACAGCCGATTTACCGCGTTGATGGTCAATTTTATTGGGTGATAAATTACCAGCCAGCGCCTCATCCGTATCGTTTTAGTTTTTTTTTGAGCTTTACTTCTTCCATTAGTAGTTAACATTCCTAATGCCGTCTTCTTCCCCTCATTCCTCTCGAAAGTTAGCAGGTTCAGGGCCCCCTTCTGCCGAAACTCTTTTAAAATCCGCCGCCCTTCATCCCTATCTGACGGACGTCATTCGTCTCCAGTAACCTCCCCGGACGCAACCGTTGCCCATTTTTCCATCCTCTCCCCCTGGTATGAGATCTCCCTTCCCCTAATGCGCATTATTCCTTTTTTTCCTTATCCGCTTGACCACTGTCCAGTCGCTTTTCACCGTGCCGACCCCTCTGAAATCCGCTCAACACTCTCCCGGGTATTTTGTTGAAAACTTTCTTTCCCCCCACTCTTGTCGAAGCTGGCAAGCGTTTGTCTTCCTTGAAGGGAAGTTTAGGGCCCCATCTTCCGAATCCCGGCGTTCTCTCCTTCTGCACGCTGTTCCCCCCCTTCACGTCTCGTTCACGTCCATCGCGGCGTCGCCCGGTTCTGCTGTCCTCCCCCCCCTTCCATTATGAAACCTCTTGCCACATTATCTCCCTTCCGCTTCACGCCGGCATTTCAACAGCGGCGCGGACACTTCGTCGAACGTCCGCTTCTCCTGAACGATTCCTTGACCTTAACGCCGTACCCTCTTTCTTAGAGACAATCCAGCCGACGCATTCATGAAGCCCTACCCTCCTGTGACCGCCCCGCCGTCCCACAGTCTCGTCACTCGTCCCCTTTAGGAAAGTGGGCTTGCCCCAAATAGAAATATTTAACTAGTTTTCCCCATCAGGTGATCCTGACACGCAATCTTTCTTCGTTTCATTTTCTTATGTTATTTCTTCGTACCCTGCTTTGTCCTCTTTTCCTCCCAAAACCCAATAATACCTACAGTCTCGAAATCCCTCTCCTTTTTCATCGCCCCAATCTTAAGTTTATGATCCCCCCCCCTGACGCCGATTATTCCTTTCCCCTTTTCTTTCCTCGAAAGCATCCGTCTCTCTTTCCATGGCCTCCAAACCTCCACCTCGTGTCCCTCTCACTCCCCGTTCTGCCTCGCCGGACTTATTTGTCTCGTTTCACAAAACTTCCCCCCTTTCGTCTAGCGTCGTTTTCCTTGCTCTCGGATTGCTGTTTTTCTGACTTCTGAACTCATATCAATTAACGAGGTTCCCCCTTCCCCTTTCTTTAACGTCAACGTTTTCCTCCACAGCATTGTAGCCCAAATGCTTTATTCCCTCGAGACGTTTTCTCTCCTTGTTTGGAAATAAGTGAACCCCCTTTGCTGCCCCTCTGCGGCCAGTTACCCCTCCGAGCCGTCCTTGCTCTCCTTCTTTTCAACGAAGGCTCCCGTTCATCTTGATTCTTCCTCCTCACTTAACCTTTTTCTCTCGCGTGCATTCCCCATGACTGGTGCAGCCCATTGTTCCTCGACTTCCATCAGTTTACTTGTTATGGCACACCCAGTCGCATCGGTTCTCCCAAATCTAGCATGTCGTCGCTACAGTTCCGCGGTATTTCCTCTTCCGTCCCTTTCTTCGCCTTCCATCTGTTTTCGGGTACCTCCCGGAGTCACTTCCTCCGAAATTTAGCTATTCTCCTTGCCCTTACCCCCCGAAAGTCCTTTCTTTTCCTTTTGAGACGTGAGTCCTGACCTCGTTCGCAGACTTTTGATATTCGCTATTTTTCCCTGCCGCTCCCGTACAGCCCTCTCCAGAAAGACGACTGCCTGGCCCCTTCTTTTCCTGTTTTAACACCTTGCAAATTAAATTCCTTCTTTGTTATTCAATGGCCGCTAGGAATTTGAAGTTGAAATTCCGGCCAATCCCTCTCTTTTTTCCTCCCTTTTTTGTCTTTTCATCGCTTGGCGACGGTACGGTCCTCCCCTTTCCTTCACTTCAAGCGACATCTTTTTCTCTTTCATTCTTTTTTTCGGCCTTTCAGACGTATCCCCTTGCGCGGCGTCTCTTTTTTTTTTGAAAGGGCCCCCTTCTCTCAGGTTCGCAGAGACCGCGCGTCGCCCTACCGTCGCCGGAAACAATCAAGTCGTTTTTATCCTCCCCCCTCCGATTTGTTTTTTTTCCCACCTTTTCACGTCGCTCTTCTTTTCCTTCTGCCGGGACGCCGTTCCTTCCCCTGGTGAATGTTCTTTTGCGAACTTCCGGAGGCGGCATCCTTCCACTTCCCGGATACAATAGGAGCTCTTTTACTTCTTCTCATTTTTTTGCAGCGATCGCGAAAAGGGCCTCACGAGGAAACAATGGTCCTCCCTTCATTGTCAGGCCCCAGCCTTCTCTTCCTTCCCATGCGTGATAGTCCATGATGACCGGTCCTCCCTTCTTTTTTTGAAATTCGGGAGAGCCCGGCTCCGCTTTTCCTAGCTGGGCCTCCCCTTGGGTTCATGATTTTCAAATTAGATCTCTCCCTGTTCGTTTGCTGCGGAGTATCCTGCTCTAGGCGAAGGCGGACTTAGCCCTGTTGCCTTTCCCCCCAAACTTTTGTGATGGTTGCTGCCTTTTTTAGCTTTGTTTGGAGCTAGCTAGTTTGCCCCCGACCTCAGACGAGGCATCGAACAGTTCCGCGTCTTCTGTGACTGTTGCCTGCCTCACATTGAAAGTGTGTTAGGCAACCCGCCTGTGGCCCTGCCTGTGGAGCGGCCACGATTTTTCGTTTTTATCACGCTGCTGACCCTAGATCCTTTTTTTATTAACTACGTAAGGATCAAATTTTTTCGCTTGAGCTAAGCTTATCTTTTTGTGAATAGTTCCCCCTCGATCGGATTGACTTCATTTGGTCCTTGATGCTTTTTTTGAGTGGGAAGCAGGAGCTTCCGCTTTTTAGGAAAGCACCTTTCCTTCCATGGCAGTCCCTGCAACTCCCCCCTTCGCTTCAGTATCAGTATTTTTTTTTCTTTTAGTTTTTCGCGAGTTTTACTTTTTTAGCTTACCCTGGCCTACGGTTCTCCCCACAAGGTCTTTTCTTTCTGTGCTGGAGGTTGTTCTTTTCCTTAGTTCTTCTCATGAACGATTTTTATTATTGTCGACGACGCCGAGCTGTAGTCTGGGCGTTCCGTTTTTGAATCGTTCAGGAGAAGCGTCTTCCCCTTCCCAGCTCGCTGGTGTAAATTGCCGGTACTGAAGTCCCTCTCATAAAGAATGTGCCCGAGGTTTCCTCGGTCCATAGTTGTTTAGTCGCGGCTTCCATACACCTGGGTAGCCGCCCTTTTTCTTTTGCGTTTCAATCACGAGTCTTTGCCGGAGAACTCTTCCAGCCTCTCGAGACTCCCGCGTCGTTCTTTCCGATGCTGTATTTCTACCCTCCCTTCAATTTTTCCCGTCGTCCCTCGACGTCCCTCTTTTTGACAATGTTCCAAAAAACTCAGCCCGGTTTCGTTTTGAGTCTCTGGATTTAGTTTTGTTCTTCGGGGTAAGTTGACCCTTTTGACGTCGTGGTGCCCGAGGTCCTCCTTTGAGCAGAGGCGTGCTAATGCGATCCCCTCCTATTCCCTCTGCAATGCAACTTTGTAGGCAGATTCGGTCCTTTCCCGGCCTCTAAGGACATCTTTTGACTGTACCTCCCCCCCCTATGCGCCGTTCACCCTTGCATTCCCCAAGGTGTGGACATCCCGCGTTTCCCTTCTGCTATGGATGTTCCTTGCTGAATTCTTCACATGGCGTGGAAGAGAACGACTTGTTTTCCTTCAGTATGAGTCCCAACCACTCCAACGATTGGAGATCTCCTTTTTGACTTTTAGTTCTTTTTTAACCTCCTCTTTACCTCATCCCTCCCCAGGTCAGAGATCTTCTTTTCTGGGACGGTCAAAGATATTCTTTTTTCGTCCTGCTTTCTGCTTCAGATATTTCGTTCGCCCTTCCCCCTTTTGGAGTTTGATCCTCTTTTTTTTATTTGGCCCGAATCCAAATGGGAATTGCTTGCTAGTTATGTTTTCCTCGAGCCCCGAACAGATCTGACCCCTGCTCCCCCTTGGTCATTGCTTTTTATTGCTCCGCATCCTAAGTTATTTATCAGGACTAAATAGCACGCCGAATTCTTTCCCCGCAATATCCGGCAGACCTGCCCCCCCTTTCCCCGCCCGCACTCGATGATGGAAAGCTTAAGGGTGCTAACTCCACCCCTGCTTTCCCTCTTCAGATCTCCAATAGCTGATTGTTTTTTCTCCTTTCTTAATTTTCCTCCCTTCGCTTACAGCGACCTTCAGCTTTCCTGCATCAGTGCGCCCTTTTCGAGGTTAGGTCCCCACCTTTTGGTAATGCAGCACACTCCCCCTTTTTTCGTTTACCGTCCTCTACCAGTGGAGTCAGTCCTTTTCTCCCCTCCATCTCCTACCATTTCAATGACATATCGGCACTTCCCCCCCCCCTCTCATTTATACTCTCTATTATCTCAGGTATCCCCCCCCCTCCTTTCCCAACTAAAGTTCGAAGCACCAAGTTTCAGTTAAGTGCTCCCCTTCCCGTTCCGACCTTCCCCAGCCCTTCCCCCTACCGGGTCTGATTTTTCTTTTCCAGTTCCGGCTCTATGAAGCTGAAAGCGTCGGGGGTCGTTCCACTGAAGACTTTTTGACAACATAGTCACGCTACCTTTGCCTGCTTTCTGAAAAGCTTTTCTCAAGTACCCCCCATTCTGATTCACTTCAAATAATCGCGGTTTTTGTTATTCAGTTCGCACTAACCCCCCCCCCCAAACTTCCCTTGGCCAACCGGTCAACTTCCTTATGATCGATTTATTCTATTCGGCCTCAAAGGATAGCGTCCTGGAATTGGTCCCGAAGTCTCTTCTCCGGGACACCTCTTTCTGTGACCTCCCCTCCCCCCTGCCCTCGGAGTCGGCGAAAATCAAGCCGCCGCTTTTTCATGCGCCGCAACGAATGCAACACCGCAAACACCCGTTCACGCCTAAGCTCCCAGCAAAGTTTCGTCCCCCTTCTGTTTTTTGCTCCGCCAAAGTAGAACTTCTTCCTAGCTCCCCTTCCAGGATCATGCCCCTCCCATTCGGACGTGCTGGGCCTTCCCTCTTTTTCTTGTTCCCATCTTCTGTTACGCTCATTTCCATCCCAAAAAAACCTTCAGCCTCCTCCTCTGCATCCAGAGATAGGTCACCCTTTTCCATCTGAAGATTGAGCTTCTTCGCGCCGCTTTCTTCTCAGTCGTCCTATTTCCAGCCTTACAGGAGAGTTTCGTCGTCTTCGAATACCCCCTTGCCCCCCATCTCGTGGCCGCTCCCCTTCCTCCCCCCCCTTGTTCATCGCGGTCTTTAGTCCGCACAACCTACAACGTCTCCTCGTTTTGAAGGGAGTTGTCTTTGCGTTTTGCTCTCTACTGACTCATCGCTCTGGCATCCCTTAACCCCCCTTTTGCAAATTAATTCCCCTGCCACTCCTTTCCGCCCACTCTAAGTGACCCGCGCCGTCCTTTCGTCGTTTTTTCCAATACGGGGGAACACTGTGATGGACATCTTTTTTTTTGCTACGCGATTCGGTCCCGCTGCACTGAATTCTCCACTTTTGCCGTGTCCCTTTTGTCTAGAAGCGAAAGCTTCCTCTTCTACGCATTTGCATTACCCCTGGCCGCCATTTTTCCGCGATCTCCCAAGTTTCCGCGTTCTCTGCCACCCCTTTTTCAAAAGCCTCAGCAGATTTTCGCTTTGGACCCAATTTTCCGAGGATGAGTTTTAGTCGCCCCCGAATTCTTCCTGCCGCTTGCCACTTTTGTCCGGCAGCTGACCTTTCTTCTCCCCTTTGAACGTGCAACCCCCCCTCAGTCCTAGTCTCCCCTCTTAAGTTTGTTAAGTAGAAATTCGTTCGCATCTCTGGACATGCTTCTTCTTCTCGATTGCCGGCACCCCTGAGCGACGCAGACGACAAGACTCCGCCCTTTCTTTTACCCGACCAGGAAACCCCCCCTACTTCTAGATGGCTTTTCCTTCAGAGGTAATTGAGTTGAACCGTCCGGCTTCCACTTCTTCTCCCGAAGTTGTTGTTGTTGAGCTCGTCGTGATCCGGAAGGTTTTTCACATTCCCCCAATTCCTTTTTCCCGCTTTCCCTGTCACTAGACAGCGAGAAGCTATTGAATAATTTGTCTGCTCGAAGACGTCGCCCATTCTCGGGCTTTCTTGTCCCGGCGGCTTTCGTGCCTGGTTCCCCCCCCCCCCTTGAAGCGCCTCCTCAAGAGCCGAGCGGCGCCCCCGCCCTTGACTTAAACCCCTCTGAGCCCCATCAGGACCCTTTTTCCTTTCCCTATGCGCTTCAATTTTCTTCTTTCCTTTTCGCCCGGTCCTCCCTCGGAGTATTCCTTAGACGGACGGATCTTCATCCGTCCTCCCCCCCGCCGCCTTCGAGTTTGTCAAGACTCACTTCGCGCTGGTTTTGTCAGCGTGCGGACAAACTGGTCTTCATTCTTCGGCCCCCCATTTTTTAATGTTCCCCATCCCCCACCTTATGAAGTTCCCCTTTTTTTTGATCCCTCTCACCGAGTTCAGTAGTGGGAGAAATAGGGAGCGCCTGTTGCTTTTTTACGGTTCCGCCTGAGTGTCCCTCACAGTGTGGGTCTTTCCTTTCCGTTTTGACACAAGGGAGTTCGCGGAGTTTCATCTTGCTTCCCCTTGGCGACCAGGATTTTTGTTCGCTAGTTAAACATTCCTTTTTTTACCTGTAGTCGATTTTCTTCTTTTATTCAGACCATACCTCCTCGATTGTTTTTACACGAGAATCCCGCCTGGCCGACTTTGCTTTCCGGATCCCCTACATCGGCCGAGGCAGCCCGTCTTTGAATGCCGGGTTTAGGAGGGCCCCCCCCTCTTTTTCGTGGATTACTTGATTCTGAGTTTGTGCTTGCATAGCCAGTAACTCCCCCCCCCCGCTTCTTCGGAGTCTATCTAAAAGCTGACGTTTTTCAATCTTTTCCCGAGAGTTCTGCCTGGCTTTCTGTGATTTTTTTTTCGTTTTCCTGTTCCGCTTTTCAAGCAGTCAAAGTACCCATCGAAATTTGCCCCGCAAAAGTACTGGCTTTAAGGATCGTCTTTGCAGCCTTCAGCTCTTTTACTTTTTCGAGCCCTGGGGACCTTCTGTAGCGTAGAGTGCGTGTTTTTTTTTTTGCGTGAGGTCTTCCTTGAAATGCTCGTCTTTGGTACGCCTCCTGAGATGGTCACTTTGTGCGTTCAGGTCAAAGTGCATCCCCCCCTTTCCTCCTTCCTCGACAAGTCCCTTTCCCTCTCCTTTGGTTTACATGCGCGTACTGACTGCTCTCAATTAATTTTTCCTGATGTGGTTCTTAGGTTTTACGTTGTGAGCGACGGCTGAAGAATTTGTAAGCGCTGCATGGCGTGTCCCCCCTTTTTCTTTTTCCTTAGAAACAGCGTCCTTAGCAGTCTAAGCCTTTTCTTGTTGACGATGATTAGCCCCGTCCACATTTCCAGTGAACGTTCGCCCTCCTTCTTCCGTCTTCATATGAGCTTCCCCCCGTTCACCTCCATCTGACCCTTTTTTCGTATTTTTCAGCTGGAAGTTCGGAAAGTAATCTAAATTGTTTCCCTTCTCTGTTTTCCCCTCTTGCTACTGATTTTTTAACGAGGCGTTCTGATGTCCCTCCCCTTGATCGATGGCATTGCACGTGTCTGCGATTCTTGTCCTTCCGTTTTCATTAATGCCGTAATATCGGCTTTCCCTCCCCACTGCGTTGTTGACGCGTTTGCATTCCAACGGGGTGGCATTTGACCTGGAGCTCAGGAGCATTCTCCCTGGCCCTGGCTAGGGAATCGACCTCACCCGAGAGAGTCCGTCAACCCTCCTTCGTCTCGTGGATAGTTCGTGCTTTTTTTCCCCCCTTCATTGTTCCCCTTAAGCTGCGGCGAGTCCTGGCCCTTTCTGTTGTCTAGCGGCTTATAGACTTGCAGGGAGTCATGAGGATTGATCCTATTCCCGGCCCCCCCTTTCCTCTGAGCTTGTGTCAGCTTTTTCGGAGCGCCAGCATCCACTTGGAATTGCCGGGAGTTTCCTTTTTCATTCCTCGAACGCCCTCAATGAATCTGCGCCGTCAATTTTTTTCATTGCCGTGAGAAACAGCATTCGATTCCCTTTCTCCCGTCGACTTCCTGTCCTCTATATTTTCTCTAGTCCGACCGGATTTACGCAGATGATGATGTCCCTACTTCAGTGGTTTTCTTTAACTACCTTATGCCGTACTTCCAGCATAGTTGGAGTGTTTTTTAGATTTTTGGGATTATTCTATTCTTTTCCATTCCCCCTTCCTTGCTTGAACATCAGGCTCCGTAATTCTGCTGTTAGGGCACCCCGTTTGTGGAATTTGTCCCTTTCCGTACCGGATTGATGTACACTCTTGCCTCTTCGGTCATTTAATAGTCACGTACCTCCATCGCCCAAAGTCCCCTGTCGAGCTGTCGGCTTCTCATTGACCTCCCCTAGCCTCTTCTATCAGTATTATCGTTTTGCCCACCCAGTCTGCAACTTTTCCCTTTACCTGCCCGACCATTCCGAAGCTCAAACTCAGGCCTGTTTTCTGTCCCCTTTAACGGATCCTTCCCTTTTCCCCTGTAGCTTAGAGTTCATGTTCCGTCTTTCTGGCTAAAGCATCGTCAGACGCATTTTCTTTAGTCTGCACGTGGTCTTTATATACCCCTCTCGTTTTTCATCCAATCTTTGGCGTCCAGGTTTTTGTCCCCCTAACACGTGAACTGTTATGCCCCCTCTTTGTGCCAACACTATGAAGGCTCTTCATCGTCAATTCTTTGTCACCCCCCTGGAGCGGCAAGGGCTTTGCTCAGCTTTCGGGTCAAGATTCCTTTGACCTGAACTCTAGCCTCCTCTCTTATCGACAATCCAAGAAGCTCTTCCTTTCCTTCCAAGACCACTCCATGCGACCCGCAACACTTCCGCAAGCTACTCATCCTTCGGAAAGTAGGGCCAGTTGTTTTTCTCCCCAGCCTTTTACTCTCTTACGTTTTCCCCCCTCGTCGAGTGACACGGTAGGCGCGGGCCCCCATATGGGTTTAGGCGTGTGTAAAGCGGAAGTTTCGTTCACCCCATCATCCGCCCTTCGTCACCTCCTTTTTCCCCTCATTTCCAAAATTAAGCATGGAGCGCTCCGTTTTTTTTACTTAGTTTATGACCGCAGCCAGTCGTTTCCATCGTGAACAAAGCCTTCAAGATCCAGCATAATATTTTATTCTTCTTGGCCTCAGGTCCCCCGACACGTCGGCGCTCGTCGCCTGTTATGCGGGTGGTCGATTTTGACCTAACGCATGCAGCCCTGAGTTCCCTCCCCCAATTTTTGAATGACACGGCCCCCCCCGCGTCTCCCCAACTGATTTCTTCCCTCGCCGCCCTTGGTCGCGCTGGGGGAAAATAATTCAACCCCCCTATAGGTCGATGCCGGCGGACTTCACGCGCCGGCGTCTACCCCGAATTAGAAGCAACGCCATTTGCTCCGTTCCTCGGGCTCGCAGTACCAGCTTGATTTCTCTCGTCTTTGCAACCCATGTTGGATTCCCTTGTTCAGATTGAGCCGGCCTTTCGCGCTCTGCACACCAGCGATGCGGTAAGCTCGTCCGTTCCTTGTTTCATAGTGGACATTCGGAGGCCTTTTTCTTTCCCCTCCTCCCCATTATCTGGGGATTTTTTCCAGGGCTGCGCGCCCATCTTTACCCTCCCAAAATTATGGGGGCTCTATTCCCCCCACCGTAGCCACTTCGTCGCGATCGGTTTTTTTTTTTCCTTTCGATTATTGTGTCCGGATGCCCTGTCCTCCCTCCGAAAGAAGTTCCTGGCTCGTCTCGCCTTCCCCAGGAAAATTTCCATATACTTCTCGATGCGCCAATTGTCGTCGGAATTGAAGTTGAAACGTTGCGAA
>Ga0179591_1239275_pt1 | contig 11155 bp, 18 predicted proteins | sample CZOMad2_1_08_16f_FD_182891 | JGI IMG/M metagenome (GOLD analysis project Ga0179591, IMG submission 182891) | Vadose zone soil fungal communities from Angelo Coast Range Reserve, California, USA - CZOMad2_1_08_16fungal (PacBio error correction) | ecosystem: Environmental > Terrestrial > Soil >... | reverse complement strand
ATGGTTTTTCCGTTTTTTTTCTGTGGTGTTTATATGATGTTTATGTATGATGTTGCTTTTGCGTTTTGGTCAGGCATGTGTTTGCATTTTTTACCCTTACTTTTCCTCATTCGTGGTGGGGTTCAATCATAAACTAGGCAACCCACTGGCCATAAAGTTTTTTACGGAAATGATACTCCTCCCTCACTAGATTCCGCTTACAGTCCCCTCAAAATATATGAATATGTATGGGCATGACCTCGGACGTGTACCCGGATGTTTCTTTCTTCACCCCTTCATCAGGTGCTTTAATCCAGGGGGTTTTTTTTTTCACGTGTACTCAAAGGACATGTAGTCAGCCCCTCTATCTTTGGAAATTGGCAACCAACTTATCTACTTTTCCCTATGAAGGAACACTAAGATTTTCCCCAAACCCCGTACGTACCTTTCCATGAGGTGATTTTTTTTTTTTTCTTTTTGTAGGTAAGTCAGATGTTTTTCCCTGTGCCAAAATCACACCCAGATGTGCCTTAAGCGTTTTGATAAGCAACCCCCCCCTCTCCTCCACCTTCTTTTCAACCCCAGACACGAGCCTTCCTAAGTTGTACCCCACTTTAGTAGAAAGTAGTCCCCTTAGAAACTTTCCCAACGATCGATTAAGAGGCCCCTCCGTCACTCCAACACCCCCTATGAAAAGACGAGCCCTTTTTACTCCGCCTCTGAGACCCTTGACAGACCCTCACTATATTGTCGCCTCCGTTCCCCTTGTTTTTTACTTGCCCTTCACCAGAGGATGGTTACTATTCCCTTTACGTCGAGCACCCATCATGGACGAGACAGGCCGTCCCCCCCTCTTAGTCCCCCGACGTTCTTCATTTCCCTTCACCCCCCCGATCCTCTCTCGCTAGGTTCTTGCTACTTCCCTTTTTTCTCTGGTAATTTTCTGACCTCCCCGCCACCCTTTTGAAAACCCGCTACCCTTGAAACAGGGTCATGTGGATCATACAGAGGGCCCCCCCCCTGTCTCGAAAGGACGATTGTTCAAGCATGTTTTGTTCTGTGAAGAATTCTTGGCCCCCCGTCCTCATAAAGTACCGGTAGCCCCTGACTTTAACGCAGGTTTATTCACTTTGCTTTTCATTCCTTCCAACGGAGGACGTGGGACTATTTGCGTGCCGCAGTATGTCCAAAACCCCCCGCCGGTTATCACCTTCCCCCCCCCCCCCCCCTTAGCTATTAGACGATTTCCCCCGACGACAGCACCTCCAAGTCTTCCTTCCCCCCTGTTATACTGTTGGAAGTTCTTCGTCTCCCCCTCCGACATTCCCGCCGGGACGGCGTCTGCAGGCAGACCTTCCCCAATCTGTTCTGGATTTCCCCCAACCGTTGTAGACGGAACTGTCCCCCCTCTAACGCTATGCGATTGTCCAGGTGTTTTTTGATATTGTCCCCCTAATTCCTACAGGAAATCAAGCCACGTAATCTTATATGAGACTAAATAGCAACAGGAGCAGTCTTCCCTTTCTAGTACTTCCTTATCTTTCAACCCTTACAAAACCAACCCTATTGCCTTTTCAACCCGTTTTTCTAGTTCGCGACTGTAAGAATCACGCCCTTACCCTCCTCGCAACTACGAAATCTTGGTCCCCTCACCTACTTCAGGTCACCCCCCCCAAAACTTCCCCTCTTTCATCTCCTCAATGCTTTTTGATCATTTCAAAGCATCAACTGTGCCAAGGTCTAAAGACACATTCCGGAAGCCGTTCCTTCCAACCAAAACAACAAGCACAATGCCCTGTCTCGCATCTTCCCCAAGTTATCACAGCACCCCCCACCCCCCCAACCTAGGCCCTCCAAAAACGGCCCCACGACATACCAGCAGCCCCCCCGGCCGCCCCCCAACCAAAAGCCACTCATACCACCCATCTTCAACCCCCCTCTTTTTAATGGCCTCATTTCCTGCCACTCGGACATACTAACCCCCCTTCCTCCCCTCCCCCACATCCCACCTTTTTCGGTCTAGAACCTCTCTCTTCCTTGCCTCCCCCTAAGTGCCGTCCATAATTAAGTGCCGTGGTTGCCTTTCTTCCCTCCCCGCGCGACGAGGGCGGTTTAGTATCAAATCTCTCTTGAGGTTCCTAATGTGGACTTATATTCTTCTCAGAACTAAGTTGTTTTTTCGAGAGCTTGTCAATTCGGTCCTTTTCTATTTGACCGCCGCCCGCGTCTCGAGGATACCGTTTCCCCCGTTCACCACTTTTGCACGTATTGTACCGGAAAGAGCGTCCTTTCATAGGCCTGAATAGTCTGTTCATGACGACCGACGAAACGTTTTGCTTGATTGGCGGGGACGTTGGCCTTGGGGGGCTATTTTCTCGTTTCTAAATTAGGACAGGACCCTTTTTTGTTCCTTGTCCCCATCTTGTGTAGTTGATGTTTTTGGGTTGTTGGCTTGCCGTTTGCTGATGTGGCTTTCAATGGGGTTGCATTTTTGATGTCGACGACGGCCTTTTGGTGGTATTTCTGTGAGACTGAGCTGCCGAGCCTTTTTCGAAGGTGTTTGCTGCTTGTGGTTTGTTTTTTGCTCTCTCTTTTTCATGACCCTTGGACCTTCTTGAAGGCTTTAAAAGATATTCTTCTTAATATTGTAAATATTTGCCCCACTTTGTGGTTTGAATGAGTGCTTGCTTGATTTGCCTTTCCCGGTTTCATGTGATGAATCTCCCCTGTAATTATGCTTTCGTCGTAAACAGTCTCCCTGCCGTCCATGGTTCTCTCCGGTTTTTTTGTAATGAGTTTCTGACTATGCTTAGTTTGACCTTCTCACCGAATTTTCTCTTTGCTTCCAAGGCCATATCCAGAATTGCTGTCTTCTTTTCGCCATTATGTGAAATATCGTCCTGCACATTTTTGACTCTAGAAGTTTCCGTGAACAGTTCCCCCCGATTCTTCTGCACGGGCACCAATCCCTCACTTAGACCACTTTCGCTTGGGAGGTATTCGCGACGCCCGTCTTTATTCATGTAGGAGAGACGAAGACTCCCTCATCGTTTCCTATTCTTCTTCGTGACCTGTGAGGTATGTACGGTCCATCGCCTTCCGTACATGGTTAAAGTTCTCCGTTTGGCGTTTTGTAAACTTTTTGCTTCCTCGCCAAAATTACACCCTTTTACCGGTAAATCACCAATTTAATCTTGATAAGTCGTGTTTGGTTTGCCCGTCCCTGTGATAGCCGTATTCGCCTTGCTTCCCTCCCCCACCCACGCTCTTGCATCGTATTTGCTCGGTGTTTTTAATACGTGTCCTTCTTTCTGGTCCACAGCCGAAAACCCTGCAATTTTTTTCCTATTTTTTTCTTGTCTTCCTCCACTGTTACCAGAGACTGACTTCCAGTATCACAGAACACGAAAACCCCGAGTTACACCGGGTCTCATAGCCCTCTTTTCCCCGGTCATTGATTTCTTGGGCCCCGAGATGATTTGTTTGCACTAAGTCTAGTCCAGTGAATTTTTCCTTCTCGTGCCATAGTAGAGTTCTAGGGTGCTGACCCTGCCCGGGAAAGAGACTTTGAAATGACTTTCTCTTTCGTCCCGTCGGTTGAGCCTCCCGATGGCTGAGTAACTAGCTCGTATGTGCCTTCTGGTGTTTTTTTTTTTCTTTAAGAGGAATACGAAGCAGTGCCCCCTTCCTCCCTCCTTCTCTCCCCTACGCTTTTAGTTTAAAATTATGTCCATTTGCTTTTTGTTTTAAACCTCCCGGTCCATTTTGTGAGTGAGCAAACGCTGAACATTCCATTGTGATTTTAGAACATGGAAAACCATCTTACTTACCGATCCCGTTTCTCATAAACTCCCCCCCAAGACCTCATGAAAACCTTACTTAATTTTTGCTTATGGATGGGAGTCTGACCCGCCGAGGAGAGTCGTTGTTTCACGTCCCCCAAAACACTCTCCCCTTCTAGTTAGGTCTTCTCTGAAATGTTTCCCCCTTTGGTTTCCCTTACGCACTTTCCCCACAGAACAGTACTTAATGGGTATTTTGCTCAATTTGTCCGCGTTCATCATGTCATGTTCCCATAATTGTTATCTTGGGTCTTTTTTCATCTTAGCTCTTTCGATGAGGTACGGCTTATCATTCCGGGTAACCCACGTATGTCTTGTTGTTTCGATTTATTCTTGAAAACCCCATTTTCTTTTTTACCTCCCAGGTTTAGCCCTCTTCCGTGGACAAAATGCTGCCCACAAACCATCCACTCAACAAATCACCCCTAAATATAAACCCCAACATTAACCCCACCCCTCCATACCCCTTTTTCTAGCGGCCGCCCATACTGCCCAATACACTCCCTAGAATTACCAACGCATCCTCCCCATACAACACCCAAACGCTTTATTTTCCTTGACAGGAAGAAACGAACTATACCGTTCCCTCGTGCCGCGTGTGATAAAACCCTCTTTTTAAAGCCCCTCCCATCATACTATAAAGCCTCTGACACTAACCTGCGCAACACCACAATCCCCTTCTTTCCCCCCTTTACCCCAGCTCCAAAACTTCTACGACCACCTTGTAACATCAGTTTTTTCCTACTTTTCTGGAATCCCCCCCCCCCCCCAAAAACCTTCCCCCCCCGATCCCCAAGAAGCCCTCCCCAGCGGGCCCCTGCAAACATTTGACACGTTGCCTCCGCTTTTCGCCCCCCCCTCTGACTTTTATGACGGCTTCCCTTTCAATTCCACGGTTAAATAAATCGCCCTCCACAGCCCCACTCTCGTAGGATGTGACGGTCAGCGTTTCTTCTGTGACCCCCAGCTTTTTTTTTGTGCTGGAAAAGCACCAAGACCTAAGCCCATGATCAGGTTTTCCGCTCTTTTTTGCTGTTGAGCCGCAGGAACGAATGGCTTGCTCGGGTCAGACGAGATCCCCGAGACGAGATCTGTCGGGTGCTTGGTTTTTGAGGCTTTGCTGCGGGAAGAGGGAGAGGCATTTTTCCCACTATGTGTGTTCGTTTTCTTCTAGAGATTTGTCTTGGGTATAAAGTTCGTTCCTTCTTCCTTGCTAATCCCCCCTTGACTTGGCTCAATTCTAACTTTGCTGACGTCGTAGTTCATCACCCGTGGATCCCCCAAGTGTTCCCTTCTCCAGAGACCCAGATAGTGAGTAGAAGTTCTCCTCTCTCTATCGTTTCCTTATCCCTCCTTTTTTTTTTTTTTTGATTTTTCGACGTTTCGAGCCTTCTACCAGACTTGCAAGCTTTCTCTCTTTTCCACAGTTGACCGCTTTTTCATTGACTACTTCTGTTTAATACAAAGGACTTCTGACCCAGGTGTCTTGTCTTGTTTGGGAACTTATCCTTTTAGTTCTGAACACTTTTTTGGAACCCAGTACAAATCGTGACACAATAGTTGCAACTCACTTATAAACTTTCCGCCAGCCATCCTTTTCTTTTCCAAACACGAACCATGACACCTCTCGAATCCTGATCCTCCCATTTAGTTAAGAGGCTCCCTCATGCCCCGACAATCTTTTTTCTTGCCTCCTGAATATGAGGCTTATCTATTCGGTCCTCCCTCAGATTGTCATCTTTGCCTTAGAAACCTTCAATGCCGATGTCCGCGAGGTGTTTTCTTCAGTTTTTCAGATATGGCGTCCTTGTGGTTTTGAAGGGGTCCCAACGTCGAAACTGAAGAGTCTTAGGGGAGCCACCACAAGTGACAAAATGTTTCCAGGCGCTTGCCGCCTTTTTATTCTGGGTGGTCTTTTTGGGTTCCTCCTGTCTACTCGTAGCGTGAACTGTTTCGGTTTTCTTTTTTATAGAATATTTTGAGCGGGGCTTTCTCCTCGTTGTCGGTAGGTGGTGTAGTTGTTTGCTGCTTGTTGTGATCTTTGATGATGATGAATTTTTTTTCGGGGCTTTAGAGGTGGTTGCTCCCAAGACCTTCAAAAGATCTTCTAAGGGACCTATCATTGCGTTGTTCCTTCTGTACCTATCCTTTACCATTCTTTTTACTGGTCGTCATGCGGTTTCGTTCTTTGTTGATTTCCTTTCTGCTTCCGACTGAATGACATGATGCGTGGGTGCTGTTTGTAATTTTTTTTTCCTTTCGGTGATGGATTGATGTTTGATGTTGTGTGTTTAAGATTGTGTCATGCATATTTCTTACTCTATGGTCCGACAGCAGGGGTTGTTTTTCAATCATATGACCCCCCGGGTACACCCCTACCGTGTACCGTCCCATACTACGTTCCTTCCCATAGATGCTCAGCTTTGAACCCGCACCCCGATGAATCCCTGGGCATTTACATTCGACGATGACCAGTATCTTTACAACTTGGCAGTAGTTTATTTATGAAATGCGTGTAATTTTCAAAAACGGAATGTCAGTCCCCTCCGAGTCATTTTCGGAATTTCCCCACCAGCTTTTCTCCTCACATATGACTTCCCTCCCCTCCAAGACCTCAAACAACCGACTTATGTTACATTGAGGCTGTTGTAGTTTTCCCATGGGCTCTTTCACGTAAGAGTGCATGGGATCACCCCAAACCAAGATGGTCTGAATGTTTGCTCCTCCCCACGCCTTTTGTTCTTTGAAAAAGACCAGAGTTTGCGTTTCCCTCCCCCCCCTCCTAAAGTCGTACTTCGAAGAGATGTTATCTCTAGCCCCCTGTTTCCCCCTTCCTTTATTCTTCCCTAAGAAAGAAAACACCCGGGCATTCCGAGTTTCCTTATCAGAATTAATCTATTTGTGACATCTCGACAGACCTCCCTATCAGTAGTGGCATATAGTTACAGTGTTTCCAGTTTGACCCCCCCCTTCCCCACCTTATTGAGAACCTCTTATGGCACTTTCGTCTTTTTTCCCCCTTCGCGTTAAAGGCTGCAAACAACAGCTCTTCCCGACATTTTCCCGGGTCACAAACATTATTCTCGTCGCCCCCGTTTCTTGTTCTGCATCTATTCTCTGCATTTTTCTGGTACCTTTCTGACCTCAACAGCCCCAACCAACCCTCCCAACCGATACAATCTATTTCCCACTTGGTTTTCGGCATGTGACAATACGACTTAGCGATTGACCACTTTCTAGAACGACCCTCTGTCCCAAGCATAGTTGTGTTGTCTTTCACACTGCTTCTCCGGCGATAAGGTTTACCCCCTCTTAAAAGGCAGGATTGGTTCTTCCCGTCCTGACGCTTGCCGTCGGGGGAAGCTTGTAGGAATCCCGATGTACAAACCCACCCTGTTCCCCCCCCCCCTTTCCACCGTCTCCTTAGGCTCGTTACAGACACACTTAACGTACTCATCCACGAACAGAATACACCTCCGTTTGTTTTTTTTTTCCTATTATGTCTGGCCGTTTCGTCTAAGCCTCCATTATAAAGGCCGGGCCTTATTCTGCAGGTAACTTCCCCCCACCCCCTCTTTTTCGTCTTCGGGGCTTGTTAAACCCCTTTTTGGTCTTCCCCTTTATCTGGAACTTGCCCCGATAAAGATGAGATGTCCCTGTTCAGGCCTGCTATTTGCCGAAGCTCCAAGAGAAATCCTGACTTTTTTTCCCCCTGCCCCCTGCCTCTATGAGCATGTACCTAGCACAGAGAAGGTGTCGTCCTACTCCGATTGATACCCCCTTTCCCCCCCATATTGTAACCATGGGCAGATAGCTCAGGTTATGGACTAAACGCATTAATATAGTTCTCCCTCCCGTCCCGAGTTGGGTGCCACATCAAAGCACCCTCCCCTCCCTGGCACACACACCACCTTTGCCTGGTCTCCCTCAGCCGATCTGTTTTGGTAAAAGAATTTTCTCCAGGTTTACCCTTTTTCAGAGAGACAACAGGAAGAACTTTGGCGCGGACACAACCCACCCCAGCACCCTTCGTACCACCCTTTCGCGCTCAGTCTCCAATACCCCCCACAACTTCCTGCGTAGCCGACACCCAGGCCCCCTTCCAGATACAAGCAGCCGTTTTAAACCGCGGCCGCAACCCCACCTTCCCAATTCCCCCCCCACAAATATTAAAGGACAAACCATCTTCCTTTATATTCCTACCATCGAAATATACCCCCCCATTTCCCACCACGTCCCACACCTTTTCGTTTTTGGCTCTCGAGAATCGCTCTCCGCATTTCCCCTTGCAGGTCCCCCTCATAAGTGACGTGGGTCCGGAGTTGACCTCTCTTCGCGGGCGGCGTACACTCCGAGATAGAGGGTCGTTTTGACTTTTTTAAACTTTTAATCATAATCCCTTGTTGTTTTTTTATCATTATCGTCATTACTCCCCCCTCTTTCGATTTCTTCCGAAGAGTATAGAGGAATCCGTGTGGGCCCCCGTTCTTATTCGTGGAAAGTGCACGTCTCCGGCTGCGGAGGAGACGATGCGATGCCCTCTGCCCCTCCCCAAATGTGAGGCCTTCTGTTTAGTGACCGTGGAAAGTGGGGAGATGTGTTTCTTTTTTTTAATTTTCCTGTCCAGATTGGGTGTCTTGAAGATGGTTCTTTTCTTGATGTGTTTTGTTGTCCTGCGCTGGAGTTCGGAGTCTCTTCCCTGTTTTGGGCCTTTTTTAGTCGACTCGGGCGTTTGGTTCTTTGGGAAGACTGAGCTGCGAGACATGTTGTACAATGTGCTTTTTGTGTTCGCGTCCGCCTTCTTCCTGCATTTCTCCTTGCTCTGGGACTGATTAAAGATTTGCCTTCGATATCTATTTGCCGTGTGTTTTGTTCTGAGTGTCCCTTTTTTTGGCACCAAATCTTTCGGTTATCTTTGTGAAGATCTGGTAATTATGCGGTCGTCGTATTTCTTACGCCTCCATGGTTTATTCAAGAGGTGTTTTGTCCTTTTTATTTCAATGAGCTGACTAGAAAGACGACCCTCTGTTCTATTTACAGGCTCATATATCAAATTTTGTTTCCTTTTCGAGCATTATGTTGCACCTATCAGCCTACATCTCCGACGAGTTCTCGTGACCCCTTTCAAAATTTCTGACAAATGGTGACCTACCCTTCTCGAAACGCGCTTTTTTTTCAGTATTCCTTGTTTTTCGTCTTTTTTGATAATGGGCGGTACGACTACTTTTTTTTCCTCCTTCTTCCTTTTAGAAGATTCTTTCTTCCGTGAAATTGTTTGTTTGGCGACTTCACTACGCTACATGGTTTTTGATTGTCTGTTTTTGGCCCCCCCCTTTCTTCCATAGTCAATCTTCCCCCACGTCCTTTTCTTCCGTAAAGCCACATTTGAATAATCATTTAATCTTGGATTTACCGACCCCCCCTTTTTCTCGTCAAGTATCCCTCCGTGCTTCACTCCCCCCCCCCCCCCTTGCTATAGTATTCTGATTCGGTGTTTCCCTCTGTCATTTTTCGTTATGGAAATGAAGACCCCTTCCCATGTTAGCGTGTTTTCCTCTTTTTTGCTGATTGGATTTCTTGTACATATGCAGTTCAAGTAGAAATAACACTGCACATTTTTTCCTCTCTATGTTGGTGCCGGCACTGCTCGTCTTTTGACTCTTTGCTGGTGTGTGCTAATGTCTCTTCCATTTCATTTTTTCTCCATGTCATAGTATTCTTTTCGGGTGTGCACCTTCCCCAAGGGAAAGAGATTTTTTTCACATCTTTTTTTCTGTCAAGATTGATGCACGAGAGGCGTGAGTTACCTTCCTAGTAGGTGCAATCAGGTTGTGTTCTTTTTATTCTAAGCTTTTAATCTTAAGCGTCCTCCTCCCCCCTTCTTTCGGAATCCCTGCTTTAGTAGCATTATGACCTCTGCTCTGTTCTGGTTTCAAAATACAGGCCTTCTGGTTTGCGGAGCAACTACTTCAAGGCCCCTGTTGTTTTTTATTTTAGCCTTTTTGCCCCACATCTTACTCTTTTCCCCATGCTCCTCACCTACCCACCTGAACATGTAGTACCGGTGGTGATCTTTTTAGTTCTTTTTAATCTGTGAGGACTTTTACGTGGTGTTGACCGTTCGAACCTTCTTGTCGGGTGAGCTGAAATGTCCTTTTTGCTCTTACACGCCACCTTTCCATAACTCCCCTTTGTGTACGATAACATCCTTTTCGCGTCTAATGTTCTGCCCCCCCCCCAAATAAATTATTAATTTTTGCTCGCGGCGTACTCTTGATGATTTAAGGACGGAATATCCCATTTCCTTTACAAAAGTCTGGACTTTTGGCATTCAGTTTCCCCCCCTTTGGAACCGTATCCAGGACGGACCCGTGCATGCACACCAATTCTTACCACCAACATCTCAACCTATAATCAAATCCAATATCCACCACCCTTAACCCCCCCTCCAAGTACCCCACCTCATGTAATTTTTACTTGTTGCTTTCTACGGCAACGCAACCCCTCCCCCGTTCCTCACCCCCCGAATGCCTCCACATAACCCAAACACCCCCTGCTGGACGTCTATACTGTACGGCCTCCCCCTCTCTATAAATAGCAACGACGGTGAGCTTGCAACACGCCTTTTCCCGCCAGCACACCATTCCATCCATAAAGACTCGACATTCCCCCAGAACCCCCTCACCGGACATACCCTACAGTTTTGGTGTGGAGGCCCCGCCAAGCTCCCAACCTCCTTAAAACGAAAACACAACACTTGCTTGCCTCTTCCTTATGGCCATCCCACCACACACCACCAAAACAGAATAACTCAGCCTGCCAATGTCCCTGAAAAATTTGAAAGTGTGTCCCTCCGTTTTCGTATATCATTTTTTCACCCTTGACTTCCCACCTTTCCATTTTTGCCTAATAAATAGCAATTTACAGCACAAGATCGATCTAGGCGTTTTTTTAAGTGACACACCACTCTCCGCAGGTTTGATTTTTCTGGAAACCCGAGCCCTCCAATTAGGCCTCCCGGCTTCTCTCTAGCTGATTGAGCTGCTTCTTCCCGGACTCATTTCTTGAGCGGTTCGAGAGTTGCGAGACGATTCGCTTAGGCGGTTTTCTTGGTTGTGCCTTAAAAATCTGGCGGCCTGGACTGATGGTAGGATTCTTCAACTAGTTGTAAAGGTTTCAGTCGTTTTGGAATGGGTCTTCCATCCCCCTTGACTGAGAAGGTCAAAAACCAGCTCACCTTTGACTTTATAATTTGTCTACGAATTCTTTTAATAAATCCCTCTTCTCACAATTTTCCCTCTCCGCCTCTGCCCGATTAGTGATTATACGTCTCG
>Ga0179591_1259317_pt1 | contig 11156 bp, 8 predicted proteins | sample CZOMad2_1_08_16f_FD_182891 | JGI IMG/M metagenome (GOLD analysis project Ga0179591, IMG submission 182891) | Vadose zone soil fungal communities from Angelo Coast Range Reserve, California, USA - CZOMad2_1_08_16fungal (PacBio error correction) | ecosystem: Environmental > Terrestrial > Soil >... | reverse complement strand
TTCCCCTCTTCCGTGCTTTTTCCCGAAATTAGCTTATAGCGGGCAGCTCACCTTTCCCTCCTATGGTCGAGTTAGCGGCGGATCACACTCCAGTATTCCTGACCCTTTCCGCGCCGCTATCAAAAGTTCTGCATCTACCTCGCAACTTCCTCCACTGCTCCATACCCAATCTCTTCAGCTTTCATTCCCGGAAGAGATATTGTTCGGGCCTCTATACGTTGCGTGCTTCTCTGATAAGCGGAGCTACGGTCTCCCGGCTGGTTGTCAGTCCCAGCAATTTCGTTCACCCTCTGTACTTCTCTAGAGGCCCTTTTATTTACGAGTCTCACCCGGAACTTGATCCCCTTCCCGTAAGCGGAAATGGTTTTCTTCTTGACCCCGCGTCGGCATTAGACTGCGTTCGAAACCACCTGCCCCTGACACCCTCAGCAACCTTTTTTCCGACCTACAGGCCACGCCATGACTGCTTCCCCATCGCGAGGCCCGCTTTTTGTCCCAGCAAAAGCCCACTCAACGAACAGCGCCTCAGTATAGTTGTCACCTCCTTTTTTTCTTATAGCGGCTCCTTTCTTTTGCGTAGGCTGGCTTATTGACAAAACAACACGCAATTTCGGCCAGAAGTATAACACTTTATGTTCCCCTTGCCTCCCCTTCGCCTTCGACGCTGGGCGCCCTGAAGCTTCTGCCGCTCTAGCTCCTTTGTCAGTCCTCAAGATATTACTCAAGTCTCCTATCTAATCTCAAAATCCGTTTTCAAATGTCTTACTGTAAGCTCGAAGCTTTCTTCTCCCGGATTCCTCGGACTTAGTTTTGCCGTTTAGGCAAAGTGTATAACAAGCGTCACCCTGACTGCACTCGCTGGCCCCGGATTTTTTTTTCCGCCCATGACTTCCTCTTCACCAGTACTCTCCGTCCCCTAGAATCCCCGGACAATCTAAGGCAGAGTCTGTTCATCCCACCCATTCCAACGTCCTTTCCATTTTTGATCCTTTTTTTGCTTACCCACCGTCCCCGGGGTTCACGTATGCTGCAATTCATGTGGCAGCAGCCCTAAGAGATCACCACTCTCTTTTTTTTCCAGTTCCTTCCCCCGACAGTCGCCCCCCCGGAGCGACAAATTGTCTCCCGCCATGGAAGCCCCCCCTATTGTTGATCTTCGACCTTAGGACCCGACCCCTGACGCGGCCCTTTGCCCGGTCAGTATAAGTGACTCGATGGAGTTGGTCTTCTGTTTTACCTCTTCCTTCTGCAATTGCAATTCTTTCACGTTCGTTTTCTTCACAATTAATACAATGCGTATTCAATTTAATCTAACCTATCCTCAGACACGCTTGCTTGGATGGGCATGTCCCTTCCCGGTTCCCGCAAATCTCTTTTAACTCTTATAAATAGACGGCTATTTTTTCTTCCCCCCTCTCGCCTCCAGTTTGAAAACTTCGATGCGCAAGCCGCCGGCGGAAAACTTTTTTTTTGAATTGCAACTCTTAGTTTTCGTTTCCGAGCGAGAAGCCGATGGTCCCCCCGATCGACAAAGTCTTCTCCTCATTTTAAAGAAGCTTGCACCCGATCTAGTCCCCTCGGCGGTGGGAGAGCTCTGCATTTTTATGCCCGCTCACATATTTGCTGATATTTCTTTTGTCGGTTGCAGATCCCCTTTCACCGTCGCTTCATTTTGATCAACGCTATATCCTCGCCCTGCCCTAGCACTTTTTCATTAAAGCCTTCCACTCAAACGGTACAATTGTTCGCCTTATATGGTCCGATGCTGACAGTTTAATTGCCCCATACCCATGGAATTGACTCCCCCCGCTTTCCATAAAATTCTTAGGTGGTTCTTACCCGAGCTTTTTCCGAACGGTTTTTTGTGACCCAGAATATGCCATTATATCGTCGTTTAGTCCCTGAGCCGAAGACCGGGCCCATCCGACTAACGTTTATAAAGAGTCTCTATAGTACCCTCAGCCGAGCCAATCGCTTTTTTGGCAGCTATCCCTCCGGGGGTCTTCCTTTTCAGAACAGCCCCCCTTTTTTTCCAGCAGAACGGGACCTTAAGTAATTTCTTCAGTGCCCCCCCCCCCCATCCGGTTCCCAACTGGTGGCGAGGCTGAGTCCTTCCAGAGCCTATGTGGCGCCTTTGGACTTTTCAGGCAAGCATGCACCCGCCTCCCCGCAACCCCCTTTTTCACTCCCCCCCATACGAGTCGGACGGCGCCCCCCTTGAAGTAGCCTCTCTCTGCTAAGTCTAGCCCCCTTCCCCCTCCAGTTCCTGATGGATATAAGCCCGTTTCCCGTCAGCTACTCTGAGGCCCGCTCGATCCCCGCAGTTTCTCTTCTCCTTGTGCGTGTGTCTTTCCCCTAGCGCTTTTTCCGCGGCGAGAAGCAATTTAGACTTCTGGAAGCATTCTTGCCTTTTTTTTGAGTTTTGTTCCCGGTCTATAAGAGGCCTCCTCTTCTGTCGGCTTTGAGTTTATGCTATCCTGTACCATACAGTTGCAATATGGGATTTTTTCATCCCGGTCCTATCAGGAATCCTTCCCCACCTCCTTTTTGTTGTTGAGATCTATCCGTGACTATAATCCCGTGTTATGTGTCGCCGTTTTCTACTCTCCTCTCTACCTCAAAAGTAGCCAGCTGCCAGCGTGCTCAGTCTAGAGACGCATTACCCATCCTGAGTTTAGTGCAGCAGTCTTCAGGGCTGCAACCCTTGCATTTAGCCTTGATGGCTGCTTCGTTATCGACATAACTCAACCCCGCTGACCATGCCTGATCTTAAACTTCGTCTGACTAGCGGGAATTATTGTACAAGACATCTCACCCAGGGTATTATATCGTCGTACTGGCCCTGGTTTTACTTTTCTCCTTTACGCGTAAGTTCTCGTCCCTTAAGGGATATATTCTTTTCTGAAATTTTTTTGAGGATTGGTCGAGTGCTTGTTTATGACCCATTGATGCATATTGGTTATTGTACTTTCGGGCGCGTTTCAACATCCTTCACATCTCCTTTTTTTCGTCCTTAAAATCTGTAATCGCTCTTTCTGTTTGGGGATGGCTGACAGGCTTGTCTGGGTTCGTTCACCCGACGCTTTTGGGTTTATAACAATTTCCCCAGCACACCTTACTCAATTCCGGCCGGATCGGCGTCCCTGCTTTTTCCTTTTGGGCTTTTTTCCGTCATCTATGCTCCCGTTTTTCTAGTCACCCCCCCCAAATGGAATACTCGCTTTCTTGTTAAGACCCCTCTTCTCCCAATTTTTTTCGTCTTATTGGAGCATGTGCCTCAAATTCCACTCTCGTGGTTCTGGGGGGAAGTTTTCTCCGGTCCTAGTGCTCAGTCTTCGACCAAAATTGAACAGGTGTTAATGGGATTTCAGGACAGACTGTCTCTTGCGGCTGACCCGGATGGCAAGACTCTTTGTCATGTATCCCTCTGCAGTCTTTCCTTGTGACAACCCTTTTCATACCGTTACATAGCATGATTTGGGGTCAGAATAAAAAAGGGATATTTTACACGGTCATCCCAGCAGATCATCAGGATTATCTCTCTTATCCTCTTTTTTCTTCCTACTTTCCTGAGACTTCTTCTTGATTTCTTCCTTTCCCCCAGTCTGTTTACCAATCTTCCTTCTGATTCCCTGACTCGGCTGCCAATTTTGGTACCCCCCTAGGAAAAGTTGCTGTCCCTCGTGCTGATATCATACCCCTTAAGTCCCCCTCCTCCTTCCCGGCTTGGGTTCTCCCCCTAGTCCGTCCTTTTTTGCCACCCGTTACAGACTTGGAGCGGTAACCGTATCCTCGCCTCTCTTATACAGGCTCCCATCGGTCTGAGTTGGCAGGTATGTCCTCCCCCCCCTGCTTTCCCCTATGACGTTTTGCCCCCTCCTTCCGATGGTAACTTTTTCTATTTTAGCTGTCCGGAGTGCAGTGGACAGTTTTTTGTCAAAGCGTCTTTCTTCCCTTCCTTTTTTTTTAGTTGAAATGTGACCCTTCTGTCCCCCTCCCTTTTCCTCGGGCTGCCGCGAGGTGATGCCGAATTTGATCCTAATCGTCGACGCTCACCCTTCTAAGGGACCTTTATACTTCGGTCCTCCCCTCTGTGTTCCTTCAGTAGTCCCGGTCTGCTTTAGAAACTGGTAGCCCCCTCTTCGTGTGGCTGACGCCGGAGGACTTGTTGACCCCCTTACCTCATCTTTCTACTGTCATATCATTGCCTTCGAAGGTATTTTTTCTTCCCTTCTGGCGTGCCCCATAAGTGAAGGAGTTTGATTTTGTGTTTATGACGAGAAAGCCCCTGAGCAGTCTGTCTGTTCAGCTATTTAGCGTTGAATCGTCCAAAACATACTCAAGCTCTCGGACGCTGACTTGCAGAACCAGGTGTCTCCTCCGTTGCCGTAAGTCTTGACGCCAGACTTGCCTCCCCTTCCCCAACGTGCCCTTTCGTCCGCACCGCGCACTGTGAACGGTCTCCCTGTCATTTCATTCCTCGTTCTTGACATAGCTATTTTTGATTGGAGCTGTTTGGATTCTTTCAAAAGTCTTCCTTCTGGCGCAATTTACTCTCTCTCTTTCAACAACTAAGAATGGACCGCTTTATCCCCCTCCGCAACCCTTAGTCTCGGCTGCCAATAGTCCCTTCACCCCCCTGCGAGCTGCTTTAGAATTGTTTTTTTGGCTTTTTTTTTTTCAATACATTACGCTACGCAGATAGACCGTTACACCATCTCCCCCTCGTCCACTTTCTGTCAAATCGAGCATTTTCCTGCCCATGAGATTAGTTTGGCTTGAGTCTGCCGCCGAAGCCTCTTCATTTCCCTTCAGATTGTTCAGGATCGGTCTGATGCGTCCCCAGATTCCCCCCTTCCGGAGTGTTGATCATTGTTTGTTTTCCCATCGCCCCCCTTTCCGTCACTTATCAAGAGCGTGGGCTGAGCCCTTTGCAAAATCTTTATTTGTGCTCCCCTTCTTTCTTTTATTCTGAATCCGTCGGAGAACGCGTTTTTGAAAGGTTCGAAATTATGTGCCCGTCGAACCTTTTTGCGCCACCTTTCGCGTAATCTGATCCAACTGATCCTATAGGAAGCAGAGCCTTAGCCTAGCGGGCCTCGATCGCTTCGGGCACATGGTTCGGCTTGTCTGCGATGGTCCATCGTGGAATTAGCTTTAGTTTCCGCCACTGGCCCCCCCACATGCGTCCTCTCTAGCAGTGTATTTTTTTTGCTTTGCGTCTCTGTCTTGCCTTTTTACAGTTCTCTTCCATCGCTTATCTAGCTCTTCGCATCGAGGTAATCCACTTTTAACGCCGGATGCCTTTCTTATTTCATTTTGTAGCGATTTCCTTGTTCCTTCCTTTTAATCTAGACATTCGATAAGCCTCAACTTTGTCGCGCCTTGAGAGTCGGCGCATCCCCCTAATCACCCAGTTGAAGTTGACCCCTCCGTTTTCCCTCCCCCTTATCTTCCCTTGCCCCTTGTGCTTGCATCCGTGCCGCTTTTAAGCTCGCATTTTACCCTATCTCCTACTTGCACGGTTATCGGACCGATGACAATAGGTGCTCTCTCCCAGTGCTGCTTCCCTGCTCTATTCACTGGATAATAATGCGTGGTTGCGAAACCCTGTGCGTTCTGTTCCGCATTACATATCCCACCTGTTCTCTCGGAAAGCTGCCCTGAATGCGCATACTGAAATTTTTTCTTGTCAGCCCGCGTCCTGTAAGATTGTAGTGGCTTTGAAAACCCTCCTCTGCGTGTTCTCGATCTATGGGCCCCAAACACCCATCTCCCCCTAGCCACCTTCCCCCTCCACCCGCCGTCCCTTGACAGATTACTTAAAAATAATGTCACACTTTGTTTCACCTTCGCATTGAGCCCAACCTCCCCCCTGCGACCTACCATTCCCTTCCCCGCCGCCGATTGGCACCTTGACGACTTTTATATGTGCGTCCTATCCTTGAGCTCCCGGAATATGCCCCACCGACGCCCCATTTCAAGTTTCACTGCTTCTACCCCGAGTGACCTCTACCGGGTAATAATCGACCGAGGTTGGCTTGATTTATATGTCTTGCAAGAATCTCGACAATGTTTTTGCAGTCTTCGAGATGGTCTTTACTGAACACCTTGTAGCCGATCTCGTTGCTCAGTCCCACCCTACCAGCTGCCCCCTTCTCTCCCTAATTCCCTTTTAAGATAGCTTCTTTGGCGGTCCGTGACTCCTTTTGTGATTGTGTGCCCAAGTTTTCGTTCTCCTCCCTTAGTTAACCAGCGCAATTCCTTGAGCCTCCGCCAGAAGGTCTGTTCTTCCTCCTTATCCTTGCAGACTTACCTCTCGTTGTTTTTCAGGCCTCAGAACCTGATAGAAGTATCCGGATTACTCCCCACCCACAATGTCAGAAGGCTCTGCTCTATATCTTTCTCAGTGAGCACAGTGGCGGTACCCACGGTCTAGAATTGTCTTTCCCTCCCCGACAGCCCTCTAAAAATCCGTTCTATTCCCCGACGCCCCTGTAAAAGGCATATGTGCCCCTTTTCGTCCCCGAATCCCCTCTATCTTCGATCGTCCTATTTTCCTTTGATCACACACGGCAATTAGTTATTGGACGCGAATGCGTCTCTTCCAGTCTAATGACTAGTATGGAGTTGTTCTTTTCCCCCTTGAGGGACCTCGCCGGTGGCCCCCAATTTACTTGCCCCACCTGTACGTTTCCGCCTTAAAACATTTTAACCCCTTGACGGGTTCCCCTCTCTGGTGTAAAATCCTTATCTACCTATTCCAGACCTGGCCCGCTTTCTCATTAGGTTTGACCCCGGGGTGGCCTCCAGGGACCCAGAACAACCGGCGTTACCCGGGATTTACATCGCCGCTATGGGTTTTTTCCCCCGTCGCGACCGCCGGGCAAGCCTAGGGTCCCTGATACCGATGACCCCCAATCCCCCCCCTCACGTTCCTATCAAGCGCCGGCGTGGACAGGATCCTTTGTTGCGGATCTGTTTTGTGACCACACCAGTCTGTATTTAGCCGGAAGCTTATTTGTCTTTGGAAACCCGACTGGCCCCGACCGACTTTCTTCCGCCCCATCGAACCCTTTGTCCTTTGTGATCCCCCGCCTCTTGTTGCCGTGAGCCGAGAGTTCTCTGACCTGAGACCCTCGACTTTTTTATGTCCGTCCGTTGTTTTTTTTTTTAAGAACCTATCTTCCACTGTATGAGGGTCTTCCTTAGAGATCCTTTTTCATTTTCATCCCTGCCCTATGTGCACGTCGGAAGCCCATTCCCTTCCGGATACAGACCCTGGTCCTTGGTCTCAGCCATAAGGTGAGGGGAAGTTCCTCATTTTTTTCCCATTCCCCATTTTGGACTTTTCCCTTCGCTTTTAGCAACCTTCTTTCAGCCTTTGGGTAGGTCTTCCATCGTCATTAGGTTGGTTTTGGGACACACTCCCGCCACGTTCCTCGAAATACTTTTGTTTAAAAGTCTCTCTCCTTCTCCCGAAGCTTCGACTGTAGTCCGGTATTTTCCCCCCTCCCGTATTTAGATGAGATTTGATCCTTCATGACCCGGTCCTCGATTGGCGTTGGACGTTCAATAATCAGCCTTTTGATGAGAGTAAGAAACGCCAGACTCTACCGCTAGGAATCCTGGGCTGCGGGCCAAAAAAGCACTGGTGGGACACTTCCTTTTTTAACCCCCCCTTAGAGGGGACGGAGTCGACTCCCAGTTTGTCCTCTCCCTGCTCGATGACTTTTTTCCCTGACCGCTTTTTTTATTTCCCTCAAGACCTCCGACATCGCCCCCTCGCCGCATTGTTCATCACCAAGCTCGAAATAAGCGTCCCTACAGCTGCAAGCTTCCTCCCCCGAGATTTGTTTCTTGCAATAACCCTCCCCGTCCTCAGGCATACTCCCTTTTCGTCCTTCTTATGCGGCTCAGATCGGCCCGCCCAGAAGAGCGGCAGGACTCTATCAAGGCAGGCGCTGTGAGTGAGTCGTTGAGCTCATCGACAAGCGCAGCGGAGAAGTCCTCCTTTTTTCCTCCCCCCTGATCTCTTCATTGTGCTCGTTCGTAAACGGATAGTATGCGATAGGACAAAGTTGAGCAGCCCCGCGGTTGCTGCTTTGCTTATAGGATCTGAGCGATTGTCCATGAACTTCCCTGTTTCTTTCCCTCGTCCTCCTAGGAGCCCCCGTCAATTTTCCCTTTTCCTCGCCTCAGTTGTTTTGAGATTTATTTCTTCGCCTTCATTAAGGGCTTCTAACGCCGCTTCTAGTGCCCCCGGTCAGATAAGATCCCCCCCCGAGACATTGTTAGTAGAACGCCTTTTTGTTGTGAGTAGCGTTTCTTTCTATCTTTAATTTTTTTAATAATATTTCCCGCATTAGGAGTCCCTCCCTTCCCATTCCCAATTCCGTTTCGCATTGCTGGTCTCTTTATCTTCCATATCCATACGCAACCATGAGTAATTTAAAGGAATACGACACCCCCCCCCCTTCGATCTAGTTTTTTTGTTTCTTTCTCTTTTTTTCCCGCCATTCCTTGGACCACTGGATGGCATTTTATCGAGAGCGAGCTGTTATTGTGATCTTATCTTTCTTTTGCTGTTTGGGCGTGCCGGTGGCTCCGGTCTTTTTTTTGATGGTTGATTTCCTTGAATTTCTTTGGCTTTTCTTGAGCACCCTTTCTGTCTAGGGCCGGTTGCGGCGATGTCCTTTTTAGGTTAATCTGTCAGGACGCTAGCCCCCCCCGGCCTTTTTTTATTCCCCCTCCCTCCCCCTCGTTTTCTTATCGGTGGTAGTCCTTTCTTTTCTTTGCTCTACGGAAAATATTGCTGTCGTGGTGCTCCAACAGTTTTATATAGTCCCCCTATCTTCTATTTTACATCCCCCGGTTCCCTACCCCCCTTCGAAATGGCCGGCTCGCTCTCCCGTATAGCTCAGTGTTTCGATTCCCAGTCTAGCCTGGCTGCTCAACGTTGCGGGATGTTGTTCAACTTTTTCATCCTTCCCCCTCTTTTCCGACCCCAACGCGGTCCCCCCCCATGCTGGTGAGCTTATGGCCCCGTCTGTCCACCTTCACAAAATATGGGGGGGACCTTGCATGGTTTTCTTCCGTTCCTCCCCTTACTTTTTTTTCCTTTCCTACCCATTGCACTAGTGCACACGTTTTATATACCATCTTTGGTGAAATTGTTGATTGCTTGCCAGTTGACTGCCTTTTTGAGTAGTCCCCCCCGGGCGATTGAGAGTGTAGTTCTCTGTTCCCAGTTACTTACGCATGGGGACTTTTAAATTTGATCATATTGCCTTCCCTTCATTATCACCGATATGTTTTCTTCGGTCGTTTTTAACGTTTATCGTCTATCACTCCCTCCATATGGAGTTCCTCTTTCCCTTGGAGTTGTATCTTTTGTCGTTCTCCCTCAGCTGTTTTCCGTTTGTTGAAAATACCCAATTAAATTTTCTTCCTAACCCCTTCTCGTTGCTCACCCCCCCCCCCCCACGTGAAACCAAGTCTGATTGAAGCGGCTTTCCACTCCGCGTGAAAGCTCTGATCTCTTCGCCCCCCTTGTCTTCAAATATTCTTAACCTTTGCACCCTCTTTCTGACCTTTATTAAAAGTGGACCTCTACGACCATCCGATAAGCAATTGTCTGAGATGGTATAAAGCCCTTTGTGTCTGATTTACCTTTCCGATTTTTTCCTGGTAGACCCCGGAGTCCTTCCACAGTTTTTTTTCCTGTTAATTTTCATTCCCCGTTTTCCAAGGGTTACTGACCGACCAAATCTCTCACGTGTACTGACTGTCTGACCCCCCCAGTGAGTTTTCGCCGTTCTTTTTCGTCTCCCTATTCAAGGAGACGCTCGAGGATATGTCGTTTGATTAGTTCGCCCAGTTCTTTCTCGGGCCGTTTTCGAATATGAGGTCCCAAGGCGACTGTGATCCGATTTGTTGGGATAGCTTCGTTTTTTTGCAACTCCCTCATCTTCTCCTGTAACTCCTTCCGCCGGTCCGCTCCGGATCACGCTACCTTATTATTTGCCGGCGGTGAGCCTTGGTTCGACTCCGACCTTCTCGCGATTTTTTTTATGTTTTGAGGAAGAGCTGAGGGCTTTTTCCTTTTCTCGCTGGACTAATAAAAGCAACCTTCGCTGTTTTCCTGTTTCCTTATTTGTTCCCCTCCAGTTATCGGCCTCCCCTCCTGGGCAAGCGCCTTCTCATCTACCCCCTTGCCCAAGTCCCGCCAGAAGGTCGGTCTCGCTATTATTAAGAGCAGATTTTGTCGGCGCGTTTTTCGGCTTTTTTCTTACGGGATTTAGTATCAGCCCGATTCGAAGGTCACCTTACCCTACGACATCTACTCCCTTCTCAGCGCCTGCCCCTCTCGATCCAACTTGGACTGCCCTGAACACCTTAAGGTTTTTTTTGGCTGTGAATTTGTGGCTTTTTTTTTCGATAATCCGTGTTAACGGCTGCCCTGCCCTCTTCTTCCCTTATATAAAGTCTTTCCCTTTTTTTCCCCTCCCGGCTTTTTTTTTTTTCAGTCTGGACTTGGCGTTTTTTCTTTTTTCTGCCGCCTCGAGTCCTTGCCATGTAATTTGTGCTGCTCTGTTTTAGTTCCTTGTGCTTCAACTTCGTATGTGATACGGTTTATTTGTCCGATTTTTCCTTTTGTTTTGAGTTGTACCCCAATTTTCCCACTTCTCTTCCCTTCCTCTAGTGGGTTCAGCAAGAACAAACGTATTTTTTCTTTGTCACGGTGTCCCCTGTGACTTGATAAGACTTCTGGCCGCTTCTTCCCCTTTGTACGAGGGTGTCTCCCATTTACGTCCCTGTTTGCGCACCCTTTCTGGTAAGCTGATCCTTGAGAATATTCGTCAGGCTTTTCTCTCTCTCGGCCGAACCCTTTATTAGATTTACTCGGCCCGTCATTTTCCCGTATGGAACGCTTCCAGCGTGGCTCTTCCTTCTGGGTCCTGCGATGCCGCCAACCTGGTCCAGTCTGAATATCGTTTGAAGCGAACTTTTTCTTTATTGGGTGGTTGGTTGTGGTTTTGGAACTTTCTTTGTATGCCGTCTTCTGCCTTTCTCCTCCCATTCGACGGCCCAAGATCTAGTCTTTCTATTTATCGCCGTTTTTCATCCCAATAAAGGAACCTCTTCTTTACCCC
>Ga0179591_1195926_pt1 | contig 11156 bp, 10 predicted proteins | sample CZOMad2_1_08_16f_FD_182891 | JGI IMG/M metagenome (GOLD analysis project Ga0179591, IMG submission 182891) | Vadose zone soil fungal communities from Angelo Coast Range Reserve, California, USA - CZOMad2_1_08_16fungal (PacBio error correction) | ecosystem: Environmental > Terrestrial > Soil >... | reverse complement strand
CTCTCTCCCCTCTTCGACCTCCTGATCAAATCTATCGGCACCGGGGCCAGTTTCTTCCTACTTCATCTCGTTACTCGAGAAGCGATTCGGCCTGATCTCATTCCCTTTCACGAATTCCCTTATTGCTTTACACCCAGAGGAGGCGTAAGTGAGGCCTAACTTTCCTGTTTCCGGCCCCCCGAGACTTTCCGTTACGCTCATGAGCTGTGAGGCGGCAGGTGGTCCTTGTCCTTTCCCTCTCTTTTACCCTCCCCCCCCGATATCATGCCCCCCGTGACACCCTGTTTCCTTTTTTTGCTCGGCGGCCGCCAGCCGGTTCGGAGATTCCTTCCTCTGTTCTTTCGTAATAGGCGTTTTTTCTTTTCCTACCCTGAACTGCTCCGCGACTCTGATACGTTTTTCCCCCCCTTATGGCCTCACATCCTGACCCCCTGGCCTCGTTCTCTTTCTTTCCTTGTTATCTCCCCCAGATTCATACGCCGGCTCAGTAGACTTTTCTTTCTTGGAATTCCCTCCTCATTCCCTATCAAGGAGTTGTCTATTCTTTATTTTGACTTCCTCCCCGCAGGTGGACGGCGTCCATGGCTTCGTTTCATCGGTTCAAGCAAGGTAGAATGACCCTCCCCTATTGTGTTCCTCTCCCCTCACCTCGTTCCAGCAGCAGCCTTTCTTCCCCTAGTTACACCCCGTTGTCGCTCGTTCGTTTTCCCCTAGATAACTCCTTCTACGTGTATTTTCTTAACCGTGCGCCATGGCGGAGGACACTCTTTTCCCCTACTTCTTCCCCTTCCCTCCCAACTGAGAAGGCGTCCGTTTTTACGTGGCGGTCCCTTCCTTCCTCCCTTCTCTTACAGAACTCCCCCCCCCCTTGCTCAACCGGGATTTGACGTCCCCGCAGAACGAGTGGCGTTGTTTTTTGTTCAACCACGACGACACGACAATTCCTTAGATGTCTAGACACATCACAGAGACCCCCCCTTCCATCTCGACGAACCCCCAGCATGGACTCTCAGATCGGCTCCAAGGGCAACTTTCCGCCTTTGACCCTTGAATCAGCACCAGAACCTCTGTTGATTTTCCCCTCCTTCTGCCTTCCTTTTTCCCAGAACATCTTTGGTTTTGAAAACTCACTCAAAAGAAAATCCTTCTGTACAGAAGAAATCCCCGGAGAGTTCGAATCCCGACCACCCCACCCCTTCTTGTTTCTCTCCCAAACTTTTTTTCCCCGTTTCGAAGTTTCCCTACCCCCAGGAAAAGGAATACAGCCCAGAGGGCCCTAGCTTGCACCGTTCTGTTTGGACAATTTCGGGCAGACCTCGCATTTATCACCAGGCGTCAATTAGACACCCCCTCCCCGTTTCCCCCTCGCTTCCTCTTCACTCAGAGGGAAGGTGACGTATTTGAGTCTTCCCTTTGCCCGAGTCCATTCAAGAACGGTGTATTCGAACATATTAACCTGACCCCCGTGGCCTTCAACCGCATGAACTTCACTTCGGATTCGTTCAGACCTTCCAAACGTCTTTCTGATGCCTGAAATAGCGCGCGTGGTCTCTTCACGCGTTTTTCTCTAGTTCATTCACTTTCCTTCCTTTGAGTTATCACGTTCCCTCTGGACGGCCCACAACTGCACGAACCTCCTCGTCCTCGACCCTCTCCCCCATAAGCGGCAGTAAAAGTTTTCTTACCTCTCAAGACTTACGCAGGACTCCACGACACCATTCCTCCCTTTACCTAAGGGTCATGGCTTTCCCCCCCCCCCCTCTAGTAAAGAGGGTAGGAATGAAGACCTTTTTCCTCTCCTCCTAGGTCTTAACCTAGAAAGCTTCTTTATTAATTACGGCTTTCCTTGCCTTGTACGGCGCCGAACAGTTGAGTTTTTCCTCCCTCGAAAAGTTTCGAGGGTGGTCTTTCACTTCCCACCCCGTTCTTTACTTACGTCCCCGGCACATTTTAGGTTACTTTTATTTCCAGACGTCGCGGGCTCTCCCCTTCTTCTTCCCTTAGAGAGAGTACCCCCATTCTGGTTAAAGGAAGAAGCTTCTTTTCACCTGTCTGTTGGTTTTCCCGGACCCATGAGACGGCCGAAAGTCCCTCGTTTTACTCGCTTGCCAAGGTTCCTTGTAGCGCCGGTGACACTTCCTCTTTCCTCCTTTTGTTGCACTAAAGACATCGAGGGTTCCTTCTTCCCTAAGAGCCAAAATTCTTTCTCGATACTTTTTTAGTTTGCCTGGCTTCCTGTCGACCCCCGTTTCTTTTTCGGAGTGAACTTTTTTTCTGTTTTTCTCGCACAGCCAAACGTGCTGTTTTTTTGAAGTCTTTTTCTCTTTTCATGTTGAGGTCTTCACTACCCTGCCGCGGCTTCCCTCTAGCGGTTGGTTTCCACGGATTTGCCTGGCGCTTTTGACGGCTTCTTCCTCGTCGACATTTTGAGGTGACGAGCGCTTGACGTCTCTTTTTTTCCTGTAGGTAATGTTTTCGTGGTCTCCCCTGACTGGTCGCTGCGTGAACCCTTCGGGTGACTCTCTTCTCGACGTTCCTGTTCCCCCCGGATACTTTGCCCGACTACCTCGAAGGCCTTAGACTCTTTCTGCCCTTTTTTTTCTCCCTCGTAGTGTCTATTCTCTCTTATACACTTTATCGTCGTTCTATTTTCACTATGGGAAATCTGGGACCACCCTCTTTTGAATCGTTCCCTTAACGATCGCAGTCACCTGGAGCCGCGAACCTTTCCCTTTTTCATCCCCCCTTTCTTTGCACAGTGACCCAGAGCACGTCTCCTTTCCCCGTCCAGAGGCTGGGCCTTTTTGTAGCAGTTCTCGAGAGTTTTGAGTTTTTTTTTCCTTCTTCCCCACTGTGAGGAACGTCCCTTTCTCTCCCCCTTGTCATTCCTTTCCATTGCAGATGGCCCCTTACCCAGATTCTTTTCTATCCTTGGACACACTCACTTAAATGTGTTTGTCGTTTATTTTGCGTTAACGAGTTACTGACGGCTTCTGTTCATTTCTTCCCTCCTGCGGAAACGGCCGGTCCTCTCTCTTCTTCCCTTCCCTAGCTTTTCACCAGAAGATGTCTCAACTCAGTTGACTCCTTCCCAGCACCCAGAACGTCGTCATCGTAGAATCTTTTTTTCCGACTGTGCTCCTTATTTCCCCACGTTCCGCCGGATCTCCCTTTTTTCCTCATCATACGTTGGTGTTTTTTTTCTCTCTTTGTGTTACTTCCTTTCGGAAACGTTGTGAACGAAGTCGCACGGGACCGTCCGCCTTTCATTCTGTAGAATGACTCCTTCTTTTTTTTTTCTTGAATCCTTCTCCCTGATTAATCCGGTTTGAGTGACTTGAGGACGTTTCCCAAATGCACGGAGCCGAGGCCTTCGTTTTCTCTCTCACCTCTCCCTCGTAATCTGTTGACCCCCCTGCAGGTACAAGATTTTTGTGCCCCTTCGGAGGGACGAGAACGCCCCTCTTTTTCTTTTGCCTTCCCTCGTCGTGAGGAGTCCTTTCTCTTTCCTCGCCTCCCTTCCTCCCGGCGACTCCTTCTCTCAGACCTTTTCTTCTCCCAGAGACCGCATGCTTTACGTTATTCTTTCACTGTTATATGGGGCTTGACAAGAACTCGTTAAGGTTTCTTTCTTCCCGGGTGCAGACTCTTTCCAGGTTGAACCTCCGCTTTTTCCCTTTCTTTGACCGTTAGAACGACTGATTTGTCTTTCTTCCGTTGCCAGGAGAGGGTTATGGCGGCAGTAAGTAGCTTTTTTTCCTCATGCCTTGATCTTTAGTAGTGCCCGCGCAGTTGGGGTACACCGCACCTTCGAGCCTGAGCAGCACCCGAGGTTACATCCTTAACTCTGAGGAAGGAGTCACACTTCAATTCGCGGACCTTTTTTCCCCCTATGGTCTCAGGCTTTCAACCTACCCAAGTATTTCCCTTCCTCACTTTCGCCCTTCAGGAAGAAGGGGTGTCCCCCTCCCTCTCGCATTCGTTAATGGCGCTTTGTCTTTTTCATGGGCTTTCCACTCTCCCTGCAGGCCTGATTCTTTTTTCCTGGAGGTAAACAACACTTTTTCCCCCTTGCCCCTCCTTCTCCCGCAGAATTTCTGGCCCACCTACCGCAGGTCCGTCTCCCTTTTTCGCCTTTCCATCAGCAGAGTCCCCCCCCTTCCCTCTGGCGTGCTTTCCACCCTTAGGGAATCTTAAAGGGTAACCCTTCACTCCTTGAACCCCTTTTTTCCTCTATCCGTGCGCTTCATTTCATGTACCACTCTCCTTTCTTCCCGCAGAGATCCAGCTTTCTTCCTGTCACTTGATTTAGTTTAAGCATCTTACGGGACGTGAGGATTCTCACCTCTTTTTCCTCTTATCGTGAGCGGTCGTTTTTCCGTTCCTAGTTTTGTGTTACCGTCTAGTGACCAGTCCAGATCTCCATATTCTTATCTGACACCGCCGCGACTTTTTTCGTCCCGGGCCAGGTGAATACGTTCCCGAGTGAAGGACCTCCTTGGCCTGGCCCCGCCCCCTGTTGAGAGTATATCCCGCATGTAAAGCGGCTCAGTCTACTTTCTTCTCAGACCCTCTGTGTTGGAGACGACCAAGTCCTTTGCCTTCCTTCTTTTGCTGGTTTCTTTTAGAAGCTGCGATTTCCGTCTTCCCTCTCTCCCAAGTATGCTATACCTGACGCGGCTTTTTTTCTTCCAGACTGTGAGTTTTTCTCCCCCACGGTTTGAGCTTTTCCTTCCCCCGGCACCGTATTTCCAGGAGAGGGCAGTCTCCACCGATGCCATTTCTCCCCTCAGCGGACGAGCTCTTCGCCCCCCCTCTTTTTCTTCTTCCCAGAATCAGTCTTCTTCCTCTCTTTGGTGATGGCCACGATTTCGAGTTCCGTTTTTTTCTCCCTTCCCTTTTTCCCCAGGGCTTTCCTCCCTCGACACTCGTTTCCTTCCTTGCTATCGATTCCCTGTTTACTTTTCGAGATGGCAAGCTCTTTTTTTCCGTCCTTGATTTTTCGGATCAGGCGTCGACCTTGGCCAAAGTCCCCTCTTCTAAACTGTATTAGCCGGGCCCCTTCCTTCGTGAGCCCGTTTTCTTTCCCGCCTCAAAGGTTGGGGTGTGATTTTCTCTGCCCTTCCCTGGAGGAAGGAGGTTGAGACTTCTTGTTGAGTTCCTTTTACCTAGCAACCTCTGTTTGGCCCCCTTTTGCAAGCAGGCGATACAGCGAGTCCTTTTTTTTTTTTTCTTCCGGTTTACACGTTGCTTGACGCGAAACTATTCAGTCCCGCCTTCGTTGTAGGCGGAGCTCTTGACGCTTCCCGGTGTTGTTTTTTGTCTTTTTTCCCAGTCCGCCTTCCGGGTCGGTCGGCGTTTTTTTCCCCCCCCTCCCCACCCCCAACGACATAGTTTCAGAGATCGCGTACAGTTAAGGGGTTTTTTTTTAGCTCGGTTTGAAACGATAAGGGCGAAGTCTCTCCCAGCCAAGGCACTTTTCTGTCGTTTTCTTCTAAGTCGCGGGCCTGGGGACTGTCAGGTTTTCCCGCTTTTCTCTTTTTCTGGAATAAGACATGGAGCCGCCCCCCTGTCCTCCCGCTTTCCTTGTTTCATGAAGATCTTCCACTTTGTTTTAGATTTGCCTTTTTTTCTTAAGGTTGCGTGGCCGTTGGCCTGTCTCCCTGCTCCTTTCTCTCGAAATGCTTGGAAACCGCTTTTTGAAGGAGTCACTCTTTCTTCCTCTCCACCTCCCTATGCCCTTAGAACCGTTTGACTTTCGTTTTTTGCCATATACTATTGCTTTTTCCGTCGCACAGGTCCCTACTCCCTCCTCTCTGGATTTCTTGATCTGGTTCCAGAGTAGCTTGGATCCCCTAGTCGAGGCGAGTTCAGGATGTACTGCCCTACTGGTTTCACGCCCTAGCTTTACCACTTTTGAAGCAGTCAGGGATGAGACGAATGATTGAAGTTCCCCTCTTGCTCTTGCCTCCTTCAGTTTAGCCGCCGATACACGACCGCGTGATCCCTTTTTTTTCCTTTCGTGGTGGTGTGACCCTGCAGAGGTTCCTTCTGCCAGGCGGAAAGTCCTAAGCTCCTGAGTCCAATTTTTCCTTTCCTTTTTGTCAGTGAACTTGGAGCGCAGCATTGGGTGTATTTCTTTTTTTTCAAGCGACCCCTTTTTCCGGCCAGATAATTTAACCTAGAGCGTGGAACGCGATTGTATTATCCCCCACGACCCCCCCTCAAGGCCTCCTGGTTGACGCAGAGTTGCTTCCTTTTCTGCACTCTTGAACCCTTCTTTAATCATCCTCGGTGTTGATCGTTCTTTTCCTTTCCTTCATTTTTGCATCCCCCTCCTGATTAACCATTATCGGCCGGCCGGTTTGGAGGGGTGTCCTTTCCTCTCGTTTTTTTCCTCGACTCTTATTTCGGAATGATTTCTTTCCCCTCCACTGCGGCCCTTCCCGACGGATCGTGCTTCAAAAAACCGTTAGGTTCTATCTTTCCTTTCCCCCCCCTTTTAATGAACATGATAACCAGGTTACGCGCTGAGCTTATTTTTGTCGTGCTCTCCACATCGCTGATGTACGTCCCCCCCCCCCCTCTCTTTGCCACCTTTTTTCCCCTTGGTTTTCATCAACGCAGCGTCGTGATAGTTCGCAAGGACCTTTTTTTTTTTTTCTTAAAGTATGCTAGGACGTTTTCCCTAGGCGTACTATCTGCTCGCGATTTGAGGTTCTCTTCCCCCCCCCTTGCAGTACATCCTTGGACCTTCCCTTTTCCCTTTGTGCTCCGTTTCATCAGCCAAGATCAGACGCCGGCTATCGTGAGTCTCTCTTTCGTTACCGGCAGTACGTCTCTGATCACTAACATCATGAGCATGTCACCCCCTCCCTTTTCGTACGGTTAGCACCTTCCCCCCCCCCCCCTCGGTTTCGGCGGTCCCCCCCAATGGCTCATTTTTTTCTCCCTAGAGGCACGTCATTTCCCTAAGCCCAGCCTCAGTTCACTAGTTAAATCTTACAGTCCCATTTCGTATGACGAGGACGTGCAATAGCTACACCCTTTTTCGCTAGTAGTATTTCCCCCAGATGAGACGACTCTAAGTCCGTTTTTTCCTTCTCAATTGTCTTAGTCCCCTGACGTCTCGGGTACCGCATTTACTTCGATGGCGCCGATCATGATTCCCTTTCCTTCCTTCCCTCTTGTCCACCCTTATTGCCCCGACCCCATGGCGTTTTACCCCTTTCTTCCTCTCATAGCGAAGATTTCCCGTTGAAGGTCGGTCGTGGCAAAACCCGCCACTTCGCGTTTTCCCACCAAGCGACACAAACCGGCCCTTCCTTCCTTCTGCCTCCCCGGGTTCCTTCTTAGGCTTTCCTTTCGGCCCTCACGTTAAAACGGTCTTCCCCCCCAACTGCAGCGGTCCGTTTCTCTTCTCTGAAAGCCAAGTACCCGGAACCTTTACCCCCTGCTTGGTTTTTTACCTTTTGTTTCCGACAACGAACAGCTCGGCTACTTCCCCCGCTCGCTTGCTAAATCCACCGCCCACCCCAACCTGGTTGTTGTGGTTTCAGGCTGTTCGCGTCCCCCCCGTGATAAGACAGACTTTTCTCGCCAACTTCCCCTCACGAGGGGAGGAAGGGGCAAGGTGACGTTTGAAACTGTATCCGCCAAGCTCCGGAGCTAAAGTAGCAACTCCCTCTCTCCCGTTAATTACCTCGAGGGTCCAGGACGCTTCTAGAAGGTTTTCCTCCCCCGCGTTCCGCACTAGGTGGCTCCCTCCTTCCACTTTTCCGATATCGTGGAAAGAACCCAGTCTCAAGTCCCCCTTTCTTGGCAGATCCCAATAACGTCTACGAGCTTGATGAACCCTTCTTTCGATTTCATCGGGTATCGTTCCCCCCCGCTTTCGGAAGTTTCTTACAAGAGAAACCGTTAGGGTCGCCCCCTTCCCCGAATCTTCATTTCTTACTCGGCCATGATCATCACTCGGCTGGGTCGTTCCCTTTGAATCTTTTCCGCGGCAATCCACTCCTCTCTGTCCTTTTTGATTTTGTTTCCCACAAATAGATTCAGGTCTTGTTGTTTTTTCCCCCCTTATTGTAAAGGTAGATCCTTCAGGGATGAAATAAGAACTTGTCCCCGGAGGTCAGTAGGTTACTTGCCTTCTTTACGTAGCCGACACACGGCTATGTTCCCATCCTCTCCCTTGGCGCGACTTTTTCATAACAAACAATCCGAGCCTTTAGCCTCCCACTTTCACTCTGTCTTCAATCCGATTCGTGGATTCCATTTAGTCCCGTACTCCTCTCTCCCCCTCTGGTCCTGAAGAAGAGGTTCTCGCCGGTCCTCGGCGAGTTGGTGGCTTTTCTCAGGAAGCAATCTCTCTCTTACACAATGTTGCCTTTCGCTTCCTGTTACCCCCTTTCGTGCCACAGACAGGGTCTCCCCCAAATACTGAGAGGGTATCACGATTGGAATCCATAGTCCCACGGTATTGCTTTTTCTGCTTGAGTGGGCCGTATGACGTGGTCGTCCTGGTGTGAGGTTCTACTTTTTTTTTTTTTGCCCTTTCAGTCTAAACGCGTTTGAAGTCAGCGGGGTGGGCCCTCGGTGCGATTCTTTTTCCTCTTCTGAACGAGCAGTAGTTTTAAACATTATCTCCTGCGTCCTGGGGTCAAAGTATTCTCCTTTCTTGGACGCCGCGTCTTTCCGCCGATTTACCTACGTGTTTGGTAGGTGTTCCGTCTGACCTCTAGACGGTGTTTTCCCCTTCGCTTTCTTTCCTGGCCGACGGAGTTCCTTCCGCTTTAAACCCCTTTTTTTTTCGATTCTCGAAGGCTGGTGCCAAAACAGGGACCATCCCCTCTTCCTTGCATTTACGACGAGCTCCCTCTGTTTCTCTCTCAGAAACCACCTTCCTGGTATCTTACCTTTTTCCCTTCTTTCTCCTGGAATATTGGTTCACTTGTTGAAAGAGTTGCAGGCTTTCCCCCCCCCGCAACCGGCGCAGCGAACTTTTTTTCCCCCCCTTTTTCTTTAATTCTTCTGGACAAGTCCCATTTTCAGTTATCCACTACCTCCCTCTGGCGATGGAGTCTCTCTGTCATCTTTTCGTGATGTCTCCCTTCGTCCTTTGAACTCCTTTATAATACGCACCTGTAAGGCACACGCAGAATTTCCCCTCTTCAGCTTAACCCTCGGTTTTCCTTAAGGTGACCACCAAGAATTGTGACTGCCGTGTTGATCCCCTTTTTTTTCTTTCCTTAGATCGGTCCGCACGAGTCAATTTCCGCCTCGCAGATTCAGTATTCCCTCTTCCAGAATTTCTCTTCCGAAGTGACAGCAAACAGAAGGAGTTTCTTTCTTCCCTACCTGTTTCGAATTGAGAAGTAGTGACACTTTCCTTAGAACCTTGCCCTTCCCGATTCATCCTCCTCCTTTTTGGTTTGTGAATATATGGGGAGAAGTGTTTCTGACAGGCGCACGATTCGACTTTCTCTCCATACGTAGTCGACCTCTTTCCTCCCTGCGGTTTAATTCATAGAACTTCTGTATATATTGGGGTGTTCCCTTTTTTCTGAAGTTCCGGCGTGATGCTGGAGGCTCTTGGTCTTCCATTCGATTCTCCCCTCCTTACTTCTTTTAAACTCCCGTAGGAACTCTTTTTTCCGTTTCCTTAAGGCTCCCTCTGTTTTTCAATGCTGGACTCTTCCCAGCGGCTGCATTCTTCCTGGTTTAGTATTATCCCCTCCTTTCGAACTGGCAGACTATCCCCCTCTTCACTCCCTTAGCGACTACAGAGCCCAGGCGTGAGGTTTTTTTCATCAACGCTGATTCTTTTCCTGTGCACAGACTCCCTTCCAGGTGAGGTCGCTTATCTTTTGAACCCCTTAATTAGACCTTTCTCAAGCTTGCCCTCCCTTCCATTTGCCCTAGACTCTCCGTGAGAGTATCCCAATTGCCTTTTTTTTTTTCTTCCCTGGCAGTCAGATCTTCGAAAGGGCCTTCGTATGGTTAGTTAGGTCCAGCTGACTTCCATGACCTTTCCGACTCTCCCTCACAGGAAGGGTGTCCCGAAGGTTCTTCTCCCCTCTTCTCCTTATCCTCCGGATAGACCACTGGCTAGTGCCGGTCAGCGGATCGGACCCCCCCTTCTTGACGGTCCTCCCTCTTTAGGACCATCGTCCTGTGATCCCCCCCCGGGTCCCGACTGAGTCTCTTTTTCGGAGCCTGTTTGAAGAGAGCCAATAAGACCCTTCAGCAGGCCATCCTCTGTTGATCTGAGATGGTCACCCAGGAAACATGTTGGGACAACCTCCGCCCTCAGGTAGATCGAAGAGGCACCTCCCTTTTCTCTTCTAAATACGTTTGCTCTTTATCCATCAGCTTGATTTGATGGCGGTTTCAGAACCCCGTTTCACCCCCGAGACCAGTGTCACCGGCTGCTTTTTCTATGGGTTAATGAGAGTCGATATTGTTTTTCTCAGGCCGTCCCACCCCTCTTTTCTTCTCTATTCCATGTATTAACGTCGGTAGAAGAAGCTAAGTCCCTTTCCCCAGGTAAGCAAGTTTCTTGCAGTAGCGTTTGTTACTCCCTGTTTTTCTGAATAAAATTCTTTTTTTGGGTTGCAATTTACATGACAGAAGTACGACCGTTGTCTCTTCTTCTTCCCCCCCTGAACGCGACTGGTAGGAGACCAAGTTCCCCTTTTCCCTGCACGAGTACGGCCTCCTGTGACCAAGGGCTGGAGTTCTACTTGTCTTATACGAGGTCAAGCCGTTAAGGATTCCCCCTTCTTCTCAGTGGTGGTGGGAGCGTTCAAACTGTAATATTTATTTTTTCCTTTCCTCTCTTTTTCGAAGATGGAAGAGTCCTTACAGAGCCGCAACTTCTGCCACTGCTCCTTTACGTTCCCCTAGTAAGAAATGGAGCGTTAGTAAAAGTGGCCCCCCTTTCCCCCCCCTTTGTTGAAAAGGAAAGGCCGCACGGCGTACGTTAGTTCCTACCCAAGACGGCAGACGTCCCAGAGGACGCTCTGTAAGTTAGTCTCCTAGTGTCTTCTCCATAGTGAAGTTATTCTGTTTCTTGTCCCCCGATTGAGTGACAGATGTTTTCTTTTCTCAACTTTTTTCCTTAGGCGTTCAAAGCTGCTACACGTCCGTCATTT
>Ga0179591_1265423_pt1 | contig 11157 bp, 12 predicted proteins | sample CZOMad2_1_08_16f_FD_182891 | JGI IMG/M metagenome (GOLD analysis project Ga0179591, IMG submission 182891) | Vadose zone soil fungal communities from Angelo Coast Range Reserve, California, USA - CZOMad2_1_08_16fungal (PacBio error correction) | ecosystem: Environmental > Terrestrial > Soil >... | reverse complement strand
TGACCTTTTTCAAGCGTAGCCGCATGGCATTTCTTTTACCGACAATTGACGTCAACACGCTCGGAGAACCTCCACCCCTGAATTAGGTTTCCCCACCTTTTTCTAAGATGAGAACTACTTATCGCGTTTCCCGGGGAGAGTCACCCTATCCTAATTCGACAATCACGGATTCGAGTCGCTTCCTTATCAAACCGATTCATCCGGTGTTTGTTCCTGCTGTTCTCCATTCAAGAGGGCTTGTTCTATGGAATTACTTATGAATTTTAGCGGCACTTTCCCTGATGTTTAGCGCAGTTATTGTGGTTTTTAGTGCATCCACCCCGTTGGTTCTCCTCGTAACCTTGTTATTCCCCCTGGTGTTTGGCCTCTCATCAAGAAGATTCTCTTTATCAGGCCGCAACCCGTGACCGTGTCATCCTAAAGATTCTCCCCGCCTCCTATTGTTCCTAGTCCCACTCTTTTGGAGCGGCAATAGATATCTTCTTTTTTCTTCCCCCCCTCCGACTGCCCGCGAATTCCGCTGTTATGTTTAGTTTTTGTCCACACGGGCATCATTTTTAATACCTGTCTTTTTTTCGGAATTGCTCAGTGAGGTTTTGAATTCAGTTTCCTTCTGGCGCATTCCCTTATTTTTTTTGCTTCATCCTTCCTTTGGAAGATCTCTCCCCCTCCGTCTGGAACCCCTCATCTTTTTGTGCCCTTCTCAACTAGAGACGCGAATTTCTTAATTGCCCTCCCCCTCACGAGTCTTCACTTCTTTTTTGTCCCCCCTTTGTCGGTCTCCCGCATTTTGTTCACTACGGATTTCGAACTTTTTTTCTCTGTTCAGCATCTACCTGTTGCAATCCTCTTTGCCCTCCCGTTAGCTACGACGGCCCTCAAGCAAGGCTTTCTTTCCCCCGACCCGGAGAGGTAGAAACGCTGTCCGAGTTTTCTTAGTTCCAGGATTCGCCGATGCTCGTCTTCTCGTTAATCTTTCCTTTTGCCGAACTTTTTTCTCCCTTAGAAAGGGGTTTTTATTTTTTTCATACGTATAGATCCGTTTTTTCCTGGAGGGCCCTCTTATATTTCTCCCCCCCGATCGGTTTTCTTCTCTTTTTCATTTTGATGTTTCCGCTTTGCGTTTTATTTTCGGATCCCCCCCACCCCTTTTTTACCAGTCTTCCATTTTCTGGTTTGACAAGCCTTTGCTCACGGTACGCGCCCATGCCGAATTTTCACTACCCAGTTCTCCCGTATCTTCCCGTGCCCGACTACGTTTTCTGTGTTGCGAACCCCAACTGATCTCTTCCCCCAACAACTTTCCTGTGATTTGAAGTTTGACTACACTGTTTCGACCTCCCCGTTTTACATTTTCCAAACCTATTTCTTCTTTTTTTTCAGGTTTGACATTACTTTCCCTTCCTGTCACGACGTTCCCTTTTTTCCCTTCAGCTTCTCAATTTCACGGAGATCTTTGTCTGTAAATCCAGTCAATGATCGTCTGCGTATTTTGACCTCTTTTTCCCATTCCATGATGCGTTGTTCGTTAAGGCAATCGCCTTACTCAGGAGTAGACAAGTCTCCTTGAAAATTCTCCACCGTATCGCTTTCTCTTACTTTTCTTTATTTCTTGATTAACTAACCAACCTCACGCCCAACCGCACCATTCCCTCTGTATGAGCTTCTGTGACATTCGCCCCCTCCCCTGCACCACCCGTGCTTTATTTTTTTTGCCATAGTTGCTCCCGTGTTCCCCCGATTTCCCTTCCCCTCGTGGTTTGGATGTGGATCTTGGTCGACCAACTGTTTTGTTCGTCTTCTCCGATGTCCTTTCTTTCAGGGCCCCAGGAAACTCCCCTTGTCAGTACGGCTTTTCCTACCTATGTTGTTTGGATTATGCGAGGTGAGAAAGCTTACTCCAATCGAAGACCCCACAGTGGACGCTTTTTCTTCATAGAGGAAGGAAATTGGGGCAAGCACCTCGGGGGTGTTGGGTTGGCTTTGCGGGAAGGAGCTCCTGATAAAATCAGGGAGGAGGGTGCGGCCGTGCGCGCCCATGAGACCCTAGCCAGAAACTAATAAGAGATGACAGGACTTGGGAAGAAGGGGTGTCCAGGCTTGGTTCAATTTTTGTATAAATTCACACATATCTAGGAATACTTACTGTGACCAACATTTTTCTGGACACCTACACGATTTGCAGCACCACACACGTTCAGGATTCCGTGATTTGTGCTCTCCCCCGGAGTCGAATTTTCTATGTAGCCCCAAATTCCCCTTTTTTTTTGGCTTTTGGTGACTGGGGAAACCAGAACGTCACCCACCTTTGCCGTTTTTTCCTCTGCTGGAGCTTGTTGCTGAGTTATCCTAAGCGTTACCTAGGTGATCTCTTCCCCCCCGTCAACCACGATAACCGGTTAGCCCCCGGACCTGAGCCTTGGCATGCCCTTCTCTTTTCTTCTGGATGTCCCACAACGACCCCGACCAGGAAGTTGCCTGAAGATTGTTTTTATCTCTTTTGCGTTTTCTCCAAGATTTTCTTCCGGAAGTTGTTACTCCCTTTGCCGTTTTCAATACAAGAAGTCTCGTTGCCCCTTTGCGCTCGTGATCACAGACAGACCCAGCTTGTTTTCTTCCCGGCGGCTCTCCCCCCTAGTTTATTTAGTTTCAGCCCCCCGCAATGACGCGTTTTTCGTGCCAAGCTCTAATGTTTTGTCTCCAACTCAACGAACTCGGAAGTTCAGAACCCCTCCCGTCGTGATCTCCGTCGGGACGGAGGTGTTTTTCCTTATCTTTCCAACCAGTGAGCCTTTTGTTGTTGCCAAAAACTTCACGTGTGTCTCATTAAATTTTTGTCGTGTCCCGTGGCACCGCCCATCTGGACTTTTCCCAAATTGGCTTTTTTTTCTCTAAACGCGCGGAATCTGGCGCGCGGCTCTTTATAAGAGAAGCCCGAATTTTCGAATTTGAACGCCCCTAGCTAATTCTTAGTTCATTTTAATCGGATATGAGTTTCGGAGCACTCTTTGAGAGTCCTCTCTCAAGCACCCTCCTACTTAGTACAGCGTTGAGTGCTCTTCTTTTTGTTTTACTAAAAGATTTTTGAGCCGCCTCTGTAGCTCTAACCCCGCGCTACAGAGACCCGACGTGTGCCACAGGTGCGCTCTTTGCCACTCCCTGAACAAAACCTCTCGAATATCGGTTTGCTCAAAACAAGTTTTTGGAATCGAAACTCTTGTTTAATCTCCTTCCTCTCCCCTTTTTGTGTTTTTTCATTTGTCCCCTTCTCCTTCGCTTACAACTTCTATTGTCTTGCCAGGGCCCCAACCCCCCTGTTCGGTAGTCGCTTCCCCCCAGGGTTTTTGCTACCTTACTTCTTTGTTTCGCTTTCCCTGCTGAAGTCTTCCTGCGAGTCCAGATCATGAATTTTACCTTCATCTAGTCCACTTTACTTAATAGTCTTCCTTATTTTTGTTTTTCACAACCCATGAATCCCACCTTCCAGAGTCGCCGTTCGGGCTAGGGACTCGTCGGATTTACCCAGGAAGATTCAGATGAGATCGACGCTCAAACTACGTCCCCCTTCGAGCTCGAACCTGCAATAAGATGGGGCAAAGACCCCCCATTGGCTGTCTGTTTGCCCTTTGACTTTGTCCGTCTCCCCGGGCCTCAGCGGGGGTCTTGAATGCCTTAACTCGACAGTTTCGTCTGGCTTTAAGACCACCACGAAACCTTTTGTTTGTCCCTTCTTAGTCCAGTCTTTTTTTATGAAGTTGCTGCACTCCCCGCCGGGCTGTCTTCCTTTATTGCCGTAAGTTGTTTTCGCCTGAGCCCCCTTTATTCAGCTTCTTGTTTTCCCTGCCAGTCTGACATCCCGTCCTCCTTTGTCTCATGCACCCCTTTTTATTCGCCCACACTTGCTTTGCTTTTCGTAGAAGTGATCTGACTCCTATCATTGGTCACCGTTTCGGCGTTTTTATGTTTAACTAGCCGGAACGACCCCGATAGGTAGCGTCCACCCCCTCAAAGTGAAAAGCCAGGCTTTGTTAGGCCTGTTGGTTTGAGCCTGATGTTGTGTAATGAGTATCTTTTGTAGATCTTCTGAGGCCCTTTTTCGTTTGATCTCATATAGATTTATTCCTCCTCATTTTTGTAGATAGCAATGGAATGCCTCGTATCAGACTCTTTCCGCCCTTTTTACCTCCCCCCCCACGTCTAATGCTACCCTTACACCACTTTTCATTTTGCCCGTGGTTTTCCTTCCTCCCTATCTCTTCGGGTCCCCCTCAATAAACGTTTCTCACCCCCCACACCCGGGGCTTTTTTAGCCCTGCCCCTGCTCCCCCGAGGCCCTTTTTGGTTGGCCTGAATCCCCCGTGCCTTTTTTTTTTTGCCTGTAATCTTTCCCCTTTTCTCGTTTCAGTCACTTCGTGCATACCGGACCTTTCAGACACGTCCTCTTTTTAACCTTCGTGGCCAGATTGCCGTTTTTTTGCAAAAAATGTGCCAGACGTTCCTTCCACATTTGGGGCTAAGCCGTCTGTTTATGCGTTTTTTGTGTCCGAAGTTCCGTCAACCATTTCTCTAAGTTCTCCCACCCCTGGATCCTTCCGGGTCTCACATCAGGATGGAGCCGCTCGCCCATTCTTAGTCAATTCTCGTTTCGGGCGATAGACTACTCTCTCTTTCCTCCCGACGGACCCGTTCGTCCCTAATTTAGGTTTGCTCCTGTGTTTTGCCCCAACGCCGTTTTCCGACCCTGGTATTTTCCTTCCATTGCTTTTCGTCTTACTGCTCACCTTTTTTAATTCCGTTCCCTTCCCTTCATCTTTTTTCTCGTACCGACTTCCTCCTTTTTCCCCAATCCGCGGAGACACTCGCCGACCTTGGGACTTTTTCGTTGACACCAGAACCAACGTGGTCCTGTATTTTAATTGCCATTGACCCAAACCGATCAACTCTCTTACCCCCCCCCAAAACTGCTCCAATGGTTGTTCACCGGCTCTGCTCCAAGTTCGGGGATATTTTTGAAACTTTTAGACCTGTTTCCCTCCTGCAATCTCGTTTTCTGGATACCTTCTTTTCGACATCAAGGCTAAGAACCCCTCTTTTTAAGAGTCGCTGGCAAATTTCTGATTCTCGTTACTGGAATGACGGCCCAGATGCGCCTTTCCTATTCTTGGCCCTATCACATTGTGCACGCAATTGAGCCTTGCCCCCTCCGCCCCTCTCCAAAAACTATACTTTTCCACCCCCCCCCACTCCCTCTGACTGAGGCCTAAATATTCTGCACCTCACCGCCTGTTTCGTGCTCTCGATCCCGTTGTTGGTCCCTTCCGCTATTGGCTTTGTTACGCGGCTACCGTTTTACCATTCTCACAATGATTTTTTTGGGTTTTTTCAATCGCTTAATGCCTTTTAATTAGTACGAAGGAAAGATCAAGAGTTACGATCCCCCGGCGAAAGGGCCGGCTGTGATGTTCCTCAACCAAAACTTGTTCGAGGGACTCGAAAAAACGTCGTACGTGAGGGAAGGTGTGACCCACAAAACCCATCTGGGTTTTCTCCTTCAGTTGATTTAACAGATCTACCTTCGGTGACCCCTCATTTTTCTCTCTTTTTCGCCGTTCTTGTCCAGTAGCTGACAACTTCCCCTCTCTTTTGCGGGTTTTTGACCCTCAACTACCCTTCTCTTCTGTGCTCATCTCTTTATTTCCATTCTGCTGCGTTTTCGTAACATATCGAATGACACAAGTTCCGATTGACAGTCCCTCACGTTATGTCTTTCGGATTGGCCTTAGTCCCTTTTCACCTCTAACCTCACTCTGAACCCTCCCTCCACAAGGCTTGGGGACATCGCTTATAGTTTGCCGCATGCCAGCCCCCAAACTGCGTGGTTGCATGGTCTTCGACCTTCTCCCCCCTACTTTTTGGTGTGGAGAGTTTTGAGTTGTTTACCTCCAAATTCCCATCTTATTCCTCTAGCCTTTGCTGTCCATCGCAACAAACCATTACTTGCCTTTTTGTTTCCACGTCTTCGAGCTGTTTTTTTCCTTATTGATAGTGTCCGTATCCTATTTTTCTTGACGGTCAAGGGTTCTCCCCTTGTCGTCTGTCAACTTTGTCCACAGTAAACATCCCCTCCGGTCCTGGTTTTGGGGCTCTGAGACGAAGACTTGCTCCTCGACACGACCCTTCTGTACTCAGCAAAAGTCCACTGGTGTCCTAAGGGACCCCCTATGTGATAGACCACGAGGAGATTCCACCACATTTTCTAGACTGAATTTGTAAAGTTACTTTTCTTTGTTCATTTTTTTATCCTCCAACTTTTTTCCTCTAAGAATACTGACTTGCCAGCATTTTTTTTTTCTTTAACACCCCGTGCAGACTTACGCCCCCCACAAGAGGAGTCTTCCTGACCGGACTCCTCCTCTTCTCGTAGTTCGCCTCCTTCATTTCCCCGCCCCACCATTGTCGTCACTTTTTTGTCTTTTTTGATTTGATACCCCAATCCTCTCATTTACCCCCTTCCTTGGGCTTTTCGTGTAATCTTTGAGTTTTTTTTTTATGTTTCCCCCCTGCAAATCCCGTCTTCCTGGCACGCTAACGCTCTCTCATGTTTTCCGCGGTCAGCGTCGGGGATGAACCCTCTTTTCGCGTGATGTACCCTACCCCCGACAGGACCGTAATGGAACAATTCTCTTCTGGTGCAATCTTTCCTTTTACTTGACTGTTCTCCCATGAGCTCAGACGTTCGGGAAGTTCGAGACTAGGGCAGTGGACAGACTTTTGCGAGCGGTTGCTCCCCTTACAAGATGTCCCTGTCACACTTACCGGATTGCCCTCTTTTAGGCTTTCACTCCTCCCAACTTGACGACCGTTTTTGCTCTGACTAGATGAGTCCCCCTCCCTCCAGTTGGTGGGCTTGCCCCTCCACAGCCTTTTTATTTCCTCTGTTTCTCGTCTCTTTCTTCTTTCGTTTTTCTATCGGAGCCCTTAACTCTTTTTGTCAAACCCCCCTTGCGTTTAGACCTGGAAACATTTTCGGCGAAGCTGGGATTTTACACAAGTCACACTATTTCAAGGTAACACCACCTCTTTCTACTAGACCTTCAAATTATCCCTCCTGCGCCTCTTTACGAGGGCTCCCCCCCCCCCTCTTCAGAGCGCTCCTCGTCGAGTCGCCGAACTCATTCGGCCATTTTCCTATTAACCCGGTAGCAGAGGTATGATAGAGCTCAAGACTTACTCCTTCTGCCGTTCCGCAATCGCGTCTTCGCTTCAAGACAAAGGACTCGGGTTTGATCTTTTCTGTTAGCCTAACATTCGACCGGACCTGCGTGATCTTCCAACCAGTTCGAGGAAACTTTCTCAACAATTCTCCATACGCGATTATTTTGGCACAACCTTTGAATCGTTTTTTTTTCTGAGTTTTTCCTCCCTGCATCGACCGAGTTTGTTCCTGTTTTTTTTTTCCAACCTCCTTTAACTTTTTGATTGCAATGGCCCAACTTCCGTTTTTATGTTCCTCCTCGGTTGGAGCGTCATTCTCTTAGCGACTCGGCTTCTTCGCAGATTACTTGCCCTTCCCCCCTTCCACGCTCATTTCGTCATACCTTATCGATCTCGAAATTGAATTCTCCTTTTTACATGTGGAAAGTGGTTCCCCACAACAACATGCCGAGACGCTCTGAGAGGAAAGGTAACCACTTTCAGCGGACTTAGTTTCCCCTATAAAGATATATCCGCTCAAACGATTGGTTATTGACTAATTCCTTGTTAGATTGCTCTCTTTTCTCGTAGACCGGTAGCTGGACCAGGGGGGGTGGCGTCCTTTCTTGTTGCGGATTCCGCACCTCTCATCTGCCGGTGCCCACCTTGGTTGAATGTTTGCCCTGTACGTCAGTTTAGCTGGCCCCGTATTTTGCTTTCCCATCCCAACTTTTCTGTCCAGCAATCCCTCCGGTTCCGTAACGAGGATAACTTTATTCACTCTAAAATCATTCCTTTCAATAATTTCCCTTTTATGCTCACCGAGGTAGTCTCCGGTGCCTACTTGCAGGAGCGAGTACCTCATCCCCCCCTTCTTGGGCAATATTGTTCTTCCTTTTGGAGGTTAGAGAAATGCCCGAACGCAACATTGTCGAAGTCTTAGGAAAGAGGTCTTTAACCAGTTTAAAAGACGGCAGTGGTCCTTTCTCCTTTTTCTGGAGCTCGTAGCCCCTTTTGTGAAATTTAGGGTGGTCGAATTTTTTTTCTTGTTGATTCGGGGCTATATATCTGCAGTTTACCTCCGAATCCGGTGTGTTGTTTCGAGAGATCTGCCAAGCGACGCTCCTGTGCAGAAGCCGCTACCTGACAAGGTTACCCCCATGGTCGCCAACGTCCCCCAATGCTTCTTTCCCCTTTTATAGTTTTGAATGAATTAAGACTTCCTCTTTGCGGGCCTCGGACCGCTACGGTTACCCCCACCCTCACGGTTTTTCGGTCCGATGAGCGGAGACTAAGCGGTTGGTGATGAAAGTTCTACCTCTTCGACTGACGTCCCTCTACCACGACCGCAACCGTCAGAGACCGACTGGCCCAGGCTCTTCATGTCCGTCACTGCGCTAGCACCGTGAAACAACGTCGATTTGCACGCCACAACGTACACGTCCCCCTACTTCTTCTCATGAACAAAAGACCCCTGGCGCATCCGTAAGTGGACGGCCCGGTGGTAGGTGTCAGAACACGAGACAACCTTCTTTTCTTCCGTCCTTCCCTAGCCACCCTCTACGCACCATTGCCCACCCAAGTGACCCTCTCCCCCACCTCTCTCCCTTCCCCTCCCCTACCTCATGTCTGTTTGCGTACCTTTCCGCTCTGTTACACCTCCTCCTCTCTTCGCCCTTACCCCTACCCCGTCCCCCCCCCCATCCCATTCCCCATACTGGGCCCTTTGTCGTTCTCCCCTGGACCGTACATCCGCCACCCCGTGCTGTCCCTACGTCCGCCCCTCCGACGCCCCCCCCCCTTCGCACAGTTTCTACGGCTTTCACTAGTTTGTCCCCCCTCTCGTCTCCCGCCATTTTCCTTCACAACCACTCCTTTCACACCTTTGCCCATTCCTATTAAAACGACACCCTCCCTTCCCTCATTCTCCAACAACCTACCCCCCGAACTACCCCACGTCTCATAGTCATCCTTTATCCACTCGTAAACCACCCACCCCCCCCGGCACTATCCCCTCACCCGTAACCACCCCCACTCTACGACCCGGCCCTCACAGCGCACTGAATTCCTATCACGCCACGGCGGCGCCCCCACAACCGAAACTTCCCTAGCCCCTCAGCCCACAAGAACGCCTGATCTCCCCGGGCCCAGACCCCGACGTCCCCCCCACTACCCCCCCCCACACCCCCATCCCCACCCCTGCTCCGCCCTACCTCCACGCCCATATCCCACCCCCTCTCCCCAGCCCCCCCCCCCCCCCCCCCCCCTCTCCCCCCCCCCCCCCCCCCCCCCGTGGGGTTTTTTTGTTTTTTGGGTGTTTGGTTGTTGGGTTTTGTTGGGTTTGGTGGGTGTTCTCCTGATCATCTATCTCCTTTTTCTTATATCCCCTGCTGCCGTCGCCGATTACCCCTTCTCTTTTCCCGCCTGCTCCTAAGTGTGTCACTGCGCCAACACTGTTTGTCTGTATCTTCCCTTTTTCCGACATCGGTTCAAACCTACTCCTTTGTTTCTTTAGTGCCGTGCAACCCCTTTTGCCTGGATTCACCCACTGTTTATCGTTTCAGCGAGTTTTCCCCTCCCACTCTTTCTCCCCCTTTTAGTCTTTTCGAAGCAATCAGGCCGCCTCTTCCTTTTTGCTCATCTCCCTGAATTACGCTTCATGCTAGAAAAACCTGTCCTCACACCCAGATTACTCCCCCTTCCCAAAGTTGGTCGATTCTACATTGTTTCACTCCTAGATGCGTCCGATTTTAGCTTAACTCGAACTCCCACCTTGTAACATTTGTTTCATGCCGGTTTAGAGCTCCCCTATTTGGACGCAAGGATCTGTAATCGCAGCGACCCTCGCAGCGTGGTCCCCCCCACCCTCTTTCCGTTGTTCTTTTATGGTATTCAGCGCCCTTCGCCCTCTGGCTGGGAATCTTTCTGCTGAATTTTCTTTTCCTTTCCCCCTTATCTCACCATATCCCCCCCGCCCCTTCTTTTTTTAATGAGGCCCTTCTTTATGCCTCCAGACTTCCTGGTCGCTTTTTATCTGCCCGTCCCTTTTTCGGGCCTTCCCGCATGGCGTGGTTACGTATCCCCCCATTTTTTTCAGTCTTCATGTTCCTTTTTGTTTGACCAAGCTTTTCCCATGCTCCTTTTTCGCCGTTTTTTTGACACGGGCCCTTCCATAGCGTCGTCCCTGCCGAATTAGAACGTTGCTGTGTTTTTTATTTTTCTCCCAACCACCCCAGTCTTGACGACTCGGCCGCACGATTGTGGGACGGCTTGTCCACCAACCCTCCGCCCCTCTTTTTGTTCGACCCTGGCCCGTGGGACGGTTTACACAGCTGTTGCCGCTGGCTCTCGGTGCCGCCGACTGCTTTTTGCCTCCGTAACTAATGGTGCTGTACATTCCTTTTTTTCCTTTCAAGTTCCCCTTCAGCTGTGGTTACCCAACCCATCTTCATGTTGTTTATGGATAGCACTCTTTCTACCCTCCCTTTCTTCGTGTTTTTTTTCGGTCCTTGACGCCGCTGAGCCTCGGTTTCCAATTCCGCGGGTGCCGTCCGCAAACGCCATTTAGTGTCGGCCGGATTGTCTTGCATTTGACGACTCCCCCACTCCTCCCTCTTCCCCTAAGAACCCTTCGTAATTTAGCTTTCTTTTCTAAGCCGGATCCGCCCTCAACACCGCGCTTACGGGCGTAGTACAGACGGCCCCGTCGTACTCAGGAGGACCAAAGCATGAAATACGCGGGTTGGGAGTAGCGAGTCAGAGGTTCTGTACCCCCCCGTTTTTTTCAAGAACCTCAAATTCTTGTCCACCCAGTTATGACCTCTAAGATTTTGAGGTTTAACGGATCCAGTTTGTAACCCCTACAGTGCTTTCTTCCGGTGCTCGTACAGATGTGTTTGTTGCCGTTATTCGGGGCTCTACAGCCTCCAGCCGCCCCTTGCATTTGCATGCCGAGACCTCCCT
>Ga0179591_1263958_pt1 | contig 11157 bp, 11 predicted proteins | sample CZOMad2_1_08_16f_FD_182891 | JGI IMG/M metagenome (GOLD analysis project Ga0179591, IMG submission 182891) | Vadose zone soil fungal communities from Angelo Coast Range Reserve, California, USA - CZOMad2_1_08_16fungal (PacBio error correction) | ecosystem: Environmental > Terrestrial > Soil >... | reverse complement strand
AGTGTAAACCGTCACCCCCGCAGTTTTCAGGCGGAATATAGCTCAGGCACTTGGTCTTCTCTTCCCTTCTCTTTTGGAAAGATGGTTTCCCCCTCCAGTGTGACAGGCCTGCCTTCTTGATCTGCCAGTCCAGCAGGTTGCATTGAAAGCCTCGCCAGCTTAAATGGTTTAAGCCTGTCTTTTGCGGCACCCGTGTTTCTTTATACAATTAGATATTGTTCCCTTCCGTCGCCGCCTATCTCTCTTATATTGCCCCTTCGTCGATTGCCTTGAGCGTTCCCCTTTCCCCCCGGTTTTGATGCCGTGGGGTGGTTAGTGCGAAGTCATTTCATGTTGAAAGGTTCAGAGCGCCTTTAGGGATGTAGTCGTGCGCACCTCATTTTGAGAGGTGGTTGTTCAATAAGATGTTGGGCCATCCCTTGCTGATCTCACAACCTTGTTTTCTCTTTCGGTCCCTATCGTACAAGAGTTCCATTTAGTAGGTCCAATACACGCGCTTGTCGAATTAAACGATTTCCGATCCTGCCTCGAAGGGCAGGGACTTTTGATGGATTTTCAATTCTGTCACTCGCAGTATCCTTCAACCCTGGTGCGAAGATGGGAGTACTTCGGATACAATCAGGTACTTTTTCGTATTCCATTCAGTTTTTCCTTGCATAAGTCACTCCACTTTAAAACCGAAATAGAACGCAATCTCGCGTCGGGACTTTCTTGCCTCCCTAAGAACCCAGCACCGTCCCCCGTCCCTCCAGCCTTGTCAAGATCCCAGCACTAGGGGTGTCTTTCCTTTTAGCAAGAGTTGTTTTTTGTAGCGCGCGCCCTGGATTTTCCTGCCCCTTTATTAACCAGGCAATACTCCATCGTCTTTCTGTTCTTTGCAGAAATGTCTGTTTCATCCTTGCTTTTCCAATTTACGTAAGCATGTCAACCATATTTACTTATTCACGCTGAATAGCGGATGGCTACGGGCTCCCCCCTAGTCCTGAAGGTCGCTGTCGTCTCGACCAATGATTTCGATCTTGGCTGTTGTTCGCCAAACGCTGGTACCCATGATTCCACTTCCCCCGCGGACCATCGCGACCTTCATTCTTCGACGCCCTGGTAGTCTTCGATCTTTTTCTTAAAGCTAGGAATATCTTTGCCGTTCCCGCCACTGTCCCCGCCCATACTGTGAAGAGCGGTTTGCTCTTAGACCACCATGCGGCTTCTTTCCCAATGTGTCTCCCCCTATAGATTTTGTAGAGGCCCGACCGCATCCTACACCTGACCTGATCTCTTCGAATTGCAGTTTCAGCTTTCCGCTCGCTCTTTCGACTGGAAAACTCCCTTTCAAGTGAAATGCATGCGACGTCCCAACACCGAGGTAGTAAATTTCTTCTGTCAGCCTTTCCGACCGCTACCTCGATCAGACCTTTCCACCCTCTTTTTTTTCTGTCCGATTTCGGCGGCCGGTTGCCATGCATCTAATGCATTTTTCTCGGAAAACTATGTTGTCTCCTGACGCCCCCAGTAATTAACGCTTCCGTAGCCATTCCTTTCTAGGTTAGCCCTCTTTTTCTTCCTATTCCTTTTCTTTCTCTGGCCAGATGTTTACTGGCCGTCATTTGGGGCCGTCCTGCGGTTAAAGTATATTTCGCGCTCGACAGTGTCTCGGCTGCACTCTTCGTACTCCCCCCTGCCAATCGAGCACCGGACCCTTGGGCGCTCTTCAAGTTAAATTTCTTTCACAAAAAGTTCAGGCGCAGCCGTTGCCGGCCCCCCTGCCCGTAAAGCCTTCTCGGTAGTCTACTATTTCTTTGGTGGACGTCCCACCAATGCTTGGGGGACGAGTTCGGCTCGCGATTACACAGTGCCCTGATCGCCTTTTGACCGCCCCACAATAATTTCCCGCCGCCTGCGTCGTCCCCTGAAGTCAGGGCTCTTAAAGGCCGCTCCTCTAGCAGTCCCAAAACCCCTTAACGTTTCAGTTAAGTCAGATCTGAAAGCCCCCCGAGAATAGTCTTAGTCCGTCCCCTGCTGGCTTTTCTATTTGCCCCTTCAATTTGCTGAACGTGCTGTCCTTTATGCGTGAGTGTATCTACTTTGTACAGTGGCGGTCAAACGTTACGAGATGCGCTCCGATGGCCCGCCCGTCTTCCCATCTCTTTTTTTTTCTTTCAGGTTTGGGCTCCGCATGACACGAGTGTGGCGCAAGGGTATCCTCCCCCCCCTCCCTTTCTACACCCTAACCCTCCCCTTTCCTTTTATCCTCCCTCCTCCTTTATTGTTCCTTCCCTTGCTGTCCTCTCTCAATTATATCCACCCTTTCGCCTCCCCTACGTATCCGCTCTATTATGCGACTCGGGAGTTTGGGTCGCGCTCCCTAACCCACCACACATCCCTCGACTCCCAACACCGCCCCACCCACACCCCCCCACGCCCAACTCTTTAAACCCACCAAACCCCCCCCCCCCCCCCCCCCCCCCCCCCCTCCCCCCCCCCCCCCCCCCCCCCCCCCCCCCCCCCCCCCCCCCCCCCCCCCCCCCCCCCCCCCCCCCCCCCCCCGGGAGCAGTCACTTGGGCCCATGTCCCCCCACTCCACCGAGTATCACTCACAGTTACGTCCCTCCCCCCTTTATGTGTTCCGTCTCGGCTACAATGCCTGTCGGTATATGGCGCAAACCTGTGTTCCGCCAGTTCCCAGCCCCCAAGTCCTACAGTCTCAACCTTACCTGCGTTGCGCGTTGAATCTCAATTCTTCCGTTTTTTCCGCTTTTTCGTCTTGTCTGCATCGCCTGGAAATCATCACGCCCCCCCGCCCAGTGGTGCTCGTTTCAAGTTGTGCTGTTCCGGTGACAGAGGGAATGGTCTTTTCTTGTTGCCTTGACCTCTCGCTTGAACCTACCACCTGATCCTGCGGCGCTCTCTGTGAGCCCCTTTTCGAATCTTCCAACCGCCTTTGGCCCCCCCACCCGCCGTGGACTCCCAACCTTCTGCCGCTACAAGACAACAATCTTTGACCTTTTGGGCATGTATTATATCCCATATCTCATCCTCCTCCGTTTGTTGCTCTATCTATCCTCTTCCGGGGCCAGTCCTGTGTCCGGGTCTAATAGGGAAGATTTGGGATGGCCACTCTTTGGTTGGTACCCCCGGTGTTTCCCCTCTGATTCTTTTCAAGCTCACTTGTAGAGTTGCCACGCCCCTCGAAGGTCTTTCTGATAGGTCAGGACACCCCCCATCCTGTCCCCCACCCCATGTTCCGGACATCAACCCTGGCTGTTCGGCGGCATAACCCTGGGCGTTGTGGGCGGCCTGAGATGATGCCGATTGATGCCAGCAAGTGCCTACCGAGACCCATGACAGGCGTTGTGACGTTCTCGTGTCACGTATTGAGTCATTTTGTTCCTCCTCTTTCCTTTTTGTGCATTGCACGGGCTTCAGCGGAGGTGCCCCCTACTACGTCCCTGGCCAGGGCCTTGTACATCAAAAACTGAAACGTTTCCCAAGGTTACTAGGACTTCCCGTGGGAGTTTTGCGCGTTCGCTGTTTGAGTTTGAGGACCCCCACATTGTTAAAAATATGATTTTTTCCCTTTCTCCCCCATCTGGATTGAGTCGACCCAACTTGGGTGCCAGCTTTGCCTGTTTATGGCCATGGAATATTTTTTTTTCGGCGCATCTAGGGTCACGCACTGGGACAACTTGTGGTCGACAACGGCATTTGAAACGCAACTCACGTATTGCGTGTGACCAAGCCTCGCCCCCCTGTTCTTTTTCGTGGACGGGTGTGTCAAGGATTTCGGAATCGGCTGAAGTTTGTATAGAGGCTGGCGTTTACCTGGATCGCCCGTGACTTCCTGACAACCCTGTTTGCGGGAGCTGCGATTGTTTTGGAGTCCAAAATAGGCTGATCGAAAAAGTTAAGGCGAGAGGCACTCTTCTCCACAAGTTTCCCCCCCCAGTTTTGACCAGCCCCCGATCCCCCAATCCTTTCTATCTTGCTTTCTGGGGCCATTCGTTACGGTAAAGGGGAATGCCCCAACTAGGGTCCGCCTCACAAGTTTGTGTTGACATCAAAACGACTTTTATCCGCGCTCAAGCCGCCCTTGTCGTGGAGCGGGCGAGGGTTTGTTCTTAGAAGATTCCCACTCCTGACATCGTCGTCCGTGCTCCTGGGGTCATCACCTTGTTCCACGCTTCATTACCAACTCACTTCCTGGACAGTTTCCGGGCCTCGAAAAACGACCCCCCCAACGATTAGAAGCAGTTCTGCCAATGTCTCCTAACCTCCACTCGTCGTGAGTACGGGAGGCCAGGTAGACAATTCGTTTTCCGCTTCCCGTTTCCTTCTCCTCTTTGGCCACCGGCTCGATCCCTTCCTTCGGACAGAACCTGTTAGTCCCTTGCTTCTCGATCCGGTCGGGAATCCGGAGATACATCGAGCGACCCTTAAAGGCGCCGGCAGTTTAAAGGTGTACTTTGTGTCTACGCTCTCTCTCTCTTAACGGCAATGCTGACCTATTCAGGGCGGATAGGGTTCTCGGTCCTCCTCTTTACTTTACAACATTTTTGCTCTGGACCACTTTTTCTATATGGCATGTCCTACGCTGCAACCGGTCTGTTCGTCCTTTTCGGGAAACGTTGCCTCCATTCCAGGAGCTTTTCGAAAACATACTCCCCTTTCCTGTTTTACGGAATCGGGTCCCTGGCTGGCCCGTAGTGCCGCTTTGGCCATCCGCGTTTGTGAATGCAGCCCTACCGAAAATCCATGTGTTCCGCCCGTCAAAGTCCCTTTCCAAGTTTTTTACGCGTTGGGATCCCCGTATCCGCAGAGTGAAGAAATTTGGTTTATTGAAGTCATATTGCCCACCTTGACCGGCGAGCCCGGAAATTTCAACGTTTTGCGGCCTGTCTTCCACTTTGGGTCCCCTACCCCTTCCGCTTCTTGAGCACTTTCCGGTGGCAATTCCAAGAGTCAGGAGCTCGCCTTGCTCCAAAACGTCCCCATCGTTTCTTACTTTTGGCCGTGGTTGGATGCTTCAATTTCGTGACGATGTGCTGTTTTCTTCTTTCCATCCTCCCCTTCTCTTTAACTCATTTCGAGCGTGTCTTTTCGTGCCTATGAGAAGCTTTTTCCCCGACCCTGATGGGATTGTATTACCGGGCTTGCCAGCCCATTCCTTCGTCTCCACAGTCGATTGAGGATCAGGGAGTGCGTTTTGCCCCAATCGCTTTTGTAGCAACGGTCCCTCGCTTTTTGGATCGGTTCATTCGCTTTTTGATGTCCCATCATTCGCCCCCTTTTCGTTTGTCTGTAACAGCGAACTTGATTTTTTTTGGATCGGGTGACTCCACCGCGCAAGGTTTTTTTTAATATAATGTACCCTCTTATTAGACTCCGCGCTATCTCCGAAATGTTCGCACGGACATCCCTCATCTCAAGGCGCTCTTCCCTTTTTTCCTTTCACCTTAAATAAGCCACCCCACGGAGCTCTTCGACCCGGTCCTGAACATGCTCCCATTCTGAGACGGCACGATAGCGAGAAGTTACGGCTCACGATCTGCCTTCTGCGCCAACCGTTTTGCTCCAGTCCCCAGGCTTGACACCTTTCGCGTTTATCGCACTTCCTTTTCTTTGTGGACGCGACTCTCCGTCCATGTTTGTCAAAATTGGAGACGGCCCAGCTCCTCTCATGGCGCACTGCTGCCTTCCCGCTCCCCCCTGCCGCGGTTTTTTTCACCCCTATTCTCATCCCGTTGTTTTTGTTCTCTTTCGATGTGATGTGAAAGAACCTGAAAGCTGGAATAAAAAAAGATGAACCGCAGCCCCTTTCTCTGTCATTATCTTGAGCACGCTCCTTCCACTCCAAGTGTGACCCCTCTCTTTTCCTGGAGATTAACTCGTCCCTTCTGCTTTTACACTCTCGATGCTAACTTTTTAATCCCTGATGGGGAAACTTTTTCATAGCAATTCGAGTCCCCCCTTCCCCATTAAGGATATAGCGCTGATCTTCGATGTGACTCTTGTTGGCATGACTTTTTTTCCCCTTTTACTTTGGGGTGGTCGTAGTTTTCTCAGAACAGATCAATGCCACTCCGTCGAGCGCCTTGAGGGATGTTTGTGACGTGCTAATACGGAGTAGAGCCGCTTCTTTATCCTAAGAGGTTTTGCTTTTTTCCTCCCTTTCTTCTGAGTCCCCCCTTGTCTGCTGGCGTTCCCGACCATTTTTTCCCCAGCGTCCGTCCGCTCAAACAAGACACTGCGGAAGTCTAATGTGCATCCGAGCTCCTACTTTTTCCCACAAGCGTAGCTGTTGCTCTAGGATCGAGTAGGGCAGCACCGGTCCACTGCCGTTTTTCTTCCTCCCCGATCTGGTGCGCAGGCCGATTCGTTTTCTTCCTTCTTTTCAATCCCGGTAACCCCTAGAATTCAGTTCGCGCACTCATAGTTCTAACAATGAACCTCCCTCCGCGGCGTTCGTCGGATTCTGTAACAGTCGAAAAAAGCACGTTCCAACTGTCACGAACCGCCTCCCCTTGCAGTACTTTCTGAAAACGAGTTTTCGTCAAATCGCGCGCGGATCGTGAATGGTCCCGGGGATAAAGGACGGAAATTGAGTTTCTTAACATGCCTGCAGCCACGTCTTCCCTTTAAGGTCAGATTAGCTTCATTTGGGTTAACCATACTCAATTCCCCGAATGGAAACTCCTTAGGTGGCTAAGGGTCACCCACTTCCCATCCCTTGTCAGAGTATCCCACATGTATCCTTGTCTGCATTTCGTCACGCGGACCATTGCTCATCGTTTATACCAGGAAACGACATGTCTCTTTTTTAGCCCGCCAGGGTTATTCTATGTCCTTTTTCTACAGTGATATCTTCCCCTCCTATGTAGTCCCCATCTTCGTTTCTCCTTTTTTCTCGGCCATGCCATTAGCACTTCGGTCTGCGCGTCCGTTTCCAGATGATATAACGAGATGGCCAGCGCTCCCCTCCCGACCCCGATTGGTCTTCTTTTTTCGCGCCTGCGATCCGCACTCTCGCTTTCCTTTCCAGGTTCCCAACTCCCTTTCTGGAATAGCGCCATGTGTCAAATTCGAGTATTCCCAAGAAGGTCGTTCTTGACATTCATCGATCAGCAATCGATCACGTGGTGTTCTGTTGACTTAGATTGGGCCTATCCGTTTGATTTCCCATCTCTGTTTTTTCCACGTATGACGCTACCGTTTCAAGCATGGAAGTTAGTTTTTCCTTTTGACTGGTCAGAACAGATTCATCTTTGTTTGTCGCGGGGCACTAACTTTCCTTCTGGCTTTATGCTTTTGTTTCCCTGATCTGAGAGTAAGGCCCGTTTGCTGCTCCCCCGTCTGCCCCCTCCTCGTCCCGCTTACCCTTGACCTTCCTGATGAGCTCGTATTAGATGGTATGTCTACACCCCCGTGTCAGTTTTTAGCGCGTTGTTGCCAACCCTCGCCTTTTCCTAGCGCCGGTTCTTTATGGATTTTCCTGTTGCGTTCCCATGTTTTTTTTCTTGGTCTACAGAGTGCTGATCTTCTGAACCCTGTCGCCGATTACTCTACCACAACTCCCACCCTCGTCGGCAACTTCACGGTGATGTATTGTCACTCGGCCTGACACCTTCCCGGCCGCCTTCTCTCTCTGGAAAGCCCAAGATAGGCCCCGTCAGCCGTCCGTCGATTGCGTCAGAAGTTCTTGCGCATACGTGTTTCCTTCTTTCCTGGTGTTTTTCCGTCTTCGTGGTCTATTTTTTTTTCGTCAGACGTCCGAGCTGAGCAGCCCCTCTGCCCAATCTAATTTTCGAGTGAGCACGCGGGTTTCGGGCCCTGACCTAACTTTGCTTAGACTTGCCCGTCGATGTTGGCACGTCCCTTTTGCATAAACTCACCCCTGCTCTTCTGCAGCGAACTCCCGGCTTCTAGTTTCATGAAACAGGCGTTGTTGCTTTCCAATGCCTGTTCCGCTTCTTAGTTCAACTTCCCTCTTGGTTCCCGAGTTCCTTGCCACCCCAAGTCCTACTTAGAGCAAAAATGTAACACTCGTGAGGGACTTTCCACAGAAGGTGTTGGTCGCATTGTCTCGGTTACTTTGCATCATGCCTCCGGAAATATCTGCACGCCGTCACCCAAAGACAAGGGTTAGGCGCTGCAGTCCCTGGTGTGAGTTTTTCCAACGAGGGACGGTCTTGCATTTTTTTTTACCCCTTCTTTATCCTGGGACACCTCACCTCCTGGATCGGCGGTCGCCTCTCAGGTGCTGTTCTATCGTTGGCAACCTCGGGGACCACCATTTGACATTCCCACTTCTTATGTTTCTGACTTTCCCAGATGTCCTTCCCTGATTCGAATTTCCTAGTTCATCCTAAAGTTGGGTTTTTCAGAGACTTCTCATGAAAGGCCCATTTGTTTGTTGGGTTGTTATTCTTTCCGGAAGGAGGGGGGCGGAATGAGTTGGGGTTTTCCACCGGTTGACACCGTTTTCTTCCGCCTTCCCAGTTGCTTACTCGCCATCGGTCGGGGTTTGTGTCACAGGCTTCATATTCCTATTCACCCATCCACTACCATTCCCTCTTGTCCAACGTTTTACCCCCCCCCCTTGTCTCAGGCATACCCCCTGGCTTTTGTTTCTTGGAATTTGCCCCCTTCTGACAATCCCCTTTTTTTGTCACGAGCCACTGACCCACCTGCAGTATGTCCGTTACGAGCACGATAGGTTGGTTTGGTTGTTTTTTTTATCATCTGTAGAAGTGCCCTGGAACTGATCCCCCAAGTTTGGTCTTTTTTTTTTACACTACTACGTGCCCGTCCATTGTATCGAACCCCCTCCCGACTGTTAACCCCGGTATACTACTTTCTGCTGTGAAGTTACCCTTTCGATTTTTTCTTTTGTGGGTGTTCATGGGAACCATCTTTGTCAAACATCTGCCGTCACTTTATCACAATCCCTGTTTCTGCTGCGTCGACCCTTTACCCCCTGGGCGTTGACTCCTCTCTGGCCGGCGTTTTCAGCTGTGCCTAGTTAGAGAGACTTCTTTTTTTCTTCTTGAACCTGAGACCGTGGTAGAAATCACATCCCCTGAATCTCCAGCACGTCCTGAGCACACCTTTAATCAATGACGCCATCTTAGGCTCTGGGCCTCTGTTGGGCTGTCCCGTCCTCGTCCGGAATTGTTCCTGAAGCTTGTCCAATTCCGGCTGCGGGACCTGTCTCGACCCGTGACTTTTCTACTCCTGGGCTGTTGGGATAGTCGGGATTAGTGTTGCGCGTCAAATCGGCGATTCGGGCATGCGCGAGCCCCCCCCGTAGTCAAGAAACCACATTTTTCCCGACAGAGAAACCCTTTCTATCCGGCGCGCTTAAATTCGTCCTTTCCCCGGTCGGCAACTAGGACGACTTCACACGTGGTTTTTTTTTCCCCTTTCTCTTACTTACGAGATCAACTCCCTCCCCGTTTTCCGGGGCGGCCTTTGTCGATTGCTTTAGTCCATCCTTGGACGAACTCACATCGTTCGAGAGGTAGCTCTTGTTACGGGAGGAAACCGCCCATTCCCCCCCCCAACCTCTAAGTATTCCTCGCCCCAGTCCAAATTCCCCTCGATTTTCGTTTCTGACTGTGAGAAACGACTTCGGCTTAGCTTTCCTCCGTGGCTGTGTCCCTACCTCTGAGTTTTCCCCTCTTTACGCCTGCTCGTCTGCTTTCCCGGCTTTCCCTGGTCGCCCAAATCGTGCTAGACAATGCGATGGTCGGGCAACTCACTTGTTTTTACTACATCGAGCGCTGACAAATACCAGTTTCAGCCAAAGGTGTGGTCCGTCTCGACGAGAAGGGGCTTCGGACCCTTTTCAACTCCCCCATGCGAAGCATCCGTTGGTTACGTTATCGTCGGGCCACTTCTACTGTGCGACCCATGGCCTTTCCCCTACCGCTGACCTTGCATGGTTTCTAAGAATGTCGAGACCTCTTGAAACCCTTTTTTGGGTACGCCTCTTTTTGTGGTCCCTTTCCTTAACCCATTCCTTAGGTTGCGACAAGTTTGCCTTCATGAACATGGAGGCCTTATCAGGTAGAGACTTTTTTAAGCCGGTAGGCCGAGTGGGCTGTACTGGTTTTGCGAACTCCGACCCCTATACAGAAAACTGTGTGTCGCTCGAACCGACCTTCAAGGACTCGTGGGGGATCCGTCCAGCATCGTATCATTTCATGATTACTCAATATGGTTGCCCCTGCTGGAAACCACTTTGAATGCAGGCCGATGACTGATGCTGCAAGAACCTCTTTTTCCGGGCTTCCCCCCCTCTGCTTGTCAGCCCATTCACCCCTTCAGGTTGGTTCATCTACAACCTGACCCAAACTGTTGTGTTGGATCTTTGTTTTGTCTGTTTGTTTTTTTATTTTTTGGCTGCTGAACCGTATAAGTGACCGATGTTGTGATGCTTTTTTTCCCCTTCGGGATGACTACGACGCTAACTTCATGCTTTCCCTTTTTAGAGCGGGTCGGTTCTTCTGGTCATATGCGAATGCGAACCTTGACCTTTCAGGGAAGCTTACCGGGCTTGATCAGTCCCCCTGCTCTTCTCGCCCCCTCTCGTCCCTCTCGAGAGTGCCTTGTAATGACCTGAGAATAGAGCCTGCTTCTAGCTTTTGGAGCCCCCCCCGTTAATTCTTGATTATGGCATTAATCGCGGCTGTCTTCTGTTCCAAATGCAAGGTTTTGGCCTGGATCTGTTAAACTTCCTGACCAATTTCTGTGCTCACCTCAGTTAGGTCATCCCAACTCTGATAGGACATCGTCTCTCCCCAGGAATGATTGTTCCCACGCACGTAACCAAAGGCGTCGCTATTAATCTCGCTCTCCCGGACCACCCTTTCTCGTTCTAACCGGTCATTGTCCCGCTCAACCGTCACCTAGCCTGAAGGCTCTTACCCCGATCCGAGCGGCGAGGCAGAAACCTGGTCTCACGAAGTATCTCCACACGTTTCCCTCAAGGGCTTTCCCCACACTTTAGCAGCTTCTTCTTCCATTCGCCTTGCTTCTGGAAGTGGAATGGTAAAAAGGGGACGGCCAGCTTCCGCCGGAGAATGGTATTTTCGATACGGCTTCCCCCCCCTTTTGCTCTTTCTCCAGCCTTTGAACTTCCTGGATTCTTTTTCAACTACT
>Ga0179591_1258529_pt1 | contig 11157 bp, 14 predicted proteins | sample CZOMad2_1_08_16f_FD_182891 | JGI IMG/M metagenome (GOLD analysis project Ga0179591, IMG submission 182891) | Vadose zone soil fungal communities from Angelo Coast Range Reserve, California, USA - CZOMad2_1_08_16fungal (PacBio error correction) | ecosystem: Environmental > Terrestrial > Soil >... | reverse complement strand
CTCTCTATGTTTTTCGAAATTCTTTTAAGATTTCTTTTTTTTCTTGGATTCTCCCTATGTTCTTGCCCCCTCACCCCCTCATGGCTGCAAATCATTACCAAACCGCCAAGTGGAGTCAAGTTCAGAACTTACTTCCTTCTATCTTCAGGCTGTTCCCCTTAGCCACCCTTCAAAATTCTTTCGGAGAACATGGCCTATTCGGCTTGACGGGAGGATCCCCCCCCTTCTACACCTATTAACGGTGTGTTCCTCTTTTTCTTTCCACTTCGCGCGTTCTCTTGGCCATTTTCCAAATTTTTCTCTCAGTTTCTATAGATTTTTTGACTCAAGTGGTCGGCATAAATGGTTCATGAGTGGATCATCACGTTCCCTGCGACTCCACCATGATTTCCATACCCCCCCTCTTGTTTTCCCCCATACCCCGCTCCGTAGTTTTTCTGGGGAAATTCTTCGAAAGTCGATCCACTTCGCCGGTTTTTCTTCCTGTTTTCATCGAGCCAACGTTGAGGGCTTTCATAATCTGCCCTGTATTTCATTCCCTATAGCGTCTAGAAGGAAAAAGCACAACCAATATCAACCCTTTACCTTTTTATCGCCTCATTGGTTTACCTTCTCCTTTTCTTTCTCTTTTAGATGTTCTTTTTAAAGATTCACCCCCCCGGGAGTTTCCCTGATTCTTTATGACGAAAGCCAGTATCAGGTGTTCTCGCAGTTCCTGCTCTTACTTTGGTAGTCGGGTCCCCCGGGTCACTTCCATGGTCTAGGGGGATGCTTTTTTCTCCCTGTCACACCAAAAGCCCGACTTTCGGGTGAAGTTTCCGAAGTTACTGGTCTATGTTCATGGACGAACTTTTTTCTCCTTATCTCTGTTCGGCACTCCCCCCCCCCCTCACTGCCGGTTTATCAACACTTTTCGTTATAAAGGCCAACCCCTTTTGTGCCGATCTGGTCGTACTTCTCCAAATGGCAGTGCCTCCCCCCCCTCTCTGTTACCTTTTGACCGACGTCCCCTTTCTCTCGTACGAGTCACTTTTGATCGTTATTCCTCCTATCAGTGGCCCACAGCCACTGTTCGGCAAACCCCTTCCTTAAGTTCCCCTTTGACCATCCTAAGATAGGGTTCCCCTCAATTCCTTGAAACCTCCCCATTTTCCCTTCCCAAACCCCATGGCCCCCCCCCCAACCCCAGGCATCAGTTTCCCCAAAGGTATCTTCCAACGGAACAACTGTCCTACCCCCCCTTCTTTTCTCCTTCTTTCCCACGCTTTCATAGTCATCTTCGGCCCCATCGCGAAACTCCACCATAAATAGAAAGCCGCAAGCTATAAGTTAGATACCCTATCACAGGTTTGGCATAACCCCTTTCTGCTGTTGATTAGGTTCATTTTTCCTCCCCCTTTCCCCCCTTCTCTTTATCGATGTTTTATTCCCTCTTCCCCATGCTGCCCATTAGACCTTACTCCTTCAAAATAATACTCCATGAGAGCACAGATTTTCTCCCCCCCCCCCCCCCATTCAACTTTTCCGACTAGTTTACGTTTTGTTCTCGCTAAAGAGGACCTCACCCAGAGCGCTGTGCTCACCGATATCCGTATTTTCGTGGCGTTTCGTAGCCATTTCTTTTGCCGCAATGCGAATTCGTCCCACCCTTTTCACAGAAAGACATAGCAACAAGAGAATACTCTGTCCACGGCCGTTATTGACATATCAGCCGAACTTCCCTCTGCTTTACTAACAGCTGTCGATATTCTACTTCCTTTTCTCCAACGCCTTGCACTTCCCCCCACTCCCCCCTAAGTCGTGAGCCAGAAATGGTGGAATGATTTTCTTGTAAGGTTGTTTGGCAATGAGTTCAAGAAATGCCCACCCAAGGTTCCTGAACCCCCCCCCTTTTTTTTTTTTTTATTTGAGACCTCTTGTGTTGATACTGTAGGGATGAAGCAGGCAACGTAATGAAATTGACGTTGATTGCGCCCTTTCTGGTTCAGATAGCCCCGTGGCACTTCCCTTCTAATTTTAGTCCCCTCCAACTTTTTTCTTCTTTTTTCCAGCCCTTTGGGGGCTAGTCCATGCTTGCTCACCCTCCCTGGAGTTTCGCCTGTAAGTTAAAGGATTGACCCTTACCGTTTTTCCCCCTCCTTCGGAGTGTTTGTTGTCGTTCTTTTTGATTTGATGGTATTGGTTTAATGTTTCCCTCCCCCCCCCTCCCCCTAACTTTTGGATGGCCCCCCAACCCCTGATTCTTCGATTGTTTTTCCTTTTCTGGCGGCTTGAGCACTGCTACCACGGAAAATGACCCGTGCCCCCTTTCCAAGCCCCCCCCTTAACCCACGTCATATTTTTTCTTTCCCTTCTCTCCTTTCTTCCCGCTCATTTTTTTTTTTGGTTTCCTCTTCTTTTTTCGTCAACTGACCCATGGTAAGCCCCTCATTCCGGGGGAGATGGTAGTAATTCTTGACAAACGATCAATGTGCGTTAGGAAATTCCAGTTCGCTCCACCGTCCGCGCCACTGACCCCTTTCCCCCCCTTCAATTCCAATTTCTCTTGAGGGTGATCGTCCTTTTTCTCAATAAGGCACTTCCCTTTACTATCTGGCTACTCCGCTAATTGGCATTGTCGTTTGGTCCCTTTTTTTCGTCTTTTGACGTCGCTTTTCAGATTTACTTCCTCTCTTTTTCTAAGGCGTCTTCCTCTAAGGTTCCCTTCCCCAACAATCCTTGGGCCGTCTCTAATAATCGCGCTGGGGATCCAACCTTTCAGTACGTTTTTTTGTGATCTTTTGGAGAACCATCTTTTTCCCCTCCTCTTGTTTTTTTGGAATCCATTTGAGTCCTTAGCCTTTCCTCTGTGGAAGAAAGTTGTTGAATTTTCTCAGGGCTCGATGACTGAGGATTCATTTCTATGGCTTACGCTCGCCAAAGCGGGAGCCTAGTTGGCCAGATAGGCTTAATGCTGAATTGCCCCCACTTTCCCATTCCTCCTTCCCCTCCCATACTGCACTCTCTTCTTTCCTCTGTTTTTTTTGTTTTCTCTCATTCAGTCTCGTCCTGCGGATGCGTGGCGTCTTTCAGAATAAGAATATAGGGACAACTGGATCACTGATTTCGACAAGCTTCTTTAGAATAAGAATCCTCCAGTTGACTAGAATCAGCTTCCCTTTCACCTTCAACAACTTTTTTTCTCCCCCTCTTCCCCCGCTTCTGTTTCCCCTTCCAAACCTTCCCGTTCTTCCCCTCTTTCCACAACAACCCCCACCCACCGTACTTGGTCCCCATTCTCGTTCGATTATCAGGGCCCCCTAGTCCCACACCCGTAGCATTGGATGTTGTACTAGTGCCTTCTTCTTCCTCCGCCCCTTTGTTACGACATACACTCCCTCTCTTCCACCTTCAACGCTTTTGTGCCACGACATATGCTCAACACCTGAGTCTCGCCAAGCCTCTGGACTTTCCGAAATATTTGCCTTCTTAATCATAGCAATTAGTACCGCCGGACTTCTGCTTTCCTCTTCTTTTCTTTTTCCCCCCAGTCCCTTCCAAGTCACCCTGTCAGTTTTCCAACGTTTTTTAGTACTCCATCTCCCTCCCAGGATTATTGGGTCGTCACTCCTAAATCGTTCGAAACTAGCGCCTCAGCAAATAGCTTCTCCCCCAATGTGAACACGTCGCCAAATTTCTGACCTTTTTTTTGTCTCCCTATTATTTTGCGTGCTCCCCACTTTTTTTATAGCATTCCAGGCCGCCCTCCCTCTGCACCCAGTTCAATAAAAGGCATGTTTCACCCTTTCGGCGTGGCCTTTCTTATCAAAAGACAACATCGCCGCTCAACCCCCCTACCCCACCCTCTCCTTCTCTTTGCTTTTCCTTTGTATCGTCACCATGTCGACTTGATAAAGAATTTAATAGCCCCAACCCCTGTCCTCGGGACTCCAAAAGTTTTCTGTCTTTTCCCCCCTTTTCACTGTCTGGTTTTTTACTTTTGGCTCTGCTTTCCCCTTTCCCGGACATAATCAATTCCCTATCCGTTGTTTCCTAAGCACTTTGGTTTTTTTTTCATGTCTCAAAAACGGGGCCGCCCTCCCCCAGTTTTGCCCCTCTCTTTTTCCCCCTTGTGGGTGCTTCTTTCCAACTTGCAAAAACCTTACAACAGGATCCAACCCTATTAGAAATCAATTTCCCGTTTCCCCTCACTTCTCCCTGCGGTTCATCCGCTCTGACGTTGCGGTCTTCCCCAGTAAAAGCTCGACCTTTTGTGCTTATGTTTTCCATCCTGAGGGCTCTTCCCCTTCCCCCCTCCACGATTGACTCTCCAAACTTTCGCTAAGTAAAACGAAAAATTTCAGCTTCAATAGGTTCGGTAACGACGGGCCCCCCCCAAAACCTCTCTTTGTCCCCTCTTTCCGGCCTCGCTCACCGACGTCCCCTTCTTTTCACGGGTAATTGTGGCGTGTTGCTATTCTCTGAAGTATTGTTTCAGCAGTCGGCTTTGTTTGGTTCCCTTCAGGTATTTTTAAACCCCTCTTTCTTCTCCCTTCTTTTAGCTTACCTTTATTAAAAATGCCTCAACTTCAACCCCCTCTCCCAAACATCGACCAGAGGTTTAGGTATCCTATATTGGGATTCGATTATTATGGGTTCTTGCTGTTGGAAATATTTCCCCCTTAACCGGATATGCTCTCTTTCTTTGCCCCCCTCCCTCTCCTGCTTTTTTTTCTCCTTTTCCTATTTCTCCCCCCCTTTTTTGCCATGCCTTTGGGGTGGTGCTGTTAGTGTGTACGGCCAGATTAGTCAATAATGATTTTCACCCTTATAGTAATGGTCCGCCCTGAATTATTTTTGTCTTCACCCCCATTGTTTCTTCCCTGTCCTCCTTCCTTTATCCCTAAGATCCCCATTACACCTTTAGAGCCGACCCTTATGACACGACTTTCTCGTATTCTGTTTCCTCACTCATTTTTTCTTTCCTTGGACGCCCATTCGCGGCGCACGGTTTTCCTAGAACGACCATTGGCGTGATCAAGCCGGCAGTACTCTGGTGGACCCCTTACTTGATTAATGGAGCCCATTCCTCGCCCGCGCCCCCCGCCTTTCAGTCCTTCCGTTATAAGTCGGCTTTGACCGATACGAATCCTTGAACATTGCTACTTAAGACTGCTCCCCAGGAGCCCTTGCCCTTCTCCCCCCTCTTCCTTTTCTTTCTTCTTACAGAACTTCTTCGTAACAACTTGGTTTAAATTGCCCAATGAACCTATCACCTCCCACTCTTCCTCGTCTTTTCCCCCCATCCTTTTCGGGCGAGAAGCAAGTGGGCCTTATTGGGAGTTCCCTTAGACGCCGACTCTCTTTCTTCTTTCTCTGCCTTTCCTCTCCCCTGCTATGACGCACCCCCCGCATTTTGAATCCTTCCTCAAAAATCCAGAAACTACGCATCGGTTTAGTTTGTCCCCAGCATAGTTGCCTGAACAACCCCTTCTTTCGTTATCGTTTTGGGATGCCCCCCCGTGATTAGCCAATGACCCCTATCTTGCCGACCTCGAAAAGACAGAGATAGATTTCTGCCCCTTCGACTGACCCCGCTCCCTTGCGCCCCTGGAAATCCTAGCCCCTTGTGTGCTATTTGTTGAGTTTACTTACCCCCCGTGCCCAGATATCGCACAGTAGCCTCTCCATAATGCGGTATCTCAAGAAATCCCTCCCCCTAAGCCCTCTTTTTTTTTGAATATGTATCCCAATTGGCTTCCCTTTATTTCCCTTGCTCCGCCGTTTTAGGCCTACCATTTTGTAGAATAAAACCTGATCCTAATCTGCGAGGTCGAGAAAGTCCTTCTATTGTTTTTTTTCTATCGCTCTTCCCTTCTTTCATCTTCCGTTAAGACCCTCAACTATGTTAGGTACCCCAAACAATTAGAAAATCATAAACAAAGTGGAGCGAAGTTCTTTCCTCATACTGGCTTTTTCGGGCCTTTCCGTTGACCTTTCCCCCATTATGTCTCTGGCAAAATGCCGATATTCGTTTGTTTGGCCAAACCACTTTTTTCCTTTTGAAGTCCCACCTACCACCGGTGTCCTTTCCACTCGTTTTTATTTTTTCCCTGTCTCCTGATATAAAGGAAGGTCGGCCAGCCCGTGGTGGAACGAGACATCCTGAGTGGCGCATTTCACATTTTTTTTTTTTGAATAAGAAACGATTTCTTTAGCCATATTTCTTTTCCCCCCCCCTTTCCCCGCCCGCGTTTTGTTGTAAAATTTTACGACTCGCGGGTGGTTTTTACCCTTTTCAGGCCGGGCATATATCAACCCCTACCTCTTTTGGCTCCTGTTCCCCCTCAACATCCAAACCCAAATGTTGAACCACGGGTATGAACAACCACCCCCACCCACGAACCCTCCCCCCCCTACCCTCCCCCTACCACCATCCCACTCTCTATCCCACCCCCCAGAGGGATGGTCGGAGATCTGATATTGGAGTGTCGTTTTCAGATACCCCACAAAGGGCGTTTACTCGAAATTATTTTTAGAAAGTGTGACTGCTATTGCTGGTGTCGGGGGTCATGACCATTCAAACTTTGTTCATTTTTGGCTCTTAACTTTTTGGTTCAACCAAGCAAGACCTTAGATTGTGATGCATTTCCGCCTTTGGCGCTTTGAGAGGACCTTCTCCCTCATACTTTTTTCCCCCCCCGCCCTCCGATATCGTTTTTTTTTTTCATCCATGGTAGGCTTAAAGGCCACCGTTTTTACGCTATCTTGGCAAAGGAGAACTGGTCGTGGCCCCTCCCTTCTGCTTCCCCGTCGGGTCGACTTCTCGGCTCAATTATTTTTATTCCCCATCGCGATGCTGTGTGAAACACTGTCGGCAAACGGACTTACGTTCATGCCCAGTACGCTAGTGTAAGACCTTAATTGATACTCCTGTCCGTTATTCCCCACCCAAAAGGCATTCCCCCCCCTGGGATCTCCCCTTTTCCCCTTCTTCCCATCCCCCCTTTGTTCTAACACGCCTATTCATCTCCCTTTATGGCAATGGCACTTCCTACTAATAATATAAAGCTATAAGTCTCCCGACCGCGTTGGCTATTTTTTTTTTTTCTCTTCCCTTCAACTTCTTTTTACTCCCATAATGTTTCTTTCTAAAGATAATGATTAGACCCCAATCGAAGTTCGGCTCTTCCCGATCCAACACTCTTCCACCCCCCCCCCTTCCCCTGCGTCAGACGTTGTCGTTCAAACCCCCTGCTCGGTGACCTCCGTCTTCATCCTTTGGTCCGTCTCCCCGTTTGGTCCCTCTAATCCCGTAAAAATGAAGAGAAAATTTTCAGCAGCCGAACGCCTTGCCGATAAGCCCGCGTTTCGTTTTCTTTTTTAATTCCCCGCCCCGTCTGATCTTCTACCAGCTTTTCTCCCTTCGCAGGCAAACTGCAATTGCAAATAAGCGAAAGACCGGTGGAATGCCTTCCTGTAAGGGTTGTTTGGTTTTGCTTACCCTGCCCACAAAATTATGAACCCCGAGAGCAGACCCCCCCAAACCTTTTGCTGCATGGTGGACTCCTCTGGGTTATTGCACCTAGGGCACGACTTCTGTCCCAATTCGATGATGGCCGGCAATAGCAGCTCAAACATTTGCCGGTCAAGGATTGAAGTTAGACCGACATCTCTTTTTCTCTTCATTCCTCTCGCCTGGGGTATAGGCAATGCTGATCCCCGACCCATGGCTGCCTGGGTAAGAGGTCTTTACAGGCCCCCCACAGAATTAGTTTTTTTGCGGGTTTTTCCCCGATCGTTCCTGATAAGTGTCCCCCAGCCGCAACCGACCCCCTATTAGTGGCACCACATGGCTCGGTTATTGACCTGCGGGCAGCTTTCGGCGGCCTGCGCAGGTCCCTTCCCTTCCCGCAAACACTTAACACCGTTCATATGTTTTTTCCCCCCCTCTCTCATGGTATCAAGCATTTTGGTGGGGTTTCGAGTTCAATACCATAATGGCCATTCCTGAATCATTTGTTCGATGGTCCGTAATCCCTTGTCCCCCAAGGCGAAGCGTTGAGGGAAATTCAGTTTTTAGACGTCATGACGCCGCAGAAGATAAAAGATCCCCTCCTTTCTTATGTTTTGTCCTGGAGCAAATAAGTATCTTCTCACTCAGTGGCTTCTCCGCTAAGTGTGTATGTCGGTTGGTCAAGCATGAGGACGTTACCTTTGGATCTTCTGTCTGCTTTTTTCTTCTTTCCGGCGGCTTACTATAAACTTTCAACATCCATTCTCTTGCATTGTTACTACCGGTTGCCTCGGATAATCGCAGAGACGAAACAGAGTACGGTTTTCTGCTTGGAAACCAATACCCCCTTCGGTTTTTCCTCCCCATGATATGGCGATGGCGACGAAAGTTTTCTGTTTTTTGTTAATTTGAACTCAAGGCTTTAGTCGCCCTGCCTTGGACTTATCTACGATCCCGATTGGAGCCACGCAGGGAGAGAAGTTTCCCGACTGATTTATGCTGAAGGTCATCCGCTTTACCTTCCCCCATTCCCCCCCCTTCTTCCCTCTCTTTGTTTGAGATCTGCTGTCTGTGTACCTCCTTGAGTGCCAACATTTCCAGCTAAGTCATCGGGGCCCAACTTGGATTGTCTGGAGTGCCAAGTACCTAAGGAGAGTCAGCCTGGTTAAAACCCCTTCCCCCTTCCACTTGGACCATGGGGATTTCCAACCTCCAGTCTCTTCCCCTGTATTTTCTCCCAAATGCACCACAAAAAACCTTACTTGTTAGACCTCTGAGATTTCTGGCAAGGGAGTAACATCAATCCCCCCCCCTTGTAAGATGACTTCTAGTAATCGCCTAACTGGTACGAATCATTACTCGTCTCGCACTCGCTTCCAAACTTCTCACTCTAAGGGAAACCCTACCCCTTCGGAGTCTCTCATCTGAGATCCGCTTCCTTTTTTGCTATCCACCATCTCCCCAATTCTTACCCTCTCTGTTCAATTTCTTCTTCGTAGTAACACCGTAAGCAAAGTAAAATGCAGGTGGTAAACTGTTTTAGTAGTACAATCACGCCAGTCATCTTTGGTCAGCCTTTCTTTTTTCTTTCCCATATTCGCCCCTCACAGACAATCTCCCTGAACCCTTTCCATTTGGAATCCCCAAAATGAACGGTTTTCTTTTTGATAATGTTCGTGATAGTTTTGCTAGGTGCGCCTTCCTCCCTTCCCAGTGCCCCTTCAACACCTTCTCCCCTGTTTCTCTTTGATGATCTTCGTTGCGGCGACATTATCCCGACTACGCGATCACACCCCGCAAACAAAGAATAATTATTTTTGCCGTCAGAGTTATTACTCGAAATGTCATTGCACCAAACCCCTGCCTCTTCCTCTCAATGTCCCAACTTCGATCTGGGCCGTGTCCCCTTTTTTGTCTTTTCTCTTCCCGTTTCGGACATCATCGCAATGGTCCCTTTCCCGTGAATTCCCCCAATGTTCTCAAAAACCGCGAGGTCCCTCCCCCTAACAACGTTTGTTTTCCCAGTCTCTCTGTTCCTTTCAGTTTTGTCCCTTCCTTCAATCCTTGACAAACCCCCATCCAGGCCAACATTTTGCTTTTATCTTGTTGTGTCTTTTCTCCAATGGCAGGCAGACTCTCCTTTTCCCCGGTCATTACAAGTCAGCTCGACCTTTTCTACGGCATCACTGGACCCCCTCCTTTTACGCTCGGCCACGTTCCCGTAAACCCCCCTTCCGTTCAACGTTGTGCGTTCACGCTCCGCTGTCCTTTTAATTTTGACGAGCTCACTGACAGAAAGTTTCCCCCTCGGTGTCGTTGTGGCTCTTTGTTCTTTAAGTCTTTCCGAAAATGTTTTGTTCAGGTCTAATTGACACAGCATTATGTACTCTTATTCCAAACAGGCTAGATCTAAATATAGCGACAGCCTAAAAATGACAATCACATCTTTTCCCCAAGATTAGCCCGCCTTTCTTATCACTTCTCTCTTTGGCTTATCTAGCGATTCTCCAAGAAGCAGTCCTTTATAAAGGCGAAATATTTTTTTGATCCGAAGTTTCAGTATTTCATCTAGTTTTTGCAAGTATGGATGACCCTTTGTTGCTTCCACTGGTTGTGTGTACCATGGTTAGTGTCGAGTTTTGTCCGTCATCGACTTCTTTTTCACTATTAGTAATGCGTCATTCACTTACTTAAGTTTGCTTCCAACCATTTTCTTGTATTTTCACTGAATCGGCCCCCGATGGCTGCCCAAATATCTCGCCAGATTTTCCCCCTTCGACCATCTAGATGGGCACCCACTTCTGTTTATACTTGTACGTGACACCTATCTGCGCGCACGGGGTTTTTCCGTAAGAATACTGGTCTTTTAAACAGGAATCCCTATTTTCCCCCCCCCTTCCGTCCTGTCTACAATTCTCTCAAGCGAACCCCCAAGTACCCTGCTTTGATTCCCCCTTCTAATCTTGTTGTTGATATCCCAACTTCCTTTAGACCCAATAATGGCCATCCAGGAATTCCTCTTTCCTTTTTGGACCTCCCTTCGTCCCCCCTTTTCGTCGTCCCATCCCTTTTGTTAAGCTTTTCTCAATTAACGAAGTCCCCCCTCTTCAAGATACGTCTCCTCACAATCTTTGGCCAAGCCCCGTTTCCCTTTGACGTTCTTTTTCTGCGCCATCAGATGACGTTTTCTTCCCTGTGAGTTACCTCCTTACCCGTTTTCTATGACGCACCCCACCGCTTTCCCCCACTTAGTCAACCCTTGCGTACAGAAACCCGCATGCGGGTATTTAGCCCTTGGTAAAAGTATAGGTGCTGGTTCTCTTTTAACCGTCTGGCGCCACATGAGAGGCTTCTCCGACAATTTGGTGTTCTCTGTATATACTTTTATCCAATGGCGACCTGTTCTCAACCTCTTTTTAAACCGACGATCTGTCTCCCCCTTCAAATTTTTTCTGAGTTTCTTACTTTTTACTCCTTCCCTCCTCATCTACTTGCCAAAGTAGCCTCTCCTTCCCTTTTCGTGTAGTCAAGCATTGCCCTCCTAAGCCAGTTCGGTTGATATCCTTCCCAAATTTCCTCCTATGATTGTCATTCGGTGGAGCTTCTACAATTCTTTTGCTATGAATCCCCCCCCCCTCATCCTATTCCCTTGTCGATTCAAG
>Ga0179591_1240424_pt1 | contig 11157 bp, 18 predicted proteins | sample CZOMad2_1_08_16f_FD_182891 | JGI IMG/M metagenome (GOLD analysis project Ga0179591, IMG submission 182891) | Vadose zone soil fungal communities from Angelo Coast Range Reserve, California, USA - CZOMad2_1_08_16fungal (PacBio error correction) | ecosystem: Environmental > Terrestrial > Soil >... | reverse complement strand
TTCCTTTTCCCCTTTCCTTGCGCACTGAGTTCTTGCTACTTTTGCGTCTTTTGTCTTGGTTTGTCTTTCCCTTTTCTTCTCGGTTTTTCCTATTCTCTCCTTGGAAAAATTATTGAGAGGATAGTTGGCAGGCGTTCCCTCGTCTTTTCTGCGCCCCTCCCTCCTCTGGATTCTTTTCTTCCACCTGGTGGTCAGTTCTTTTTTTCCCCTTTTCCCCCCGAGGACGTTGTCCCCTCCATTGCTCCCCGCCCCTTCTTAAAGCCTTTTTAGCCGATGCCATTATCTTTGAATATTACAGAGTTTTGGTATTGACTCCCCCCCTCCTCTCCTTGCTCCCTGCTCTTCTTGATTTTGCTTACTGTTTTCGAGCCTCTTGCGTTTTGAGGTCCTCCATACGACCTCACTTATTTCTTTTCTTTTTGTTCACGCCCCGTTTCTTCTTTCTCTCTCGTGTTGACTGTTTGTGGCTTTTACTCTCTTTGCCTTCCTGCTTTCACTTTTTTGTGGAGTTTTGAGCGATCCCACATGCAATCTGGAGAATTCCCTAAAACCATGATGTTCCTACTTTTTTCAGCGTCCCTCCTTTGGTTGCGGTGCTTGATCGAAGCGCGGAGACTCTTTTCGTTGCCGGTTTGATTCCTTCCCCTCCCCGTCCCCCCCTAAGCACAGGCTTTCTGATCCTGTTCCGCTCCTCTGTAACCAGAGCTTAGGTTCTTGGACCCCGTTTGTTTCGTTCTGCATAATTTCCTTTGGGTCAGTCTCCCATTGGACTACTTTTTTTTTCTCATTTTTCCCTGTGGAGCATTTAACTGGGTTTCACTGTGTTTGCCTTCCCCTACTCTTTTTCTCTGGCGAGTGGCTTCTCGTTCTCTCTCTTTCGTCCCGTCATCTTTTTTTCGTAGTGTCGCGTACTTTGATCCTGAGAGCGCTCCCCAATTTTCGATTCGAACTTTCCCCCTTCTCCGAGGTTTATACTCTCTTCCCGAATATTTTTTTTTCCACTGCGGGGTCTATCTTCGGCGCAAACGACACGCGTGAATCGGTCTTTATTGACGAGGTCTCCCTTCCTTTTTGTCACTCTGCCTCGTGCCCATTGGCGAACACTTTCCCCTCTCTTTTCTCACATCTTCCACTGTGTTTGGACGTTTTGAGATCTGCGACCTGTAGTGTATTTTTGTGCGAAGTTTTTTTCGCCCCCTCGTTGTCTAACTGTATCCTTGTGTTCGAGGTCTTGGAGTATGGGTCCCCTCTGCCTCGCTCTTCGATCTGCATGTGGACGGTCAGTGATCTTTAGCACATCCTGGTAGAGCCGAATGGTTCTGCTCGCTCCTAGAGCTCTTGCTGTCCCCGAATTTCCATTTTTCTTTCGTGCGTTTCTTTCTATTTTTCTCCCTTTCCTTTCTGTCTCCAATTTTTTCTTTTTCATTTCTCGGTTTCCAGTTTGGAAATTGCCAATAAGCTCCCTCTGGTACCGAGATATACCGTACTCTTATGATAGTTTCTACGGCGGTTCTCGTGCAACTTCCTTTTGCTTTCCTCTTATCCCCCCCTCCCCCCCTCCCATCCTTGTCTTACTGACTGAACCGGTGGAGTGGAGTAAGTCGTTCGGGGACGCCCTTCGGCGTTGAGAAGAGCAAATCCCTTTGCCTTTCTTGTGCGTCGCAGCTTTCCCCCCATTTTTTCACTTTCGTCTTAGTTTCGCGAGCTCCCCCCCCTCAACCTTCCCCCTTTCACGCAAACATTCGTCAAATGTTGTCTGGTTGTTAATGACTTTTGTGTATTTTTTGCGTTGTGGATCCTTTTCCATCTCTTTATATATCTTGGATTCTCGCATTCTCTTCCCCCTTCCCTCCCGTCAGCCCGTCCCCCCGATTTCTTTTCTTGTTGCTTCCTTTTCCCCCCTCGGGTCTCTCAGCCCCTGCTAATGGGGAGAACAGTCCCTGATGACCCTCCTCCCCTGTTTTGCTTCTCCCCTGGCCCTTAGTCCGTACCTTCCTTTGAACCCTTATGTCCGTTCTCAGGACTTTTCCTCTTTCCTTTCCCTTCCCCTGCTGAGCTAGCTCTAACGCATCGGTTGTTCTTAAGTTTTCGATATCTTTTCCCTTGCGAGTCTTTTTTGCTCCCTCTGCCCCCTCCCGAAAGCGTCCCCCCCTTTCCCCCGGGCCTAGTAGCAAGGGTTGTTATTTTCCCCCACCCCTCTGGGGACCCCTGAAGCTTTAAGTCCAAATCATTGCCCTGTTTCCACCCCTCTAGTCCTTTTTTTTGGCTCTTGCCCTTTGCTTTGCGTTCCCTCTCCTTTTTGTCTTAACTTCTCTGCCCCTGGTGCTTACAAACCTGGCGATGATCGGTATTTGACATGCGGAGCCTATCTGCCCCTCCACTGGTTTTCCTATTTTTCCCCCCCTTATCCCCTGGAATGTCTTCTTTTTACCCCCTCTCTTCCTCCTTACGGTTTTTAGATTGGCCCTCTCCCTGACCCAGATTTTTTTCTCTCCACATTTTTCACTGACCTTCTCCTCCTGCCATGTCTTGCCCGATCAGCCCCCAGGTTTCAACTACACCGTGCGCTGAAAAAGGCCAAGAGTTCTTCTCCGCCCTTGAAGTTGTCCAGACTGACCCTTTTCTTTCCTTTCAGATCGCACCATTTTTCCAACCTCGCCCTGAATTTTTTCTTCCCAACATGGATCTTAAACTATTGTATGAATAGGGGCCCTTTTTTTGCTAACGTTTCCCCTTTGTAGAAGTCCCTGATTTTTTTTTTTTCCGCGGTAGAGCTTCAAAGCCCCCAGTTGCCCCCCCCCCTGTTATTGCGTTCCTACACCACCACTTTTTTCCCTAGTTTTTAGCCCCTATTGTCCCTTGCTGCGTCTCCCTGTTTGTTTCATTATTTGCCCAGCTCTGGAAGTCATGGACCCAGTGTTCGTCTTTTTAGATTACGACTCGATTCCTCTGGTTCGTCGCTCTTGCGCCCTTTCCTTCGTTTTTTTGGTGCCCCCTTAATCTTTATTTACCCCTCTCTGCTGCCTTTCTCCCGAATAACGCGGGACGAGTCTCTGTGAGAGGGGCATTGTGATCAGCCGAATCGCACCTCCCCCTTCCCAGGATTATAGGACAGGATCCCTTTTTTTTCTACCCCACCCCACGCCGACACAACCAAGTCATTAAAACCCAAGAGACTAGACTTGGTTTGCGTCCTACTTTTTGATCCTTGCTGTAGTGTTTCTCCCAACCCCAACGACAGTACATGACCCCCCTCCCCCCCTAGTCCCCCTCAATATTCCTTTCTTTCCCCCTACCCGCAGATTTGGCAGAAACGTTCTCCACGCGGCCCCAACCCCCCACTTCGCCTTTCGATAGCTCACCGCCAACTCTCCGTGCTCGATAGTCTCTTCCCCCCCCCCTTTTTTTGCATTCCTCCCCCTTCCTGCATATCATACTGCCGTGGCGGCCACCCAGGAGAGGATGAATTACATACCCCCCTCCTTTCCAATTTTTCCCCACTTACTCTCACCTCGTCTCCATGTGTGCATGTGCTCTGCTATCTCGACCTCTCCTACACGACCGCTCCCTTCTTCTCTCATCACGTCAGTCCATCGCTCCAGCCGTGGCACAATACAGAAAGGAGTCCCCTTCTCCTGAACCTTTCGCACCTGCTCCTTTTTGCACCTCTCCTCCCTGGCCGCTTTCATTCCCTCGTCCTTTTCCCTCACCCCGTCTTTCTCCGAACCCCCTTCCCTAGTCGAGACCAATTCTGTCCCCACTCGGATCCAAATTCAGACCTCCTTTTAGCTGGCCTCACCGTACCACCCTTTTTCCAATCCCCTGGCCCTTACTTCTCTTTCTTCGTGTTCGAACCATAACATTGCAATCGTGCCCCTCGGACACGAGAATGCTTCTTTTCCCACGTTCCTCTTTTCCTCCTCCAAACCGATCCCCCCGAATCCCCGAGTTACCGGCGGTAAAATTTCATGCGCGCCGTTCACCTTCTCTATTTTTCCGTCTCTTACTCTCCTTTTTTTCCCCCCCCTTCGTCACTAACGCTTCTCCTCGATTTGACCTATCGACAATCTTAGGAGAAAACCGGCCCCAGGGTGACTGAGGCGTCTCTTCCCTTCTCTAGAGCCACTGCCCTTCCTCGGCCCAGTCGTTTGAGACTAACCCCCCTTTCCTCCCCACTCATCTCACCCCTACCCCTCAAGAAACTTTTCCCAACACCCTTCCCCCCCCTCCTCTGGACACTGTTTCTTTTAGTTTCCTCCCCGCGATGACCCTCGCTCTTATTTTCCAGATAGTTCAACTCCTATCCTTCAATGGACGAGCGTACTCTTCTCCCCCCTCTGACTTGTGAGCTTTGTTCCGGTTTTCCCACCTTTTGCTATTTCGGATTCAGACGCCTAAGTCGGCCCAAATTTTTGCCACTCCATCCCCCCCTGCAATTGTTTCACATTTTTTCCCCTGTCTCTTTCTCGTGTTCGGCCGTTTTGTTTTTTTTTTCCCTCCGTCTTGGCTTCCTCCGAACCCGTCCAGCCCGTGTCGCTTGTAAGTAAGGACCTTCAACTTAGCCCTGCCCCCGTTCGCGTTCCCCCCAATCTTCTTCTCCAGCCCCCTATCGTCGTTTGCGAAAAAGTTGCGAGGTAGTGAGCTGAAATGTCTTTCCCGTTGGGATTAATTTCCCGTCAAGAGGCTCTCCCCCACTCTATTTCGCTGTCCCCCCCCTTCCTTTTCTTTTCTTCCTCCCCCTTTTTTCCTAGTTCACCCCCAACTTTTACATACGCGGCTTAACTAAATGTACTTTTGTCCCCCCCAAAAATTTTTTTCAGCTGCCCCTGGCCTATACCCTGGTCACGTCCCGCTCCATGGCTGGACGCGTTTCCCTTCTCCTCCCCTCCGACCGTTTCTGAACGTTCCAGAAATGCTTTACGGCAGTCCCACACCTCTTCCGTCCTGACCCCTCCCTCTAGTTTTCTCGTGCTTCGCAAACTATTTCCTCCTCCTAGCGTCCCCCCCTCTCCTCCTTTTCCATCTGACTCCATCACGTCCCAGATCGTTTCAAGAAATAATGAGAAAGGCTAAAAAGGCCAAACAGTCGAAGCCACCGTATTCAATCCTTAGTTGTTGGGTGGAGACTCTCCTTGTTTCTGAAGTTTCCCCCTTTGGGTTGCTTGAGTTTCTTTTCTTCCTTTTCCGTTTTCTTCTCTTTCGTTCCCTTTTTGAGGTCGATCTATCCCCCGTGAACACTTCTTTACTCCTGAACAAAGAGCTCGGATTTCGCGATGTATGGCTATCGATTCCCGAGAACATGGATTCCCGTCTCCCTGGTCGTGATAGTTCCACGTCGGGGTTTTTTCCCCCCGTCGGACGTTCTTCTTTCATCCCCCCCTCCCTCCCCCCTGTCATCTTTTTTCCCCTCTTTCGTTAAGTCTGTTCGACGTATTCTTTCGGGGGGATGGTTCTGATCCATCGCGCTAGACAACTTCCCCGAGTGTTTTCCGCCCGTTCCTCGACTTTCTCCTCCCTCTTCTTTGGAAGTCCCTCCCATCCCTCCCCGGCATTCTCTCCTTGACTTTTTTGCCGCACGAAAAGCTTCGTTCTTGGAATAGAGGTGGAGCCTTATATCTTTTTCCTTCATTCCCGTTACTGGGATTTACAGATCGATAAATTCTTCCCTCCTAACCCGTCTACCCCCCTATTCCTTTGTGTAGAGTTAAGTACTTGTTTTCTTCTTAATGAGACTCTTTTGTCATGAATTTTCTTTTCCCTTCTTTTAGCCACCATTTTCCTTTACAAAGCACACCCTCCTTTGGTGACTTATTCTTCATTAAGCTCTCTTTTGACCCCCACAGACTCTTTTTCTTTCCTTTTTTTCCCCTCAGCGTATAATCGAGATTGTCTCACCGTTGGGAGAACTCGGTGAGGTTCTCCATTTTTCCCTGTCCTTATCCTTTGTGATTTTTGTAGCCCTTTTTCTCCACGTGGTACGGTCCTTCCGACGAGTCCCAGTAGATGGTTTTTTGCAATATTCAGAATAGTCTACGTTTGTGTTTGTAAATTCGTTTTCTTATTTTTCCCTTTTTGCTCGCCCTAGTCACTAGACTTTTCTCTACAAAAGTCGCTCTTTTAGTTCATTTCGGTGAAGCGTTCCCTTGTAGTATGATCTTCACCGCTAACGGGTACAGTGTGCTAGCCTCCTGAGTCTGGCTAGACAACTCTGACGATTTTACCGTTTCCTTAGTCTTTCCTCTTCCGCCCTTCGCTGACGCACTCATCCACGACCGACGGCACAGCGCCCCCGAGTTGTCCTTTTTTTTCGACTCGCAGATGAATTCGATTTCTTTTTCCCGGTTACCTGATCTCTTTTTTTTTCCTCATTGTTTCCGCCGCCGGAGGTTGCTTTTCCTTGATGCTGAGTTTTGTACCCTGAAGTTCCCTCCCCGCTTTCCCCGCATGATTATTGTGCAGTCCTTTCGGAGTCCGTCTCCCCGTTCTTCGCCCCCGGTCATTTCCTTTGCCTTCTCTTGCCTTTCTCCGTCTTTTGCGCTTTTTTATGATATTGTCTTCCCCATAAGGTGATTTTTTTTTCTTTTTGACGTATTTTTGCGGAGGGTGCCCTGTCTCGTTTCTCATTTTTTGTTTGCCCTATTCTCTTCCCCTCCTTTCCTCTTCTCCTCTGTTTCCTGTCCGCGTTACTGGCTGTCGGAAAACAGCTGCTTCCAGTCAGCGCCAGACATTGCGTTTTCGGATTCTTCCTCGACTGCGTATTCCCCCCTTCGTTGTCCTTCTTTTAGTCCTAATCGCTTTGTTTATCTTTGTCCTGTTGGGATTGCTGAAGACATATTGGTAGTTTGTAGTTTTCCTTCTTTTGTGTTTCGAGCACCGAAACCCCACGCTTTCCCCAACGTCGTTCTGCAAACATTCTACCTCTTTTTTTCTTTTCCTGACTTTTTTTTTGTTTTGAGTTTTTTTGGAAAATGCTATTTCTTCTCGGGCCGGTATTGTTTCGTTTCTCTCACATTCATCCTCAGCCCGGCCCCCCTTGTACCTTGCTTCGGTCTGTTGAGACTTTTCTTTCCTGTCCATTCCCGTTTCCCACCGTACCTGCTACATGAATTGAGACACAAAAGAAATTGCTTCGCAAAGCTGTGTCGACCTTTCTTTCCTCTTCTCTTGACTTCTTTCCCCCCCCTTAACGTGCTCCCCGGATTCAGGGACTCCTCCCCTCTGCGTTCCTCTCCAACCATCCCCGTCAAACCGCGAGGCGCGGCCCGCATGGATCGAAATATCCCCAATTTCCTAGCGATACCCCCCCCCCTATTCGAGCATTCTGTCTCCCCTCCTTCCCCTTCGCCTATTCCTCACAGTTGCGGCAATCTGGAATTTTTTACAAACCTCTTTGTTATTCCCAATCCAGGTGTCTGAATTGAGTGTTTTCCCCCCAACCTTCTGGCGTTCTGACGCACTTTTTCCCCCCCCTTTTGTTTTCTCTGGTTTATTCCAGGAGTGTGGTGAATCTCGCGTTTGAGAGCTACTATCTTCCACCACCCTTTCCTGCCTCAGGGACCCTTTCTCTTCCCCAGTTCTTTGCCCCAGAATGTTTGAAGAAAGGTTTCTTCCGACATTATTGATTTTATATCTCCATCCTAATAATTTTGTTGTTGTTGATCTCATTCCCCCTCCCCCTACTGACGAGGCATTGAACGACCCAGTTCAGTTCCCCAGCGTATACTATCTTCCCCTTTTCCGCTAGCTTTTCCTTTCCCTTGTTGGAACATACGTGTCTTGCCCCCTCCGAAAGTCTCTTTCTCTCCGTGAAACTTTCGTCCCCCCCTCTCCCCCCCGTCTTTCCAGTAAACTTAATAATATTTTGGTATGTAAAGTTATTATAGAGGTTTTCCCCCACGATTTTATCAAATAGGCCATCCTTCTATTTCCATTAACTTCATACATTTCTCCTGTTGAGGATTTCGTGACAATGGAATTCATGCCGAAGAACCTTTCTCTTCCCCCCTCTAGCCCCCCCACGGTTTTTAGAAAGTCTTTTTCAATTTTTTTTTTTGTTTTTTTTACCCTTTGTTAAATGAAAAGTGGTGTATGTTCTCTGCGCTTCCTTCTGTCTGCGTCATTCGACCCTTACTCCTCTCTTCGGGTTCATTCGCCCCTGACGCTTCCGTCAAATCCGGAGACATACTTGTTTGCCCCCTTAGCGGAGTGTCACATCCCCCCTCTGTCAAACCTTCACCCCCCCCCTCACCCTCCCCTCCCTGCTTGATGATGATGAGGGTTCCCCCTTGGACTCGCAGCTACCTTCTCACGATAATTGTCTGATATATAAAGAAGGAGTTATCCCTTTTGATTTTAGTCGCCACCCCCCGCCACAAAAAACCCCCACCCCCGGTCCGTAACCCTGAAACTCTTGATTGTGCTTTTTTTTCATGAAGTGTGTTTTCCCCTGGGCCTTACCTCCCCCCCCCGTTCCCATTCCCCGCCTTCTGACTACCGTCTGCACGTTTTTCTTTTCCCTGGGACGCCTCAGTCCAACTGAATGTTTTCCACCTCCTTCCCCCGCCCCAAACTTGTTTTTTTGCCTCCCCTAACGCAGATACTTGTTTCTCTCTATCTTTGCGCCTCCCAAGCCTAGTTTTGTCCCTCTGCAGCAGCTTCGTATGTGCCCTTAGCTTGCCCCTCCCCCTGAGTCCCTGATTTCCTTTTACCCCACCCCCACTTGCCTCCTGAAATTCGGCACCCCCCTTCACAACCTCTCATAGCCCCCCCCGCTCCCGCATTCTTTTTCTGTCCCTCCTCTTATCCCTTTGCTGAATCGTCACTAACGTTTTTTTTTAGTTACTCGCCACTCTTCCGTCGATTGTTCCTCCCCCACCCTCCCTTTCTTGGCCCTTTTTCTCCCGTTTTCTAGCGTTTCCCCTGATCGCCTGTTTGCCCCCCCTCATGAGTTTGCCAGCCACTCGCAGGCTTTTATGTGCCCCAAGCTGACTGCACAGCGCCACACCCCCTTCTTCGTGACCCCTTCTTTTACCGTTTTTCCCCCCCCTTAGTCACGCCAAGACTCCTCCCCTGTAATCGTTCCCTAATTCCACTGCAACTTGCAGGTCCTTGCTTGAGTAGGCGCACAAATTGCAATCAGGCCTCTGGCAAAGCCCCTCTCCATCCGTCCCGTCCTTTTTCTCCCCTTAAGACTTCATCCCCTCCGGTTCCCGTCAGTTCATTTTCTTAGCCTGCCCCACCCGATCGTCAGCCCTCTCGTTTTTTTCCCGCTAATCTCCTTCTTATCCCCAGTCCTCCCGCAAATTAGACCCCCTCTCCTTACATCTTCTCCGCTCATAAAGAGAGAGCCTCCCCGCTCTTTTTTTTTTCACACCCCTTTTTTCCACCCTTTTATCCAAAATCCGCCCCCCCTTTCATACCTTCAAATTCTTTTTTTCCTCCCTCTTCTGAAACTGTCGCTGTGAAAGGCGCTTCTTAGGAGCATATCAAACTCCCCCCACTCGGTCGTTTCCCTCCCTCTGAGATTCCCTTTTCCTCGCATCTCTACTCTCTCTTGACCATTGTGCCTTTTTTGCAAAGTGTGCTATAGGGACGTTATACCTTACCGCACCTGCTCGCTTCCGTTCAGCCTTCCCACATTAGTAGGAGATCTCTCCCCATGTCCATCTTTTAGCGTGATGCCAGCTTTTTTTGCCATCGCCTCGTCCTTCGTCCGCAAGAGATTACCTTCAAGAACTTCTTGCCCCTGTCTTCCTGATTCCACCTTCTCTATTTTTTTTCTGACAAGTGTGACCCCAAGTTATTGCCTCGTTGTTCCCCCCCCTTAGACCCTCGAATGTCCCTTTATTATTTCCCAGCGTCATCTCTTGCCCCAAACTCCTGCTAAGACCATTCTTAGTTCAGGTCTCCCGCGTGCTTTTTCTCCTCTCCCCTCCCCCCAATCGTATTACTGTTCGAGACTTAACTACCAACCCCAAGTTTTACAAGAATTCTTTCCCGTTCCATTCTGTCCAGCGGCCAACACCCTTCTTTCCCCCCTCCTTACCCTTTCTTCATTCTCCCCCTGACTTGCCGGAGTGGCAATGATCTCGACGATGAGAAAATCAACTTCTTATGCGGCGCCCCCGCCCTCCCAATCCGTATCGCTTCACCCCCTGCCGGCGTTTCTCGAGGTCCGTCCTCCCCCCCTTTTCCCCCCTCCCCTACCGCCGAAGTCCCGAAGTGAAATAACGCTCCTACTCACGCCGTCGCCGACTCCGTCTGCAAGTCTAAACGAGGTCCGGTAAACCCCCTTTCCTCTCCCCTCCCATGTGTTGTTTCTCTCGATTTCCCCCTAGTCTGCTTTTCCTTTTCTACTTATTTCTTCGGATTCTTCTTCGACGTGACTTTACGTCGAAGCGTTTGGGGGATAGACTTGTCGAGAAAAGTGCCCTCTTTAGTTTAGTCCCTCCTCTCCCCACTCCCCCGGGTCCGTTATGTCTCTTTGTATATTTATCTGTCTTGAAGAGCTCCAACTCCTTTCTTTTTTTTTCTTTCTCCCCATCCTGCCAGGGCCACTAGTCACGTTTTCTTGACGAGATTTTCCCTTTCTTTACGATTATTTGTTTGCCGCTGCCCTACTTAGTTTCCACTCGACGTATGAACTGGATTTTTTGGTCTTTTGTTTCTCTTTTCCCCCCCTTCTTTCGTCCACTTTTCATGCAATTGTTTTTAAGCGTGCAGTCAGATTTTGCTAGAGCCCCGAATCACTACCTTCTCTTCCCCCGTCCTCAAAGTTTATGTCTCCTTTTTCTTTGTTCACTCCACGCTTATATTTTTTTTTTTTTCTAATCTATTTTGCCTTTCTCATTTTGTCGTCAGATGTCAATCAATGCCTGGGGTTAGCTTGTCCTGACATTATGATTTCAGACCCCACTCCCCCGTTGGGTTTTTTTTTTTTTTTTTTTCTCCCACCCTTCTGTACACCCTATCTCTTTCAGTCCCTCTTCGCGGGCTTCGTCCAGGGAGGACGATGTTGGTTGCCGCGTGACACATCCACTGCGGAAACTCCCCACTCGTTGGTCTTCTTTTCCTCTTTGGTCGATATGAACCCTCGATTAGCCTGCTTTCCGGGTCCTTATGGGCCTTCATTTTGGCGGGTCCGAATCGAATGGAAGA
>Ga0179591_1318491_pt1 | contig 11158 bp, 11 predicted proteins | sample CZOMad2_1_08_16f_FD_182891 | JGI IMG/M metagenome (GOLD analysis project Ga0179591, IMG submission 182891) | Vadose zone soil fungal communities from Angelo Coast Range Reserve, California, USA - CZOMad2_1_08_16fungal (PacBio error correction) | ecosystem: Environmental > Terrestrial > Soil >... | reverse complement strand
ACGCCAGAGATGCTCCCCCAATGTCCGAGCCCGTCTTTTCCCCCTTGTCGACCTCTCCCCCTAGCATTAATCTGATTTCACAGGATATCCCACGCGGTGACCTTGATCGAAAACCCTCATATAGAGGTGTCAAATTCACCAATATCAGGCAGTTGGATTTGATTTTTTTTTACACACACCACCCCCCCCCACCTTTTCTTTAATTTCAAGGTTCAATCTATCTTTCGTCGGAAAGCCTTTTTCCTTTGATAATTCCTGGTGACGCCGCGACCCCCCGCGTTTTGATTTATCCTCCCTTTCCGCGACCGTCCGTACCATTCCTCCTTCTCTTCCTTTTTCTTTTCGCATGATGATTAGGGCTTAGGATGCCGCGTATTCATTCCTTTCCTACTTCTACCGAGGAGATGTTTTACCCTATACGGATTTACATTGTTTTATTCCATACCAAATGGCTTTTTTAACTCGTCGTTGAGTTTTTCCCCTTTTTTTTTGGTTTTAATCCTTACACCTCTCTAGATTTCTGGTCCACACCGCTGCCTGCAGAGTCGATGCCCTAACCGACACGACCTTTGGTTTGCTTGCCCCTGGACATATATTGAGTCTCTTTTTCTAGGTTCCGGAGCGATAATGCGCATTGCGACCTCCTTTCGATTATTAGTCCTCCCTTCGGACTTCGAGGCGCGCCCAGACATCCCATTTTGCAACAGTAGCGTACTTTGAATGAGCAGCACACTCTACCCTTGCAGCCATTGCCCCGGATATTGCACTTCCAAAACCGGTCCAGCATTCTGGAAATCCCATACCTGTCTCCTTGGACTATCCTAACCCTTTTGCGACCCAAATCCGGACGTGGATTTTGCAACCCCCCCCTATGAAGAAGTGACGTCTTCAAGCCAGCACAAGACATCGTCATTACACTGCCGGACTGCCCGCAAGTCTTTATTTTCGCCGATCGTTTCCCTCCGTCGAGGGGTAAAGCAGGTAATCACCACTGCCCGATGCGGGCATGATCGTTTTACCTCTTCCGGATGCCCACGTCTCTTATCGATCCGATTTGAGTCACGCACGCCTCCCAAAGGGAGCCCTACATCCTGATCGAGTTTTGCCCCATCATCACGGCATTGCAATTTTCCCCCCCCCCTGGTTTGGTTATCGGCCGATGAATTCTGTTTGACGGCGCATATCGCTGAGACTTTTCTGACGATTTTTACATCGGCTCTTGCTTTCCTGAGTTCGACTCATGGCAATTGTCAACCTCCGCCTTTTTTTTTTCTTCGAGCACAACTCCCCTGCGTTCGCAAATTTCGTACGCGCCGCTCTTATGCGCTTCTCCGACCTTGCCCTCCAATCTAGTTCCCCCTTCACTTTTTTCGCCCAAGCACATCAGAGAGTTTTTCCATTTTTTTAGTCTCGACCCCCCTCGCAGCCAAGAGTCGATTTTCCATATTGAGGGCAGTAACCACATGTCCTCGAGGCTTCCACCCTTTGCCATTTTTCCTCCCAAATGAGGGCACCTTGCCGCTTTTTTTATTTGTCTTCTCGCTCTGTGCTTGGCGGCTGCTGTGCTTCGAGGACCTTCCAGCCGTCCCCAATGGAGGATGCCCCGATTGAGTAGTCTCCCACTGCCCCCCCCCTCCCGCTTCAGTCGCCTTTGCTTTCAGACACCCAACCAATCTGAACCATTTAATACGGCAGCACGTCCGTCCCGCCTGCATGGCGGAGTCTTCCATATCCAGAGCGTTTCCTGTTTACATGCACCAGCTCCTCCCTCTTACAAGGGTTGCTCCCAAGTGAAACTCCTGCCCCGGACGAAACTGCGTCTCCGTTGTGTAGAACCACAGCTCTCGGCAAATTTTTTGGTTTCGAGCGGGGAGACTTTGAGCGTTTTTCAATCTTGTTCCTCCATGCGATCACTGAGGAACCAGAAATTGTTTGCCCCTCCCGCTTCCTGCAATTTGCGCTTAGGGACCAGGACTCCCTCTACGACGCATCTCGGCCGTCCGATCAAGATGCGTCTATTGACATCCTCTTACGTGAGTTCTGACCGAGCAGACCCCCTGTTTTTTTCGATCTGACGGTTTGCTCCCACACAGCCGCCCCCCATCTTCTTGCATCAGGAAGAGTCGGTCTTCTACTTTTTTTTCTTTTTTTTAGACATCCCCCCCAGCCTCGATTCCCTTGTTTTTCATATCCTCTCTTTTCATACTCCCCCCCCCCCCCCCCCCCCCCCGTTGGAAGCTAGAGATGCTTTTTTTTAATGTTCGTAACCTCCCCGTTGTCGAGGCCATATTCCTGGCTGGATTGGGTCTGCCTTAACTGACGATCATACCCTGAATCGAATTTTGCGTACAGGGCATCCCCCCGCCTTTTTTCCGACCCCCTCTCGGTGCGACATCGACAAATGACCGTAGATATGGATTTCCTCCTCTTCCATGGAATCGGAAGCGTGAAAAACTCGGACAGCGTCGAAGCGCCCCCCGTTTTCCCACACTTCGATGACATCTAGTTTTAATCCCTCTTCTCTTTGACCCCCCCAGTACCTCGCCTCCCCTTTTCAGCTGCCCTCTGACTTCAGCGGTACTGCCCCTCTTGCCGTCCTTCCCGCGCCATCTTGACGCTTCCTTACCCCTTCCTGAGGAATCGCTTCTTTTCCCTTGAACCCCCCCTAGTATCTGGAGTCTTCCCCCCCCCTCTGAACTTTTCCGGCGTCATGGACTATTGTATTATATGTTTGCGCGACGTGTTCCAGCACACCGCCTGACAGAGCACGAGCGCTATGAGCGTTTACGACCCTCCTATCTTTTGGTCTTAGCCTTGGCGATCTCTGCTCTCGTCGGGCCCACTCCCGCCGCAGCACCCCAGCCCCACCTCCCGGGACCAATTGCAACCTCGATCCCCCCAATTGTCCAATTTTTTCCAAGCGGCTCCCGCGGTTCAGGATACCAGTCACACGACGGCCTTTTGCCCTCTCATTTTTCCCCTGGCCTGGTTGTCAGTTTACCCCCCCCAAAACAAACCCAAAAAAACGATGCGCACGGCTTTCGAGATGTTTCTTTTCGAGCGACCAAGTTGCACTCATATTGTCTCTTTTTTTTCTTTTTAAAATTTTGCGTCCCCCTGCCCATTGAGACGCGCGATAACCTTTTCACGGTTTAGCAGTGCATCGAACGTTGACACCTTAATAGGTTCTCCATTCCTTCCCTCCGTCTTCTTTCTTTACTTTACCCTATCCGCAAAGCTGTCCTGTCCCCATTGAGCTCGCTGGACAAATAGGCACCTCGCCCTCCCCCCCCTGCACCTCACGCATGCCCCTTTTTTCTTTATTCTTATGGCCGGAAAGATCCCCCTTCAGCTTTTCCCCGGCTTGGTTGACGGCCCGAATGCCTTAGCCGTTCCTCTTCTCAAGGTTCTTCTGCATCTCGCGACTCCGTTTTTCAGAGAGTGCACGCATTAGCGGTTCATGCCTATTCCCTACATTCGTGCCCCCTATTGCTCCTCTTTTCTCCGCGTTTTGATTTGGACATGTCTGATTTTTTTATACGTCGACTCCCTGAGCCGGGTCCGGGTGATAGCCCTTATCTCCCCCAAGATGATTCTACATCCCCCAGGAGTGAAGCCAGAGCGCCCCCGTTTTCCCTTTCCGCTTGTTTTTTTTTTTTTTTTTTTTTTTTTTGTTTTTTTTCCATTTCCCTCCACGGCTGTCTGCCGTGCATATCTTCTGGATGCTCATTCAACCTCTTTCCCCCACCTTGCCTCCCTGTTGAGAGGATCCAAGTTGGGACCTCGTCCCCCCCCCATGTGCGCTTCTATAGCTCTTTATAAAAGATGGAGTTTCCCTCCCCAAAACCCCCGAGTCAGCCTTCAATACAAGTGCGGGTCTTCTCTCGAGCTCCTGCCAATCCCCTCAGTCTACTATTATAACCCAGTGGTGCCTAACCTGCCGAAAACCAACGACGAGGCAAACTCCCCTCTCCTTTCTACATATCGTGGATCCCGTTATGCTCTCCCTTCGACCCTTCCTTCTAGCCAAACTGATTCCCTTTCTTCAAACCTGCACCTAAGTGAAATCAATTTTTCCTCGCCCCGAATTACCAGCTTCTTCTCCCCTTTTCTCCCCTTTCCGCTCTATTAATCGGATGAGCGTTCCAAACCGAGGAAAGATACAGCCGAATTAAGAAGTGATCGGCCCCCCCCCTTGAGATGTCATCTCCCACTTAGTGAAATCACGGCACTCCCAGTCTCCCTCAGGAGCGATCCCCACTCTTTTTTGCTTAATAGAAATTGTGGAGTAGCTCCCCCTCTCTATCTTTTACTGTCTGAACTTCATTCTTGTCCTCCCCCCCCGTTCTCAGTCCCTCGCGTTTCCTTCTCTAGGAGATAGCCCACGAGATTGTTTGGAAAATTTACTCCCTTCTGCATTCCTCTGCGTTTCCCGTCGTTTTTACAAATCAAAGACCGAAGCGGGCCGCCGTTCCCTTTCGGCGTGCTTCCTCATACAACGCGGGCCGATTTCTACCCTCCCTCACTTTGAGCCTGTCTCCACCCCAGGTAGGATGTTTGTTTATCGACGCCGTGAACAGCCAGCCCGATGAGCTACTCCACGATCAGTGCATGACTGGTGCAGTTTACCCTGCTTTCTTCATTTTTGGGTCCGCCTCCCTCCAGCACCATAAAGTCCCAATTACCCGCTGACCTTGTTGCCCGTCCCTCTTGAAAGCTCGCCGCCTTCGTCCGCCCCCCTGTTTCCGCGTGAGTTTTTCTCTTTGCCTGACTTAACTCGCGTTTGACCCTACATTCAAACTAACCCCAATCGCGGGTAACGTCGAATCTTATTCTGGGAGATAGAAAGAAATCGCCCAATGTCCTCTGGCTTCCCCCATACATCCACCTCACTCTTCTTTATGTTTTCCCGTTGAACCTTCTTCCTGGGAGCCCCATTCAACCCTCATAGACTAACGCCGAATAGCGGGCCGCCTCTCTCTTCCTTTTTTTTTCCTACCAGGTTTGTTAGGTCCTTCGCCTCCTAGTTAAGACGTCATCCAGGCTTGTGTGACTTGGCGGACTTAGAGACGCTGTGCGATTCCCAAAGAAGGTGGCACGACACCACATTCTTGCCCCCCACCCTATTTTTTCTTTTTTTCTCTTTTGGGGTGGGGTTGTGTTTTGGTGGTTGGTGGTTTGTAAATGGTTTTGTTTGGGCTTTTCTCCTTCTTGGCGGTTCTGGTACATAATCCTCCATTGGAAAAAAAGGAATTCTCATCTTCCCCCCATCCCCCCGGATTACCCTCCCCGTTAACTAGCGAGATGAGTATCGAAGGCCTAAGAGCTACGTCTAGCGACGTCCAGACTCAAGCCACTACGCTTCTTTGGAGGTATCCCTTTTTGTTCATAGGGTGGGTTGGTGGGTTTTTGGTTTTTTTTGGGGTGTGGGGTGTCTATTGAGGGGTGGTGGGGGGTGTGTTTTGTTTTGCTTGTGTGTTTTTGGGATGTTTTGCCTGTTTTCTGACCCCACACCCCCCCCCCCCCCCCCCCCCCCCCCCCCCCCGTCCAAGCCGCCTTTCTACTTCCCCCCCCCCCCCCCCCCAGGCATGTTGATGTTTCGCGATGAGTTGATTCACATGCCTTTTCTTTTGCCCAAATTTTTTGTTCAAGTCATAACGGCAGCTATTTCCGCCTGATCTTTGTTTTTCGCTCTATATCCTTCGCTTTTTTACACACTCGCTTCCCACTTTGCCCTACCCTTTCCCAGCCCCCAAGTGTTGCTCTCGGCCTCTCTGCCTTTGATATCGAAACAAAAACCTCTCTTTCCCCTGAATCATTCCCCTCTTGCATCGGTTTGAACGACGCCCTTCTGAACGAAGACCCTTTCCCACGTCGTTCCCCCCTTGCCGGACGAGCTTTCCAGCAGAGCATAGCCTTGTTTCACACTGTCCTCGCTTAACACTCCCCGTGACAGTTTGCCCCTTTACCTTAGGAGGACGAAAGCCCAATTTGCCTCCCCCTTTCCTTGAAGGCCAGAGGTCCCCAATTTTCCCCCCCCGCCGATTTCTGTCTATCCCCCCGAGCCCCAGCTCCCCGAGTGTGCGACATCTCTTCAATTTCGGCCCAGTCAGGAAGAGGTTTGTTTTCACGCCTCCATCTTTAGAGACGGCCGCAACTTATCCTTTCGTTTTTGCTAACTTTCTTGGCCTCTAGTCATGCCCAGATGTTTTTTTTTTTTTTTTTTTTTTTTTTTTGTTGTTTTTTTTGTTTTTTTTTTTTTTTTCCTTTTAAGATTTTCTCTTCTTCTCTTTTCTCCGAGTGTTTCTCTTTTCCTAATATAATGAGTTCCGAAAGTGATCATCTCCCTTACTGGCTGGACTTGTGTTTTCGGCCTACTTCGACTTCCTGTATTTTTTCTCAGTCATTCATCCAGGATTTATCTCATCAGACGTATCTTCTTGGGCCCAGGTGGGGCGGGGGGGTTGATTCTCTCTCCTCAGCGCTTCTTTTCTTGTCTTTGCGGCTTCTTTTTTTTTTTTTTTATTTTATAGACGAGGTTTAACCTCCCTTTTACTCTTCTTCCCGATCGCACGGCCTATGCGCGAGTCGTAAGAGCTATTGGCTCCCTTTTTGAATCAGAAATATTCACTTCTAGGCCAGCCCGTGTTCCGGCTCTGTCCCCTCCAAGATGGCCCCAAGAAAAACTTATGGACAACCTTTTTCCCCCCACAAACACAAAAACAAATCCGCTCCGGAGAATTATTATCTTTTGGCGCTGGCTATCCGCGATCAGTGAACGATTGATGCAACTCCGCCAGCCCTCTCCCTCCCCAAGTGCCTTTGTCCCCCAGGAGGTGCCCGTTTATCGCGTACTCGCCTGCCACCGTCTTTCTTCTTCCGGTACACCGGTTAATGCAACCGCGACGCGTTTTTCCCTCTACGAAAGCCTCTATGACCCGCAACAATATCGTCTGTTGAAATCCTGTCTCTTCCGACTCGTTTCCCAAACCGTCAGCGGACGCCCCCTGCTTTTCCGTCTTCGCAATGACGTCCGTGCCCTGCTTCGTAGTGCATTTTACAACACCCCCCCCAACACCCACCCCCAGTACCAACCCACAACTCCCCCAACCCAACCCCCACACCGCGAAGATGCCCTTCTTCCGGTCCCGATATTCCGCATTTCCTCCAGTGTTTTTTCCTTTCTTGAGACAATTAGGACATGGCCATCGGGTGCAACACCGATATTCCCTTTCCCTTTGTCACTGTAGCGCACGTACCGGCACCCCAACACACCCCACCCACAGAACGCCGCGGCTGTCATTTCGGTCCGTAGCAGCGTCTTTTAGCGACAATGTGATCCGAATACCCCTCCCCTTCTTCAAAGCAGAACCGTTTTCGCTGACGCATTTACCCGCAAACGCCAGCCGTCAACCTTGTTTGAGTCTCGACCCTCTGCCAATCCGTCTGGCGCATTCTTGCCGGACTTTCTCCCCCCTCTCCGAGCGGGTTGCCTGGAGTTCCCCCTGATTTGTTGCCCATTCTACGCGTGTTGCTTTTTTTTCGTTATAGTGGTCGCATCCCCAGGCCGGTGCATGCCGACTAACCTTTATTATTTAGTTGAACCTCTATTCTTTTTAATGTCTACCGCGATGTACTCTCGGGGTTGTCTCTTTTTTTCTCGGTTCGCTTAGCCAATGGAACCTGTTGAGCTAAGAATGACCAAGGAATACCTGGCGACGGTATTTAGCCTGCCATCTGGTTTTCTAGATCTCCCCCCCCCCCAAACTCCCGATCTTAGGTACGCTCAATAGCCATAGACCCCAGTTTATACCGCCAGTCGAAGAAGGGCCGAAAGCTTCTCATTCGCTGCCGCTAAACTTTGACTCAGGCCAGCGTGTTACCCCCAAGGGCCGTAATGTTTTTTGTGTTGTGGGTGTATTTTTTTTTTTGGGTGGTGGTATAAACCTTGGGGGGTCACCTTCAGCTGGCTTTCCAGGATCCCCGTATCCTCATTTTTTTCCGACCGACTTCTGACCTCTCAGTATGGCACGCTTGCCCCTCCTTTCCGAGCAATGTTCCATCGCCATGCGCGCCCTCAACTCAAGTTTTTTTTGTGGATCTTTTTTTTTTTGTGTTTTTTTTGGTTTTGGTTCTTAGTTTTCGAAATCTCGCTGCACTGCGCGCTCGAGCGACCGACGTTCGCCCCATCTGATTGCCCGTCTTTCGTTGCAGCCACCACAGCAGCAAGCTCTTCCCCGATTAGCAAGATTTTTTTACCTGAGCAAGCCCTTTTTATCTCTTCCGCTCCATCCTCTTTTCCTACTTTTGTGAGTTGAGGATCGAGACTGCCTTCGTTTTTCTCCCGAAAAGAGGCCTTTTGTCTAAAGATTTGAATGTTTGGTGATGTGAGTGCATTCCAACTCCCCCTCAACCATCGCACCTTTTGTTCCCTCGGAAGGTAGCCTAGCGCTGACCGACTCTTATGTCGCAATGACTTGTTATCGCTGGCCGTCGCTGGCGACGATAATTTATTCCCCCCCCCCCCCCGGACAACTTGCTGAACCCGGGAAGGTTTTCGACCGCCCAGTCCCGTAAACAATTTTTCCCGTCCAGCAGGGACCTGCTCATTTCGACGTTGACCCCAGACCTTTATCCCTCCCTTGCCCCAGAAATTTAGCGCCGTTTTTGTCCCATCGTAACCCCTCTGCCCCCTTCCTCCCCGCTAATCTGAGTTGCTCCTCCCCTTAGTAAAGTTTATCTGAGACTGTAACCAGTCCAACTCGGAGATCCCAGTGTCTTTTTTGGTTTTTGTGTGGTTTTTGGTTGTGTTTTTTTTTAGAGTACTCTCCCGATTTACAAGTAGAGCAGGTATCTCGGATTGTTTTGAGAATTCCACTTCGCGTTCCCTTTGGCCAACCCGACGACGCCCCCTTTCTCCCTGAGAAAATGTCTCGTTCTAGCGAAATGTCCACCGGCTGGCCTCCGTCTGCACCCCTCCATTTTAGAAATCCCCCCAGCCCACGCCGCGAACTACGCCCAATGAATTGCACCCAGCACTGCCGTTTTTCCCGCCCCCCGGGAGCAGCGGCAGCTTCTTCTTTCCTTTTTGAATCCTCCAGATATGGCGTCTCGCGTTAGATTACAGGAAAATTACGACCGCGGATGTCCTATGTATTTATATCAAGCTCCCCCCTCCTTTCCCCTTTTGAAAAACTCATGATTGTCAGCTGCTGGCGCCCTCGTCCCAGCTTCTCCCTCTTGACCAACACCACCTACCTCGGCAGGTTGTTTTTCAGCGAGGTCTCCTTCTTACCCCCTATTCAACCGGTGCCAACGGACGAAGCCACGTTCCCTCCTTGATATTGATCCCCGCTTTCCCCCAATCGCGATGCCTCACCCCTCTTCCGAGTGAGAGATCGCGTCCAAAATCGCAGATCCCCAGCTCACCTTCTTGAACTCCGCCCCCACGTGTTGATGTAATGGCGTAAATAGTCCCCTGCCTTTGAGTAAAACAGTCCATTGGCGACCATGCTTTCTCTCTCTCCCGATATTCTTTATCTTCTCTCCCTTTCCCTTCCCGAGTTTTTCCCCCTCCCCAAGTCCGGCACTGTATATGACGGATTGATACCACCTAAAATTATATTTGCACTTCCGCGCAGATGCGCCGGCACGTTCCTTCCTCCTCCTTTTGACTTCAGGACTTCTTCCCTTGTTAGTAGTCGCCTTGCGTTATTTTCCGCAGTGATAGCCTTTCCCAGTCCCCCAAGCTGCCCACCAGATCCAATCTAGGTGCAGATCCGGTTTCCTTTTGGCTTTTGGATGCTCCCCCTAAGCCATGCAACGGGATTTTGACACCCTTCCTCTGCTGGCCTTGTTGGTTTTGGGCTTTCCATTTCAACAGAGCAGTCCACCCCCCCCCTCTCACATCCATGAAGGATAACGATGTGAACAGCGCGCCATGGTCCGCCACCCTTCTTCTTGCGCCGCACGTCTATCCCCCCTAGACCGTTCCAAGTTTTAGCAATAAACCCCTATTACCGAGGCTTGATGAACCCGCAGCCTTATTACATCGTTTATCTATACGCCCTGATGAGATACCCCTTTTGAGGATTTGAATAGCCCCGAAAAACAACGAAGCTTCCCCCACCCTATATTCCTTCCACCTGAATATCCGCGCCCATCTCCCTTCGACCCTATACTTATTAGCCCCCCAAAGTCAACTGCGTGAACAAATCTCCCCTCCCCTACATTCTTAACCCATAGCCCTGACAGAGAACCACCTTTCCCCACTTTTTTTTAGCATGTATCCTGGTGCCCGTTCGCTGAAGAGAGCTGTCTCACGTTTCCCCACCCCTTCTTGATTTCCGACTGGTCCCCATGATTGAGTTTTAACCGTTGCCGCCTTTTTCCCCCCTTCTCCTGAAATAGTCTTCTGGAAACACCGTTTTAACAGTATGTCCCCTCGGCGTTCCAACCCAAGGCCCTTGTCCTGCCAGGACTTCTTTTTACCCTCCCCTGAGGTAGGATCTGCTTTTGAGTCTCCAAGCTGTCCCCCCCGGTCGGATTTCGCCGGATATGGAGCCCGATGTCTCGTCGATTCACTCAGTGCGCCTGTCGTGCCCATTCCCCCTCTCCCCGGAATTCCGCTTTTTCCGACGCTTCATGCAGCTGTCCTTCTTTCAGCAGCGATGACTACTCTTCCTTCGGTTGACTTCCAATAGTTTTTAAGAGAGCCTCACCTTTTAGTGTTTCCTTTCTCCCCTTTGGAAACTGAATTTTTCCATAACCTGACCTCCCTATCCCCTCCTTTGACTCCCCGATAGTAACGACAATGCTCTGCTGCTCGTTAACCTGACTTGTTTTTTTTCTCTGGCCCCACCGTTTCCGTCCCGGCCTTTCGCACATCCCTCCGACATCGCCGTTTAGAGGTACAGTGCCTTCCCGGCGCGTTGTCTTTGACCCCTTCGGCCTGAATTCTTTTAAGTCCTCGCGCCGGCTTTCCACCCCCGTATGGGTTGAAGCTCGATTTAGCTTCAGATTCGATCCAATACCCAAACAATGTATTTTTTGACCGCGCTCACCCCTCCCCCTCCCCTGCCCCACCGACCCTGAGTTGGGAGTAAGAATAACCTTAGCGGAATCCCTTTCTACTTCCTGCAATTCACCACCGGCCCGA
>Ga0179591_1267420_pt1 | contig 11158 bp, 16 predicted proteins | sample CZOMad2_1_08_16f_FD_182891 | JGI IMG/M metagenome (GOLD analysis project Ga0179591, IMG submission 182891) | Vadose zone soil fungal communities from Angelo Coast Range Reserve, California, USA - CZOMad2_1_08_16fungal (PacBio error correction) | ecosystem: Environmental > Terrestrial > Soil >... | reverse complement strand
GTCTGTCCTATTCCTATGACTTGGTTGGGCCTTTAGTTCCCCTTTTTGTGTTTAACTTGACTGCGCGGTTCATTTCTCTCTGCGAGACCCTCACGGCCGCGTCAAACACTTTCCCCGGATAATTCATATCATTGATTCTTGAACTTTTTCATCCCCATGAGCACGAAACCATCTCTCACCATCTCCCACTTCCTTTCCAATGACATTATGTTACTGCTGCTAACGCCCCATAAGCGAAGTATACCTTTTTTTTTACTCTTTATCCATTTTCGTCTCCCAGATCACCAATGCGATCCCCCCCCCCCCCCCCCTCAGAGACCAAATTAGGAGCTGTAGCACTTTATTTTTATAGTACGCGGATCACAGTAGTGTTTTTTTTACAAGCATAGCTTGTCCCCCTTTCCAGTTCTCGGTGCCCTTTCTCTCTCCTCCCTCCTTTGTGGGCGGATCTCCATCTATCATTCTCGGTTTTTGGGTTTTGACCTTAGACCGTCGGGAATACCGACTTCCCCTCTAAGGACATTATCCTTCCATCGACAAACCAGCGAACGCCCCTTCCCCCCCCTTCCTTTCCCGAGATCGCAGTCCATTCCTTCAGCTACAAGTTCAGTAATGTTCAGGCATGTCCCACAATCTCCTTTGCATTATGAATTATACTAACCTTTGAACTGCCCCTTATCCACATTTTAACGTACCGGATTTCCCCTTCCCACCTTTGATCTTGTCTTTCCCCGATGCCCAAGCTTATAAGGGGTCCCTCCCCCCCCGTCTTTGTGTATGTGCATCATGCGCCTTTTCCGATTGGTTTAATTGATTTTCCCGCACCCCCAATGAGTGAGAATAGTCGACCTCCTTGCCGTTTTCTTTTTGTCTCCCTCTTAGTCTTTTTTTTCCTCTTTCCTCTTCCTGTTCGTTACAAACCCTGTCAACGTCCCTGCACCCTTCTTGCCCCTCCAATGTCCCGTGCCCTTCTTGAACAGTGTCCGCCCATTGTCCCTGGTCTTTTCCCCCACGACTCTGTCTCCCTGCCTACTAGCGTGTCCTTTTCCGATCCACTATGATGTCACTTCTCCCGCGTGGGCCGTTTTTCCCCTACCCCCCAGTGCCACCTTTTCGTTCTCCATTTTCTTTTTCCTCCCTGACCTTCCTTCGGCCTCTTCTAGCCAACTCCGGGCTTGCTTTCCCTTTGAGCTCACCCCGATTACCATCAGACGCCTCCAAGCTCCCCCGTCCTTAGGTCTCCGACTCCTCTTTACCGGTAACTTCACTCTCTTTGGTTCTCACCTTCCTGAGCCTCATTTCGAATTGATGGTTGAGAGTCTGTCCCCCCCCTCATTTCGTGGAGTTTCTTCCTTTCGGATATTCCGTCGGCTACCCCTCCTGCGACTCTTTTTGTACGGTAAACGGTTGGCGTCGCTCTCGCAGTCTTCCCATTGGGCGAAGCCTCGCATAAGTTCGCCATGTCGCAAGCGTGACCCCCCTGTTTCAAGCCTTCCCCTCTTAACCTGGCGTTTTTCCCACCTCCTTGCTCTTTTCTTTCAGCATTTAATTAATAGATATGTTATCATCCTCCAGATTGCTCCCCCCTGAACGATCCCCCCCCCCCTTGCGGCTTGAGCTGACCCAACCCCGTTAGTGTCTTTTTTCACACTAGGCAATATCCCCTTTTCGCCTTTCGCATCTAGCTTGTTTACAGACAATCCCGGTGATTCATCGTTCCTGCAGCTGTTTTTTTTTTAATGGCGATCCTCGATAACGGACCTGGTAGCTTCTCCCCCTTTTTTTCCTCCCGTGTTGTTATATCTCTCACCAGGTACTCTCCCCCCTTCCCCCTTCAACTTTTTAGTTCAAAGCGTTTTTTTTCGGACCCACCTCCCCCCCTGATGCTTTTTTTCAATGGATATTCCTAGGGTCGACATCTTTCTTCCACCTCTCTCCCAGGGCGAGGCTCCTACTTCTGTTAACTTCTCTCCCCTCCGTTCCGCAACTGATTCATATTGCCCTGCAGCCCCCCCCAATTCCCCTGAATCAAGTCTTTCCCGCTCAGACCGCCTCCGCCGGCCTCTTCTTCACCTGCCTTTCACTTGAGCCACTCGATACTTCGTCTGCTTCCGCTTCCTACGGCGCGAACATCATCAACCCCCCGTGTTTGTACGACCCAGTCGGTTTGACCCCCTGGGGACCGCCGTCCCCTCTCACAGACTTTTCATCTCCCTCCAGAGTCATTGCTGTTTCGATGTCAGCCGACTCTGTCCTTACTTCGTACCGATCACGCGACTTTATCCTTTTCGGTTAGTCGGATTTTATCGGTGTGCTACCACCCGAACCTCTTTTTTTGAGGAGCTCCGATGTTTTGAAGCACTCTCCTAATCCCCCTGCCGCATTATACGACATGTGAGCACTGCGGTTCTTTCAAACATTCTGCCCCTTAACCCTTTTCGTGTATAGACTCAAGTGTCCCCCCCTGTAGAGCCCCTAGGTCAAAATATTCCTCATTATTTTTTTTTTCCTCCAACTATTTCTTTTCCCCTTAATGTATCGTCCCGGTCCTTTATTTTTGGAAGCCCCCCCTTGATCATTTGCGCGACAGATGTACTTGGTTTATACCCCTCGGACCTCTCACGTAAGAGGTCCCTATACGCACGCAGATGCCAGGAGTTTTTTAAAGGTCCTCTTCCGTCCTAACTTCTTTCTCCTGCACCACCGCTCCGAACAAAAATCCGTCTGTGGCCCTCTCCCTGAATGCTTTTTTTTAGAATTTCCCCCCGCGGATGGCATCGTGACATAACGAAACTTCCTTTAACGTTTGAGTTCAGGCAATTAACTGTGGCCCTCTGGATCTGGCAGAGGATCTTCCGTATTCCGAATTGTTTGAGCCCTAAGGGAACATGCTTTTTTACGTATCTTGAGCGTACTTTCCCTCTTCCCGAGAGCTTGATTAGCTGGCTTTTGAAGGTGCGCCTTCTTTGTTTCCCCAAGGGCGTAGCCCAATATTCCGGGATCGTGTGCTAATCTGGATTTCCCGAAAGCTCCAACCAACATTTCTAGCTTCTATGCCCGATGTTCTCTCTTCGGTCCCCCGTTTTCCGACTTTCGCTTTTCTCGAATTTCACCGAGCCTTTCTGGCCCGCTATGTCGAAAACTCCCAGACGGTGATCCCTCATTCTCCCCTCAGTGCGTCCCAGCAATTTAGGCCTCCATTTCTTCTCGACTGTGTTCCCGCATTTGCGTTTCCTGTTAAGTCGAAATGCTCTCATCCCTCCTCCCTTCTCGTCGCTTTCCCCTTTTTTTGCGTTTTTTTAGATCTTTAAGGCACCTTCTGATTCTTCGGGATCTTGCTGAAGCAAATCATCCTCGATGAGCATATCGTGACCTTTGTTGCGCTCCTCCCTACCAGATGTCCTTTAATGACACTGGCCCGACGCCTTTAACCCCATATTCTAAGACCATGGGCAGCCTTTGCCGGACCCCATTACGACTTCCCAAGAAAGCCTTTTACCACGTTTGTGCCTTGTTATCCCTTTCAGCAGTTGTCTTGTTCTCCCAATTTTTTTTTTTCAGCTTTGAGGTGGTTTGGCGGCCCCCGTTAGGAGGAGTTTTTCAAGGGCTGGCGGAGGTTTCACAGAGGTTGTTCGTTTTCTTCCCGGTGTTTTTTTTGGAGATTCGTCTTCTTTGGCGTCCTTTTTTCCTTCCGTTGGCCCATGGACGCTTTTGGTTGCCTGGCTTTGGGCCGATTTCACGGTTTTCACTGCGTGCGTTTGTAGGGATTTCTTTCATAAGTTTGACGTACTCTCCCCTCCGCGTACACGTACGACTCGACGATGGCTTCTAACGTAGTCGTAGTCAAGTTCATATTCTTCGGTCGTCCGGCAAAGTATGCGGCAACCCCCGAACTCATCCTCCCTTTCGTTCGTGAACAGCCCTCTTTTTGGGTTTCCCCCCCTTCGTCCTAGCCTGTCCAGAGGAGCTCCGAATTTAAACCAGCATATTTCGAAACCCCTCATTACGAGCCCCTTTTCCTCGCGGTTTTCTTGTCTCGTTTCCATTTCTATAAGACGCCGTTTGAACAGCCCCCCCCGGTTTAGAACGGTTTTTGTTGAAGTTATCGTCGTCTTAGGCTGTTGTTTCTCTTCATGTTTCCCCACTTTTTCTTTCTTTCATTTCTTCCGTAGAGGAAAACGGTAAGCTTTGCGGGGTTGATGGCGGATATAGTTTTTCTCCTGCTTTCCCCTGCGATTCTTCATCCGGTCCCTCCGATGCTGCTTACATTCCCTTTTTTAAATTTTTCCTTTTCTATATAAATACGCCCCTCGCCTCCCATCGCTTTTGCTGCCCCTTCCGCCGATAGCCCAATCTCGCGAGATCTTCCTCCCTGCAATTCCCCCCCCTTCTCTTCGTCCTCGGACCCTTTGGAGCGTCCGATCGTTACGTCTACCTAGTAGGTCCCTTTGACAGCTTCCCTTCTTAGTAGATCTAGTTTCGTTTTTGTTTCCATGCACGTCCTCTCGTCTCCCCCCTTAGTTTCGCCATCTCTTTTTTTCTCTTTGCGGCCTTTGTTCCTTTCGGTACTCTCTGCTCTCTCCTCACACAACCTCAACTGAAGCGTCTTTTTTTCCCTTCCCAGTTTTTTTTTGTTTAGACGGCTAGTTGCACCCCTCTCCCCCTTTTTTTCTGAGGAATGCTTCCGGGCCTCTCTCGCGTATCTTTCATTTCGTCTGTCCCCGGTTTCTTCTTTCATTCGTCACACTCGCGATTACTTCCCCGCGTCCCTTTTGGCACCGAGTTAGTAGCGTTCCGGAGCGGTACTCTAATTTGCCCATCGTCCTCGCACTTTCTGCCCTCCCGCACATCAACCTGACCCCACCCCTCCCCCTCCCGACGATACTTTCTTTCTATTTTTTTTTTTCGAGATTTGTCGTGCGCGTATATTTTCTGGATTTTTTTTCGTCTTGCGTTAATGAAATGTTTTTGACAACTTCGAATTTTATCGATTTTTCCTCTCCTTCCCCGCCACCCCCCCTAGCATCTTTTACTCCTGGGGCAATTAATATTTATCCTAATCCTGCTGAGCCTTGTTAGAGTGCTTCTTTTTCCCTCCCTCTATGATATTGTCCGGACTCTGCCTCCTCCCTTACTTTCCCTTACTTCCTCGGTACTTCATGAGGCCTCTTCCCAAAGACGTTTTTTCGAGGCGGTTTTATTATCAAGCAAGAGAGTTGACTCCCTTTCGGCCTTCCTCAGGTGACCCCACATTTAGTTTCTCTTTAAACATTTTTTTTTTCCCGCTGCCATGTCCATCTCATAAACCCTCCACGCCGATCGATCCGTCCGAGGAAGAGGTGGACTCTTTATGTCCCGTATGCCCTGGCCCTCTTCTCTTATCCGCGGAATCCTTAGTCCTCGTTGTCTTCGGATTTATGCGGATTCATCCGTAGGTGTTGATTTGGCGAGCGGAGTCCGGGCTACTTCCCCTCCCCGTCCGATCGGGTTCTTTTCTCCTTGCTTGTCTCTCTTTACCTATCTCCTCACTGTTCACTTTTCTTTTTTTGAATGGCGCGTATCGGGATGGACCCGAACCCCTGACGCCGGCCTGAAACTAGAGCCGTCCCTGGCGCAAACACCTGCAGACGCAAGTTGTCTCCTCAGGCGTCCTTCTATGGCCCTTTTTCCCCTGAAAATGATACACATGCCCACTCTGACTAACCCACCTGAAATTCACACTCGACTTCCACCCAGATTCCCCCGTTTTCAACTCTTCTTTCGATAGAGTCCGATCCCTCCCCCTCCGTTTAGTGGTGAGGCTCTTCTAGTTCTCCTGACTGTTTTTCATTGATGCTCTCTCATGCCTTGCTACCCCCGGAGCGAAGGGCCCCCTGCCTGCGACTCCCCACCACCTAGGGATCCCTTTCCCCTCCACCCGGCGTGACGCCTTGGTCTTTTTAGTTTCCAGAAGGTACTGGACCTCGTTACCGTCGCGGTCTGCACGCACCGGATTAAGTAGACTTTTCTCCCACGTTTCCGTATTCAGTAGTTCTCGTTTCCTTCTCCTGAGTATCTACTTCGTTATTGCGCCAAGCAAAACTCACTTGACTCCCCCGTTCTGAACTCTTAACACTTCCCCCCCCCCCCCCCACTATCTTCCCTTTTTACCAAGCCCCCCCGTTTCCCGCACACTTTGCAGCGATTTCAGGTGGTTAAGCCGGCCTCGAAAGTGCATCAACCCCCACCGCATTTTGAAGGAGGGTATCCAACTTGCCCAACTCCGACCGTGCCCCCCGCCTTTCCGCAACCGCCCCCCACAGAAGCCGCGCATGCCCCCTAAGCCCCTGGCTGCCAGTGCGCCTTCCCAATTCCTAATATGGGCTTCCCCTTGTTCCCCTCTTCTTTTCACTCCTTCCTTTATGGTTGCGGCATGTTCATAGTTCTTTTTGGGTTTTGTCTGACATTCAGTCTCGGACATTGAACCATCCTCGCGCAAAACAGGTCCCCCGATTCTTCATATGACCGACTTAATAACTAGCCTCCTTCAGCGCTTCCCCGCTCTCCCCTGGCCTAGACTAATCCCTCTTCCGTGTTGCTCCCCCCCTTTTTTTTAAGACGCGTGGATCTCTATCCCATGCCCTTCGCGAACCGACACCGCCCTCGAGCCCAAACTTCTTACGCGACCCAACCTCTCTACCTTTCTGTCGCAAACTTATCTCTTTACTCGTTCCCTTTTTTGTCTTATCAGGCTTGGCTCAGGGCGCCGTCACTTCGAAGACTACGCTACTTTTGGACTCAGCCCTCGGATCATTCGCAAATCCAGTCTGTTGCTTCCTTTAGGTGCCCATCCATTTCCCCCCCGATGTTTCACAATCCAGAGCCAAATCAGACCAGCGCAACCTATTCATAGCACGCCCCTCGAAACAGCTATCCAATGGTCCCTGATATGCTCCAGGATGCTGAACCTCCTTCCTCCCCTTTTCTTTTGCAGCTCCCCCCCCCTTGCTGGTACTCCGACGCATCCCCCGGCTTTACTCACAGCTCCTTCCTGAGATAACTTTCTCCCCCAAGTCCGCTTATCTTTTTCTACCCTCGCTGACCTTATCGGTTCAATGATTTTTGTTCATAGGTTTCGAGCTGACAATTTGTAACTGCTGCATAGTTTGGTCTCTTCTTAGACGCCCTTTTCTCTCTTACCTTATTAGTTTTTCGTATCTTTTCGACCATACTGTGCCGTCCCCCCCCATGACTGCTTCTCTGCCCCCTCCCCTAAATTCCTTTCTCCCCTGAAGAATGCCGTCCCCTTTTGCCGCTTCCGGGTTTTTTTTCACCCATACCTGCTACTTTCGCGAAAGCTAAGTATCTTTCCGAACTCTCTCAACTATTGATCCCGAATTTGCCCTTTATTTTCTTTCCGATGTTTGCACCCAACCCGTTAGCTTTTTTCCCTCGTGATACTCTCGCATATTCTGAAAATGACTCCAGGAGCCCCCGTTCTAGCCACCCCACTTTCGCGGCTGCCTTTTTTCTCCTCACATCCCTCTTACCCCCCGATCCCTCAGCGCCAAGCCCGGGGATCGTCCCTACCGATCTGTCGTCTTACTACACCGCGCCCATTGGCGGGCTTTTTTCCCTAAGTAGACTTTTAGAGATTCCAAAGACGGATAAGTTCGCGTACTGGAATAGAGCCACGGGTGGAGAGCTTCCTCACGGGGTGCCTTTCGACCGTCGAATCTTTTCTTTCTTACCTCGCGCATTTTCTCCATCACCTTTTTTTTTTAAGGATCTCCTGCTAACCTGATTTCCTTTCTGCCATTAAGATGATTTGATGAAGCTTTTCAATAGCTTCTACCCTTTTGCTGACAGAGTGCGTTCTCACGAAACCTTTCGATGCTTCCTCGCAATGGCTATCTTTTCCCCCCTCCCACTTTTTCATAGTCCCAGTTGAGCTCGACTTAGTCTAGTTTGGTTTCCCCAGACCAGAGTGTGTTCCTTGCCCCAACCCCCTCTTTCCACTAGTACCGAAGTCAAAGATTTCCTCTCCCCCCTTTTTGGGTATATATTCCTCTCCTCCTTTGTTGTTTTAGATCGATAAATTTTTCGTTATTATGCTACCACCGCTCTTCCTTCGGACCACGGTTTTTTTCGCAAACCGGTCTTCGGGACCAACGCTCCTCCCCTGCAATATCTCGTAAGGAGATTGCAAGTTTTCGCACTACCTTACCCCCCTGTGCTAAGTCCTCATCGATCAGTGGAAATTAACGGACGCGAACTAGTTTTTTTCTATCCATGACTACCTTAGTCCCGATTTCATTTCATCCCTATGCGTTTCAGACTTTTTTTCCCCCTGGTACTTTAGAGGGCCTCAAGTTATGGTACCCTCTTGCGCCCATGCGCGAGACCTCGGCTTCGCCCCTTCGAGGTGCGTCCCTCCTCCACCCTGTCTTCCTTCCACGACCGTTCCCTTTCTTATTTTTCCTTTTGTTTGAATCGCAGTTCCCGCTTCCGACTTCGAAGTCCCCCCTCCCCTCAAATGCGGTAGCGCCTCGTGTAGTCCCCTTTCCCGCCCCCCCTTTCCCTCCCGTTAACTCTTTCGATTCGGCCTTTTGAGCTGGTTTCTGTATTGGTAGCTGTGATGTCAAAGAAACACCGGGGCGTATTTTGGGCTCCTCTCGATGTCCTTTATTCATCCTATTCCCTTTTCCCATGAGCTTTATCCCCCCTGACCATGTTGTGCCGTATAGGTTCAAAATCGGCCCCGGATTATCTATTTGAATAATAGTTGCCTCTTCCAAATCCCTACCCTCTTCCCCAGTACCTTTCGTTTTAGTTTTTTTCCACCCCTCCTCTTTCATTTGCGTTGCAGTCCGGCGGGACCTTTAGGGGGGAAGACACCCTGATGCTGATTTTTTCCCAGTTCTTTCCTCTCGAGGAATACCCCCCCCCTCCGAAGGTCGTTGAACGATCTTTCCGCGTCTATTCCTGTTCCTCTATTCCCCTTAAAATTCTCCTCCGATCCTGAAACAAGAACCGAGACATTTGCTTTGCCACTTGAGGCGCGGGTGCTGACCCCTGACTCTTTGCCCTTTCCTTTCCGAGTCAGACCTGTGTCCCCCCACCTCTGTTGTTCCAGTTGACTGTCTCCCTCCTTTGGAGTCTGGTGCAGGGATGAGTATATCATACCTGATATTTTCATCTTTCCCATGTGGCGCACGTAGCTTGATGGCAGATTACAGAGCTCTTTTTTAGTCTGATTTAGTTGGTTTCCTTTTTTTTATCCTGATGCCTGCCGTTCTTACGACTCTGGATTTCCGATCTAATCACCCCCCCACGGGCGTCTTCCTCCTATGTGAGGATATCTCCCAACTTTCCCTATAGCGAGTTTTCTCGCCGTGACACGCTCCCGGCCATCGATTTTTTCTTCCCAACTCCCACACCTTTCGAAGCCTTTCGACCCTTCCTTTGGCGATCGAAGAATTTTCCCTTACTTGTATTTTTCTCAGGTTCTCTTCCTTTCCTGCTTGTCTCCTTCCCCTGACGGTCTTCTGTTGGCCCCTGCGTCCCAATTTTCGCGGATGAGTCACGGCCAAGTGGCTGATGGCTTTTTTCTCGCTAGCACAGAACACATTCTCCTCCCCAATTCCTGCTCCTGATCCTTTTATTTTTCCTTTGAGAGCCGATGTTCGCTCTGCACTGTTGGCGATCTGGGTGTCAACCCAACCCCTAGGATTACCCCTTCCGACCCCCATTGCCTCCTTCCTGACTTTTCGTCCCCCAGGGCTCTACGCTGCCAACCATTGTTCTCCCTTTTCGCCTAAGGCAGTTGTTACACTTTTTCGCCCTCAGTCTCGTCGGTGGCTTCCCCGCGGCGCCTTCGGGGGCGGCTGTGCGCCACTTGGGCTTGCTGCCCCCGTCTTTTTCACCTGCGGTGGCCGATTTTCCACTTTTTGGATTGCGCCGTGGCTTCATCTGCTTCGGCTCTCCTTCAATTTTTTGGCGGCCCCTTCTGGGGTTCTTGTTCTGGTTCCCCCTTTGTCATATTTCCCTTCTTCTTAACGCGTGCGTTTCTGGCTGTATACTCCGGATACTCTGCTCACGGACTTTCCCTATCGAGGCGGCTGATAAGCTCCTCTGCCGTCGTCTGTAATACGCCCCTCCTTTGGTTTCTTTTGAGGGTTGTTTCTTGCCCCCACGAAAATAGCCGCGGTAACTAGCTTTTGTTTTTGGTTCTGTACATATGGTTGTTTTTTTTTTTTTTTTTTAGCGTCCCTCGCGGTTCTTATTAAAGGATTCGCGTCCGCAGCATTTTGCTTCTTCCAGTACGCGCCCTTGAGCTCGTTGTAGGGACAGGAACGTCCTATCCCGTCCCAGCAGTTCCTCGGCTGCGTCCGTTGATTTTTCTTGTTTTTTTATCAATGGTGTATTCCCCCCTTTGTCGCGTTTTATAGTTTTTTCAGACGTTTCCTCACCTTTACGGAGGACACGCGGAAGAATTCCTGAGGTGTGTGACCGTACCAGTGATTGGATGCTTTTATTCCTTCTTCACTCCTCGAGCCTCCTCGACGGTCCCTATTACCCCCCTTAGGTTACTTTTTCCCTTTAGATAGATACCTGACTGACTTAACCCCCCCCCGCCGCGGGCTTTTCTCCTGCTTATCCTCCTCCTCTCTCACATTCCGGGTTAAGAGAATTTTAGTCCCAAGAGAATGCAACTTCCCCCCGTCTATAATAATTTTCATAAGGCCTCTCGCGATCGTGCAGTTGAATTTTCCCGTACTAGAAAATCTCTCTTTCTTCCTTCTATTTTCGTGTTCTTCTTTCCTCCCCCTCCTGCGGTCGCTGGAAACCCAGAAAGTTTGGTCGATGCCCCTAGTAATACTTTTCGGCCTCTATGGTGTCTCTCATTTCAACACGCTCTAACCTTTATTTTCTTAAAGCGTTCCTAGCCGGGTCTTAGGGCGTATGGATTCTTTTTTACTTCCTTCACGTTGCTGGCCTATATTCCCTTTTTGACCTAGAACTGCTCGGTGCCTCAACCTTCCGCCTCCCTGCCTACCGCCGTAACATTGAGAAGCAGGTTTGATATCACTCCTTTCATAGCATTCATTAGAATTTTTTCCTCTCTTTCTCTTAGCAGAGTTGAAACGCCCTCACCATCGCTCAAAGCAGCCCTTTA
>Ga0179591_1338575_pt1 | contig 11159 bp, 7 predicted proteins | sample CZOMad2_1_08_16f_FD_182891 | JGI IMG/M metagenome (GOLD analysis project Ga0179591, IMG submission 182891) | Vadose zone soil fungal communities from Angelo Coast Range Reserve, California, USA - CZOMad2_1_08_16fungal (PacBio error correction) | ecosystem: Environmental > Terrestrial > Soil >... | reverse complement strand
AATCTCCATCGGGTTTAATCACCCTCCTTCTTACCCCCCACCCGAGAATCCCTTCCCTGAGTTCCTTCATCACTTTACCTGTCGACGAGGAATCTCACTCGGCTTTTACGAGGCCGTGCTCCCCTGCCGGCGCCCCACCTCGACCTCCGCCTTCTTTGCTCCCCCGAAGCTTCGCCCAGAAGTTTAGTCTCTGAGGAACCCTCAAGCCTTTTCTCCCCCTTCAAGTGCCTTTCGGTTTCTCATGACGCCACCCCCCTTCAAGGACCTTTTGACAACGGAGATAGTGTCTCCCACGATTAGACGCTACGTACACTCTCTTCCGTGCAAGCCATTTTCAACGCCCCCCACGACCACCCAGTTTCACTAAAAAGGAAGGTCCTATCAGTTCCTTAATAAAGCGACCCCCCGGCTGCTATCGCCGGCATCGATATTTCCGAACCACCTCCTTTTTTTCGGTTTGACTGGGGAAGAGCGTGTTTTCCCTATCGAGAGCCCACCCCCCCCAGGTAATGAGGATCCCAAAGGTCTCTATTCACTGGATCGAAACCGTCGTCCCCTAGTTTTGTGCGTGTCTAGGAGCTCACCCCCCCTCAACAATGTTTTGGTGGCCTCCCTAATCCCCCCACCCGAGGTGACGTTTTCCCCCCCCTATCGGCGATAACTCTATCGCGCAGAGGACCACCTGACCTTGCGCGAGGGTTGCCTTGATGCAACGCCTTTCCGAAGAATTCTATGGAGCTTCAGTCCCTGTTCGCCAGCCGGCCCGTTTTAGACCTACGCCTTCCCTTCCCCCGTTTAAATGAGAGACTGTGCTCTAGGATTGAGTTGTTCCACTCGGACCTCTTGGAAGGAGTGAAATCCCCTGATCCCGGTCCCCCCCTCCTTCCTGAGGAGCCAGAACAGAGGGCGGGAAGAGTGCCCCCCCCTTCTTCCCCTTTCCCCCATCCAGCCAGAGTGTTAGCAGGAGGAAAGGCCGCCAGAGTTCTAGATGAAAGAAAGCAACCCTTCCTTTTTAAGCGTCTTGCTTCTTTAGCTGAGGTGGCGATTTTTCTTCCGTCCGGCGGCATCCCCTGCGACGCAGTCCTGGTAGGATCTTTCCAGAAGGAGTCTTCTTTCTAACCGGTCATGTACATCGTTGTCTTTATATCGGCCGCCAACACAATCTCCCCCCCTTTTTCTCGAGAGGTTCTCTGGTCTCTCAAAGGAGGTGTGGGAGAACTCTACCCGAGCCGTGAGGTCCCTGCAAGGTCCATTTCCGAAAATTCTTGCAGCCGGCCTAACAAGACCCAGCGAACGTCGTCAGGTCGAGTCCTTCCTCCTTGCTGGATGAGGTCCGATCCTTTTGGACTATACCTGAGGCTTACCTTTTTCCGGTTTCCGAACCAAGTCCCTTTAATCCCACTGAAAAAGTCCCTCCCGGAGAGTGATTCGACATCTGGCGATTGAGGATTTTCTCCCAGAAACAATGCAGGTAGAGTGCCGGATCTGCTTCCGATGTTCCGCTAACCGTCCTTTTCCCTTTTTTTTCCACTTTGTCCAGGGAAGAGCAATCCCTCCCCCCTTTTTATAGTAATGGTGAGGTTAGCTCTTCCAGCCCCGTCCCAATGCACGTCAGGTTTGTGTCGTTCAACAAGGCACGAAAATGCCAGGGTCTCACCCCCTCCCAGCCTTCAGAGCTTGTCGGTCATGACGGCGTTTTTGGCTTGAAGTTCTCCATCCCTTGCCAAAGCGAGAGCTTTCCCGGACGTTTAGTCGCCAGTCTCATTTTCGCCTCCTCGGTGCCGGTAAGTTTTCGAACCGGTTTTTCATTCAAGCCGACCCCAGAGTCCCCTCTGCCCCCACGCAGCCTTTGCTGGGCCCCGATTAAGACTTCCCTCTCTTTCGAGTTCCTTTCCCAGGCAAGTGAAGGAATCTTTCCTGATGTTCCGCTCCACAGCGGGCGCTCCCCCCCCTTTATGGGCGTGGAGATCCTTTTTTTTTTAGTCTGATGACTGATGCAACCCCCCTTCTGCGGTCAAGGCTCTGAGATACCCTCGAACTTGTGCACTCTCCCCCCTTCGATGGCCGCCCACTTCCTCTGTTCGCTGGGACGTGCAACCTCCCCCCACGCAAGTACAGTTTTCTTGATAGCGCGTGCCCCTTTCCTCTACTAGAGTTATATCTTTTATTTTCCTCTTTGCACCATGGTGGTAGGAGCCTTTTTCTGAGAGAGAAAGACCGGTTGTTCTGGATAATCAAGAGATGCCGATCTGGCTCCTCGTTTCCCCCGGTCCTTTATGGGACATCTAAAAGGTTTCCTCGGGGGTCTGGGTCGAACTCTTCTCCCCCCCTCCACCGCTTTCCCGAACGCCTCGACACGGCCGGTCCCCCCCCGTCACGTGAAGTTATCCGATCATGTTTCTTGTTTTGACAAGGATAGGGTGCCCCCCTTCCCCCCAAGGCCCACGCGGTCCCCGTCGCTTTTCGTCAGATTGCATTGTATAATAGTTTATCTTACGAAGGCTCTTTGTCCAAGCACCCTCCCCTTATTTTGTGTTGTTGAGTCTCTCAACACGCCTTGGCAGTACGTGACCCCCCTTGATGAAGGGAAGGTCCTTCTTTAACGGGGGCGAATGAGCCCCTGGGGCAATGGCACTTTTCCAACTCCGCGCATATGTTCGCCACGCACCCCGCTTTTTCTTCGAAAGGACCCCCCAGGTGGCTGGAAAAAGCCTTTTAGGCTTTTCTTAAGCCAGTGAGACGAGTATTCTCTTTCCTTGACGCAGAAACGACTTATTGCGCAGAGGAAACTTTACGCGTGTCCCCCTTGATCGATAGAAGATGGTGCTTTTTTTTTTTTTCTCGGAGACCATATGAAAGGTGCTTCCTCTCAAGAAACCCCGGCACGATTCCCCCCGGACTGGTGGAGCTCGAGCCAACCTTCATCGATTCCTCTCTGAAAACAAAGAGATTCTTCACTACCGTGTATGAGAGTGTTTTTTGTCTGAAAGCGAATGACGTTTGAGTTAATCTGCCGTGGCCGCGCCCCCTGGACCTCTTCTCGAACATGGTTTTGGAAACCTCCTTCTCCGACCGCGTTGCCCCCTGTAGAATGGCTTTTCACTCTTATAACCCCCCAGAGCAAGCGCTTGTCCCCTTTGGCCCGGCTACGACCCGCCCCTAATTTGCCGGGCAAGTTCAACTGACCCCTTCTCATTAAGAAACATTCTCTCTAAGACCGCTTGCTGGGACCCGTGGCCTCGGTGCGGGAAACAACCGTTCTTGTTCGGCCTCCTGAACGAGGACCCTAAGTTTACGGCTCCTGGGCAGGTATTTCCTGTTCTGTGGAGCATCCCGACGTCTTTGACAGAAAGATTCCTGTTGGTCGTGGACCCCCCTTAGGGCGTGCTGATCTCAACCAGAATATCTTTGCCCGGGCGATAAGCTACCCCAGACCGATGACGCTGAATAGTAATGGACCGCGGGTCTGAACTTTTTCTCTTTTCCTTGTAAAAATTTCGACGACACGTACCCCCTCTACCTTAGTATTGATTCTCCTTCCACCGGAAGCAAGAGTCCCATACCGAGAACGCGACGAGATTTGTTAGTTTCTTACGTTCTCTCTTGGTAACTTCCCGGGTCTCATCCCTTCCCGTCAGATCGAACGGGTCCTCTTTCCCATTTCGGGTTTCCCTCACCTTTTTTCATCTGACGAAGTTCCCATTTTTGGTGAGCGAGAAACGAGGTGCAGCTTCCTTATTTTGCGGCACGCGGCTTTACCCCCCGTCAGCATGGCCCCTCTCCTTTGTAAGGAAAAAACCGTTCAGCTTCCCTCCTACATCAAGAGCTCGGGGCAGTTTGGCGCCGATCCACCCCTTTTTCCTTCACGTCCTTCCAAACGTGCGCCCCCCCTCCATCTCAGGTCTTCCTCGAACCTACCCGGGGCTTTTTCCGGGCTGCCGAGCTGGCGCCTAATCTGAAGATAAATAAGCGAACATAAACATTAATAACTTACTTCTACCTTGTGAGTGAGGCCTCACGACCCGCTGCGGTATAACCCTTTTTCGTAAAGTTCCTTATGTTTCCCTGAGATTTCAGAGGGTCTTTCATCTTAAGATCCACCTTTTGTTCCAATAAAGAAGTGACCTTGCCCTCTCCCTCCCCGGACAGTGTAAAGTACCTTTAACCACTTGCCCTCAATCTATGTCTCTTCAGAACCCGGCGCGTAGTCAATTGTTCCGTTTACTTCTTCCCCGCGTCGGTCCCGTACTGAAATCCTCTCTACGTAGGTACAGTCGGACCTCCTAGTACACCTCTAGACGTTTTTCCTCCCGCTTCCCACCCTATGCCGATAGACTCGTGTTTTCCTTCCCTTCCCTAGGTTTTTCTTACTTCGCTGGGTCGCTCTTTTCCGAGAAAATATCCCCCTCCCCCAAGCTCCCTTCCTAGGGACAGTCTGATCCTTAGAATCCTCCCCCCCCGCTGCACTTTGAGCCGCACCACCCCTTGTGAACTCTGACGATCTCTTTTATTAGAGGAAACCTTGCCCACCTTTGATTTCTTTACGAATTCACTGGGGTCTTAGTCGATCCCCCCGGAAGAGATTACAGGTCACTTGGATTCTTTCTCTTTGAGTTATTTCACATTGCTCTCCGTATAGAAAGGACCTTGTTTTTCTGATGGATAGATTTGTCATTTTTCCCGGGACTTGAGGCGGTATTCTGGGATGCTTTTTTTCCCCATGTCTCTAGGCTAGGGTTTCACGCGTCAAGTATGAGACCTGGGTTTTCCCCTCCTTTGAGACGTGCGTTTCAGACATACCCTGCTCCCCAGGCAGCCCTATGCGCACTTTAAAGCCTCCCTTTCTGCTTCTGTTCAATGCCGGATTATCTCATCTTACGAGCCCGATTTCCCGGCTCGAGTAGCCTTCCTTTTCAGATTATATTCTAGGCTAGTAGTACCAGTGTTCCCCCCGAATCTCTCTTTCTACGATTTTTTTCCCTATCTTCCCGCGAATACTGGACTTCACCGCTATTGGTGAGAGAGCTCCCCCTGCAAAACCCCCGCTGTCCACTTATGTCTGATGTCACCTCGACGATGGGCCCGGCTGGGGGGTCCCCTTTGTGCTGACTTTGGATATCACTGAGCCTGCGAGGGGTAATCATGGACGACTGGATCGTTGGCCCGATTCAGATCTATTATCTGATGATCTCAAGGCGGCTCACTCAGGGTCATGGCCTTTCACTGACCACGGGGGATCAGTCTTGCTAGGACTCCCCTATAGCCTTGACAGTTCAGCCGGAATACGAAGTCCCTCTAGAAGGCATTCCCCTCTATTCACTTCAAGACACGAAAAGCCAGTCGTGTTTTTTCCAACTGGAGTATCAGCTATGCTTTTTCGTGTATACCTGCTATGTACCCCGTTCCCATGATGCCCAAGAACGTATAGTTTCGACTTAAGGTTTCCGGCAGTTCCTCTTCTCCTAATGCTTTGTCCCCCTCCTCAGGTACCCCACAAAACCCACTCCCTCTTATCCCGGTAGCAGACAGTGTATAAGACTATTTTTTTTTTTCTCCCTCCAACTAAGTTGTTTGTTTTTTTTTGCCAGCTTCTTACAACATCAGTCTTGATAAATTTGATCCTCGGTCTTTGTGTTACTCCGGCCTGGCGATCCCCAAGCTGACAGAGGCATTTTTCCTCCCTCTCCCTCCTTTCTTTCCAGGCTTCTTGACCTCTTATGGTACATAACTCTCACTCCGTAGCACGGAAATTCTTCCTGTACAAGCCCCCTCCCCTCCGAAATAGAAACTCTTTCTTGCTTTATTTTTTATCTACCGAAGTGTCGTCAACGTCCTTTCGATCTTGGCGTTTTCTTTGAGCCTTCATGTTGGTCAGCATGTGTGATCTGGAGTCTTCTAATGGATTTTTTTTCTTTTTCCCATTGGGGTTTCATCAGAATAACCATTTTCCATTCCTAGAAAAACGTACTTCATAATGTCGTCCTAACCAGTAGAGCTTTTGTATCTTTCTTAAGGTTCTGCCATCGATAAAAATACTACATTCTTCCGGTGATAGGAATACTTTTTCCTCCATTGTAAGACCATCTCCGATTAAATACGAAACTCTCCAGCCTTCTTGAGACGGGGATAGATTCATTTCCCCATAATTTCAAAGACAAAAATTTTATTCCCTTTCCCCCCGCTAATTTCTACGTGTAGCCATGGAAAATAGTACCCCTCGACGTAATAGAGTCATTCCTTTCCCCCTCTCCCAGGCAGAATCACCCTCCGATCCCTTGAAGGTCAGACAATCTGGCCCTAATGCCCGCGGAAGATGGCGGAACCTACTTCCTTTGAACTGGAGGGCGCTCACCCACTCGTAACCACTTCCAGAGATATTTGTTATACCCCCCCAGCTCGATAGTTCCCGAATAATTTCCCCCCCTTCCCGTTCACCAAAGCAGATTACCATCCCCCTGAAGGTCGATAGGCTAACCCCAATTGCTTTTCCTTATCCCCTCCCGACCAAACTGTAGTATGACTTTTCTTTCTTTGAACCCCCCTCGGGACGGACTGCTTGAAGGACGAACAACTCCGGACCACCTACGATGCTCCAACCCCTTTAATTCGCTCACCAAGTTTTCAGTCGATCTGACTGTTGATTGAGAATTCCCCCTCTTTTCGTCGTGTTCTTGGCGAGTGCTCCGACAAAGGGCGGATACCCCCGAGCTTAATACACGTCTTCCGGGAGCTCACCACCCCTTCCCTCTTATCACGAGCTCTCGCTTCCCCTACGCCCAGCGACTTGTTAGTAACTGTCCGAAGACTCCCTTCTGATGGTCGTACGCCCCTCAATAGGACCGATACCTCAGACTCCATTCCCATGTGGTTTAAGTGAGAGACGGATTTTTGAAAGTGTGGCTTGAATGTGAAGTGTTTCAAAACATCACTGCAGAGTGAGGGCACACAAACAGAGGAGTGATGAGCACTATTCCTCCCAACATGAATAAACCTATCTTTCCATCGTCAAGAGTTAGACCATGAAGGCGCAAGAATCCTTCCCCTTACCCCCCGACAAGAACCAAAAGTCCGTTAAGTTCAGGTAACTGTGAGTTCGTATGTTTAGTAGGACTTGGCCCGTACCACCCGTGAAAGATTTACTAGGACCTGCGGATTCTCGACTACCGTCCGAGGATTTGCTAGCCAGTACGAAGTTCTCTTCCTATAGGAACGCCCAGTACCGATAGATTACTTTCCTGTCCTCCCTTCCCAATGAATCACTATGGGTGTTTTTAGCCAGACTCGACCGCCCGTTTCCTTCCCACGTGCCGGCCAAAGATAATTCGTGTCCCTTCCAAAGGCAGCTATTTTCCCCCGAAAAAAGCTGTTCCCCCAGCTGGCCTCTCAGGTCGCCCGTGAGGGATGCCGCTGATTTCCTGCCCGTCGTCGAGCTCTACCTGGTTACTGACCCGGGACGGTTCACTTCACCCCAGTAATTTTCCCCCCTGCAACATGTCTCCTTCGGCGGCTTGATAGAAGTTGATCCTGCCGTAGTGGCTTACGCGGACGCATAGAGTTTTTCGAGGCGGTTCGGACTATTTCCGACGTGCACGTTGCAGTCGTAAAGGGTCCCCCTTCCCCCCCTCTAAGTGGGGGGGTCATTTTGATAGCTATTCTTCGAAAGTGACCCCTTACCCTTTCATGAAGCAAATTGGGCCTCCCGACGTTGACGTGGATGTTTCTCTTTTTTTTTAGTCTCAGAAGGCCTGCCAAGATCCTTAGACGTCGGTTCAGGCCCCAGCTCACTAAGATTTGTAAGGGGCACACGGAAAGGATGAATGTCTTTGAGTCCGGCTCCCTTTTCACGAATGTTCTGCGATCAGGGTGGTGGACTAGAGAGATTCGGGTCTTTCTTGCCCAGGAGGTGTTATCCCTTAGCTTCTTCCCCCCGCTGGGATTTGTACCAGCAGATGGTCTTTTTACCTCCGAGGCGAGAGGAGCTCTTTTTACTCTTTTTTTTTCCCCCGGTCCCGCGGCATACCATTTTTCGTGGCGTAACCATCTATTTCCCTCTTCTCCTGCCCAAGGCATTAGTTTTCCACTCTCCCCCCCTTTCCTCGCTGGGCGGTCACGAAAAACCCCCTCACCGGCTGGCTGGCCGTGTAGCGACCGAGGATGACTAGCTCGAGATTCCCCCATCTTTTCGGCGAAAGATCAAGCGCGGGCTCTGTCTCCAGCTCCGGTCAGCCCCTCCTCAGATGCCCTTTTGCTCCTGCCGGTGAAACGAGGTGCCTAGGACAATTGCAGAGGCGGGGGCTGTATGACCTACCGCCCGGCAGTCAGCCCTTCCATGAAGACGACCCTTTTGCGGGGTTCCATCACGGCCTCTTCGCCAGTTTAGGGAGTAGTAGAAAATGTCCCTTTTCGATAGGTCCCTGACAAGGGCCACGCGGAGCCTCTAAGTCGCATTTCCCGTCTACAGTTTTTTTGCCTGCGTTGAAAATCTCTATTTTGTTGTTGTTGTGAAAAGATGCGTGCACTCCCTTACGTTGACGGGCCGCTATGATAAGGGAGACCTTAGAATTGTTGCCAGGTTTTTTTCCTGCACCGAGACTATTGAAGGAATTTAGAACGGCATCGGCCGGTGAAAACTCTTTAGTGAGTTTGAGCCTCGGTCCTTCCGGTAGAATTCACCCTTTTTTTTTTGTTCGCCAAAGCGGAGTGCAGTGGCTCTTCCCCCCCCCCACGCGTTCCAAGAAGCTAACAGAGTTCAGCTGAGTTGCAAACTACCCCCCTTTCGATCGCTCCGGAGATTAGCCGACCAGCAATGTTTGATGCCAGTAATAGAGACGTTCCGGAGCCCCAGGTAAGTCGATGCTTTGCTAAAGATCTGGTAATTTTCGTGGTCGTCCGCCCAGCTAAGAGAAGCTCTATGTTGTCCGCAACCTGTTACGGATACTATCCTGTGACCCATAATGGGGCCTAACCTTTTTCCCCCCCTCAGCATTTTCCGAGAGATCCTCGAAAAGAGACAAGCGGTTCTTCCCTCTTCTAGGATCAAAAAATGGTCAACGTCAAACGACAACGGCCCCCCACCTCCTAAACCCGATAGACAATCCTCATTGATTTTTTCCCAGTTATTGACGCCGGAGAGGCCTAACAGGTCAGATGTTCTTTTCTGGGACCTTGATTTACCGGACAAAGAGAGTCAGCTTTTGAGCCCTTTTTAATAGAAGGATATTGGGAATGAATTGGTCCAGTATTCTCCGAGTGACCTCCGCTAAGTAGGAGTGCCACCAGGACTGTCTTACAAAGAAGGATTCACTTCTATTCCTCTAATAAAGAAACCCTTCCTGATATCTAGCTGATTCCATGAAGAAGTCTCTGCATCTTACTGTAAAGGAACAACAAAATCTTAAATTTATCCTCTGAGTGACATACCGCACGAAACTTACCCGCTGAGAGACTGCCTTCGATGATAATGGATGCGGTACGATGCTGTTCTGTCCTCTCAATCGACGAAGAACTCAGCCGAGGGATGCTTAAGCTTACTTCCAACGGTTCACCCTGCCGAAGTTAAGCTTTTGTGGTGCGTCCGACGATGCACTCGTCCAGATGGGATAGTGCCTCTAATTCCAAACGGCCTGTCTTTAGTTTGAGCCCACTAACATACATAGGTCTATTACATGATCATCCCCTAGCCTCTGACGGTCCCGGGTGTCCAACGAACTACCCATACAAGTGCTCGACACCTTAGCCACTGGCGTCTCATCTATCCCGAAAAGGTTGTAGGTTCCAGAGAGGATGACTTCCTAAAAGAGTACCTCTTCATCTCCACAGCACCTTACGTTTTAGAAGGCTCCTGTTCTGGAGGCGGACGTCGACCAGTTTCCTGTGATCTTCAAGCCCGGACTGTTAAGAGATGGCTCTCTCCATAGTGTCCCCCTGTAATCCCTAGTGTCTTTTTCCGCCATCCCAACGCCGCGATCTTCTCTACCGTTCCCAGGTCAATAACCCGTGCCCAGAAGTCGGCTCCTCCCCCCGACAAACTGATTTTTTCGGTTGGCGCGGAGTCCATTTTAGGGAACAGCTGTCCCCCCGCCTCAAGCGCGAGAAGTCTTTTTTAGAGTGCTCCCGAGGAACCCTAGTATACCTTGGACCTTTAGTCTCCGCCTCGATTCTATCGTGGTTAGTTTATTGTCCCTCGTTTTTCTGGTCTTTTCTAAGAGGTCGACCTCCCGTAAGAGCTCAGATCACCCCCAGCCGATCTACGGTAGACTTGGCTTAAGATAAGTAACACCAAAAGGTGTGTCCTACTGAAACCTTTTCCCAACCCCTCTATCGACCTCTCCAGTTTTTCCGATTCAGCGTCCCGGCCCTTCGGGCATGCGCCGATCTCAAGAACGTTTCTTTGATAATAAAATTTTTTACTAACTTTTTTATGTTTATCTTGATTGGAGTGTACCTTTTTGAAGCATTGATCTTTACGCTTTATGTGGTCTTAAAGAGAGATTTTTTTTCAAATAGTTGCTCTTTGGAGTTATGCACCCCCGAGCTCTCTCTTTTGTACTTCTCCCTCCTATTTAGGCTTTCCGTCGTTTTTTCCATTGTTATTTGTACGTTTCGCTTGGACGCAGGGTATCCGGAGAACAGATGGTTTAGAAAATGGTCTATTATTCCCTCCTACTATTACCCTCCTCTTTCAGAGCTTATGTTCCACGTTTTTTACCTGGTTTTTTGAGCCCCCCAGACGTGGAGTTTGACTTCGCTATCCAACATTTTGTTTGGTGTTCCATTTTTTTTGTCCTTCAGTCCCTGAGTTTCTCGGATGGAGTATTGAAGTCTCGTACGTCGATTCTCGGAGCGGCTTAGGGCTCTCTTCCGCGTTTCATCTGGGTTTGTCTCTCGTTTTCTTTTTTCCATTGATGACTGTAGTGGTAGTTTTAGCTTTTTCCTATTCTTTCCCTCCCTTGATAAGGGAGCTTCTCGGCATATCATCCTCCCCACAGGCCGGAGAGCCCCGACGTACCCGATCGCCGGCAGGTCGCTGAATTCGGAGATAAATGGCCCCGACCCCGATTTATTCTATGCCGTCGTCTAAGCTCCAAATTTTCAATGTGCTCTCCTAGCTGGTTCAATTCTTAAATGAGCCCAATGTAGTAAGACCAGCTCCTCCCCCC
>Ga0179591_1383777_pt1 | contig 11160 bp, 13 predicted proteins | sample CZOMad2_1_08_16f_FD_182891 | JGI IMG/M metagenome (GOLD analysis project Ga0179591, IMG submission 182891) | Vadose zone soil fungal communities from Angelo Coast Range Reserve, California, USA - CZOMad2_1_08_16fungal (PacBio error correction) | ecosystem: Environmental > Terrestrial > Soil >... | reverse complement strand
CAGGGTTTTGACGGTGGATTCCTTTCAAATACCTCCCAGGACATCAGGACCCTTTTACCTCGATTTTTCTTCTTGGTATGCAAGCCTTAAGAAAGAGCGAAGGTTTTCCTTTACTCCCTCCCAGTTTTTTAACCGAATTCGGGACGCGACCAGGGTATAGTGCCCTCCCTTCCGGCGCAGCGCCTCACTTTCTCCACAACCCGCTGTTTTCCCCCTTCTCTTGACAAAGACATCTTTGTTTTGCGAGCCCCTTCTTCATTTTCTCGGGAATGAACTAGCTGCCTCCCTTTTTTTCTTTTTCGTTTCTCCCCTTTTCCTTCGGCTCCGGTCACTCCCTACTTTTCAGACAGCCAGTCCCGGCAACGATGTTCCCCCTCTAGGCTTCCCTTTTTCTCCGTACAATCAATAAAAGAACAAGGAAAGAAGTTTCCTTCTCCAAAGGTCCTCCTCTAGGGCAACCTTCTCTTCCCAATGGTGCGCCCCCCCCCCTGTTCCCCCTTTAAATAGTATGAAAGCAAGTAACTGTCTTTTTTGTCATCCGCAGGTCCTTTCCCCTTAGTGTGACGTTCTCGTGTGGAAAGTTTGGCCAAACGGCCCTTCCTTCTACCTCCGACCGCCTTTATAAATCAAAGATTCTTCTTTTTAAGAGTCTTTCTACTGTTCCCTCTTACTGTTCTTGTCGAATCAGATTTTTCTCCTCACACCCTGACGCCCATCTTTAAAAAGACCTTTCCTCGTCTAATCGTCCTTTTCTCTTCCCGGAGAACTCCTCCTCTAGAACCTCTCTTTCCCTACGCCCCCCGCGCCGAGGAGAGGAAAAGTCCCCTTCTTTCGCCGCAGAATTTCCACTCCCTTCTTCGTCAGAACAAGACTCTTGTTTTTTTGTCTTTTCCTCCCAGAGAGGGTTTCTCCTCTGAAGTAATCAGGTCTTTTTTGGAAGACCCTGTCCCCCCTTTTCAAAAAGACTCCTCCTCGCCATTTCCTTTCTCCCTCCTCGTCGCGCCGCTCCCTTCCCCGGAGAAGCTTGAGTAAGCTTTCCCTTTGTCCTCCCGTAGCGTAGCCTTGAACCTTTTTCACCACATCTCAAAAAACGCTTTCATTCCGGCTTATATGCTGTTTGAGGTATTTCCAATTTTCCGACCCTCCGAACCTCCTCGCGGTTGACCCTTGGAGTTTTCCCGTTCCTGTCAAAGGAAGATTCCTTTATATTTCTTTTTTCCCTGTTGCCTGCTTTCCTTTTCCCTGCCTATTCGCTCTTCTCTGCAGGTCCTCTTCACAAAGCTCGGAGTTATTAAAAAGAACTTGGTAGTTTCCCTCGGGGGGGTTCCTAAGCGGCTGAAGTCCCTTTCCATGGCCCCTTCCCCCCAATACAACGACTACCCCACCCTCTTAACTTACCCCCTTCCCTTGAGAAAAGCAGACTCCTGTTCTCAGAGAGTTTAGAAGGAGGGAGACTTCCTTTTCTTCTGAGCGGACTTTTTTTTTAGTCCCATCCGTCCTTATTTCCTGTCCGGAGATGACCCTTCCAGTGAGCCCCTTCAGGTAAGCTGTCAGTGTCTTTATCTGTGCGTGGCTTTTCTCCTTTTCAACGAACTGCAATTTTTCTCCCCTTTTCGTCAAAAGAGGCGTTCTGCCTCCTCTTGTTTCCTTCCCTCACAGAAAAACGCAGTAAGCCACCTTTTTCTTTCTCTTTCTCGCGAATCCTCTTTCTTTTTTTTCGCAACCCGCCACTCCCCTCTTCGCCTCCAGCAGGTGAGACTAGTTTTCTTTTCGTATCTCTCTTCTCTTTGATCTGAGCCGCCCGGACAGTGTCGAACAAGTCCATTCTTGGCTCCGGGCCTCTCTCCTCCGGTGGCAATATTTAAAGAAGGGACAGTCCTTTCTTTTCTCAAACTGCTCCTCCTCTTTGCCTGAAAGATCGAGTCTTTTCCTTTCTTCAGCCTCCTTCCCAACTCAAAATTACTTCCTTCATAAGAGAACCGAGAGGTTCCTTTTTCCCTTTTCTACGGAGCGCCCCGAGACAACAACAGAGAAGACCCTTTCTTGAAGACCCCCCTTCCTCTCGCTGGATAGAGGCGAAGGAGGCTATTCCCTCTACCGCCTTCATATGAGGTTTAGATTCGGTTTTCCTAGACCCCCCCGAAATCTTCTGGTCCCTTGATGTGGGACTTTTTCGCCCTTCCCGCCTTTCATCGCGGATGGACCTCCTTGTTCCATTGGTTTCTTTTCTCTTCGAAGTCCTGAACCCCCCAGGAAAAAAAAGGATTTTCTCCGCACTTTCTTCCCCGCCTTAGGTAGAAGAGTTCTCCCTTTTTAAGAGCCTCTCGTTAAGCTCCTCAGATCTCCTTCTTGTGAAGCGGAAATTAATGCACCACCTAACGCTCTTTTCTTTCAGCGTTTTCCCCCTCTCCTCCTTCTTATAACATGTGCAGCCCCTCAAAACTCCCCCACACCCACAATGCCCCTTCCGCGCGCGGCAGAGATCCCTTTGTTGAAATCTCTTCCCCCACCCAACATGCCTGTAACTCTGCCATTCCCCCACTGGAAGAAGCAAATTGTCAAGCGACCTGCGTCTTCTGTTTCTTCATCAAACTCCCCTTTGAAAGGTACCTCCCCCCCCCCCCTCCCCCGCCTTTCAGAAAGACGAGTCTTTCCATGTCAGCGCAGGCTTTGACGAGTTCCCCTCCCCCCCGTGAACCTAAGATTCAGCGCGAGGATGCTTTCACTCATCCCCCTCTTTCCTTTCGTGCTGGCGCCAGATTGCCCTCTTCCCAGCAGAGATCTTTGTCGCTGGGTTCTTCCCCTTTTTTTTTCCCCAAACGCAGCAAAGATATTGTCAAATCTTTTTTTTTCCTCAGGCTGGGTCCTCTCCCGCCCCCCCAACCTTTTTCTTCTTTTCGAACACGATTCTTTCTCCACACCGCCTTCAAGACCAAACCGTTTCTCTGGATCTCCCTTTCAAATGGGCCTTTTCTCTTCTGCATCGCTTCCTCTCTACCCGTTCTCGTTCCTTCGACAAAAGCGTGAGGCGAAATGTATTCCCTTTCAACAAATTTCCCCCTATCTAGAGGACTTTTTTTCCTCGAAATCTTATCTAAGCTGCCGGAAAATCCCTCCTTACTATTCCTCGGAAAAATCTTAGTAAACTTGCTGAACTCTTCTCCAACTCGGCGGAACTTTAACAACCCAGGTCCCTCCCCTTTAGAAAAACCCTGAAGGGATGATTATTTTCGTCGATTTCTCTGTGGTCTTATCATCCGTCCTACTTTCTCTCATTCGGACTCTTATAGTTTTCTAGAAAATTTTTTCACTTTTCAGCCCCTATATGATGCGCAAACCTCTCTCCCGTCTCTCCACCGGCCTGCCCCCCCGTTTTTCTTCCCTCTGTTTCCCCTATAGGGACCTCCCTCCGAGATGGACAAAAAAACATGATTTTCTATATTTTTTTCCTCCCCCCTCCCTTTCCCCCTTTGCGAAGAGTGAGGCGCTGGACCTCCCTTTTTCCTTGGGTTTCCCCATTCTCCCCCCGATTTAAATGGTTAGTCGGTCCCCCTCACAGAAGAAGTTCAGCGTAAGGTCCCCTTTCTTTCCTTCAGACTGCAAACATGCCTGAACCCCCGGTTCCTTTTTCCCTCTTGCTCACCAGAATCGATTATAGACCCCGTGACGCCAAAGTGACCTCAGAGCTTCTCGCCTCCCGGCTTCCAATGGGGAAGGAGGTCGATTCCTATTCTATGTCTCTCCCTTTCCTTCCTTTTTTTGACTCCATGCCAAATTTTCTTTTTCTACCCCCCCCCGACGCGAGATAGTATGGCCCCCCTCCCCTGCGCTTCTTTTCCGTCAAAATGCCCTTCCCCTTTCTTCCCCCGGTACGCTGTCTTCGACAGTTCCGTTTAAATCTTTCTTACCCCTCCGGCCGATTCCCTACTGAATTTCTGGCGCTTCCTGGGGTCACCGTCCTGTAACTTCGATCTTGGACAGTTGGGAGCGCCGGCTGCTGTTTTTCTCCCAGGACGTCCCTCCCGTAAAGCTTCCATTTCTTCCCCTTCCGCCGTAAGTTTTTCGAAACCCTTTTCTTCTTAAGTCACCAGCTTTTTTTGATGGAGGTTCCGGATCCACCAGTCAGACCCCTCCTAGATTTTCCCTCCCCCGAAAGTCAGCATCCAGGTCTTGCATTCCTCCGTTGTTTTCCCCTCTAAGAGGATCTGGATCTCTTTGAAACTGAGGATGATCCTTTTCGCCAAAGAACGCTCTTCCTATCTCCCAAAATATCTTGTCTTTCATCTCCTTCCCCCTTCATCAGCTAAGGAATTAACTGCCACCCCCAGGTCGCCCCCTTTCGAAGATAACGATCTCTTTCCCCCCTATTCCCCCCTAAGTTGTGTGGTTGAGACTTCAATATGTTTTTCCCCCACGTGCATGAAAGGATTTCCATGGTTTTCCCCGGACCCCTTTTAAGTGTTAATCGAGGAGATGGAGTTTTCTTCTTAGGGGGTCCTTCCTCAAGCTCCCCCCCCTTGTTTTCTTGCGACAAGAAGCGTTTTCTTTCCCCCCCGGAAGATCAAGAAATTCCTTTCCCTCCCTCCCCTATCCATGACGTATGCTTTTCACTCTCCACGATCTTCTTCCCCTCGAAATTGGATTTTCCACGTTCCCTTTCACTACAGATTTTCGGACTTTTTCCTTCATCCTTTTCGCCCCCCTCCCATATTACTGCCTGAGTAGTTTCCCCCATTCTGACTTAGGTGATGGCCGGTCTCTTCCCAAAAAGCAGGGAAGATTTTTTTCCCTTACCCTCTTCGATCCGCAATGGAAATTAATTCATTTCAGTAATATGTTCCTTCGAAGACCCTTTCTTTTCCACCAGAAGGTATGACCTTTTGGTCTCTTTAAGGTTACTCAAATCGGTCTGGAGTCTTCAGGGTATTTCTTGCTGTCCCACTGAAAGTAGGGCGCAGTTTTTTACCCCAGGCGAGATATTTGTCCTTTTTCCCTTGCATCTCGAAGGCTCTTTTAGCTTCGGGACCACTAAAGGCTTTCTCCGGGACCTTTCTTTCTCTCCTATAATCTATTTCACTTCGTTACTTTCATTCCTCTCCTCCCTATGACGGTCTTCTTATGGAGATGCAAAATTCTCTGTCAGTTTCTGACCTCCCTACTTTAGCGACTCCAGGATGTATAGTTGACTTCATTTCCTTCGGAGAGATTTCCACTCCCTCGTTGGAAAGTAGGATCTTGTCTATTTCTTTTCATTCCAGCCTCTTATGAGGAACAATGGGTCCTTTCTTTATGCTTTTCCCCTTCCCCCAGCGTACTGTCATTCTTTTTCAATGAGTGTACCCCTCCCTTGGTTTCCTCTGCCTTTCTTGGGGATAGATAGTAGGTTTCCCAAAGTCATCCCTCCTCTAGGGGCCCTCTTATGAAGGGCTCTTAGTTTTCTTTTCCCCCTGACAATGAAAAATTGTTTCATAGCCCTCTAAGATTCATTTAAGTGACCTGATTCCGTTTCCCTTCCTTTCTAATACGAAGAAACCTCCCCTCCCCGTCTCGTGTAGGACGTCTTTTTATGCTGATTCCTTTTTTGTCGTCCGAGGATTGGAAAACTTCTTCGGCCTTTCGAGATTTTTACGAAGGCCCGCTCCCTACCGCCTTTCCCAGATAGATTGAAGAAAGATTCGGTTTCCCCCCGGTCCGCTTTCCTCCGCTCCCTTTCCCCCTGTGAACCTGTCTGCGAGTAGATCTTTCTTCCAATCCCTCGTTGAAGACCCGCTTTTTTCCCCAATTTTTTCGTTGTACCCCCACTTTTCCCGATGCCCTTTGAACTCAGTCGGAACTTTATTTTATTTTTTTGCTGGAAGCGTCTTTTCGTAGTTTGCCACTCCCCTTCCGTTTGCAGAAGGTCGATCTTATTGCCCCCTTGTTCATCTCCTATTTGAGGGTCTTTTAACGGATCCTTACTTACCCCCCTCGTGGCTGATCCAATATTGTTTTCGCCCCCTTCCAGGGTGTTGATGTATTCTTCTCTCTCCCAGCCTCAGAGATGACCCGGTTTTTTTTTCTTTTATTGCCCTACTTCGATAGACGCTTTCCGCTAGGAGTTTTTCCCTTTTGGAGCTTGAACACGTTTTCCCCAGGTAAAGTTCCTTCAACCCTTCAACCTTTCGGCGTCAAAAAAGAACGGTTCACGGGGATTTTTTTTGTTGACAGTCTGATTTTTCCCTTCTCTGTGGACCCCCCCCGGTGCTCGTCTGAATGCTTCGTATCAGTTAGGTTTTTTATTGTCTTTTCCTTTATTCCGAAGATGGTCGTGTCTCTTCTTTTTTTTCCCCTACCCTAGGACAGGAGGAGTTAGAGTGAGTCCTCCCACCAAGCCCCCCCTCCCTTTTTCCTTAAGTTGAACCTGGTCTTCCCTATTGCTGAGATGACTTTTTTGCGTTTTTCCTTCTTCTTTTGCGGAGGGCTGAGGTAGATCCCCTTTCTTTGTCATTTTTTTCCGGATGTCCCTTTGGGCCTTTCTCCTCTTGGTTGTACATCAGCGATGTTTGCGCAATCTCCCCTTTTCATGCAACCCGCCTTCGAGTTGTCAGTCTTTAAGAGGACCCCCTCACCCTTCAAGATATTTTGTTTCTTTACTCCTGAATTATGGTTAGTCCCTTTTATATGCTTATTTCATAACTTTCGGAGAGGGTATTTCCTTGTTCTCTTTTCCAATTTATACCGGCTAACTCTCTTCCCGACTTATGAGACTGTCCTTCTTTCGAGTCTTAGATAAGGATAGGAAATCCCTCCGAAGTTCAACCTTTTTCTCCCTTAAGACGGCCCTCTTCGAGAAGATCATGTCAATTCTGTCCCCCCCGAATCTCCCTTCCTCCCCCCGGGGGGAGGTCCATTCTTTTACTTGGACGTGGGCGACCCTCTTTTTCTCCGGCGCCGGCAGCCTTCCTCCTTTTCCCCCCCCCTCGGAAACTAATTATGTAGAGGCGAAAACTTTTTTTCCCAGTCTGTTTTGTTTTTCCAGCGATAAGCCGTTCTTCGCGACTCCTATTAGACGAGTTTTCTATGTTGCGCCGGGAGGAGCTTCCTCCAATCTCTAAGGTCCCTTTTTTTTCCCTCTGTTGCAGAGTCTTTTTTTCGACCCCTCGAGTGTACTCGAGTCAGCAAGGACCTCCTTCCGGGTCGCTTGACTCTGTGCAGACGGACCGCGTCACTTCCCTCCCTTCTTTTCCGCAGCGTGTCCCCCCGTAGCGCATCTTTTTCATGGACGCCCCTTTCCCTTGAACCGCGTTCTTTTTCCCCCGCCCCACGGGACAGTTTTTTTTCGGTCCTGGACCTCATCATGGGGTCCATTTTTTTGACCCCCTCCGAAGGGTTGCCCTGTTTTTTGTCGGGAGCGGCCCCCCCCCCCCGCCCCTTTCGTGAAGAAAGACTTGCTCACCGTAGGCTGAGCTTCTTTCGTGTCCTCCTCTTTCTCTAGTACACGGGGAAAGCAGCCCTTCTTGGTTCCCCCCTTCCTTCTTGCTACGAAGCGGCCGTTGACAGAAAACAAATAAGTTTTCAACCTCCCCTCTTCACCCTTTCTTTTCTCGCCCAGCAAAGGGCTTCCAACCCTCCTGGATAGGAGACCTATACAGTTAAAGTGCGATCGATTTACCAAATCCTCTTTTTCTTCCCGTCAACAGGGCTCCCCGTGGACGGCCCTCTCCCCCAATTTCCTCGCTGAGCTGGCAGATCGTGACCTTTGGACGGGGTGATCTTTTGCGGAAGCCGCCTTTTCTCTTTTGCAAGGAGCGGAAGCGGCCAAAACCCCTCCTTTTGAATGTCGCGTCCTTCCCTCTCCCTCCACGTCTCCCCTTGCTTTGGTTGATCCTCCTCCAATTTGTGACTGCAGCTTACGTCCATTCCCCCCCCTTCCCTCCACTTTTAGGCCTGTATCTCACTGAGTTTTCTTCTCGGCGGCTTCTCTTCGTTGGAGGGCTTCTTAGGCTCCCTCCCTATTTTGTCGTTTTTTCGCGGTTCGGCTGACGCGAACTTCCCGAAACCTCCCCTCCTTTGTAGAAGACGCTACGGTACTTTGCTTTCTGGTAGAACCTGGACGGCTCCTCTCTCTTCTGTACCGTTTCGGGGCCAATACAAGAAGTTCCCTCGACTTTTCCCTCCTTAAAAAGCCGACCGGCCCTTCCCTGATTACCGAGGAAAGGCTTTTGGAGGTTTTTCCTTCTTTTCCTGATTTGGTCAGAGGCGGCGGGCTAAGTAGTTTTCTCTTATGTTGCTCCCCGTTTCATATATAGAAATTCTGTCAGGGGAGTTGCTTTCGAAGTTCCTTTCTTCCCCTTTCTTTTTGGTTGCGTGAAACATCTGTGGTTTTTCCTTGTAGTTCCGTATCCTCCTTTTTCTCAAGCCTGGGTAAGAAGGAATACTCCCTCAAGCATTTTCCCTTTCTAAGGGAGATGCGCGTTTCTTCTCCTAAATGGTGAAGTTTTTCATCGCTTTTTTCCCCTTTTTCGTGTGCTCGGTGCGACGCTCGGCGGTGATGAAGATCTTCTCTTAGTTTTTCCCCCCCCCTTGGAAGCGGGAGTACTCTTTCCCTCCCTATTCTGGAACCGGCTCATTCGGTGAGCTTTTCCTTTCCCGCCTTTTTTTTTTCCGGTAAGCGTAGTGCGTAAGCAAAGGATGGCCCTCCTCTCTCCCCATGTACTTCCTTTCCTTGTGTTGAGAGAGATACAGGGTTAACCTCGCTCTCTTTTTCCAGCCGGGTGCGTACGCAAGACCTCTCTTCAACAAGGTTCTCCCCTCCCCTACCCTTTTTCTGTTTCCTTAAGAAGTGCGAGCTGCGAGTACTCCCATATTGTCCATCCCTAACTCTCCTTCTCTCCTTTTCTCTGGAGCGGCGCAGCCGCTTCCCACGTTCCCTCAACCACCCGATGGGTGGACCAGCTCATAACCCTTCTTTTTTTTCGTTTTTTAGCCGCATCGTCCTGATGACCGAGTCTTTCCCTTCGTCGTACCCTCTTTTCTCCCCTTCGCTCGAAACGCCGTCCTGCTACGGAAAGACCGTTTACCCTACCCTTTCTCCTCAGTTCTTTACGCGGCCTAAAGATGCAGGAGTCCCCCCCCCTTACTTTCCCCCCCCAAAGGACAGAAGTCGGACTCATTCCCCCTGTCACGCAAAAGCTCCCCGGAGTCTTGGTTTCCTTTTTTTTTTTCCACCCCATCTCGCGAGCGCCGTGGCCTTATGAACTCAAGTACCCTTCTTTGGTCAGCGTAAGCCCTTTCCCCTTTCCAGGTCCGGCGTGTGGCACTCATTTTTAGGCGGGACAGCGTAAGGAACGGATTTTCTTCCATCCTCCCTCCCTAGATTAGAAGCCGTTCCCTCAAGATTTACCCCTTTAGCGTCGACCGTTCCCTCCGTTTCCGCGAAGCCGTTAGCGGGTAATCCTCTACGGAACCTCCTCCATTCGGATCCTCTTTTTTCCCTCTCCAACTCCAGCACGATTAGCACCAGCAGGTCCCGCCCGCCAGCGGCCGACACGGCCTGAATCTTCCTTCTCCCCCTCGCACCTGCATTTCGCCGGTCTGTCGTCTTTCTCAGCCTCTTTTTCCGCTTTCGTCCTGATTGGCTAGAAGCGAGCAGGTTCCGGATGTTTTTGGGCCGCCGCTCCTTTTCCACTTTTTCGCTCGCAAACAGGCCTGCTACTTCGCCTCTCCGCTGCAATGCGGAAGATCCCCGTACTTTTTTCACTTTCGCCTTTCGCGTCGAAGACACGCAGGTGACAACTCCCCACATTCTCCCGCCATGCAGGTACCTCCCTTCTCCCCCTCTCCAGGCGAGTATTGATTTCCGGTCGAGAAAAGCCACTCCGCTCGTTTTTCCCGTCTTTTACAAGGGAGGGACCCCTGTCCTTCTTTGATGATAAGGCCGAAAGGAAATTTTCAATCTGAAAGATCTCCCGCGGCTCAAGGCCCGCGCCTTTTTTTTTCTTTTTTTACACCCACTGAGAGTCCCCATGACCCTTTACTCTCTCCCGGAGTAAGGGCGCCGTTCTTCTTCCGCCGGAACCCTTCCTTTCGTTGTTTTTACCCCCTTGAATTTTTTGGACACCATCGAGGACAAGAAAACAACCCCCTCCCCCTCTGACTTCCCTTTCTTTTAAAAGAAGAGGGTTCGCCGTTCTCCCCCTTCCTGCGACCTGCACGCTATACGGGTGACCCGCTTTTTCTCCTGGATCGCATCCCCTGGCGAGACCAGGACTGGATCCCCAATTTTTCTTTTGACAGAGTTCGACCAGGTTTTTTTTCATGCGGAAACCCCTCGTTCCCCCTCTTTTCCCATTCTTTTATAAGATCACGAGAAAGAGCTGACCTCAACTCTTCTAACCAAATAGGCGACCCGGGATCTGAGTTCAACCAGGTTTTCTTCTCCTTCCTCCCCTTGGGATTCTTAAGCCTAGCACGTGAGCCTCCATTAGTTTCTCTCTTTCGTAGAGCCTTCTTCCCTGCGACATGCTTTCCGCCTTTCTTCACCTGTGCATCCCCTTGTACCGTCTCATCTTAAGAGGAAGGACAGAAAGTCCCCTAATACTGATCCCCTTCCCCTGCCCAGCGGAAGTTTTGCCGGCGCGACTGAATTTCCTGGCCTCGATAGCCGTCCTTCTTAAAAGAAAACTCGACCCGTCCTTTTTCTTCCTTCGTCTTGCTCAACCGACCATTCGAGAGAAACACCCGTTTCGTTGAAGAAAGTCCAGTTTCTTTTTTTTTTGAATGGAGTCTTCTCGGCATTCCCTGCACCTTTTTCCCTCTTTCGGTTTCGTTCTAAAAACCTCTCACCCTCTCTTTCATGTTGCATGAACTGTCGATTGTTTCAAGCGCCACCCAGATTGGGTCTTTCGGATGGAACTCCTCGCATTGGTTCGCCGCCCAGAAGAGCCCTTTAAAACCTCTTCTCGGTATCGAACTCCGCACCCCCTCCCCCTCCCAGATAGATGCTTTCGCAGGAGTTTCCCCTTCTTCTTTCCAATTTGGACGCCCTAATGTCTCCCCAGCTGAACTTCTCCCGCTTTTTCATGTGCGTGAAGTTCGATCTGAGAAAATCTTCGTCTTGAAGAAAATCTTAACACCCCCCGTTCGAAGAGCTTTGTCACGGGGCACCCGCAGAAGGTTCTT
>Ga0179591_1378589_pt1 | contig 11162 bp, 9 predicted proteins | sample CZOMad2_1_08_16f_FD_182891 | JGI IMG/M metagenome (GOLD analysis project Ga0179591, IMG submission 182891) | Vadose zone soil fungal communities from Angelo Coast Range Reserve, California, USA - CZOMad2_1_08_16fungal (PacBio error correction) | ecosystem: Environmental > Terrestrial > Soil >... | reverse complement strand
ATACTCTTCATGTCCACTGCTTTTTTTTCTCCCTGATGTCCCTAAGAATACGTACCTTTGGTTAGATTGCTCCTGAACCGTTGCTGCACGTTATTAATTCCGTAGTCTGGTATTCTCTTGTACCCTTGGTGCTCTCTGCCCACCAGTCATTGCTCCTCCAAGGCGCCTGCGATCGCAGGCTCCTTTCCTTGTCGAGGCCTCCTTTCTTCACCAACACTCTCAACCTGCGTGTGTACGCTCTTTTTTTTTCCCCAACACCTCACAACCTGAATTGACGAAATCGGAGTTTGGGGTCCCATCCCTCCTGTCCGTGCATTTTTATAAAATACCCCCTCAAACCAATCTCACTCTGACAAAGTGAAATGAGGGCAGTCTAAACCCGTTTGCTACTCGTTCCGACCCCTCACGTGTGCTGTCTGAGGGACGTATTAGCCTTTGCGCAGTCCACCGTTCGTAGTCGGTTGCCTGGTCATCGCTTCTCATTGCCGACCCCACTTGCCAGAATACCCAGATCTTTCGGGCCGCTCCCTTCGACCAGTTCCATACCGCTCTTGGACTCCCCTAGTGATTAATCCTGAGTTTCCCCCAGCTTCCCTAGATCCGGAGGGAGCAGCCCTTCCCTTGACCACTGCCACTCTCTTGTTTCGAAATGAGTTACCCCTTTTCTTGTACTCTTTGAGCGTCCACATCGGATAGTTCTTTTCTTGAGATCTCTTGCTGTCTACCTTTTGAGCGTGTCCATATGGGAATTATATGTTCTTTGCCCTTCATCAAATTTCTTTCATGGTCCAGCCTAGCCTTTGAAGTTTCCCCCTTCTAGACGTCTCTGATAAGACTGTATCTGGTGTACTCCATCTCCTACAAGTTGCCTTCATTTTCTTGCTCATCTATTCTGGTCCCCCGAATTCCTTCAATAGTAGAGGCCAATCCCGTCCTCCTGTTTTGGTGTCCCAGCCGCCAGTCCCCAAAGCGTCTCTTTTTTCTTGTTTCTTTCCCCAATCCGGTCTTCCTCTGCTTCTCTGGCCGTCCTTTTTTCTATCTGTCTCCATCAGTTTATTTTGTCTTCTTTCGGCTAGTTCTAATTAAGGAAGAGGGAAGTAACGTGCCCTGCGCTATACGAAACCTCCCCTCTTTGTCCATCCAGCTTTTTTCTCATCCCGCATCGCCGCTCCCGTGCATTAAGAGTAGGCGTGGCGAACTTTACACACTCTCTCTTTAATACCTCCGTTTTGTCCTTTTTTTAGATTAGTCATGGAGAAAAGAATGGCCCTTTCCGGGCGCGGTCGCACCTGGAGTTATTTATATCGCGATTGTGTCTTGGACATCCTTGTCTTATCTTTTTCCCTTTTAGGATTCCCCCAATATCCACTCTCGTTAGATATACTTCACGTCCCTCCCATTCCTCCCCGCTTCCTCACATCCTCTGAAAAGAATTTCAGCTGACTTCAGACGCATCCTCCCCCCATAGAACACCCACCCTCCCCAGTCTTTCTTACGAGAATGAATACCCCGCGACTTTCCCCGTTCGTCCCTCCTGTCCCCCCCCCCGTCTCTACTCTCAAGACTTCTTTTTTTACCTCCCCCCCTCCGACTGCAATTTTACGATGTAGTAAGAGAAGGGATTCGCTTCCTTCTACCGTCCCTTTGCTCTTTTGGCTGTTCCGTTTTCATGGATGTTTCCTTGGAATTGACCCTCTAATGCAAAATATGTTTCCACGCTGCGTTCAGAGTTTACACCCGTGAATCTTTTCGACGACGAGGCCGATGCACCTCTCTCTCTCCCAGAACTGTTTAATCACCCGTGTTTCGCCAAACGTCCGGTTTCTTTTTTCTTCTAGATTTTCGCCCGACCTTCTTCGTAAGAAGCGGCCGCTGGATGGTAGAGAGCATTTATTTTACTCACCTATGGATTCCCTCCTTCTATGTCACCCAATTAATGGTCTCCCGTTTGTGGCGTCGTCGTGCCTCTCTACCATATACAGTCTCTGGAGACCTTGGTTTTCTTCCAGTCTCCTTCCGCACATCTTTTTCACCGACTAAGACCGCTGCACTGCCCGATCTCCCTCTCATCTCTCCGACAGCACGTGTGGATCGTTGTACAGAGAGCCCTCCTTTCGGCCCCAAACCTTAGTGGGAGTGTTTCAGCATGAATGGCGGCCGATTTTCTAGCCGCTGGTTGAGAGTTTTCCTCCCCCCCCTCGCCGATTTCTCTAGGATGGCCGTTTTTTTTTTTTTTTTTTAAAAACGAAGCTGCCCCTCAGTTTCTCTTTTGCCCGACTTCCATGCCATTTTTTTCCCTTCTCCCTCTTTTCGGCGTCTGGCATGAATCAATAGCACTCTCGCGATTGCATCTTTTTCCTTTGTTTTCCACCATCTTACATTCTTCTCCAGACCCTAAACATTGCCGGCCGCTCTTTACTACCAACAAAATGGTTCCTTCTTCTTCTTCCAACGGATGATTGCAAATTTTTCCTCCTCTCTTTTTTCCCCTGGGGTTGTGCCAGGACTTACCCCTAGTAGATAAAAAAAAGATTTTTCTTGTTGAAAGGGTCCCCCCGACCCCAACCCGTTCCTCTGACCCTTCCGCATCAAAGGGCCCTCCAAAAAAGTCCTTCTTATTGCTTCCCTTAGTCCGGCAGGCCGAGCGGACCCCCGCCACCCCTTTTTTCCCCACCAACCATTGAAAACGTCTGACCTTCCTTTTTTCGATTTCTTGGCTCTTTTTTCATTTCCCCCTATGTCCTGGAGGGTGCCCCGCTCCCGCCTTTTCTGCTTTCCCGTAAAAAAGACTGTTTGTTCACCTTTTAACCAACAACCCAAACCATGTCTCCTTAAGAATGACGAGCGAGTCCCCGTTTTCCCACCCAAACGTAAAATTCTTCCGCCATTTCCCCCCATGACCTCTTTACTGCCTCTAACCGCCAGCCTTCGAAAAGTCCCCAGCGTTTTCTCACCTTTTACTCTTCATCAATTGATCGGATCGGATGATGTGGAGCGGTCCCCCCCCGCCTTTCTCTCTTCCTCGACATGTTGAACCCCTTCCCTTTACATAGCCTGCCCCACCTATCCTCATCCCCTCCACGGGTTTGAACCTCTTTCCACCTTGTATCTCCGTGGGTTTACAAGTCTTTCCTCCATGCTTCCCTCCTCTGGATTTCCCTCCCCTTTCCCCTCGAGCGTTGTTCCTGTCTTCCCTTTAGGGGTCAGCTATTAATTTTTCTGTCAGTTCCTCCCCCCCCTATCTCAATTATCGGGTTATTTCAGCGACCCTTTTCCCTTACGGACAGGTCCAGAGAAATTAAGATTTCCCTTCTCGTCCCCCCCCGAAGCTTCTTCCGGTCTTTTCTTTGGGAAGAGTTTACTAATCCAAGAACATCTCCTTGCTTGAGCGGGCTGTTTTCGTTCTCCTTCACCCCTATCCGCGATATTATCTTCATATGTCCCCTTCTTCCTCTTTTGCTGGCCACGCTGAACCCCCCCAATGAGAAACAGAAAGATATTCCATATTTTCAAACCTATTATGCTTCTCTGCCTGAATATTTTTCTCTGCCAATCGTCCAAATCCTCTTGGCCCTACTTTCAATCCTCCTTTTTGTGTTGTTGATTTTATAGCTTCGTAGTTTCTATTCCACTTTTCTTCATCCACTCAAAGAGATGTAAGTCTCTGGTGACACTCTCTCCTTCTCGGCGGGTTGTTGCCAGAATTCCCCTTTTTCATGTCCTTCTATTCCTCTTTTTTTTTTCAGGATCTGAGTTCCTGATTGTTTGCTCTCTCTCATGCTCTACCCTCGTTCATTGTTGAGTGTAAACGCTGCATGTAGGAGCGTCCTCATCCCAGATTATTTCTTTTTCTCGTTGGACGAGTCCGTTAATCTTTGTCATTGTTCGTCTTAAGTGTCTCGAAAATAACCCCTCAACGTATTGGCTTTTTTGCGACGAAAAAATTTATTCGTATGAAACTGGAAGTTTCCGTCCCCTCCGCCCACGATTTGATGTTTCCTGGACCCCATCCCCCGTTGTTCCCCACGAGGTTCCCCCCCCTCCCTCTAGAATTTCTGATATAAAGTTGGTCTTTATTGACTTATATGGTTCCTTATAATTTCCTTTGGCTTAGAGCTCTATATCATTGTTCTAAAGAGGTCCAACATTACACTCCCCCCTCCCCGAGCATTTTTCTTCAAATCGAGGACATTCACGCTCCCCCCTCGCTTGATTTGCGAGGATGGAAGTTTTATCTCCTTTCACGCTCCTTTTTTATCACTGGTACTTTTGTACAAATTTCAAGTTTTTCGTCGGAATTCTACCTATTCTTTCCTAAGTTAGCAGCTTCCCCACTGAACACCCGAAGAGTTTTTTTTGATTTCCCTCCCCCCTCTCTGCTCTACCCCAAAGGAGACGAGAGACATGACCTCCATCATCCCTGTTTCTTTTTTCCCTTGTTTAGGCGTCTCAATTCGACTGTGCTGGACTCATCCTTTCCCCCCCTCCTACTTTACGTTGGAGGAAAGATTGACTTTTTCCTGACTGTTGACCTGTGGTTTGGTTGTCGGACCCTTCTTTACAACAAAGATGTTTTTCTCTTCCTATTGTTAGTCCTACCAGTGGGCAAACGCATCCCGAGTTTACCCGTCCTTTGATCGAGGCCGTAATCCTCAATTACGTTTTTTTCATTCCCTGACCAGGCCGAAAGGCGGTTCTTTCTCCCGAATTTTCTTACCACGGAGCCTCGCTTCCTTATCCCTTCCCTGGCGGCCCTCCAAGCTCATCCGACGTCGGAATTTTTTCCTTCATTTTTCTTCCAAAAGCGCACGTTTTTTGTTTTTTTTTTTAAAACAAATCCCCCCCGTCCTTCTCCATCGGCCGGGCGACCGTTTTCCCCCCCTCATCGTAAAATACAAATACCCCAGATGCTCCAGAACTGTCTGGTCCCCCTTTTTTTTCCCCTTTCGAAGAAGTTTGCGTTCCCCCTCTTCCACACTTTCGGTATGAGTTATTCGATCTTTCCCTCTTCCAGTCCTTCGTATTTGTGGGCTCTTCCCGGAATCGGCAGGATGAATTGCCTCCCTTTCTCCAGAATTCCCTCCCTGGCCGCGCCTTAGAACCATGCATCAACATCAAGATGGGGGGACCATGCGTTGGATCCCCCCCAATATGCGTTCTCGCCCCCTGCCCCTGCGGTAATATGAATAAGGAGTGCTCCCCTCGATATGTAAACTCCCAAGTTTTTTCCCGAGTTTCCTAATGGAGTGGGATATCTATTGAGGGTGGAAAACTTTCTCTTCTTTCTGAACTATCTTGAGTTTGCCCGCTCTGCCAGTCCCTCCCGTCCAATGCCCCATATCTTTCTCCCTCCCTATCAGAAGCTCATGCTGCTGCCTTCCTCGCCTCCCGACTTTCGCGGCTACCCGTAAAAGTGCCTTCTTTCGGTTACCCTTTCGAGCCTCATGAAAATTCGTTCCCTAAGTAGGTTTTCCAGCAGTCGAGTTAGTTTCATTCCAGCCGCCAGAAAAATACTCTTTTTTGTTCTTTCCAGGTTTTTCCCCCCGTTGACGTAGAGACGTCCCGTTGCGTGTTTTGTCCTAAGGTCGTTGGAGTTGCCATTTTCCTTTAAATAAGGAGAGGTATTTGTCTGAACTGTCCCCCTTTATAAGAATACTTTTTTAACTCTGCCTGTAGAGATAATAATAACTAGACCGCTCCCGTGAAAAATTCTCTTAGCGTGGCGCCAACTCTTCATCTCTTTTCACACTTTCTTTTTTTGTTGCTAGAGATGTTTCACGTTCGACCCTCCTCCTTCACTTCACGCAGGCTTTGATTTTTGATCGCCTACGGCGGGCCGAGAGTATTTTCTTCTTTATCTTATTAAACTTTTTCTTATCAGTACAACCCTAAAATCCTTATTTGAAGTTCCAAATGGGCCGAACCACTTCAAGATGAACTCATTTCCTGCTCCCATTAAGCTACTTTAACCCTTCCTCCGTTCCCCCAGAACACCCAAGATACCGCTTTGTATTTGGGTTCTTGTCAAAACCCCAGAGTCCGGCGTTTTCTTCCTTCCCTAATCATCCTGACTTGTCCCCCCTCAATCCTGACCTTTTCCTACTTTATTTATTGTTCTCCGCGCCATTGGATGTATTCTCTGGTACCTTCTGCGTCTATTGTGTGCTTGTGTTTACGTTTTATCGCGTGTCCTTCGTGGTGACTGAGACCTCTAGTTGTCCCATCTTTTTCACACCCTCTGCGTGAATCGTCTTTCAACTTCCACTCATCTTCTAACTGGCAGAGCCTTTGGTTCCCGATCCCTCTATAAAAGAACTCACGCCCTTTTTTGGAATCTCTGTTAACCGGAGAAGGCGGGTTTAACGCGTTTCTCAAGCAGGACCTTCGAGATGTGTCCGCGGTGGTACTTTTCCGAGCGACGGTCTTTTTCGCTTTTCCCCGTCTGGATGCAAGCTCTTTCGGTAACAATGTCGGATGTTTTTCGCCCACTGTCCGCGTACAGCCTCTCTAAATAGTTTTTTCTAGGCGACTTTTTTGGCAATTCCCTGCCGTTTTTCGGCCCATCCTCCCCCGACCAACACTGGATGGACTGATTCCTCCATCCGCCTCTCCCGACGGTGCGGGTTAGAGGCGTACTTTTTTGATTCCCCGTGAACACCGCGATGCACGTTTTGACGTTTCCTTCCCTTTCTTGGTAGAGATAGAAGATGTTCGCTGAGCCCTCTCCTCCCTTTGTGCATGGTTGGAGTGTGTTTGTAAAAAACGATTCCTCATTTGAGTTTTTCCTTATACCGCCTTGAACTTCCCTTTTCTACTTTCCTCCGCTTTAGGCCTCCTCGTAAGACAATCTGCAATCGTGCTATCGCCATGACGTTTTTCCACCTTAGCGACCAATGAACAGCTACATCACCACCCCCCCTAACAGGTCTTCGGTTCTTATTCTCTAAAACCCCTTTTAAGTCCTTGCTCTTACTTTTCAGGTAGGAATAAATTGCCCGAGTTCAGGAGCCTTTTAGTTTTGAACAATCGTGTGTTGGTGCAGGCCCATACACCATATACTTAAGATACCCCCCCCCCCCCGAGTCTGTTTGTCGAAGGGTCCTTTCCCCACCCAGTGCTTCGAACCCTTCAGGAAAGTTCCTGCTGCTACTGCAAGTCTTCGTAGAGATGAGGAAAGCGGCGTTTCGCTACGCAAAGTAGCTTGCCCCCCCCAGTTGAACATGGCTTGCTTTGACTGTCGCCTTCTAATTCTTTTTCTCTTTCACCGATCTTTTTTACATCCCCGCACTCTTTCGGTCCCCCCTGTAAGTTTCTTCTTAACTTTTTCCCCCGCGGACTTCTTCCCCCGCGCCGGACTGTTCAACAATTCACCCTGAGGCACGCCCTTCCCTTCCACTTTATAAGTGCAACGTCGACCCCCCTTCCCCCGCTAACAAACTCTACTAGATTTTGCTTTTTCAATCTCTCCCACATTTCTCGTCTCTGGGATCGCGTTATTGGCCGTGAGTACAAACCTTTCTTTCGCTACCTGTTTGTCCCCTTTTCATCGGCAAATGAGCCTTCCCACCTCCCTAACATCATCAGGCAATTATACTCAAATCCTTCGTGTCTCTTTTTTGTTGCCAATCCCACTTCTGGGATAAGCCACATCCCCAGAATTGCCCCTCTTTTTTTGCGAAGGGGCTCCTTTTAAGGGATAATTTCCATTGCTCCTTTCGTGCCCCTTTCTTTTTATCAAGTACTGTTCTTTTTCTTTAAAAGCGCTCTTATTCTTAACATGCAGAGTTTTCCCTCATTCCGTCTCGTCAGAGACGACCATGGCAATCTGTTCTTCGGGCAGCGGCCTGGCCTTCTTGATAACTAAAACCCGACAAGTCACGTCCTTGATCTGGGTCTGACTCTCGTAATCCCTTTCGTGTCACCCCAATCTCCACTAGTCCGCCACTCCTACGCCACATTCGAATCACCTTGGTCCTTCTGCGCCAATCCTTCCCCCTCCGACGCCTCTCCCACCCCGATTAGTCTGAATCCTGGGAGATCTACAATCTTGGTGCAATCTCTCTCTTGATCCCCCAACTTTTGATTTAGAGCCTATATTGCCCCGATTGGTAGAGCGCACCTGTTATTCATCCTTTCCTTCCGTCCGACTTTCCCCTTCTGGATCGCTTCCTGCAGTTTTTGCCTTTTTTTGCAGAGACCGGTCTTCCATGAATTTGCCATCTTTCATTCTATGCTCTTTTTTCTTTTTGGCCCCCTGCTCCTGAAGCTTCTCAAGGAATAGTTCTTTTTTTTTTTGATTTCACGTTCCCCCCTCCGTAGAGCGACATTGTTGCTTTGGATTGTCTCTCTTGAGTCTTCCTTCCTCTTCTGACTGTCGTAGCTACGCTGTAAATACACCTCCCAGTAATTGACGGATAGTTTTGCTAACTCACCTTCTTTGCTCCCCCTGCAAGGGGGCCCTTAGAACGATCTTCCTTCTTTCATTTCTTACCCTCTACCTTTTCTTTCCACCGACTGTTCCCTGACTGTATCCATTGCGATTTTCCCCTGGCCTGAAGGCTTTTTTCTTTATGTCCTCGTACTTCAAAGGTAGAGCTAGCGATATTGTGTTTAGCCGTTCTCTTCACCTCATCCCCCCCTCTGGTCCATTTTTTTGTTCCCATGCAGAGATGACGATGACAGCTCTTTGTTGCTTTTTCCCGAGGCTATCGACGTACCGTTCTAGTTTTGTCTCCCTGAGTACGACCCCCCACCGCTCACTCCCCTCCCTTTCGCCCCCCCTCTCTATTCCCCTGTTACTCCGTCCCCTCCTCCTTTCTCTTTCTACCTACCCTTCCCTGTACCCTCGCTTACAGATCCCATCCCCACTTTCGCTCCCCCCTTCCACTGCCCGGCACACAGGCCGTCTCGCCGCTTCCAGCCTCGGCTAGTCCCCTCACCCACGCACCCCACCCCCTCTTCACCCGGGTCCCCCCTACCCCCCTCAGTTCCCCCTCCTCTCTGTTCCGCCTACCTGTTTACCTTCCCCCCCCTTAACGTTCCCTCCCCCCCCCCCAGCTTCACCCCCCTCTCTCACCCCTCTCGCTCCACCGCCCCCTCTCCCCCTCCCCCCCTCCATCACACTTTCCCTTCCTTCCACCTACCGTCCCCTATGTCTCCTTACCCCTTATACTCTTTACCTCGCCCCCCCTTCCCCCCCCTCCTCTCCCCCCCTTCCCCCCTCCCCTACCTTACCCCCCCCTCCACTCTCACACACCTCCGCGTGCCCCTCCTCTTCGCGGCTCTGTTCCCCACCCTCCCCTCCAAACAGCCCCCCCCATCCACCCGACGCCCCAACACAACCCCCCCATTCCCCCTTCCCCCATTACTACTCCGTTTCCGCCGATCTACCTGCCGTGGCTCTCTCATCCCCTTTTCTACCTTCTCCCCTGACCATTATTCCTCCCCTTCCTCACCTCAATCTCCCTGAATTTCAATACCCAATGGTGAGTCTCCCCGGACCGCATGTTCTGGTAGTCCCTTGCGGAACCTCGCTGTTCCCCCCCAGCCCCCCCCCCCCGCGCCCACAAATTCCCCCCCCCCTCCCTCTTGCCGGTAAAGAGACTCTGGTGTCATATCACTGTCCCCTCCCTATTTCCTGTCAATTTTCATTTTTTTGAGTGCCCGGTCTTTCCCTCCCCAGATCGGTCCCCGAAAAAATCTTCGCCGCCAACCTTCTCCCTCAAGTTTTTTCCGGTGTTTCACTTCCTAGGGCTTCCCCGCCCTCCCCCCCCTGTCCCTCCATCCTTAGTATCCTTCGGGTTGATGGAGCCCTGTTACTCCCGCCTGAAGGGTTCGACCTGTTGGTATTCTTGAACCCCTTCTTCACCTTCCCAAGGGACATGTTTGATCATCTTGTTGAGTTCATGCACCACGATTTCCCCCCTCCTCTCTGGCCCAGTGAAAACAACCATTTTGCCGTTCCCCCATGTGAATATAAGAGTCCATTCTAATACGTCCTTGAAAATGGTTTTCATCCTCAAAGGACTGCAGCGCTTCTGGTCGTAAGTCCTGTTATGGTGCCCACTGGCTGACCAGATAGAATCGCCCTCTTCTTGTTTTTTTCCCCTCCCCGAAACTCTCGAGGAGGTCTGAATGACTTCTTTTCCAAAACCCTCTTCAACTGCGGGAGTCTTTTCCAACACCTCCAACCGTTCCTCATGTCTCTGAAAGCGAGTTTCCGGCCTTCCCTCTTCGATAAAATCCCCCAATCCAAGCGTCCTCCCCGTTTACGGGCCCTTCTCTGTTTTTACGTCTACCTCCGTTGCTCTCGTCAGCTTTTCCCAGTTCTGTTTTTTTTTAGCTCGTTCTGATAGCAGTCCATCCGCGTTATGTTCTTCTGTTGCCTTTCAATTGATTCTACTTGCCCCGACACTCAACTCCAATGCCCCCGATTTAGATCTTCCCTAGTGGACGCTCCTGCACCATACATTTGTTCCCTAACTCTTTTTTTTCAATCGTGTACATCATAGCTTCGACCCATGCCCCCTGGCAAATCTTGCGGGCGCCCTCCCATGGAAACTGCCCTTCGCTTTTTTTTGCCAAGAGAGTTCCCTGGATTTCTTACTATCTGCGTTATCGTTAACACTCGGGATAGTTCTTAAACGATATCTGGATTTTACACATCCTCCCTTGAACCTGCCCGAGGTACCCTTGGGCCACAATAGGTTCTTCACTCAAAGGATTAGAGTCATGTCCAGCCCCAGAGCCGCCCCTTTTCCGACGGTCCTCGTATAAAGAATGAATCTACATCTTCTAACACGTGGGGTTCTTCGATTTTCTAGATTCGTCCTGACGAACGAGGTTCACTAGTAGAGAGGAGGGACCCAGTAGCGGGTGTAGGCATTCCAGTCCCCCTAGACACGCATCTTATATTGGTTGTTGTTCTTCAATCCGGTCTGTCTGTGCCTTGTTGAACTTTTCTTTTTCTTATTGCTTTCATTAGTCTTTGAGTGCCCTTTTTGCGTTCCGACTAAGGAGCTTTCTTTGTACGAATCGTCTTGAGTCAATAAGATAAGCTCATCTTTCCTCCCTCCCCAAGTACTCCCCCCCCCTCTCATTAATCCTTTCCCCCCCCCCCCGCCGTAGACTTGACCTTGAAGCGGATGTCGTTGCCACTGGTA
>Ga0179591_1199586_pt1 | contig 11162 bp, 8 predicted proteins | sample CZOMad2_1_08_16f_FD_182891 | JGI IMG/M metagenome (GOLD analysis project Ga0179591, IMG submission 182891) | Vadose zone soil fungal communities from Angelo Coast Range Reserve, California, USA - CZOMad2_1_08_16fungal (PacBio error correction) | ecosystem: Environmental > Terrestrial > Soil >... | reverse complement strand
TTGACCTGAAATACAAGTAACTTGATTGTATCGCCCCGATCCCCCTTTGCCTCCCTTTCTCGGGGCTTCCTTACGGATCTAGCTACCCCCTGTAAACCATTTCTTTTTTATAGCTGTTATCTCTAGCTACACCACTTGAGTCTTCCCAGAGTAAGTGAAATATGACAAATACCAGTTAAGCTCTTTTTTTGTTTTCATTTAAGATCCTGGAAGGTCCAGCCCATCTTCCTCCCCGGCCAGTTATTCTCAGCGACATTCTTTCCTCATTATACGACTCCCAACTCAGCCTCTGCGTCCTTCTTATCTGATTAGGGGGACCTTCTTTCGTAGAACTTCTCTGGACTTCCCCTCTCCTCATCTATAATGATGCTCTTGACTCTTCCGACTGTCATTAGATTCCTATTCAGGAGATCAGGATGACTCGTGTATCCGACCACAACAATTCCCTCATCTCCAGAGCGCCCTACACCGGACAGAGGGAAGCGTTCGTCCCTTCGTCATTTTTTTTTTTCCCCTTAGTAGAGATGCCGAGGATCATTTCCCACTCCTCCATCTAAGAAATTCTTCCCTCAGAGTTATGGTCCTCTCGTATTTGTGGACCCGCCTCTCCCAAGTTCCCTTTAAATCTCCGAATTCGAGTGGAGGGGTCGAATCCGTCCCGAATTGAAAGGTTCTAATGCAGAGAATGGTGCGCGATAGAGTCTGACCGTGATGTCCGGTCCTGACCCCGTGGATTGATCTCTTTCTCCACGCGTTCCTCTTGTCCATCGCGCCGTCTGACAGTTGGCAACTTGATCCTCTTCCATTTGCGAGATTTCTTTTTTGGAGAGTTTGCCTTTAAGCTCAGGCAGATTTTTACCCGTGATTCTCCTCGTTTTTAAAATCCTTTTTCGGCGCTTCCCCCGTGCACCTCTAGTTTCCATCGTGCGTCAAGACCCTGAGGCTTCTACCTATCTCGCGCGGTTATCGACTTATCCATCTTAGCGTCTACTTTTTTGGTAGGTTGAGACGTCGCGCACTCGGGCCGAGTTCGAATCTTGCCCAGCAGGCGCCCACCAATTCTTTTCACTTGGCAAAGGTTTGCATCAGGCGTTCCCTTCCGTTCCGCGTCTTTCTTAAACTTGGTAGTCTTTTGCTCCTACTATTCACAGGCTGGAGCCTCACCTTGTCGATCGTGGGACCGTGCCTTCTTTCGTGATCTCGCGCGTTTGCTTAGTCATTTTCTTTTAAGCTTGTTATGAAACCGTTGGTCGGCGAGTCTGCCCCGCCTTTATTTTCCCTGGCGCTTGTTCGGACATCCCTTCTCATGCCTTACTCTTTGCCGTGTATTACATGCGCTTCTTCATTTGCGCAACCAGGTCCATTCATGCCCGGCCTCTGCGTTTGCAGGTTCGTCCTGCTGGAAGTTGCTTCTTTTCCAATATACTTTTCTACTCCGTTGTTTTTTTTTCGGATCAGATTTTTTTCCCCCCCCCTTCCTTTTCTTTCCCCCCCCCTGCATTAAGTAGGCAGGATCACCGCACCCCCCCTTCCATGGCCGTGGAAGTCACGTTCCTTTTCCTCCCCTTATAGCGCGCCAGGGGTCCCATCGGCAAAAATTTTTCCTTAGTATCCTATTTCGAGACAACCCTAACTTCTTCGTCGGCCGTCGCAGACATTCAATCCTCCCATTGTCTCACTTTTGAAAAGAGAACGAACAGATCTTTTCCCACGTTCTCCCCCCATGCGCACCTCCCTGAGTTCCACTAGGGCGCCCGGTTCGCAGGAGGCCGACGCGTTTTTTTTTAAGTTTCCTACGCGGACCAGTTCGAGTTTAACTTTTTCACCCCCTCCTACTACCGAATGTGGCTGGCCCACCCCTTTCGTGCAAGATTGAAGACTTTCACGAATTTGCCGCGACGTTTCAATGGGACCGTCAAACCAAATTTCTCTAGCCTTCCAAGTCTAAAGCTATACAGGCTCTGCTATTGTACCAGCCCTGGTCATTTTTCTTTACAACGCTTTACGACTCTTTCGTCCCGCGCCAGTCCACCCCTCCCCAGCACCCTCCACTTATAATGGAAACTGCCTTTCTGCATTTCAAAACCTCGACCCCCCTGCTCACACAATCTTTTATATACAAATGCCTGACAAGTCCTCCAGTCGTTTTGCCACTGTCGAAACGCGCGATGTCTGTTTTGGAGTTATTGCTAGATAGCCAGTGTCCCAGTTCCCCTGCCACCCTGATAAGCTTCCCCTTGAGTGTCCTCGGTCTTCGTTACCCCACGCTCTGCAGCAAGAATGCCTGCTTTTTTTCCCCCACTGTATTTTTTCAGTATAAAGGAAAAGGAGAGGTTTCCCCGACATCTCTCCCCCCCCACACCTTGCTGATACGGATTTTTTTTCTTCTCCTTACAGGCATCTCTACGAGAGCTTCACATCCCCACCCGATTACGTTCTCTGGTATTTTATTTCAATGAAGTCGGCGATCTCTCGCTGCTGATTTGTTTGTGATTATCTTCAGCTGTACTCCTGATTGACCTCGTTCTGATATGCATCGGCAAGAAGCCACGGTTCATATTTTTCGCGACAGTCTTTTTACAATCTCTCCCCCCCTGAAGTGCCTCCGTTGCAACTTCCTGACCTTCCCCCTCGATGCTGACGGTCCTATCATGATGACGACTGATTTGCGGCCTACCGGCGTTCTTTTCAGATGAGGTGGCAAAGGCAAAGGTTCGGGCCATCCGCCAGCCCGCTGTGTACTCGATGTTCTTACGGTTCTTTCTTAGCCAGCGCCCTTACGATTTTCCCACAGATAAGGTTTTTATCTCCTCTATCCCCTGACATGCTCTCTACCGCATTCTTTTACTATCCTATTGGGCTTCAAGACGGCCGATTTCGTGAGGTGATAAAGAAATGTCGTCTTTACTTGCACTTCCCGCCTTCAATCCTCCTTTTCCGTATTCTTTTCTGATCTCCCCCCAGTGAAAATTCAATCAATTAGTTCTTTTTGATGACAGGATCCCACTGAACAACCATAAACCAACATCCCACCCTTCCCCGTGAAGCTCCGGCCGACCGAACCTCCTCTAACCCTCCCCCCCTGCGCAGCCCTGCTTTCGCCCCCTCTTCATTATTCTCCTGAGCCTCCCCTTGCTGCTTCAGTTCCCTCCCCCCCTCCCGGCCACTCTCGTGATAGTCCCCCTTCGCTTTCCCCACTACCCCTCCGACCTCTCTCTTTTCACATTTCCCGTCTAGGATTTCACCCTGCCCGGCATTTTTCCCAATCAGATGACGGTGCCCCCCTACCTTCCCTCTATACAGCTGAGATTCGGGTTCCTTTAATGACTTGTACACCTATCGCGTCCCTCCACGCCCCCGTTTTTGCGATCTTTGCCCTATTTTCCCGTTTCCAGCCCTTGAAGCTTTCTCTTTTCCCCTGACGTCTCGGCACGATTTGACCCCTCTTTTCACCACTTTCCCCTCCCTTCCGCTGACTATTTTCGCAGTTCTAGTAAAGACAAGAATTTATTTTGCGTTATCATTTATTTTATGGTGTCTCCGACTTTTTGTACAGTCCTTTACCCCTCCCCACATGGATCCAAATATCAGCCTGTTTTCGATTCTAGGATGTTGATGCCTTTGGCTCGTTTGCCCGATCTTCTCCCCCGTTTACCTTCAGCCCTCTCTTTCGACTGCCAGCACGTTTGCTCCCCCGAACAGCGCTCTAACTGGATCTAAGAGACGTTTCGTCATCCCCCCCGTTCCTCGGACGAAGGTCTCGTAATCGACCCTCTCCACCCCTTCGTTTTGCAAGCAGACTCCGTCCCCATGAATTTTTTGGGATGCTTACTGAATCACTTAATATGAAGGCCGGGAATGGGCCCTGCCTTGAAGCCTTACGCCAATTTTTTAAAGATTTCTTCGTACACTCTATACCGCCGCTTCCTACGAAGACCGTTAGCTAAGCCCTGCTTGGCTCAAGTTTTTTTTTTCTGATGAAACATTCGACAGAATTAGGACAAAGATCTTCCTTTTTGTCCCTATTTCTCCCACGCGTTTTTTTCACTCCCCCGTTTTATCTCCATTTTCCTCCCCGAAAACTGATCGATCGGATGAACTGATAGCTTTGTTTGAGAGGTTGTGGTAAGAAGCTTTGAGCCTTAAGTCATCGCTGAGACCCTCTTCCCTTAAACATCTTGCAAAATCGGAATATAAGTTTTCTCCGGTAGCCCTAGGATCACTTTCCCTCTTGCTAGATCTTGAGAAAAGGCAGCGCTTTCAGGCGTGGTAAGACACTAACCCTACCCTCCTTCGTTTCCCCCCCTCGGCTTCCTTCTTTGGCGGCTCTCCCTACGAGATCCTCCCTCTCTACCTGCTTTTTCCCCCGTGTACCTCTCGCGGACTGCCGCGCCGAATTTCCTTGTTAAAAAAAAGCTTCTTAGATGATTTAAATGATGTTCGATCCCCGGGGTCTTTCTCGTCCCTCCGAGTGTATCTCTCTTTGCACCCTCTTGTGTGAGGCGAGAAATTCGCTCATCGAGCCGCCTACCCTCTTGGACTGTCTTCTTTTTTGGCGATCTAAGTTCTTGTTGTATTCTCCCTGCCCTTGAGACCCTCCCTTTATGTCCGACAGATCCTCACTCGCGTTTAGTGAAGCTCGGCAGCCCCCCCTCTGAGATTGTCCTCATTAGCCGAATCATCCAGTTCTCATCAATTTTCCTTTTTGTTGAGAGATGCTGGAGAACGTCTGATCGGGCTCATTTTATTCTTCCTCTCATCCCCCTTCCCCTACGCCCGCTGTCCGCGCCCAGCGCTGCTGGATCTTGTCGGCCTTGCAGTGGGAATGCGCCTTGCACCCTTTTCGCTCGGCAAGACCGTCGCAATTTCTCAGCCTAATTTTTTTTTGCGCGAAGGCTCACCCTACCTAGTGCACCATAGCTCATCGATATCTTTTTCCCCCCATTCGTGTGTCCTCCCCCTTTCTTCATTTTCGTCTTACACTCATGGAAGTATTCCTTCTGGCTCAGGCTGGTTTTGTGAATGGGTCACATGAGATAGCTGTCCCAGTCCTCGGCGTCGGTTCCGGGCAAACAAGGCGTTATTCCTTTTCTTATCTCTTACCGCGCTCCGAAAAGACGCAGTGGCCCGAGTGAGTTTTTTTTGACCCAGATCCGCGTTTGTGTAAAGATCCCCTGACTGGAATATTCCTATTGGCGACCCGATCGGCTCCTCCTCGTTACCCTATATTGCCCGATGTCCAGCGTTTTCTTCGCGCATGCTCGGAATCCATTGCCCTTCAACCTTTCCCAGAAAGGGCTAGATCCGGCATTCCTTCCCTCTCTTTTGTAGCTTCATAGATCGGAGGTTCACCCAGTTTCTCTGTTTATTTGCAACGGCCTCTCTTTTTTCGGAAGGCTGGATGGGTGTTAAATAGTCGTAGACCCCAAATTCTTGGCTCATCTCTTCTTGACAGTTTCTCTCTCGCTTGAGTTTCCCTGGTGGTCTCACGATCCTTTCAAAACTTTTGCGGCTCTGGTAAGACGAGTAGGTTTTCTGTTTTTTCTTCTGATGGAGTCGTCCTCTTATCCTCCCCAACCAGCTTCTGCTGTATTAGCCCCCTTCCGCTTTCTTTTTGGAACCTCTTTTTTCTAGTCGAGGACGATGTACCTTCGGCGGCTGCAATTTAATGGATTTTTGGACAACCTTTCCGCTCCAGAGGGAGTTACCTGTCTTCATTTTTCCTTCAATCTTTTCCCGGCACCTCGGACTCCCGCCCCCCCAGTCCCTTCCGGGCCTCTGTCATCTCTTGACACCGCTAATTTTGCTTTGTCTTCCTTTGATTGACAAACAAAGTCGTCGCCCCATGCCAGACAATTTGATAACGTTGCCACTTTTTCCTGCTTCTGTCTGTACGATCATTTCTCTGTCGTGAAGCGTGCTTCCAAACATCGGTCAGTTGTCTGAATTGGCCGAGATTTCACCTGATCCCCCCTACTGCCATTTTTCACCGATTTAAAAACACTTCCCCCCAGCATTCGGTCTCCTAGGTTTTTTCAACCTGCGTATAGTTACCGACCTAGCAGGCTGGATTCAGGAGTTTTTGACCATTGTTGTGGAGCAGCCTTCCTCTTCAGTCCTCTCTGGCCTTCCACAAGAGTCTCCCGGCCACGGGTGTCGTTTTTTCCAATAGAATGCTCTCCCTATAAGTTTTTGGTGAGGTACGGTTTGTGTCCTTCGCATCGGTATTCTTGCTAGCATCTTTCTTTCCCGCTTTCCCCCTTCCTGAGGTTCTTAGGGTTGGCGGGGCCTTCCCTTCCTCTAGTTTTCTCTCCCTTTGATTTGTTTGCCTTGCTTTGGGTCGAGCCCGCCCGATTCTAGACCTTAGCAATGAATGAAGATTTATGGACCTTTTCCCCCTTTTCCCTTCTATGCTAATACGCCTTCCCGGAGGTGCCGAGGCTTTCCTGAAAGTCCCAGCCTTTCGGCTTCTTTCTTTTTTTATCTATCCTCGCTCCACTCTTTGCGAGGTTTTTGTCGGAGTAAGATAGAGCTTAATGGCCCCACCGCGTTAGACGCCATCTTCTCAGCTACACCCCCTTCGTCGTGAAACTTGTAATGCTTTCTCCGATCATTCCTCTACTCAAGCTTACCGAGCGGTTGCGTTGATTTCCGCCTTCGTTGTTGATGGTCCAGCAAATCGGCAGCAGACGAGAATAGCTCCCCCCTTTTTCGTTCCCCATTCTCGGACGACACCGCCCTCAGTAGCTCATTTTTCCTCTCTTCTCCGGGGCCAGATGCTCTTTCAGTCCTGTTCGTTTTTGCCCCTAGCAGATTTTTGGCAAATCATGTTCTTTCCCTGATCCTAGCCTCTCCCCCTCCGGTATGATTTGCCGATCCCCTTCCATTTCCTGCTTACTGTCTATCGCCACCACACCTCATCGCGAGTCTCGCCGTTTCTCATGGAAGTGTCGGACAGATATACGAGGAGGTGTATCTTTTTTCTTAGATTAATTCCGAGACATTTCCACGACGCCCCAGGCCCCCCCCATTATCAGCCCCCCTTTGTATGGTTCCTTACGATTTCTTAAGACTAGCCGTGCCTTAAGCTTCTCCCCTGGGTGGGAGCCGAGCCTCCCCATCGATGCTTCCCGTCTTTGGGCGCCTCCCGAGGGAAAGCCCTGCGCTACCTCCCCTTTTGGTAGGGATGGGATGAACATGGTGGATGTATAGTTCGAGCTCCCCTCCCCCCTTCACTCTTGGTAAGCTCGGAATGTCGACAGTGGCCCTTCTCTCTTCTTTTTCGGCGAACTCTTTGTTGAGCGTGTCGCTTTTGCCCTGCATCTCGGCTTTTTCTTAGGCTAAAGTTTATAGATGTTTCTTTTTTGGAAACCCTGGGTGACGTGGCGCTTAATCCAGCGTCGTAACGAGTTCTTCAATGACTCCGGACTTTGATACATATCGCCGACCTCCTTCGATTGATTTTCTTTTCGAGTAGCGCCTTTGTTTAAGATTGTTGTTCTTCTCCCTTCCTTGAAGAGTATTCTCTTGCCCAGCCTTGTTTTGCCCCCCAATTCGTTCAATTCGGCGTTTTGTTTCCTGCCCTCTTTCCCCCTCTTTTATGTTTTTGGAACAACGTTTCTCCTAACGCTTACCGGTCGGTCGTCTGACCATTGTCGATCCTTTGGACGCCTGCTTTTTACATCTGCTTCGAGTTTTGTGCGTTAACTGCGGGTTTCCCTGACGTTCGGACCCCCCCCCTCTTTCCTTGCATCAGTGGCTAGAAGATGCTCCGATGTCTGGCTCTTTTTCTCGAAATTCAGTTATCGTCCTTAGATTTGCCTTCTGTTTTTTCGTTGTCCTTCTTCCCCCCAGGCAATGTCTGTCCCCTGCTCGACGTGGCGTGCGGCCTACGTCTTTTTTCAATTGCCTTGACCATATATATATTTTACTCCCAATCCTTGTTTGGGTGTGAGATATGATTCCCCCCCAACATCTTCTTTCCCTCCTTACGTAGTCCTGATCACCGCCTTTTCGGTTCCTTACCTTCCTTTGGCCCTTACACTCCTCCTCCAGGCGGAACTCTTCAAAATGTATGGACCGTTTCTTACATTATTCTTCCCCTAGGAGGAGTGCGCGGCAGATCGGCATAACGCTCACATTTCCTCCCTCTCAAACCGAGAAATGTTTTTCCACTATCCTTCCCTCGACTTGCGCCCCTCTAAGTAATGCCCATCCTTTTTTTTGTTTTACCCCCACCAACCCCTGGTCTTTCTGCTGCCCTCCTGTTTCCAGGAGGAGCAGACGTCCCTGGATGTCTTTTCTGCTTTCCAGTTAGATTTTTGCTACCCCCCCCCCCCCCCCTTTTCCGCACTTCAGAATTTTTTCACCCCCCAATTGGGAAAGATGCAGACACGCCTCCCCCTCGTTCGTTTAGAAACCTAACATCACACCCCATTTTAAGACTGCTCGAATGAAGATCCACTCCTACCCCCGGACGCCGCTATGGTCAGCCGTAGGTATTGATTTCCACGCTTTCGCTAGGCCCTTCTGCATTTTACCCCCTCTTCAACCCTACACTTGACTTCATTGAAATATGGAAGGAGCTCAGGGCACCTCCTTAACCCGCTCAACACGCTTATATACCCAATAGAAGAACAAAAGGATCGGTTCCCAAAATGTCTGAAATTCAGAGCTTATGCGCCCCAAAGTCTTCTTTTGCCAGATCCTCCTCTCCCCTCAACCAGGTTCAGTCCCGGCCATCACATCAAGCTTTCAATATCCGCGCAGGGGTTGTTCAGGCGAAAACAAGTGCACCTCTCTTGTCCCCCCGATCCTGGTTAAGACAATACCAATTCTCTTTCCGTGCCCGGCGCAGTGTCAGTTACCCTCATCGGTTCACCTACCCTCTGCTTATGTTCTTCGTTCTTAGTGTTCCATCTTCCCCCTAGGCATCCCTTCTTACCTCTCGATACCAACCGCTCCTATTCTTCGCCCCGCTGCAGTGTCTCTGCGCTCTTCTGATGGCGGAGACATCCTTCCTGCCTTTTTACGCGTGCTGTGCATCCATCTTTATCGGCCTCTTCCACTGAATACCTTGCCTAGGATTAGATTTCGCTATGTCCCAGTTGTCCCTGCGCAGTTTTTTGCGATAATCCTTCTCCTCTTCTGGTTTTTCGCCCTCTTCTTATGACGACTATGAGGAGATGCTAGGCGTTGCCGTGCTGAGTGCACCTTTCCCCCGGCCAGGAAATCCGCACAGACGCTCGGTTACGCATGTTACTTTCTGCAGGAATCTCTGTGTTTAAACCGCTTGGGTTGTCTTACGTATCATTCCCTCCTTTTCCTCCTCAGATTCGCTTCTCAAGACGGATCCTGAGGTCCATCTTCTGACCGGCGCGATCCCCCGCAAGCTGAGTGATGACTTTCATCACTCCCCTTCAGGTCCCCCTTGAGAGTGCCCCAGTGAAAACCTCCCATTCCTTCTTTATTCGTTCCCTTCGAATCCTGGCCTTTTGCTCGCCACGCCCAGTAAGTTCCAACACACATCCCCATTGTTTCTCCCCGCCACTGATAAAGCCCCTTGCCCCTGGGTTCCTCCCTAATCACACTGCCCTTCCTTCCAATCGCCTACTCATGAGCTTTTGATGTGGCTTCCGCCTCCACAAAAGACCGGACAATTCAGTTTTCTCCCTTCTCGCAACTTCAAAAAAGTCTATTTTCGTTCGTTCAAATTGCCTAGCTATTTTCCTTCCTCTCCAGAGTTACCACTCCCGTTTTTAAACCGCCTCAGATCCTCGGTCTGAGGGCTTGCTAAGCAGGGTCCCCCTAATCTCCCCCTCAACTGCTTTCCGTTTTGCAATAGGAGCACTCATTGAATATCGTTCCAGAATCTCGGAATTTGAAAGCTCCCCTCCCAGCGTCAACGCGCGAAGCCGCCCCAGTCCCCCCCCCTAGTTTCCAGCAGACTCAGGCCATGTTTGTGGCGTTATCCCCCCTGTTTTTACTTCGACTTTGAAACCCCCCCCAATTGACGGACATATCAGAAGTCCCTCTATCTTCTCTTTGAACTGCTTTCCTGGCTCTTCTGCCGCATTTCCCCGCGACCGCTCTTGACTACATGCATTCACGGTTGGTCCTCAAAACTAGACAGAGCTAAGTCTTTTGATTTTAGGATACGTCAGTCCTCGTTTCATCCGTTTACTCGGTTCGTACATAGCTTCGACCACGGCATTTGCCACTCACTTAAGCGACTTATACTTACCTTACCTTTTGGCTTCCCCCCTTTTGCACTGACATCAAGTATATGGCCGCTCCTGCCTGGTGTCCGCGCGCTGGCTGTTGCTTCGCCACTTTTGGATTTCGTTAGACCATCGTTGCCCCTATTTGCCTAGCCTCCTTTTTTTTTTAGCACACCCCCCAAAGCAGTCATTCTCTCCTCTCTTTCCTACTCAACCCCGCCGCCTACTTCCGACCAAGCTCAGCCCTTTTGCACGTCTCGTACCGCCCGTTTGACCGGATTTCTCCCGTGTAGAAAACGATCTCCCCGGAATGCAACGGTTCACCTGAGACTTCTTTTAGTTGTTTTGTATTGCCCTCTCCCAATGGGATCCCCTCAGACCCTCCTCGAAGACGTTGCCTCGGTAAATATATTGTTAACATAGGAGAGATTCTGTCCTCGTCCCCTCAATGACCCGCTTTTCCGATCTTGAGCAAAGGAGGTCCTCTTTTCCTCCCATAAACCACTCGATCTTTGCGTGTTCGCTGGCGGCGGCTGATCGATTCCCTAGATAAGCCGCGTCACAGCATGTTGCCCTTGTCACTAGCTCGGAATTTTCGTGATTCTGGACGTCACCCCCCCCCCTCGTAGACAGCCTCAAGTCATGTACTTCCAATTTCTTTCTCCCACTCCCTTTTGACTCCAGTCCTGAGAGTTGATGTTTTTCTCACCTTCTCATCGCTAGTTCCCTCGCGCTGTGCGAGTAACCCTAGCAGCCTAAACTTGGTTTTTTCGAGAGAGATTCAGCCGGCGGAAGTCTTTCCCTATCTCCCGTGTCCCCCTGTCGCATCGCCACCTTGTCTTTCTGCAGACCCGATCCCGACTGCGCGGGGCGCGGACCTCTTGTGATCGATGAGATGTCCTTTGATGCGAATTCCCTCCCCCCAGTTTTCCCCCCTTAAAT
>Ga0179591_1490608_pt1 | contig 11163 bp, 14 predicted proteins | sample CZOMad2_1_08_16f_FD_182891 | JGI IMG/M metagenome (GOLD analysis project Ga0179591, IMG submission 182891) | Vadose zone soil fungal communities from Angelo Coast Range Reserve, California, USA - CZOMad2_1_08_16fungal (PacBio error correction) | ecosystem: Environmental > Terrestrial > Soil >... | reverse complement strand
ATGTCAGCGGGGAAGGAAGTGAATGCGGTCGAGTAGTGAAGAAGCGGCGGGGATTCAAGAGCGGCTTGGCTACGGCGAGATGTATTTGGTATAGGGGTAAAGGTTGCCGCGAAGGAAGCTGTAAGAGCAGACTGTTGCCATGGCAGCATTGTGTTTGTAGCTCGCGGAAAAAAACAGACTGATGGACGGCGAGCCTCAAACCTGAGCACACAGAAGGGCACAAAAGTTTCACAAAAGGACACTACGGCAGGGGAGGTGTGAGGCGGTGATGCGCGCAGATTGCAGAAGTAAAAGAGATTCTTCGCTGCGCTCACATGACAAGGACCGGATGTTAGCAATTAGGCGAGAATATTGATGGGTGTGCAAAGTGCAAACAGAACCGCTGCACTCGACTTCGCTAGCTCCGCTCGGGGTGACAGAGTTGGTGGGTGCGAGCAGATTGCAGTGGTAGGATCTTCGCTGCGATCAGGATGACAATTCGGCGTCGGCGAATAGATTGCAGAACAATAGGGTCCTCGCTTCGCTCGGGACAAAAAACTGCGTTTGCACCATCTTCGGGCATGTCATTTGCTATTGACCGGAAAGTTTATTGCGTAGCGCGGTGCATTGAGCGCGATAAAAAAGGCGTTGTTCCATTATCAACATGTGGAAACTTTTCATGCTAGTATCCATGACATCGAAATGCGTCATCAACCGAAAAGTTCGCATCGCCCATAATTCCCCCAAATAATCTGCCAACGGCCCTCGGCCCTAGTAAAAAGAAAATATAATTTCCTCAACCCTTATCGAGTGGGTCTTTTCATATGAGTGACGTTGCGCTGGAGAGTGGTTTTGCCCGAGCGTGGATGTTTCCCGTGCGTGGAATCAGTGCCCGACTGGCAGCTGGGAAATAAGTCTTTAAAGGGGGGGGCCCCCTCCCACCTGGAAGAATAAATGTCGCAACGTCAACTGCCGCCGCCGCCGCAAACCCCTGGCTCCAGATCATGGGTGCCCTGGAAAAGAAGAGCAATCGCCACGCTTTTTACGACACATGGCTTAAGCCAACGCGCTATTAGGCCATGCGAAGGCGGCATCTCTGTTTGTGGCGTGCCCAGGCGGAATTTCGCCAACATCGGTGAAAATTAAGCCGACCTCATTCAAGAGGCGATCGGACAACCTGGCGATGGAGTTGAGGATGTGCAGTTTGTGACGGCGGAGGAAACCCGACGGCGTCGCGGCAACATGATGGGCGCAAAAACGTGAATATGAAGCACGACGGCGGATCCTCCGGCAAGTACGCATTCGGCGAATGCACCGCACGAGGGACTGCGGGCGGGAGCGGGGCCGATCAGCCAATTCGCGTTTCGAATGGGATACGTGCTGCGCAGTGAATTCGAAGTACACGTTCCCGAACTTCGTGATCGGGTTCCGGAACAGTCGCGCATGCTGCCGCGCAGGCGGTGGCGGAACTCCTTCAAGGCCTACACCCGCTGTTCCTATACGGGCGTTGGTATGGGCAAGACCCATCTGATGCAGGCGATTGGCATGATGTAAAGAAGGCACATGCCCATGCGTCGATTGTTCCTTGTCGACCGAGAAGTTCCCAACGAGATGATCAAATCGTGCGTTACGACAAGATGCAAGCTTCCGCGACAAATTCCGCACTGTGATGTCTGTTGATCGATGACATCAATGCCTTGCCGGCAAGAGCGCACCCAGGAAGAGTTCTTCACCACGTTCAACGCTCTGCATGAATCGATTTGAAGCAGATTGTGATTCGCGGGAGTGCTGCCCGCCGAAGGAGTTGTCAGAGATCGAGGACAGGCTGCGCAGGCGATTCGAGTGGGATTGATCGCGGACATCACCCGCCGGGACATGGAGCGAAGGTAGCCATTTCCTGCAAAGAGGGTGTGAGTCGGAGAGAGTGCAAATGCCGACGGGACGTGGCGGTGTTCTCGCGCAGAATGTCAGGACGAAACGTTCGCGAATCGAAGGGCAATGATTCGTATGGTCGCCTACGACTCGCTGAACGGGCGCTGAGAGATCACGCTGAGCAAGCACAGAGGTGGTGTTACGCAATTTCATGGCAACAGTACGGAAAGATTTCAAGCGAGAGCATCCAGAAGGCGGTTCGAACGTTTGGGATGCGCACAGAAGAGAATCCAAGCAAAGAAACAACTCGCGCTCGGTAGTAGTGCCGCGGCAGATTGCCCATGTACCTGGCGAAGCAAGTAAACCGATTGCTCATTGCGGGTCGGTAGGCAGTTGGCGGCAAGCACCAACGGGACGGTGATGCCGTTCATTGCGGGCAATACGCGAGATAGTATCGGACTGTCAGGAGGCGTCATGTCGGAACGCGAGTTCGCTCGGTGTTGTGGCAAGGCTGATCGGATCCGTTCGAACACCGTGTCACGTTTGCGGTGGGCGCGATATGAACTCTACGAGCGGGACCCGCCGTTGTGCGGCTACCGAGTAGTCGCGGCGTCGAAAAGCTCTGGGGCCATGCGTATCCCTACCCCACCGGAGCGCCGGAGGATCCGGTCTCGACAGCGTTTACGGGGGGGACCGGGTGGCGACGACTTGCAGATTATGTCTCGAACAAAAGCTACCGGGTAGCGCGACGGCAAGATCCCCCACCGGGCTGTGGCTGATGCGGATACGTCGTGTGGTGATGACAGCAAATCGCCGAACGTGAAACTGTTGCGGGATTTCGCCAGGAAAATCGCAAACAGTCACGATCGCCGTAAGGGGCTAGGCGGGGGTTCGGTGACGGTGCGCTCGGACCAAGATCATCAGGTCGCCAGTTCTTGCGCGACCTCGATGGGATGCTAGCGTTCTCATGCGCAAGCGCCTCGAGCTGCTGTGCCCGACTCGGGAGTGGCGACGAGCTTTTTTGACGAGCTGCCGTCATGAAGGACGCAGATCGCGCATCCGCTCCTTGGCTCGGCGTCGATCACTCGCGGCCCCGACAGATACGCCGAACTCGGCGGTGCGGGACACACCGGAGGAGTTCATCCGCGCGATGCCGCCTCGGTACATCAGATCGACGATCAGTTGAGCTCGGGCAGCACCTCGAAGTAGGGCCATCTCCGGCGGGTAGCCCGCTTCGACCCACACGTCGAAACAAGGCCTTACCATTCCTCGTGCCACCGCACAATACGACTGTTCGCCCGAAAGGCAGTTCGTTTTCGTCTTGAAGGTTTGTCTTGATGACACCGGCCGGGTTGCCACCGATGCCCTGGCGTCGAAGGGACAGCGCCCAGCGCCTCGCCGTTACCGGCGGGTCTTTGGTCGACGGCGATCAGACAGGGCACCCCCTTGCCGTCGACGAAACTGGCGACGCACCAAGTGCCCCGGGACCTTTCGGCACGTGCAAGTGAATCGCGACCAGGACCCTAGAGCCGCTCCTCGAAATTATTGTCCTTGAGACCTGGGTCTCGAGGTCGCGATGATGCGCAAGTAGAAGCTGGTCAGCACAGCTCCAGCAGGGTCGCGCTTGTTGGTGAAATATTTGTAGATTGCCCGTCGGAGATGTCCGCCGCCTGTGCGAGCCGGTGATCGAGGGGTGGAGTAGCCATTTCCGGGCGAACACGCGAGTCGCCGCGGCGAGGAGGATCGCGTCAATGCGGTCGCGCATGCGCCGGACTGATCGCAGGCATCAGGCGCCGGGAACGTTACGGAAAAACGTGAAATTGCGTGCGCGGCCATATGCCGGGATCCTCCCTGGTCCGGCGCGGGATTTCCCGCTGCCCCTCTGATTGGCCCAGTGCATACGCTTAACTTTGGACTGTCAAACAAAAGGCGCCCGCAGGGCAGCCGAAACCAGTTTGGGAGAGGACACCATGGCGAAGTACGGACGAGACGCGGCCTCAATCGCTCGCCGCGAACGGTTTCGTCTCTCACGACGAGAAGGAAGAAATGCCCGATTCAGGCCGACCGCTTCGCCGAAAAAGAGCTGTGGCCGCTGCAGCAGAAGAGGGACGACGCGGAGGTGGCCGCCGCAAGCGATGCGCGCTCGCCGCAATGGTTTCACTCGGCGTGACGGTCGCGGCCGAGTTCGGGCGCCGACAGAGATTTTTCACCTCGGCCGGATCGACGCAGGGGTGCGCGCTGGAATCGGCGGTCGCGCTCAGCTACGTGGCGCACGAGAACCTGTGCGGAACAACATCGCGCGCAACGGGTCGCAGGATATTCGCAAGCGCTATTCTGCCCAAACTCTGCGACGGCAGCGCGATCGGCGAGCTCGGCCTGACCGAGCCCACCGGTTGCCGGCTCGACGCGCTCGGCGCAATCGCACTGGCGACGACCGCGCGCGCGACGGCGATTCATTATGTGCTCAATGGCCTCAGCTCTACTCACCAAGGCCCGGTGGCCGACGGTGCTGCTCATTACGCCAATGACCGACAAGGGACCAATGGGCCGAAGGGCATTTCGGCGTTCATCGTCGGAGAAGGAGTTTCCGGGATTTAAAGTCGCGCAGAAGCTCGACAAGTGGGCTTTCGTGGCACACCCCCGCCGAGTGCTGTGTTCGACGATTGCCGTGTGCCGGCCGCAATCGCGTCGGCGACGAGAAGCCGGGAGTATCCGTGGTGATGACCGGGATCGATCGGAGCGAGCCATCGTCTCATGATCAATCTCTGCATGGCGGAGCGAGGTTCGCGTCGCCTCGACTACGCCACGACGCGCAAGCAGTTCGGCAACGCATCGGCGAGTGTCAACTGGTGCAGGCCAAGCTCGCCGAAAATGTAAACGGCATCGAACGATTGCGGACCTATTGTTACCGGCACAATGGCGGCGGCGAATGATACTCGAGGTTCGGCGGTGGTGACGCGGCGGACATCCACAAAATGACGGCATCGTGCATTCTCTACGCGGGGAAGCCGTGCACCCAAGTCATCAGCGACGGGGCCGTGCAGGTCTTCGGCGGCGGCCGGCTACATGCGCGAGACGAGATCAACGGCCTATCCGGGCGACGAAGCTGCTGGAGATTGGGCGGGAACGTCGGAAGATCAGGAAGCTGATCATGGTGGGGAGTTGATGCGGGGGTCGACTCGTTGCCGGCCTCATTCCTGCGCAAGCGGGAAGCCAGGGGCCAAAGGACGGGCCCCCGCTTTCCGCCTTCGCTTGAAGTTCGGCGGATCGCATCCAACCGCGAAAGACTAGTTGCGTAGGCGGGTCGCGGGACGAGAGGGACCCGAGAAGAGTGCGCTACTCCCCAACACTCCGGCGCGGGATATCCCTGATCGCCCCAGTCGGGGTGCCGCATCGACGGTACGACCTCGCCGAGTATGAACGCACCTGACGGCCCCGCCAGGGAGCAGACGCATCGGCGATATCGCGCACGTCGCCGAAGCGTTCATCAGGTTGGAGCCGTGGCATCGCCTGCGGCGCTACTCCGAATAGGAACGGTAATGCCTCGGTGGTGAACACTGCCGGCGGGCAATTCCCGAGGCGGCGATCGCTTTTCGCCGAAAGCGGGAATGCCGTTCATCGGACAACACTCGGACGGCACCTGGTACATGATGGCAGGCAGGCGGCGCGGCGCTGCGTGATGCCAAGCGCGGCGGTTTGAGATCGTTCAATATCGTGACGGTGTCTCGCGCGGCAATGACGGGGTCGCGCATACCTGCGCGGAAGCGCGGGCGTGATCTACCTCTCGAAGACAGTCGCGATCAGCGAATGGGCGCCGCAGGGATCCGGATCAATTGCGTGCCCCCGGCGCGATCGCCACCGAGGGCATGAACGTCTATCGGAGAAAGCCCGCAAGGCGAGGCCCGCTCCAAACCTGATGAAGCGCTTCGCGAGCCGTGCGCGATCTCGACGATGAGGTATGCTACCTGGCGGGGCCCGTCAGGTGCGTTCATGAACGGCGAGGTCGTGGACCGTCGACTGGCGGCACCAAGATTCTGGGCGATCAGTGCTATCCCGGGCCGGAGTGGTTTGGGGAGTAGCGCACTATTCGAGGTCCCGCTCGTCCCCGCGGACCAGCATACGCACGCGTTCGGCGGGTGGATGCTGAGTCCGCCGAAGCTTCAGCGAAAGGCGGCAAGCGGGACGGTCTTTGGCCCCTGGATTCCTCGCTTGGCAGGAATGAGCGGCAACGACGTCTACAGCCCCCAGCATAACTCCCCCCACCAATGATCAGCTTCCTGCTCTCCGACGTTTTCCCCGCCCCAATCCCAGCGCTTCGTGCCCGGTAGAGCGGTTGATCTCGGTCTCGCGATGTAGCCGGCGCCGCCGAAAGACTGCACGGCGTCGCTGATGGATTGGTGCAGCTTTCGCGCTAGAGAATGCACGATGCCCGTTCAGTTTGTGGATGTCGCGCGTCCACACGACGACCTCGAGGGTCATTCGCCTCCGCGGTGCGGGTAACAAAAATAGCGTCCGCATCGTTTCGATCGCCGTGTAAATGTCGCGCGCTTGGCTACACCAGTTGAGTTGAAACTCGCGATGCGCTTCGCCGAACTGCTTGCGCGTTCTTGGCCGTAGTAGAGGGCGAGCGCGAACGCGCGCTCGCACATGCGGATTGATCATCGAGACGAGGCTCGTCCAGACGGCGCCGCTCATCACCACGGATAAGCCCGGCGTTATCGTCGCGACGCGATTGGCGGCCGGCACCGGCAATCGTTCGAAAGCAACTCGGCGGTGGTGCTGCCCCACGAAGCAACCCCCATTATTGTAGAGCTTATGCGACAGCACTTAAAATCCAGGAAAATCCCTTCCGCGATTGAACGCCGAAATGCCCTTCGGCCCCTGGTCTGTCGGTCTTGGCGTAAATGAGGCAGCACTCGGCCAAGGGCCTTGGTGGTGATGTAGAGCTTTGCGGACATTGAGCACATATGAATCGCCGTCGCGCCGCGCGGTCGTCGCCATTGCGCCGAGGCGCGTCTGAGCCGGCACCGGGCCGGTCGGACGAGCGCGCGATCGCGATGCCGTCGCAGAGTTGGGCAGATAGCGCTTGCGAATATCCTGCGCCCCGTTGCGCGCGGATTGTTGTTCAGCACAGTTATCGTGCGCACGTAGCCTGGCGCGACCGCCGGATTCAGCAGGCCAGCCCCTGGCCGATCAGGCCCTGAGTGAAAAATCGCTGTCTTTGGCGCGCCGACTCGGCCGCCCGCCAGCCGCGCACGTCACGCGAGGGAAACCCATGGGGCGCGAGCGCCGGCATCGCTTGCGGCCCCCCATTCCTCGTCGTCCATCTTATGCTGCAGCGCCACAAGCTCGTTTTCGGCGAGCGGGTCGGCTGATCGAGGATTCTTCCGCTCGGGCGTGTGAGACGAAGCCGTTCGGGCGAGCGAATGAGACGCGTCTACGTCCGGCTTCGCCATGTGTCTCTCCCAAACTGTTTTCGGCTCGCCCTGCGGGCGCCCTTTTGCGTTGACAGGTCCAAGGGAAGCGTCTTCAATATGGGCCAATCAAGAGGCAGGGGGGAAATCCCAGCGCCGGCCGGGGGAGGAGGCCGCCCGGCATATGGCCGGCAAGCAATTTCACGTTTTTCCGTAACGTCCCCGGCGCCTGATGCCTGCGATCAGTCCGCGCGCATGGCGACCGCTATGACGCGATCCTCGCCGCGGCGACGCGCGTGTTCGCCGAGGAAGGGCTACTCCACCGCCTCGATCACCGCGATTCGCACAGGCGGCGGACATTCTCGACGGGCTGACTACAAATATTTCACCAACAAGCGCGACCTGCTGGAGCATAGCATTGCGACAGATTTATACTGCGCATCATCGCCGACCTCGAGACAAAGGTCTCAAAGGGAAAGAATTTCGAGGATCGCCTACGTCCTGGTCAGCGAGGCACTTGCACGTGCCGAAGGTCCGGGCACTTTGTGCGTCGCCGTTTCGTCGACGGCAAGGGGGTTGCACTGTCTGATCGCCGTCGACCAAGACCCGACCGGTAACGGCGAGGCGCTGGCGCTGTCCTACGCCAAGGCATCGGTGGACCGGGCGTGTCATCAAGGACAACCTTCAAAGACGAAACGGAAACTGACCTGTTCGGCGAACAGGCCGTATTGTGGGTGGCACCGGGAATTGGTGCAGGCTGTTTCGACGTGATGGTCGAGGCGGGCTTACCCGCAGGAGATGGACAATTCGGGTGCTGCACGAGCTCAAGCTGATTCGTCGATCTGATTACGAGGGCGGCATCGCGATGGTTATGAACTACTCCGGTGTCGACACCAGCCGAGTTCGGCGGATATCTGTAGGGGCCGCGAGTGATCGACGCCACGCCAAGACGAAATTGCGCGGAATCCTCGCGGACATTCAGGACGGCCAGGTTGTCAAAAAGCTCGTCGCCAAACGTCGAGGGAGGCAAACAAGAGTCAGGCGCTGCGCAAGGAGAACGCGAGAATCCCATCGAGGGTGTCGGCAAGAAGCTGCGCGGACCCTATGAGCTTGGGTCGAGCGCCCGATCACCGAGACCGCCTAGCCCCTTACGGCGAGCGTGAACCTGTGCGAATTTCCGGCGAAATCCGCAACCGTAGTTTCACGTTCGGCGAATGTGCGGTCACCACACGACGTATTCCGGCATCAGCAAAGCCGGGTGGGGGATCTGCGTCGGCGCACCCGGGGAGCTTTTGTTCCGAGACAAATCTGCAAGTCTTCGCCACCGGTCCACCCAGTAGAACGCTGGGTCGAGACGGATCCTCCGGCGGACTCCGGTGGGGGGTAGGGATACGCATGGCCCAGAGCTTTCGACGCCGCGACGACGCGGTAGCAGCACAACGGCGGGTCCAGCTCGTAGAGTTCTATCTCGCACCGCACAACCGTGACACGGTGTCGGGACGATCCGATCAGCCTTGCGACACGCCGAACTCGCGTTCCGACATGACGACCTCCTGGACAGGTCGAGACTTAATCGCGCCGTAGCTGCCCGCCAATGACGGCATCCCGTTCGTATGGTGCTTGCCGCCAAAACGCCTAACGATAGCGGCAATGAGCAATCGGTTAATTGCTTCGCACAGGTACATGGCAATCTGCCGCGGCAGACTAATACCGAGCGCGAGTTGTTCTTTTGCTTTGATTCTGGTGCGCATCCAAAATGTTTCTGAAACCGCCATCTGGATGCTCTCGATTTGAAATCGTCAGTACCTGTTGCTCAATGAAATTGCCCGTAACACCGGCTGTGCGTGCTCAGCGGGATCTCAGCTCCCGTCAGCGAGCAGTAGGCGACCAGACGAATCCTGCCCATCGAGTCGCGGAACAGTTCGTCCTGAAATCTGCGCGATGAACAAACGCCACGTCGTCGGCAGAATTTGCACTCTCTCCGAACTCACCCTCTTTTGCCAGGATGGCTACTTAGTATCCAGGTCCGGCGGTTGGATGTCCGCGATTCAATCCCACTCGAATCGATGCGCAGCCTGCCTCGATCTCTGACAACTCCTTCGGCGGGACGAGCACTCGCGATACAATCTGCTTCATCGATCATGCAGGAGCGTTGAACGTGTGAACACGACTCTTCCTGGGTGCGTTCTTGCAGGCAAGGAATTGAATTGTCATCATCGACAACCAAGACATACACAGTGAGGGAATTTGTCGCGGAAGGAGCTTGTCATCTTCGTCGTAAAGCAACGGTTGATCATCTCCGTTGGTGAACTTCTCGGTGACAGTAAACAAAATCGACGCATGGGTGGGGCATGTGCTTATTTTACCTCAGGCCAATCGCTGCATCAGATGGGTCTTGCCCATACAAACGCCGCCGTATAGGAAACAGCGGGTTGTAGGCCTTTGAGGACGTTCCGAACCGCCTGCGCGGACAGAAGGGCGCGCAACTGGTTCCCGGAACGTCACGAAGTCGGGAAAGTGTACTTCGAATTCAACTAGCGCAGCCGTATCACAGTCGAAAACGCGATTGGCTGATCGCCAGCCGTACCGCCCGCAGTCCCTCGTGCAGGTGCATTCGCCGAATGCGGAATTGCCGAGCGATCCGCCGTCGTGACTTCATATTCCGTTTGCGCATCATGTGTCGGCGACGCCGTCGGGTCTTCCTCCGCCGTCACAAACTGAACATCATCAAACGCCATCGCCAGGTTGTCCTCGCTCTTGAATGAGGTCGGCCGTATTTCTCACCGATGTGGCGAAATACGCAGGGGCACGAGCACAAACAGGATTGCCGCCCTTCGCAGGCTATAGCGCGTTGGCTTAAGCCATGTGTCGTAAGAGTGGCGATTGATCTTCTTTCAGGGCACCCAGGATCTGGAGCCAGGGGTTGGTCGGCGGCGGCGGAAGTTGAGTTAGCGACATTATTCTCCAGGCTTAAAGACTTCAGTCAAGCGGCAGTCGTGCACTGATTCCGCACGGGAAACATCACGTCGGGACCAAAACAACCTCTAACCAGCGGCAACCGGTCAACTCAATAATGAAAAAAGACCCACTCGATAAGGGTTGAGGAAAATTATATGTTTCTTGTTACCTAGGGCCGAGGGCCGTTTGGCAGAATTATTTGGAATTATGCGATGCGGAACTTTTTCGATTGATGAAGAATCATTTCGATGTTCATGGATCTAGCATGCAAATTTCCATCCAACATGTGGTAAGTGGTGGAAACAAACGCTTTTATCGCAGATAATGCACCGCGCTACGCAATAAACTTTCTCGCTCAGTAGCAAAAAATGGACAATGCCGAAGATGACGTGCAACCAGTTTTTGTCCCTCGAAGCGAAGCGCGGGACCCTATGGGCTGCAATCTATTCGAATCTATTTTTTTTCCCCGGATTGTAATCTCGAGCGCAGCGAAGAACTCCCTCCACCTGCCAATCTGCTCGCACCCACCAACTCGGTCACCCGAGCGGAGCGTAGCGAAAGTCGGGGGAATGCGGTTGCTGTTTGCACTTTGCAGCACCACAAGATTTCTCGCCTAATTGCTAACAGCGGGTCGTGTACATTTTTGTGACGCAGCGAAAAGAATCTTATTTTTCTTTTACTCTGCAATCTTGCGAGCATCACCGCCGCACACCTCCCCTGCCGTAGTGTCCTTTTGTGAAACTTTGTGCCTTCGTGGATAGGTTTGAGGCTTCCGCTCCAATCAGTCGGTTTGTCCCGAGCTAAAACTACAACTGCTGCCATGGCAAAGCCTCTTCGGACGGACACCTGTGCCCTATACACAAAGGACACTCGCCGTAGGCCCAAGCCGCGCTTAATCCCCGCGTTCTCACTCGACCGATTCACTTCATCCCCGCTGAAT
>Ga0179591_1318563_pt1 | contig 11163 bp, 18 predicted proteins | sample CZOMad2_1_08_16f_FD_182891 | JGI IMG/M metagenome (GOLD analysis project Ga0179591, IMG submission 182891) | Vadose zone soil fungal communities from Angelo Coast Range Reserve, California, USA - CZOMad2_1_08_16fungal (PacBio error correction) | ecosystem: Environmental > Terrestrial > Soil >... | reverse complement strand
GACCCTTTATTATCTCTCTACATGTCGCACTTATGTGGCTCAGTCTAATTCGAATGCAATTTTAAACACCTCCCCCCTTATACTTCCAGTTCGTTTCCCCACGATTCATGCCCCCCATATTCCACGTACGTATTTGCGCTCGTCCACTTCTCCCACCCCCCGTCTATCACCCTACCTCTTCCCCCCCATCCATTAAACTTCCCTAACAAGTGCATAGGCGGCTCCCTGGGACATTTTTAAAACTTTCCTGGTATATTGGCTCTTTCCCCTTCGTCTCTATTAACTCTCACTGACCACCATCAGTCGAAGGTTTGTTGAACCCTTTTTACATCTCCGCTACGCCCCCTCATATCATAACCAAAAATTTTTTTTCCCCCTAAATGAGGACTAGAAACAAACGATTCACCTCTAAGTTCTTCTACACAGATTAAATACAGTGAAACAAGCCCACTAGTTTTTATAATGTACCAATTTTCATCCGACAATTACCCCACAGTTTAGCCCTTTCCTTCCCCCACATTCCCGACAGATCAATGAACCTAATCGCTTCGTCTATTGATAGTGCCTGATACTTCCTTTCATATGTTGCAGAGCGAACGCCCATAGGATCGTATGCTGAACCAAGTATTTCCCCAACCCCACGACCAATTATTTCCAACACGTCGACGTGCCTTACCCTTACCCCTAGCACGTTGAGAAGGCTTGACAACAAGGCTTCTCTTGCAATTTTTTCAAAGAGTGGACGTGCGTCTGTCCTATGCGGTTCGGAACCAAGCCGAGCCTTCCTTCTTTATCCGTTGTCCGACGACTTATCTCTCCCGTCAAGTTTATTTCACAGTGCATATCGTGCACCTTTTTCAAATTGGCGGGTTTTTTTCCTTTTCCCCGAGTTCTCTTTCCCAAGATAACCCACTTGTCGTTCCCCTTTTGGAAAGCAACTTTCCGATCTCTACCAGTGAAAGATAGTAATCTGGTCCTACCCTATAAAGCGCTTTTGTTTCCCCCCTTTCTCGGTTCCTCTCACACCGTCTAAACACTCTCTACCCAGAGGACCCAGAAAAATCTGCCCAAGTTCACAACGGATCCCCCCCTTTAGTTTAGTCGCGTCGCCCCGGCCGAGTCCCATGTGGGGGTATTAAAGACACCCCCATTAAGCCACTTTGAACCATGTTGGTTTTGTCCTATGCATACTCGTGCTGGGATCTCTCATCGGTTAATCCAGGTCTAAGGTTTTTCGTCGGTGTCGCAGGGAGCCCAAAAGAAACGATAGAACCCGGACGATGGAAGCGGTGAAGCCGTACGTCTTAAATGAACGCAAAATTGAAATAGAGCAAACCCCCCGGACAGGATTTCCCACAACTCACACTTTTCCGTTGCCCAGAGTGCCCCAATCAGACCGCCCTCTTATGTCAGCCAGCCCCACGCCAGTCCCCTAGGGCCATGGCCTTCATTTTCCCCCTATCCCCAGTTTCTACAGGCCCGATACTAGATACCCCCAGCGCCTATAGCCTAACCCGCTTACGGATACGGTCTCCTCCGTTCAAAAGGTCCCCAGAAGGAAATAGTAGCCTTAACGCCACGTAAAAAACCCCCAAAGGTAGGAGCCAATAGAAAGTCACCTTACGGCAAGCCTTGTGATGGTTTAGGAATCTCCTCCAAATCGCAAACTAGGCCAAACTCCCCGGTACTGCAAAGATCTGACCGAGGAGAGACGGTTTCGTCACAAATTCCCAAGACAGAGAAACAAAGTCAAAACGTTATAGTCCCTAAGCCTCCGACCTCTTCGGTACATCCCCATGCCCGAGTTGCCCTTCCCACGAAACTTTCCCGTTCATTTGTGAAGTCCTTATTCGAAGTTTAGCTAAATAAAAGGCACAACACCAAAAGCTAGAGATCTCTGGCTTTCCTTTCCACTTCTGTTTTCTTTTTTTCTCCGATCCTCCCCCGTGCAAACCAAAGCTAGATGACACCATTTTTCCCCGATCCACGTGCACCCAGTTTTAACCCCCCCAAATCCTGTTGCACACTTGATTCCCCTCCCCCCCAGTTGGAGTTTTCCCGCCTTTCCAAACATAGCGGCTTGTCCCCACGCTTCATCAATTATCTTTCCTCCCCCTCCCTTTCAGTTGATCCTGCTATCCCCTTCGCTTTTTTCCCCAATGGATGCAGCTATGTTTAGAGATTGTCCAAGGGCCCCTTTCCGAATATTCAACCCTTGGAGTTTCTTCTCATTTGGATTGTTAAGCGGTCTGTAATGTGTTTCAACTGAATCTTAAACCAGCCGACGACACTTTTTTGCTTCCCCATTCGCGAGTTTTGGATGGTCTCATGTAAGATCAAATAGGTCCCCAATCCTTGTTTAAGGATCTCTCAACGAGATTTTTTCGATCGTTTCCGAGTTAGAAGTTTGATTCTTTGAGTTTTTCGGAGATGATGATATTGTGTTCTATCCCCCTCTTCTTTGAAGAGTAAGTCCCCAAGAGTTCGGCTTCCTCCATGGACGGCCCTCTTTATTGTCTGGACCTTCCTTGCCAGTACACCCTGAAGAAGACATTTCATCTCCTCTTTTTGCTGCTTCAAGGACCGACTTCCCATTCTTGCTGTGACGGAGTTTTACGTTTCTTCCCCGCTTTGTATACGCTTTCAGATTCTTTTCATTGCCTGAAGCAGGCTCATTTAGCGGGAATGATGACTCCGTGTTTCCCTTGACGGAACCCTTCCCGGTTCTTCTATTGGACATTCTGGAAGCTCTTCTCGAGGACGTACTTTTAACAGTTCGGGTGGGGCCTATTTCTGTTTTTTAGCTTTCTCTTACTTCCCCCCGGGAATATAGGAACTAATTCTTTACTGCGAGATAGGATGGACTAACTTAGCCCTGACCACTAAGGCCCCAGGGTCCCCCCCTAGGAATCTCCTTTGACGACAAACTCGAGTGTTCTTTCTCCAGAACCCCAACGTTTTTCTTTTCGGATTTTAGTTCTTCCCCCCTCCCCCCCACAAGAAGTTTGCAAGTGGGCCCACTGAACCTTTTTTTCTCTATTTCCTTCCAATTCATGAATTGTTCCCTCCCGAAGACTTTCTTTTTAATGTCCCCCCTGCCTGATTTTCATACGTGTGTTTTTTCAGAGCTATCTATGCGCTCTGGCCTGGCAGCTTTATTTTAGAGAGTTTTCACCCTTTCTCGTCTTCTTAGTTACTCCCCCCAGGGTATGGAGAGCTTTCCCCCCACCCCCACCCGGGGACGCGATGTGATGCACGGCAAGATCTCGAGAAATTTAGCCCGACTTCGACTCCACTCCTAGATCCGTCTCGGATTAGAAGTCCCACTTCAAACCCTCGTCAAAACCCCGCATAGTATTCAATTCAAGCCGATAGAGTACATACTACCCCCCAAGATAGTGGAAAGTCCCGGTTGAGCCTTGGGCGTCACTAAGACCCCGTCTGTCCCCCATGATTTCACGGTACCGAATATTATTCTTGGATTTTCCCGTTGTTCGTCAGTTGTCTCTTCTCTCCCCCCTAGTTCCTTAAAAAGTTCTTTACCTAGTCCGAACATGTCAAGTTCACTCCGGAGTTCTATGATCTCTTTTGGTTTTTTCTTCGCAAAGGTGAAGTTGAAAAACCCCCTTTTTTTTTCACGATCTGGTCCAGTTTTTTTCTTCAACGCGCGACTTTCAGCAATTTCTAAAAAAGCTATTTTCTTCCCGAGAGAGGTCATTAGATTCTCGACCCGAATGTTCCTACGTGTTCTCGCATGTGGCTAGCACATCGTGAGCCAGGATTGTTGCTATGAGTGATTTCTCTGGATGCTAGTGATAGATTTTGGAACAAGTAAATCCCAATTCCTTCGTTTGCCCCTTACTCATGTCGAGGACACCCTTCCTTTCTCTCCCCTGACAAGCGACCCCCTTTTTTTCTTTGGAAAAGTATGCGTTCCTCTCCGAGGACCGCCCTCTCTTCCCAGTGTAGTGTCATTTGCCCTGTGCTCGACATATTAGCTTCATTTGGTCCGTTCCTACTATCACCGAGATTCAAGTTTCATTGACCTTGAAAAGTTCCCCAATGATGAAGGGATGAAGGGCAACCTGCCCCGTATTCTCGGGGCCCTCTTCCTCACCTATGATCGTTATAAGAGATCCCTTTTTTCGTAGGTCACCCTGTCCAAAAGAGTCCTGAGAGCCTGGTACATAAGACATGTAGATTTACTTTTATACTGACTTCTGGTCCCCCGCCCTTCTGTGTTTCTAGCGCCCCGTTTTATAAGATTCTTTGCGCCGCAGTTAGCATCCTCGGGATTAGCCCCGAATTGATTGTAGGCGCCCAGACGTAAAACAAACCCTCAACAATTGAGAAGCCGGCTTCTGAGATTTTTCCTTTCTAACCGCCCTAGTTTTTACCTTCATTAGTAATTCTTCTCTTTTCCGCCGAATTCAAACAATACGACGACATCTTTACCATTCAGCGTGCCTTTTCTTCTTTCTTCTCTGTTTAAGCAAGAACTCGTTGTTTGCTGAGAGCCCCCAAGACCAATACACTTCACCATTTGCGACCATGTAGAGAACTTTTCCGTACTTTATTTAGTTTCCCCCCATCAAAGATTCGTATCTCTATTGAGACTCCCTTATTAGAATTGTATTTGTTTCAGTCGACGACTCTGTGCGACCCCCCCCTCGGCTTATCTCATTCCTGAAAGAGAGGGCTTACTTTGCGAGACCATGCTCCCCCCCTGCCTTTCCTTCCTGTTCCCTATCTCACAGACTTTCGACTTCGTCATTTGAAAACGCTATCCCTAATCCGCTTGGGTGATTACTCCATACAATTCGCTATTCCCCTTTTTGCGATGTAGACCTTCTCCCCCCCCCCCCCCCGATAAGAATCCCGTCCTCCCTTTTCAAGGAAACCCTCCCCCCCGTCTTCTCCATCCTGAGAACCATGAATACTCCTTTTTAATAGTAACCGTCCCCCAACTTAGACCTCCTATAATGTCGATCCTACCTACACAGTTAGTCTGCCCATCATCCAACCCAAATAAACATTTTACCCCCACAACTCCTTATCGGTTTACTTTGAGCTCCCTTAATTTCTTTAAGAATTCCCGCCCCTGGCTCCTTTCTTTGTCCCCTTTTTCCCCCCCTTTCCTCCAGAAGAAAACGCTCCCCTTTCCCCTCTGACGCGAATCGTCTTGCCTCCCCCCGCCGTTGCTGAAACAGAGAAACTCTGTTTAAACCCTCATACGACTAGAGAACCCCCTTAAGGTTTCACCCATTTTGCCAATTTTTTCACTTCTCCGCTGTTCCTTCTTTTAATAATTCCCCCTCCATTAGGGGCATTCTTTTCTCCCTGAACCTCAAGCTGGTTTTCTCTCTTCAGTGCTGTGACTGTTTCTTTCTAATCTTCGAAATGCGACTCCCCTTGCGCTGACGAAAATAATCCCCTAAATCACCCAAAGATTTTCAGAAGGAAGTACCTAACCCTTAAGGTTCTCCCCAGGAGTGCCCAATTTCTTCGAAGTTTCGTCTATTCTCTTTGCGAGCTGTACTCTCTTCGGTTAAAGATTCCTACTCCCCTCCCTTTTGTACTGACCCGATCTCCACTTCGCTCTTCTATCGCCTCCTATAGCTGTCAACCTTAGCCCAATTATGTTTTGGGCTTGCCATTTTTCGACCTCCTCCCTCCCTTTTTTGCTCAATTCGTTAGTGACCCCTCTCCCCCTCCCTCTAACAGGAAATGTTCCCCCGGCTTCCTACTGCTAGGAGTCCTTCCCACATACTTCATATGAACTTCCCTGGAGAGGTCTGCGACCCTCCCCCGCATAATTTTCCCCTTAATTACAAGTCTATCACTATTTCTCTTTTCTTTTGAAACCCTGCTATAGGTGGTTCTCCCTATAACCATTCACAGTCCCCTTGGGTTTTTCTGCCAGCCGTTTGTTTATTACGCTTTTCAGAATATCGGTAGTAGTTGTCCGCCTGAGGTCTCCTCATTCAATCTATCAGTCCCCTCCTGACCCAAGTGTTGCCCAGTAGTACATTGAATCTTCGTCACTGCAAACACCCTCCCCCCCCCCCTAGAGTAACACCGCCCCGTTTCAGTGATGTTCCTTTCTAATGTGTCCCCCTCTCCCCAGCCAATCATAAAAAGAAGACCCTACCTCTCAGGAATTTTCCTAAAATTATGATCCCGTCCCTCCCCCCCCCCTCGAGACATCGATACAATAATATCCTCAATAAACCCATCTGGTACGTGTCCTCCCCCCCATAACGCTTTCTCCCAATTAAAGTCCTTGCTATCTTCCCCCCAAAACCCCCCAACGCTTTGAAAATTTAGTAGGTAAACGTTCTCCCCCCCTATGACCATCACCTCTTAGGTACAATTTAATGCCGTCCTTCGAAGCCTTTCTGTAACTTTTTCTTTTCCCCCAAACATCTCCCCACAACTTAGTTTTTTTTAATTCAGTTACCTTGCAAAGACGAAATCCTGACTCTGAACCCAATCTTTGAGAACCTCTCTCTACGGAGTTAATTTATTATTCTCCGTTTCACCCCCATCCCCTAAAAACAAACATATCGAGATTTGTATAGAACCTTCATGCTACTATTTTTTCTACCCGCACCATTCCAACCAACTATAGCGACACGGTCATGTACAAGTTCCTCTCCCCAAATCCACCCCCCCACCTCCCTGTTGCACTTCTATGCCAATTCCCCATGGTCTAGAGCTACAACCTAGCGCTCCACTTGCAAACCCCTCGGCTCGCCCCTTATCAGTTCCTTCCTTCTGTTTGGGAGAGAGAGGACCTATTGGGCCACCAAATGGATGAACGCTAGGTTTCGTCCTCCCTTCAAACGCCCTTGCTATCTCCCGCTCCCCCCGGATTTGGTATTGACGTTGTGGACCTCTTACTTCTTTTTGGTACGCGTTTCTTGTTGGTCCACGAAAAATTTCCTCTCTATGTTTTATATAGTCCCCATATCTCGATTCCTTTGTTCAATTTCTCTTGTTCCAGACAATTTCTGATTTGAATTCCCTTTCATTGAAAGTCAGTCGTCGATTAGCCCCCGAGAATTTGTTTTTGCCCAAGGGCCCCTTCTCCTCTCTTGAAACACGCTTATTCAGGTTTGAAGTGTTTTTCTTTGTTTCTTTTCTTTTTTTCTATAACCCTATACCCTAGCTTGGATTAGTGGTTCATGAAATTCCCGTTGCGGCTTGCTCTACCTTTATGGCTCACATCACTTCTTCAAGTGTCACACTTCCTTTCTTTTGAGCATACTCTGAATTTAAATCTTTGCTGCGAGATTAAGTCCAACTGATTTTATTCAGATTTTTTTTTTATACTCTGTTCGATTAAAGGACCCCTCCGGCGGGACTTCTTTTTCTCCGTTCACAGTCTCCCCGAGTGCGATTTGGCATGCTGGAGCCTCTTCTTCCCTCGATCTTGCAATTTTTCACAGGAAATTGCTTTTTTCCTCGATTAGGTTTCTGTTCCGGTCTCTCTTTTCAATTTAACTCTCGTCGGTCCTTTTCTCCAGTGAGTTTGGTTGTGACTTGGTGACACCCCTACCTGACGGAGCTCCATTTTCGGCGCACTGGTGATCCCCCCCCCCCCCCCCCTTCCTGCTGATTTCTCAGAAACAACCATTGTTGCGTGTTGGCTTGGCTGTTTCTTACTCAACCCCCCCCCCCCGACATTTTGCTTTTGGAACCTTTCTCCTTTGAAGAGGTTTTTTTAATGTGTTCCAGAGTTTTATTCTAATCCAAATTGTCTCACCCTCTAGGCGTGTTCAAGCGATTAGAGACCTATTTTTCGGACATTTCTCTTCTCTTATGAGATGTCCCCCCAAATTCCCTCTCTCTTGAGTATTTTCTGTTCTTCACCTTGGTGAGGAGCCCAAACAAGGCCGACGCTTCCCCTCCCTTGGGAAACGATCCTTCCCTTTTACCAAGTGTCGTGCATCCTTCCTGAAACCGATTACAGCCAGAGTCTTGGTTGTCTTCCATCTTCACGATCGTGATTTTCCATAATAAGCCTGCCCCCCGCGAATGTTCAAATGTCAGCTTTTCAGGACCCAGAATTGTTTTTTCACGGACTTGACCTCTTCGAGTGACTTATTTCCCGGGCACGACTCCTTTTTTTCTTTCAAGTGAGTTTAGTCAATGATCTCGACTACTGTCTTTATTCCCCCCCCCTCTTTTTTTCCACTTCTCAGACGTGTCATTCCGAGACTTGCTGATGCGGTTCATGGTTCGTTTCTGACCAAGCAGGTTGGACCCATCCCGGCGTTTTCGTCAACTATGACCCTTGAATTCGCGTCTCTTTTTGCAAAGTCCCCCCTATACAAACGATTTTGGTGCTCGTACATGGGATAAGCACGCTCGAAATAATCTCGAGTTTTTTTACTCGATTTGGTTCGCACCTCTCGCTCTCTTGGGATCTTTCTTGTTCTCCAGGTGATCGTTGACCTTCTTTCCAATTACATTATTTGCTTGGCCTTTAATGAGTGACTCACCCTGAGACCCGAGAACCCTCCCCTCCTTTGTTCCCCTTCTTTGCATTTCCTGGGGAGACCTCTATCATCCCCCTTTTTAGTAATGAATGTGATATTCCTATTTCGTCTGGATTTCTCCTGCCTATTCGCCAAATCATATCCTGGGTTCTCAGGCTCCAGGGGCCGACGTCCTGCGGATGTACTAGGGAATCTTCCAAGCATTGTTGTGGCTAATCTATCTGAGCCTGGTCTCCTCGTCGGTGAGTAACCCTGTTCACCCCCCTCTGAATGCGTTATCGAAGCGTTTTACCCATCCGTGAATGTAGAATATAATAGTGATCCTCCTCTTCTTGTACATCTTTTTCCGTTAGAGCCGGCCACGCTACTCTCTGATGTAACTGCCCCTCTTCCCCCTTTTCAAAGAGATGGCTAACCCGAAGATCTTCCGAACCCAAAACAAGACACGTTTAAGGCACAATAGCTTATCGAAGACCCGTTTCCTTTTTTCAGCTTATTCCCTTTCCTCTTGCCAAGCTTAACCCTGCGCACCCCAATCGGTCTCCGGGCCCACAGCCTTATACTTTTCCTCCTCTTCTTTTTGTTTGAGGATCTCCCAATACACCGTAAAACTGCTGTGTACCTTCATTCTCGTGTGTGATTCGAAGTTTCAACCAGTTTATCCGACGTGAACAGTTTTTTTCTGATTTTCCCCTTCCTTATGGCTCTCTCCTTTTCTCCTTTTTAATCTTCTCCTCCGATGTGGCTGCTCTTTAATAGCGAAGGTTTTCCTTCAAGGCCTGCGGCATTCTGCGGTTTGCTCGAAACAGCGCAACTTGCCCTAATGACTGAGAGCTCCCCCCTCCCTTCTTTTCCCCCCAAATGAGAAGAAGTCTGCTGCGGCCGGCTTCTTTAAGAAAGCCCTCGCGCTTCCCCCCGCTACAGCTAGTTATATTTCCCGCGCCCTCCGACAAGAACCTTCCAGTCCCCCCCCTAGACCTGAGAAACCCGACCTCCTCGCGAATCGCCCCCGGCCCCATTCTTACTCCTTACACTTTCCCCATTCCCATTCCCCTTAACAACCCCCTGAAAGCGCTTGGTAACAGGCTGCTTCAACCTACCACCTTTCCACTCGTTCTGTGCGCTTTCCTTCTCATCCGTAAGGACACTCCCTGAAGAAGTGGGGGTATTGATTTTTTTTTCCCCACTCTCGTGCGAGCAGAAACGTATCACACATCGAAATCTTGAGTTTCAAAGCCTCTTCCCCCAGATTTCTTGCCTCCGCTTGGATACTTCCTGAATGCGCGACCCCCTAGAGTTTTTTCTTTCCTTGTAAGTCTCCGCGTCCTATTTCCCCTCTTTCCACACCTTCTTGAAAACTATTTTTCCCATTCAGCACATGCACCTCCAGCGCAAGTGCCCCCCGTCCCCTTAATTCGAATCTGGAAAATGGGCCGACAGAGCTTCTCCTTAGCCCAACATTCCGACACGTTTTCAACTCTCTCCTTAATGGAATGGCCAACATCCCCTAAAGTGAAGTCGTGAACAGATGTCGTCTTTAAGTTGCCTGAAGATGTCCTAGCTACTTGTGGTTGTTTCTTCCCAATTCTGCCATTTATACTTTGGTCCTCTTATTCCCTTTTATCTCCAATTTCCCCCAGATTCGACTCTCTTGCCACGGCCAACTTTTCTTTTTTTGGCTATTTTTAGAACCTTCCCCTTCCCCCCCCAATACCTTTTTTCTGTTTTGTTTCTCCCTTAATAATATCCGAGGCCAGGTCCATACATAGTCTTTTTCCACGTTGCCCTTCTTGGAGATTGAGCATACTCTCCCCCCTTTAGTCTAACCTTCCCCCCCCCATGATCAAGTATATTGCAGGCCCCCCCCTCCCTTTTGGGTAAAGCCCTCCCCTTCCGGAAATTGGTTTAAATAGTCCTCTTTTGCGTCTTAGCGCGTTCCGATATAGGCGTAGTTTTTGTCCTCCTCAAAAGATCTCCTCGGCTTTTTTTCCTATAGTTAAAGAGCGGGTGAACTCCACAGTCCTAGCGATAACAACTGACCCAGTTTCCTTTGCCCTGCCTCTCCTGTCTCATCTTATAAAACCCCGCTCCCCGCCCCCGACTGTTACTGGAATTAACCCCCCCCCCCCTCTTCGATTCCTTTAACCCCTTCAGCGCAAGCAACACCCCCCCCAACCTCCAATCCCTCCTTCTGCTACTACCCTATTAAGGCTCCTCTCCCGCCTCCCCACTTCAAAATTAATTAACTGAGGCTCCAAAACGTAGCTCCGCCATGTTGCTATCCCATTTCGCCCACCTACCCGGCCCCTTAATGCCCGTCTGCCCCGCCTTCCTTCCTTGATAGAACAAATCCAATATCAAACCCCCCCCCCGTCTGCAAAATTCATCCCCAAATCGCTCGTCGTTCGGCGCCCACTTCCTCCTTTAATAATAATAGTCCCTTATTTCATGACCAGTTCTACTAACTTCACATTCCCTCCAAGAAAAACACCCCCAGATGCTCGCGTTTTACCTAGTATAACTATTATCTTCGCGAAGAAGTTCCCCCAAAACCTCTCCTCCCGTCTTCCCCTTTAATTCCCCAAGTACTACCACCCTTGCCACCTTACTAAGCAGGGGACATCCTCAAACAATAGCTGTCCTTGTCAAAGATACTTAG
>Ga0179591_1243588_pt1 | contig 11163 bp, 17 predicted proteins | sample CZOMad2_1_08_16f_FD_182891 | JGI IMG/M metagenome (GOLD analysis project Ga0179591, IMG submission 182891) | Vadose zone soil fungal communities from Angelo Coast Range Reserve, California, USA - CZOMad2_1_08_16fungal (PacBio error correction) | ecosystem: Environmental > Terrestrial > Soil >... | reverse complement strand
TTTCGTTGGGGGACTTTTTTTTTTTTTCGGTTTTCGGTTGGGATTTTTTCGATTCCCCCTATTTTCACTCGTACGGTTGTTTATTCCAATTTTTTTTTTTTCCCTTCCTTGTGAATGCCTGGTGTCGGATTTTGCTTTCTCGTATATCGGAACAACTTATTTTTTTTTTTTTTTCCCAATGGTGGCACTTTGGTTTCGGCTTTCGTTCTTTGCCCTCGCTCGCACCCCTTGCTTTTTTACTCTTTTTCCCAAGTTGTCCTTTTTACTTTCGTATTCTAAAGAGCGTTTGCCATTCCCCCCCCCCGCCCCCTACTCCTCTGGGGACCCTCATTGACGGTCCATTTGGTTCGTTTGATAGACTCTTGAAGCATATGTCCCCCTTGAGGTTTCTTTTCAATCCCGTCATTCCATTTGTTCCCTTGCGGCGAACCTAGCCCCCCGAACGCCGTCCCAATGTGTCCCCCTTTCAACATCCCTTTCTTGAGGTTTTTCCAGTGTTTTTTGCCCCCCCCCCCTGGAGGGGAGGGCACTTTTTGCGACCATTTCCCTGTGGGATGGATGCTCCTTCTGCACTTTTTTTTCCCTTTTTTTTATTTTTTTTCTTGGTTGTTTAGGTGGTGGCCTTTGATTATCCCCGTTTTTGCATTTTTTTTCAGTCTTGGCCTCGGTTTTCGTCCTTTCATTTGTTCGTTTTCTTTTTGGTCCCCGCCTTCGGATTTGTATTAGAGTTCAGTCTTCTGATTTTTTTCTCCATTTGCCTCCTCAGATGGGGGCCCCAGTCCTTTCTGTTTCCAACATTTTTGTTGAACTCTCCCTTCACCCCCGTTCCTTGCTGGTTCCAAAATGCAACCAATTTTGCGGCACTTTCACCCCCCCCTTGCACTTGATTCAAAACCTACGCTCCCTTTTTTTTTTTTACACTGGATCCCCAACCCCCATCCCATTCTTCCCCCCTGATATTGCCTTTTTTTACGGAATCAGTTGTTGTCCCGTTTTTTTTCTTTTTTGGTTACCTTCTCAATGCCCGGTTCGTTCCATCGACCTGAATTTGCTTCTCTTTGCATTCGCTTGACGTTTTCCATCCGAATTGGCCATCTTTTTTAGCTCGTTTTTGCTTGGTTTTACTTTTGCCTATGCGCACTTTTCTTTTTGCGATTTGACAATATATATTCTCGGTTTTTTTCGAATATTCGGTCCCCTTTACCTCCCTTTTGCGGCCCACCTCCTTTGATGGGCGGGCGGTTTTTGATTTTTTCTATTCACGACACACCCCCTGACCCCCAATTACTATGCCTGTTTTTTTTTTGGACACCTTTTCCACAACGATGCGGATTTTTTTTCCACCGGGGCGTGGAGATTGCCTAAGCCCTGTTTTTCCCCACTTTTGGCTAACTTTTTCTTGTTCTCTCTTTGCCTGGGCTCTTTTGTCACTACCAGCAACCCTGTTTTGTTGATTGTGTCACGCTCTTGGTTTCCCCCAACTGTCTTTTTCCCTTTTACTGTCCCCGATGGTCTTGCACCTTTCTTCAAATCTTTCCCCCCCCACTCCACTTTTCTTGTTTTTCCCCTGTTCGCCAATGGAATAACGTTTTCCCGCAACACATGTTGTCTGGGGTAGCTTTTTCTCAGTCCCCCGAAGGTTCTTCCTCCTTCCTTGTTCGGTTATTGACGCCCTTGTCCGAAAGGGTTTTTTTTCCCCGGAAATAAGGCGGATCTCCGTTCTTTTCTATGTCCAAGTTTGCTTTGATCTATCACATGTTTCCACCCCCCTACCTCCTTTACGCTTTTGCGCAGATCCCCTGCTCTTCTTTTAGAGTCTTCTTTCCTTTTTGGTCCACGGAGATCGCTTGCTTCGCCCCTGTTCTTTAATCATTGCGTTTCACCCAAAACCCCCCCCCCTCAGTTCGTGGTTGTCATTGCCTTTTCCGACCCCCCTATTCCGGGACGCCCATGTTGCTCATCCTTTCCCCTTTCATGCCTTGCCCTCCAACTACCCCTTCTTTGTTGATGAGATCATGCGGTGCGCTTACATTCCTGCTCCCTAGCTATCCCTTCCTATCTTTTTTTTGATGACCATTAAAACCAGTTTTCGTCTCCCTTCTGAAGTCTCTTCCTTTCCCCCAGCAGACCAATTTTATTTCTCTTGGGCCCCACATGAGGGGACTAAACAAGTTTGACCTGTCTTGTTTTGTGGAGCGTTTTGACCGTTTTTTTTTTGGTCTTGTAAGTTTTTGCCCCCGGAATTTCCCCCCCAAAATTGACTACTTCCCTCTCAAGCAGGTTAATATGGTATTGCAGGTTATCTTACCCCATTTTTTTCCCAATGATTTTTTAATGCTATATTCTTTGCATAATTCACCGTTTCTTGATAGAGTTTTTCTGATAGTCGTCCCCTGTCCGCCCCCTTTTCCTCTCCGTCTGGACTGATCACTTTCGTGTTTTTTTTTTTTTAAATTTCGTTTTTGACCAACCAGTACCTGCCCCCCACCTTTCATAACACCACCTTGTCCAGACCAATCTCCCCTTTTTTTCCCATCCTTTAATTCCTTGTTTCCCCCCGAAATTAACAACTTTCCCTCTTTGGACTTTCGCATCTTTCCTTTTCCCACCGTCTGTTTTCCGTCCCACAACCCTCACCTCGTTTTGGCGATTCCCCCTCCCTTTTTTTCAGGGCCAAGCTCCGCCTGCTCGTTTCGTTCCTTCGTGGTGGTATTTCGCACGTCCTTCATGAATAAGAGGTCTAGTTGCCGACCCCCTCCCCTTCCTTGGCTGATTTTTTTTGGCCTCGGGTCCCGTCGTTCCTATTCGCCCTTTGACTTTTCTGCGTTGGAGCCCCACCACCACGCCGCCGTACAATCTTTTTTGTTTTTTTTTGGGGACACCCCACTTCGCACGGTACGTTTCCACGGGTTTCATACCGCGTCCCCTTTTCTGGATTTTCCCGAGTTAGTTAACAATTTTATCTGCCTGACTAAATCGCCGCTTTTTGCCGGAATTTTCTTTTCTTGTGGTGACCTGTTTCTTTTTTTGATTATGTCCTTGGGAGCTTTTTTTCCTCGGACAACCCTCCAATTATTTGTCCCCCCGTTCTTTGTTTCCCGAGTTGGGAATTTTAAACCACCTCGTTTTCCCTTTTTCCCTTTCCCACCTCTTTCGGATTTTTTTGCCCCCCATCGACGTGAGGACTTTTCTTGGCTGACGGGGTGTACCAGGGATTAGGCCACTTCTTCCCTTTCGTTTCCCTAAGTGTAAAAACCCCCCCTCCATTGGGGCTAATTGTGTTAGGGTGATTTTTGTTGCACAGTGCGTGATAACCTTTAACCTTTTTTTTTTCCCCTTTCACAAAACTGTTGCCGGGCGGGTCGCCTTGGACCTTTCCCAAAACCCGTTTGGTAGAGTGATCTCTTTTTTAAGCAAGCTTGAATCTTTCATTCCCTGTCCCCTTCCCCCCCACGGCCCCCCAATTTGTCACTGGTGTGCCAAACTCCCCTTTCCGCGGACACCCCTTTTTTTCCCTCCTCCTTTTTTGTGTTTTCATTCCCAGACCCGGCATCGGTTCCGTTTGTTGTCTTTTCCTTTTTTCCCCTGTTTCAGTGCAACCCTATTGATTGTCCCCCCACAGGCCACGAACCTTTTTTTTCTTTATGTTTGTACACTGCCTGTCTTCTTCGTCGGACCCCGACTTTCTCTTTCCACCCGGACTAAGTGAGTCAGTTTTTTTTTTTGGACCGCCTAAGCGCCTTTTGACCGATTTGTAATTCACCCCCAGAAGATCCAACCGTGTTGGTTTATCCCCTGTCACCCGGCGAGTGGCTTCTTTTTGCTGTATTTTCCCCCCGATTCCACTTCAAGTATTTAAACCTGCCCCCGTCCCGTTTTCCTGACGCCCCGTTTTTTTCATGGCTATTTACACCAACTCCAACCCCGCCTTTTCCTTTTTCAGCCCTGAATTTTTTTGGACCAAACCACCCAACCCCACAAAACACCCCATGACCCCCAATCTCCCGTGTGCGGGTTTTGTCGTTTTTTTCGAAATTTCAGTAGGTTTTTTTCGGGATCTGTCTGGCACCTTCATCCTTTTGAGTTGGGCAGGACCCTTTTGGTTTTCTTCTTTTTTCCCCCCACTGAGAAAATTGCATGGTGCTTACTGTTGCTGGCCCACTCAATTCCAGTTGGTCCTTTTAACTTTTTTTTCCCCCTCTTTTTTCTAATGCGTCCACGTTAGATTTTTCTTTACCATCTTGATACCCCCTTGCGGGGGGTTGATTTTTCCGACCACAAAAAAACACAACGTCGCCTTTTCATGACCCGCACCCCAGTTGCCCTCCCCCTTTTCTCACATCTACCCCTACGTCCGCACCGACACCACACCCAAAACCTGACCCGGTTGACAAAATCTGTCCCCTGTCCGTCCCTTTCCCCCCCCTCATCCGGCCAACCCTTTCGGCCAAATGGAGACTTACCCCTTTCATTGGTCGGTTTTTTTCCGCCAAAAACTGGTGGTTGCCCCCTCCCCCTCCGTGAAATTTTTCTTTTTAAGGGTTCCCTGTTTTGTTTTGGTCCCTCCTTTCCTGTCCATTGGGTTTGTTTCATGTCAAGTTGGGCCCCTGCATTTTTGTAGTTCAGTGTCCAGCTCCATTTGACGCCCGTCTCCACCCAAGTCCTATCCCGGTGGCAAACAACAACCCATTTTATCATATTGTACCCCCCCAGATTTCTTTTGTCTTTTTGGGATTTCCTTTTACGGCCTTTTTTTTTTTTACTCTTTCCTCCAAATCCAGCGGTTTTGTTACCCCCCAAATCGCTATTTTTGGTCCCCCCCCCACTGCCTTTTTCGACCTTATTGCTTTGGCAGGCACCCTTTTCTTGTTTCCGGCCCCCATGCCCCAATTTTTTGGCGGTCCAACCGGCCCCAACCCAAAGTTTGTTTTCCCAGTCCCGATTTCCCCTCCCCACACTTTTCCCGCCCCCTGCATTTTTCTTCTTTCTCGCCCTTGATTAAATTCCCAGGGGTTGTTGAGTGTTTCCTGTGATGTGCCCCGATTAAGTAGTACCTCTGGATTTTTATGGTTAAATCCCACGCCCCTCCCTTACCAGATCCGTGTACACCCTTTTTTTTGTCCCCTCACCCCCCCGAAAACTCCTGTCTTCTTGTATGAAACCAATCTTTTTTCCCGCCCCCTGATAAACTCTCCCTCATCCTTACGTTTGTTTTTTTGAGTTCCTTTTCTTTTAGTGTTATTGTTCTTTTCGCCTTTTTTCTCTTCAATCGGTCTCTCTCTTCGAAGTTTTGTATCCGCCTTGACTTCGTTTGTCATTTTTCTTTTTTCCCGGAGACGTTTTTCCCCTTCCTTTTACCTTCCCCATCAACTCCCGGCCCGATGATGGTCGGCGGTTTCATTGTTCCAGATTGTCATTTTCTTGACCCAAAAATTTGGAAGGCCCCAAATTGTGGCAAGTTTGGGGCCCTCCGTGATCTCGGAATTGCTTGTGAAATCGATTCTGCCACCCCTTTTTGGGTTCCTGGTTTTCTTACCCCCTGGTATCGTTTCGGTGTCCAGGAGTCCGTACGACCCCCACCCCCACCCCAAGAAGACATTTGTTTTTTTGTTGACCATTGTCCGGCAATGTGTTTCGTGGGATTTTTGACCCGATGTTTTTTTTTGGGATCGGTTCTTTTTTGGAGTTTTAGGTTCCAGTGGTAGGAGTTGTTGATGCCGTCATCAAAGTCCACTTGCAATCGTCCTCGTGTTGCGTAAAACGAGTGCCCCTGGAACGAATCATACCAGTGGCCACTACCCTATATTTTGTTCGGGTCCCTTTTTTTTTAGGTAACATTCGACCTTTTTTTGTTCCCTTATTTTTTACCTTTGCGACTTTTTACTGTTTCTTAGTAAGCCGGAGGCCTTATTTTCGTCCTTGTGGTCATGTTGGTCCTTGGGTACGTTTGAGGTATGTTTTAGATTTCTGTTCAGGGTTTCTTTTCAAATCAGGATTTTTCCTCCCGTCTTTTTGAGGTATTCTTAGTTACCCTCTGGCCCGTTTCTGCTTCTGGGACTGGATGGTTTCACTGCTTGGTCATTCCTTGGTCCCATTGAGTTTTAATACCACGTTTCCCGAATTGCTCTTGTCAACCAGTCCCCCCCCCCCACGGGAGTTTTTTTTTTTTTTTGGTTGCCCTTTTTGCTGATTTCTGGTCACAAGAACGGGTCCCAACCCCTCGTCCCCCCTCCGCGCTGGGCGCGAACCGCCCTAAAACTAACCCCCCCCCCCCCCCTTTTTCTCCCTTGACGAATTGTCCGACCCGTCTGGGTCCGGAATACCACTGGCTGGGTTTTTGGTTCTTTTTTTCTTCTTGTTTGGTTTTTGTTTTTCTTTTTGGGTTCTTTTTGTTGGTGGGTTGTTCTCCTTTCTTGTCCTTTTTCCTCCTTTTTTTGCTGTGGTGCCCCCTGTGGCTTTGTTTTTGGTTGTGTCTTTTTTTTTTTTCTTTTGTCTTTTTTTCCTCCTGGTTGTTTTTTCTCCCTACTGGTTTGGTTTGTTTTTTTTTTTTTTTTTTTTTGGTGTTGGGTGGGGTTTTTTTTTTGCTCTTGTTTTTCTCTTTTTTTTTTTTTTTTTTTTTTCTCCTTCCCCGTTTTTTTTTTTTTTTTTTTGTTTTTTTTTTTGTGTCGGTGGTTTTCTTTTGTGTTGTTTTTTTTTTTTTTTTTTTCTTTTTTTTGGGGTTTTTTTTTTTTTTTTTTTTTTTTTTTTTTTTTTTTTCTTTTTTGGTTTTCTTTTTTTTCTTTTTTTTTTTTTTTTTTTTTTTTTTTTTTTTTTTTTTTTTTTTTTTTTTCCTTTTTTTTCTCCTTTTTTTTTTTTTTTTTTCCTGGTTCACTTCGCCACCATGCCCCCCTGGGGCGCCCCCGTAGTTCCCCTTGACTTTCTTTTTCTCATTTTTCAATGATTCTTTCGTTCCCGTTTACCCTTCTGAGCATTTCGTGATTGTTGACGCCGTGTTTGGAAGTTTTTTTTTTATTGGTTTTTATTTTATCGCACTGATTGCTGTCTGTCGTTGTGAAACCCTTTCTCGTACGCTTTTCTTTGAGGAGAATCCCGTGACGTTTTCAGGGGGACCGTCATTTTTTACAGGGGTGACCGGACTTATTTGGGTCGCGGGCTTGTTTTGCTCTTTTTTCTGGAAAAGTTTACACACCAATGGATACCCTGCCGTATTCTGGTATGGGAATTACCTGCTGCTGATCGTGGGTGCGACTTGGCCCTAAATGGTGCCCCCCCCAATTTGCCCCCGGCTTATGTGCGTTCCGCGCATTTTTTTACCCGATGATTGTTTCAACTATCTCCCCAACAGGCCACCAACTTTTTTTTGTTTTTTTTTTCTGTTTTTGCATCCCGTCCGACCAACGTTTTTTTTTAATTTCCTTTTTCCAATTATCCTTTTTGCCGTTTCCACCGGGTTTTAAAACGATTTCCCTTCAGCTTTCATATGGTCCTTGTCCCAGACCCTTATTTTTTCAACCACCCCCATGGTTCTTGTTTTCTATTTCCATCCCCGTCTTCACTGTCACAATCCCCCTTTTTGAATTCCTCGATTTCGGGTGTAAGGACCGTTTTGAAAAGGTTGGTTAAATCTATGGTCAATACCCGTCATCGTCGTTTCAGTGCTTCATTACCGGCCGCGAGACCCCAAATTTCCACAATCCCCCCCTCCTTTTGGACAGCCCTCTGAGTTATTTTTGTATGCTGAGCCTCTTTTCCCCTGATTTTAATCCCGATGGCCGGTCTTTGGTTATTTTTTTTGGGGGAATTTACTGTTCTTTTCCCCACACCACCTTTTTTTCCTCGATTTTTTTGTGGTATTTTTTTTTTTTTCCGAATTAGTCCTGGCGCCTTTCTTAATCATTTACCAAACGTGTCCCCCTCCCACCTAACAAACTTCTTTCCTGCGCATGTTTTTCCCGTACCTCTTTCCATTCTTCCCACCCCAAACCTTTGACATCGTGTGGAACTACGACTGACTTGTACTGACTTCGTCCCCCCCTATCTTCGCCCCCCCCTTTCCGTTGTTGCATCCAGATTCTTTGTTAATGTCCTTGTACCCCATTATTGCTAGGGTTCCACCCCCATCGCGGACCTTTTTTTTTTTCCACCCCCTTTTTTTCCTTTTCATTGTTCCGTGTCTGTTGTGTCTTCGTGGGCGTGTTGGTGGATTGGCCCTGGATTTCACCCCAACAACCAGGTTCCCCCCCTTCCCGCCCCATCGGTGCTTTTACACAGACTCCGTTTGAATCGGCTGCCCGGTGTACCAAAGTGGTTTTGGGCCAATGACTCCTTCACCTCGTCTTTTTTTCATCCTTTAATTTTACATCATTCTGTTTTTGTTTTAGCAGACCTGGATCTAATTTCGAGTTCCTTTTGTCCGACTTTTTTACGATCCCCGGTAACCGCTGACCCCGTCGTTCTTTTAATATAGTCTTCTCTTTTTTTCCGGACCTTTTTTTTCATTTCACCCCCCCCCCCCAAAAGGACTCTCCCCCCCCCGCGACCTCCTCCCTTGTTTTCAGTCTGCGCGTGGGCCCATTTCCCGTGCCCCACTTTTAAAAATTTGTGTTTTTTTCCATCTTTTCCCCCCCTTTTTTTTCGACCACTCCACCGTGGGGTTGGGGGTCGATTTCTTTATTTTAAAGGGTCCTTCCCAAGTCGCGCTCCTCCCACTCATGAGCTGTAGGGTTTTTTTTTTTAGTTTCATGTGCCCCCCCTCCCCCCTGTCCTCGTATTTTTTTTTCCGTCTACTTTCGCCCCCCCCTTTTTGAGACTTTCTCGGCTGGCACCCTGCTTGGACAAGTTTGATTTTTTTCGCATCCTTTACGGTCCCCTCCAAAATCTATTCGGTCCCCTTTTACACTGTCCCCCCAATTTGACTTCTTTAATCGGTTTTGTTTTTTGTTCGTCCATAGAATGGTATGTCCCCCTCCCCCCTTCCCGCCACCCCTTGCCTTCTTGTCCACCAATTTAGAGTGGTTTGTCTGCAATCTCTCTCCGACAAGACTCGCGCTTCTTTCCCCGCCTATTAAAGATTTTCGTTTCACCACCCCGTGTGTGTGGCACTTTTTTTTTGGCCTGTGTAAGTCTTTCTTTTGCGCTATCGTAAACACCTCCCACGCGCTTTCTCTGGGGACTTATTCGTCTTCAGTTTAACTTTTGTACGTCTTTTTCCTCCCTTTTTTTTCAAACTTTCTTCTTTCTTTAGGACGTTTCCCATTTTTTTTTTCTTTTTGGGGGTACGTGTTCTTTGAAAATGCGACACCCCCTCCATGTCACCCTATTGACCAGGCAAAACGTATTACTTTTCCCCTTGCCCATGGTTGGGTCCCCCACCACTCTTCTCGGGATTTTTGACCAAGAACATTTTTCGTTTTCGTGACCCCCTTTTGGGGACTGGTCCCACTTTCCACCCAAGTCCCACCAACCCTTTTTTTTTTTGTATTTGTCAGGAGAAGTCGGGACAGTTTACCCACCCCAACCAAAAAAAAGTGTTTCCTTTCCCGTGATCATCTTCCCAAGCTTTGCTTCCGAGCATCTTCCCGCACACTTTCACCTCCCCCCCCCCCCTCATACCCCCCACCCCTGATCCCCCCCTTGGTCCACGCGGTAGTTCACCAAATCGTTTTTTCCCCCTCCCTTTTTTACCCTCCCCATCGAGTCTAGTGTCATTTACCCGCCACCGTGGGCGCCCCAATATCAACTTGTTCTTGTTGCTCTTAGTTTCCCAAATTTAACTTTTATTTTTTTTCTTCTTTCAGCCCAAAAACCCCCCCTCCCCCCGCCCAGTCAGAGTCTTTTGTCCCCCCCTGGGACTGTAGTAGGTAATCCGCGCTTATTTGCGGCACACCCCCCCTCCGAGAGAGTTTTTCCCAGTCTCATCCACACAGGGAAGTTCTTTCCCCTTTGCCCCACCCTCAATTTCCCACCCATTTTGAAGCACCTAATTGAGTTTTTCCCTCGCCCCAATTTCGCTGCTCTTTCCCCCCGGGTGTCTCCCATCCAGAATGTTTCCCCTCCCCCTTCGGTCTTCGACTTACGCCCTTTCGGTTTTTTTTTTCCTCTGCTTTTGTCAGGGGTGGGGTCCCCCCCCCTCACAAACCGTCCCCTCCTTATGTCCTTTCTTTTCTTTGGACCCCCCAACAAAAATGGTGGTTTTTGTAACCCCCCCCAGCCAAATCCAACCAAACACCAACCCCCCACCCACACCCCCCCAACCCCCCACAAAAAAAAAACAAAAAAACCACCAAATGCCCCCCTCCTCCCCTTCCAAACCTTCGGATTTCATGTTTTTTTTAGTTTGCGCCCGTTTCTGGTTGATCGGTGTTTCCTTTTGGTTTGAGGCCATCCCATTATTGTTCAGATTTTCCCCGTCAGGGTTCTTGTCCTTTTTTCCCCCCACGCGCATTAGGGTGCCTTCGCGGGTGGTGAAAAAAAACCCGGGACCCCTGGAAAATTGCTCTTTTCCCCCCTTTGCAATGTCGAAATGCCCTCTTCCTTCATTCCTCACACAATGGCTTTTCGGGTGTTACTCCCCCCAAAAAAACCCCCCCACCAAAACACACCTTTTCGTTTTTTCATTTCCACTTTCTGCCCCACAAAGGGTTTGGCCCCCTCTCCCCATCACTTACTTCGTCCTGCCCCGCCCCAACACAAACCCTGACCGCGCAAAGTTCTTCTCCTCTTTCCTCACCCAACCCGGAACCCCTCTAACCCACCTCTTGTGGCACACACACGTTGAACACAATTTCCGTTTTCCCCAATTGGCACTACCCTAGTTTCGTCCCTAACCACTGACCCGCCTGACCTCAAAGGTTCCAGAGTTGGGACCTTCCCTACCCACACATCACATGGTCCCCTGCATTGGTAATTGTTTTCTGGGTATTTGTGGTTCCTTCCGTTCAGGACGACCAAGTTTGAACCCTTTTTTTCCCGGCCTCGACCCACGATTCCGTTACATCGGCGTCACCCCAATCTTTCCCTCGAGGAAACATTCATGTAAAATTGCCTGAGCAAATAGTGTCCACAAGCGTTCAGCGGTTGGGGGGTGTATGGCTCCTCGCCTTTGAATTCTGTTCGGTGACGTTTGAACCCAACCTACCCCTCCCTTTGTGTGTAACCCAAACC
>Ga0179591_1256477_pt1 | contig 11164 bp, 7 predicted proteins | sample CZOMad2_1_08_16f_FD_182891 | JGI IMG/M metagenome (GOLD analysis project Ga0179591, IMG submission 182891) | Vadose zone soil fungal communities from Angelo Coast Range Reserve, California, USA - CZOMad2_1_08_16fungal (PacBio error correction) | ecosystem: Environmental > Terrestrial > Soil >... | reverse complement strand
AGCGTTCCCCCCCAACTGGAAGTCAGTTCGATAGTTTTTCACGTCCCTTGGTTTTTTGCCCCCCGCTCGCTCCCCCTTTTTGAAGAAGGCTCATGAAATTCTGTCCGTCCCTTTTCCTGCCTCCGCTGTAGACACTCTTCTTTCTAGTTGTGCCAACCCCCTAGACGATTGTGACGGGGTAGGACTTTCCTCCGAACTTCCCCCCCCCTCCCTGCCCTCTTAATTCTTAGATAGACAATAGAAGTGCAGCCCAAGGAATCCTATCCCCCTCCCCCCTCCTCCCCGCGCCTTTTCAGGGCGCGCTTCCCTTCCATAGACGTAGTAGAGGGTTAAAAAGTTTCTGAGGAGTATTCTTCTATCATCCTTCCCCGATCATTCTTCTCTCATGGTTTCGAGGGCTCGGTCTATGTGTAGTGAAGTCTAAGCATTTCAATCGTTTTCCTCTTTTCCCCCGTCTACTTTTCAATTTGATGTTTATTTGTAAGCTGCTGGCTTTAGCCCCCCAAGGTTCTGCTGGATCTTCTCCACAATTCACCCCTTGCCGGCTCCCCAGTTTGGGTACGTCGGTCTTTTGGCCTTTTAAGAGTTTCCCTCCTCCTCCTCGCCCTACGCGAGAAAAATCATATTTATTCTGATTCAACGGGTGTCGGATCCTCTTTCCGCCCTATTCCGTAATCCTAAAGTTAAAGCAAGGAGAGGCTTCCAGTCCAACTCCTCCCCCCCCCTTCTTTCATCTGCTCGGCGAACTTACCTACCGGTGACATTTCCCTCTCCAATCTCCGCGTCCTTTCGGAGAAATCGGGGAGATGATCGTCCCCAGTTTTTCTTCTCCCGCCTTTCACCGGAACGATGAGTATCTTCTCTAAAGGAGAGCCGTCTCCTTGGGATATATTGCGTACTGACGGTTTTCTTTCCTAGTGCCCTCTTCGGAAGCGGATCTTGCGATTTTAGTGATCCTCTCTCTCGAGTCGATTTGACCTGGTCATAATCGTCCGTCCTTCCTATCCCCCTCGAGGTAACCGTACGATTAGTCCGTAACTCAGCCCCTTTCTCCCTCCCTTACAGGGATATCCTGTGTGGCTTGAGTAAGTCGATCTTTCTTCTCCTCTTCTCCCAACAGGGGTTCAACACATCCATTAGACCAACTTTCTCCCTCCAGTCGCGGACACATTTTTGAAGCATTGTCACACTGGGCAAGGTCTCTTTGGAATTCCCTTTTCTTTCATGGTTCATCGCCTCAGGTGACTCCCCTTCGGAACTCCTCTCGGCAGCTCCTTAGTTTTTACTGTCCAGTTCTTTCTGTCTTCACTGATATAAACGCACACGATCAGGATATAGAGGCCACCTGACCCTCCTTTTCCTCCCTTTCCCTGTTGCTAAAGGAGGTTGTTGGGAGTGGAGGCTTTTCTTATGTGCTTGATTAGTTTCTATCGTCCCCCTCGTCTCCCCGAAGGAAAAATCTGACCATGGGGTGGGAGGCGGCCATTCCTTTCTCCCCAATGGAGTTGGAAGAAGGAAGGAAGGGAACTCTCTATGCGGCCGTAGACCGTACCACTGCAGATCCTCGCCTATTACATGTACGCCTTCTGCGTTATTTCCCCCCCCCCCTCTCTGTCGAGACAAGCATTGGAGACAGATGATTTTTGTTTTAGGAGGGAACAACCCGTCTCTATGCTTTTTGTCCCCCCGGACGGCACCATCGACGCTTCGAAATCTCCTTGTGCCTTTTCCAGGTCCCCCCTCCCCCTCTGACCCCTAAGCAAAATGGAGATATTTTTTCAAGCGTCGCACACCCATCCCCCCCCTGACGGTTCTTCTCCCCCCCTTTTCTTGCTTTCCCCGGCGGCGAATTTAGCGATAAAAACGCCCTCCCCTCCTTGCCCGTTGTTTTTCAGAGGGAGACTGAGGAGTCGAATTGGAACAGATTCTCTTCCCCTCACATTTTCGTCCTTAACGTCCAATGCGTCCCTCCCTTCTTTTTCTTTCACACTTCTGCATTAAGAAAAACCTAATGAATGATGCCCAGACTTTGTCCGGCCGCACGATGTGGGTAAGGATTAACACTCCAATAAATCTCTTAAGGTCCCCGCCCTCCCCCGCACGGGATATGACGATGGGACACGAGGGAGTTGGCCGTCTTACAGGTTCTTCCTCTTTTTTTTTTCTTGATTTTGCCAGCAGATGGGACTATTCCCGTTCTTTGGTCAAATTAACTGGCCACCTCTTCCACGCCCTCTCTCGGATGGGAGGAACGGAAGCAACTAAATGGCTAACGTAACCTCTTTCCTCTCGATCTTCCCCCCAGCAGAAAAGATTCCTACCACCCACCCCCCCCCCCCCCCCCAAAACCAACACCCCCCCCCCCCCCCACCCCCACCCACCCCCCCCCCCCCCCCCCCCCACCACCTGCTTCGGCGAGAAACCCCCTTTTCCCCCAACGGACCATTTGGGGATCCCGCCCTCCCTTTTTTCATTACTGTTTTCTGGCGTAAAGTGAGTACAGCCCCGACGACTTTTTGTTCTAGTTCTTGCGAATACTCTCCTGCAAGAACAATGTCTCCTTTTCTCCCCCCACCGCCCTACTTTCGGTCCCCCGGCCGGAGCGTTCCCCCTCTTTTTCCAGCTCGTACCCGGAGTAGGAAGTATTTCTTCTTTGTTTTTAGTTCTACCTGCCATACCCCTTGTCGAGAAACGGACCCGAATGCGGAGTGACTCTTTCTAGGAGCGTGCCTCCCTAATGCACCTTTTCAGGGCGACGATTTTGGTTGATTTTTTCTTTTCCTCCGAAAACTCATATTATTACGTCTCGCTGTCAGTATTCTCCTGACTGAGTCTCTCTAATTTCCCCAATGATCCCGTTTGGTGAAGGTGGCGAAGAAAGGGTCTTTATTTTGGATTTCCCTCTTACCCCGATTTCGATTGACCCCCCCCGGTCAAGACTTCTATTATCTATTGGTAGAGGGTCAGGTTTGTGACCTTTCCAGATCTTCCTCCTCCTCGGAATGCTCCGCGAAACCCCCCCTCCTCCTCCACTTTTCCCAGTGAGGAAAACTACCTAGATCTATTCACTTCCTGTTCCCGGGGTGGAGTAGATGCGTCAACCTAAGATTTGGTTCTTGTATTTTGGGACTTTCCCCCCCCCCCCCCACATCGTTCGTCTTAGTCAAAGAAGAATGAACCCCTACGGATGTTTTTTTCTCCTTCCCTCCCCCTTCTAGGGGTGCCGTAAGGCGCCCCCGCTTTTCTTCACGCAAGCTTTAATGAAGTCACCTCGAACCCGTCCGTGCCCTTCGTCCCGGGTTCTGGGTTTTCTTTGGACTTCCTTCATTCTACAGCACATCCTTCTCCCCGTCTGTTGCCTTTTGCGCTCGCAAGGGAAGCCATAAGTATTTGAGGTTTCCTCGTTGTCTTCCCTTATTTTCTGTCAGAAGACCGCCCCCTCTTCGAGAGGTTGGTGACCTCCTTCTTCTCCCGGGTTTTTCGACCCCTTTTTAGACCTGCCCAAACTTTACATCTCCGTCTCCCCCTGCTCGGGTTTCGCAGTTTTTCTTGGCTTTCCCACAGTCCCGATTTGGGTGTTGAAAATATTAGAAGTTGTAGGTCTGAATGTTGCCCTTTCTCCGGAAGTAAGACGGCCCGTCCTCACACAAGAATGGTGACTTCCTGTGATTGCCTGACTCCCAACCCATTCTTCGGCCGGAATGACTTAGAATTCTAAAGACCTCTCCGTCTCAACTACGCTAAATCCCACACAAAGAGGATTCTTCAGCCCGACTCCCCCCCTTTCTCCTTTTGCGTCATACTCGAACCCCCTGTGCTTCGATATCCCCCTTGATAGGCGGTGTTTCTTTCTTCGTAGTATCGAGAGAGCGCATACAATTACCCTTTTTCCCCCCCAAATTCCGCTCCTCCCTGATTTCTCATTTCTTTCCCCATGCTTGCCTGATGATGAAGGCTAATCCAGAAATGAGTCTTGATCCCTCCAACTGCAAGTAATGCCTGGGCAAATAATTAAGGTTCCCTCCCCCTTCTTTCCTACATCGGGCGTATGTAGGTGATGGGAGGTTGAGCTCTCCTTAGCGGCTCTTTCTCTTCGAGGTCCTCATCCAGCTTAACAGAACAGAAAATCTCCTTTCTAGGATTCACCGATCGTACGCCCTTCGTCTCCCTTACCCTTTTCCCTAGACAGGAGGGCAGACTGACCTGATTTGGTGATGTCCCCCTCTTTCTACCTTCTACCGACGCCGAACCCGTAGAGAAAATCGCGATTTCCTCTCTGCGGTATGATTCAAAAAGTCGAACTCCTTTGACCTATGTCCCCTCTCTTTGCTTCTCTCGAGGCGCATCATTTATATGAATCGTTTTACATCTTTCTTTTCATTTCCTCACCGTAGTTTCCTTATACTGCGCCCTGAGCCTCCCCTTTGACTCGGTCCTATTTGAGATTACACATAATCGTTACTCCTAATTTTTTTCTTTCTCCAACATTGCCCAGAAGGCGTCGCTTTTTTAAGAACTCTTTCTTTGCCTTGAACTGTTTTTCCCTTTCCTCATATTCTGCATCCCTAGCCGCATCATTCCCGTGTTTTCTAAATGATGAAATTATCGATTTGTTGTGTTACTTCCTCCCTCTCCTTGCCCCACCTTGCCTTTCCCCAGAAGTCATTCCTTGGTTTCGGAAGAATAGGATTCATATCACATCTCCCTGGCCCTTTCACCCATTTTACCTCCTGTTCATTTGCTCGACCATTTGACCTCTGCCATTCCTTTTCCTGCGCCGCCTCAGGAAAGCTTTGCAAGACAAATGTCGCCCCCATGTCCCGGAGGCAGGATTTTAATCTTTCATTTGTCGGAACGGAGGGTTTCTCCTCTCTCGCCCGGCAGCCTTCTCCGGTGTGATGATGTATTATTTTTTGAGGGACTGATTGCCGTCTTATTTTTTCCTACAGCTTCCTCCTAATCTTAGGCGGATGGGCGGACCCCTCACGTTTCGTAGTCCTTTGCATCCAACTCTCTCCCCTGACCACTTTTTTTCTCTTTGTTCTCCCTGTCACTTTAGCTGCTAGGATAATTTTCTTTCATTTTCGATTTCTCCTTTCGTGCCTCCCCCTCTACGCAGAGTATTACATCCGCCAGGATTTAGTTTTGGCCTTTTTTCCCCTTCGGCGTTTCCCCCCCTTCCTTTGGACGGGATATGACCGTCCCCCCGACTGTGATCGATAATGCCCTACGGCGGTGCCCTTTCTCCTGTCGCTTAATATTTGAGAGATTTCTGCCTGGTCCCTTTTCTTTTTTTTTTTTTTTTCTAGATCCACTTGAAAGGTGAGCGCAAATTCGCGCGCTTCTTCTTTTCGAGGCGATTGATGTTTTCCCCTTCTTCCCTTTTAGCCTCTCCCCTCTCTTTCAATATATCGCGTCACCGCATTTCACTCTGTATCGCACAGCGCCGCAGAGCGGCTCGCTTCTTTTAGGAGTTTTTTCCATCCGATCGTAGTTTTTGGCCGCTGGAAGATGGTTTTTTTCCTCCCGTACTTCTCTCCCTTCCATGTTTCAGCCCAACAATCTTTTCCCGGCGAGTGCAAACCCTCTTCGGGGTTTGGTTTTTTACCATGTTTCCCTCTTCGACATCGCCCTTCCCTCTCATTTTTACGATAGAACCATCAATTTCAGAAAATGCGTTACCTCCCTCCATCCTCCAGCCTCACGCGAGTTCGTCCCTTTCGAGCTCCGAGAACATGACTTTGTTACACCTTGTTTTCTTTGATTCCGCCGAATCCGACTCCGGCGCATTTCCCCCCCTGAGTCGGTGTTCGGGGCTGGACGTCTCCGAAGCGACGCTCAATCGGCGGCTCCCCCCTTTTTTTTTTCCATCCGCTTCCCTCTATTTTGCTCGACGGGCGCGGAGACTCTGCTTTTGCCCGTGAATACCCTTTTCCCCCCTTACCCGGCTCCCCTTCCTTGGAGTCCTGGTCACGCTCGTTTGGTTGCAGTGTTTCATTTTCGTCGTCTTCCGTCTTTTCCTGCTCAGAACAAAACCTCGATATCGGACCCAGGAGCAAAGTTTAGGATGCGGCCTCTCTACGACTTTTCCCTCCTGCAAGTTTTAAAAGCATCACAGGTTAGCAAGAGGCGAGATTTCCCTTTTCAGCGCTGGCGCGCCCCCTTCGCGCTCTGCAATAGTTTGGCTTTGAACTTTCCTCTAACTACGAGTTGGATAGGAAGCCGACGTGTTCTTTTTTTTAGGTTGAGCTCCCCCCCTCCGTTTGCCCCCCTTCAGTTTGTTTAACATGCCTAGGCTACCTTTCGATCGAGATTACCGTGCGGACTATATTTTTTCCCCATCTCAGAGATCGAAGTCCGTAGGGGCATATTTTCCTCTTTTCTCTGCATTTTTTTTTTTGCGCGGTGAAGAGATCGTTCCTACTGACCTTCCCCTCGCCATGTGAAGCAGGAAGATAATGCCTTTATGAGGCATCCTTATCTAGCGTCTGTATTCCCCCTCGGTTTTTAATAGATTTCCTCTATGCGTTTCTCTTGACCTTGGGATGCGTACCAAGTCACCCCCTTCACCCCTCCGGCTCCACACTTTTGTTCCCAGCACCGACCACGCCGGTTCCGATAAGGTATTTTCCCCAATGTTTCTCCGTTGCCTTTGAAGGTCTTTGACATGTACATCCCTTTTTAACTTTCTTTGCATTCCCCCCCCTGCCTTCTTGCTTTTTCGCCTGGCGTACTTTGAGTAAGGGACTCCCCCCTGTCCTGGTGGGTGGTGCTTAGATTTTATTATTGTTTACGCCTACCTCAATACCTCCCAACCCATATTTGAGGAATCGAGTCGCCCCTTTTTTATCCACTAGCTTCCATCTTCTTTGTCTTCGTATTGCGCGTCTGAATCGGTTGGTGAGGGAAGTATGATTTTATCTTTACCCCCTTTAGATGAGTTCCCGGCTGCATTTCCCCTTGGTGGAGGCGTCTTTTTCCCAGTTATACTCGTTTCGGTTCCCTCAGGACGGGAACTTTCGCGTCCTTATGCGTCGAAATTTTTTCACTGCTCTGCGTCGTTTAACATGTAGTTTTTAGGACGGTTGGAACCCTTCTCCTACTCGCAAATGAGATTGTGCTCCCTGTAGATGTTAGATGATTTTAGTGAAGGAGGTTTTAACCCTCTCTTCGTCGTGTGACTCACAGTTTTTTTCAATCGTTAAGCGGCCTTTCCCACCTTCACGGAGGCTTTGGCCCCTCTCGTCCCCCCCCCATGTAAGCCACACAGCAGCTTATGGCTCCCCTTTTCCGATCCCAAACCAGAAAAACTTCCCCTTTTGTTGCTGTTTTGATGTACCCTTTTACCCTCGAGTCCCCCCTCAACTGCGCGTTGTCAAGGAGATTGTCCTGAGAGTTCTCTTTTCTCGTCCTTGTCTGCCTTCAATATTTTAGTTCTTCAGAGACTGGTCCATGATTACCCCTTTCCGGATTCGTGGTAACCTTTCTCCTTTTCAAAACCCCCATTCATGAGTTAAGCAGGGAACGGATGTCTTTTATTTCAGAGATGTTGTCCCGTCTGCCACTTTCCCCCTGACCAATTGATTTTTTTTAGGACTTCCACTGTGAAGCACCGCCTGCAAAGGTTGCTTTTCTGCGGATTTCCTTCTTTCTTTTGGCCCTCTGAATTTTCCCAGGATTTTATAGGCGCCCCTTTCTCCGGATTCTTATCTTCGTCCGTCAAAACGACTGCCCATAGACTCTCCCTGATTCCCTAGACGTCGTTTTCCCTGGTTACGAATCCTTCTATCCAATCTTACCTTTCGGCCTCTCCCAGATGAAGCCCTGGCGGGTTGGAGCCACCCTTCCAACATTTGGGATTTAACTTCACTTTTGCCTCCCGATGAATTCTTCCCTCCTCTCTTAGGATACTCTTTTCCCGGTCGTTCCTCGCCTTCTCCCTTTGATAATTCGCTACTTCTTTTCCATCTGTCCAAGGCGCAGGTATTTGGGACCGCTATGTTTTGAGGTTCCCCCCCTCCCATCCTCGTTCTTTTTTGTGGTGTCTTTCCTTTCCCCTTCCTCTTGTCAGATTTCTCCCTTTGTTCCGTGAACACGCTCTTTCTGTTGATCACGTTGAACGACGAGATGGTGCGTTTCTTGCTCGGCTTCTCCCTAAAACTCTAGCTCACGTGCCGGCGTCGCTAACTAGTCACTAATTTTTCTTCTGTCCCTCCCCCCTGTCTCCCTTTGGTTGGAACTTTTTTCTCAGCAAGAATTTTAATGAGGATTGTAATAGATTCTAGCTCAGACTTGTCGTGTTAGCCACCCCTTTCCCCCCCTGACCCAGACCTGGTTTGAGGTTAGATTTTTAATGGTAGATTTTTTTTGTCAAAGGAAATGAATCCGAATCCCCAAACCGGACCTGTTCGAGAACACACCCCGTCTCCAGACCCGGTACACTTCCCGCTTCCCCGCCATTTTTCCTTTTCCTCTGTTTCCCTTCTGTTTCCCTTGAAGCGCAACCCTCCCTCTTTTTCATCTTCGGTTTTGCACTCGGTCCCCCATTTCCTTTTGTCCTTCGCGCCAGCACAGCTTCGGTATCAGTCGTTTACTGAAATAAAGGACGTAACTATACTATCATTTAGGAGACATTTCAGTATAGAATGGGAAAGATTTTCTTGCGCGATTTTGCAATACTACCAGTCGCCCACTCCATCTGCAGGCCAAGTTTGCTCCTCGGTTATCTTTGTTCTTACTCATTTGCAGACCACAAGAAGGATACGAAACCTTGAATTTTGTTTTTTACGGCCCTGGGCCGCCACGGCTTTTCTTGACCCAATTTGTCTCTCTTTGCTTTCCACCTCCTTAGTTTCCCGATTGTTTCCGTCTTCTATTTTTCCGGCCCTGGAAAAGTAGAGCTATGTTTGCTCGAAATCAAATCCGCGAACATCGTTCCTCCTCCCCCGGCCGGCGAGAGAGGTTTTCCCGCCTCCGGATTTTTCCGATTTTTGTTCCTTTTTCTTACCCCCGGGAGAGGCCTGTGACGGTACTTCGACTCCCTCCCATCCTCCTTTCCCTTTCCAGGAGAGAAAGAAACTCGGCTCTTCTCCGCCACCCCCCCTCCAGGCAAGCGAATTCCCATTCTCTCAGGGACCCGCGTATCTGCTCAAATACGGAACTCCCGACGTCCGAGGACGGAATATACCACTCGAACTTTTCGCGCCCATCGTAAATGGACCCGGAGCCTTCCCTGTTTCCCTCTGATACCATGGTGTTGTATTAGGTACTTCGTGCGAGTATTAGACCCGTTCAAGCAACCCCGCCTCAGTCTCAATCGAAGATCTCAATCTTCCCCCCTTGGTAGAGGAGAGGAAGTGAGATTTCCGATCCCCCTCTGCAATTAAGGAAGGGTTTTTTTAATCCTCCCCGTTTTGCTGAACCTCGCCTTCCCCCATGGCGCTGGGTTAACCAAGTTGTTTCGAGCTAGTTTTTGTGAGAGGGCAGGTGCTACTCCGCAGGTTTAACGCTACGGACTATGACGCCTCCCGGCTTGAAACGAGTACTGAACAGACGGCGCTCTACCGGTGCCTAGTCCCAGGAATGTGATCGGCGATTCTAGGCTTTTCTAGATAGAATTCGACTCCAGCGCCCCCCCCTGTCCCTCTCCCCCCTCTCGATACTGCCGCGGGTCGTTGATCCGCTAACCCCGTTTAGATCTTTCTATATTCTCTCCTCATTGCGTCGAGCGCTTTTCGCGACTTAGGAAGAATCACTAAGCCCTCGGCTTGAGCTCTACTACAGTTTTTTTAGCATCCAGAGAGTCGCCGCCTCTCCGGGGACTTCTCTTTTTTCTCTCCAGTCACGACCCCGATGGTCCGGGAGAAGGAGAGTGTTCCCCCCCCTCAGCTGACAGACAGGCGTCCCTGAGGAAGAAGATTATACCCTTTGTTTTTTTTCATTCGACGCGCTCGCCGAGCTGTCCGCATCTGCGGGCCCATGCGCGATATCTTTGGTTGATGTAGTTGCGAATATAGAGCTACCTCTTTCCCCAAAGGACGCGTCCGGCTTGCCTCCTTGGTTAGGGATTACGATCACCCCTCTCCGGTGCACAGAGTAGAAGCGTAAGACCGTTAATTTTGAGGGCTAAGATTGCTCCTTTTCGAGTTTTTTGACGATGCACAGAGCCCCCCAGAACCAATGCCGCGCCGAACCCTCTTCTCTTCTCCCGGATGATGCGATAACATCTCCCTTACAACTTTCTCCGGCCCCGTGTGATAGAGGGGTCCCTCCGACGTTCCCCTGTGTATTTGATGTTTTTTTTTTTGAGATGAACCTCTGTTCCTATTTTTTTCCCTTTTTTTGAATAGAGCCTCCGATTTAGGAGATAAGTTTAGTCACCAGGCGCCTTCCTCGCATAGTTTTGAAGCTTCCGACCCCGAAGATAGGGTCCTTTCATTCGTGATTTTTAGTTTTAGTACTCCCATTTAAGCTGACTTCCCTTCCGTGAAACTGAGCAGGTATGAACGCATAGAGAGTGAAGCCTCTTTGGCAGATTCTATGACCTTTCTTCGTCTTTGTTTTGCTGAGGTATTGCCTTGGTAGGGACCCATGCCCATACTTTTTTTTCCCCATCTTAGTTTTGACTTTATGAGAGAAGAAGTTTGTCCCTCCTTATCTCTCTATTTAATTACAGCCGTTTTTTTTCAGAGGAACCTTTTTCCCCTCTTCCCCCTCCGTCTCAATTTCTTTTTCCTTCTCTGGACCGGAATATGGATGGGGACATTCGGAAATGGAGGTCATCCCCACACACCCCACCACCAACCAAACTTTTTCTTCCCCCCCCCATGCCCCCCCCCCCCCCCCCCCACACAAACCCCCCCCCACCAACCCTCCCCCCCCCCCCCAACACCCACACCCTTGCAGCCAAACATGGAAGATCTTCGCCGCGGCAAGCTCAGGCGTACCCCTTCTCGTCCTTTTCCCTGACCGGGCTCTCTTTAGGAACGTCCTAAACCCTCAATTATGGACGCCCTTTAGTTCTACCGTCGCAGCGACCTGCTTTTGCACCGCTTGTTCGATCGTGCCAACCGATTCTAGACAGGTCGGACTGCATTCGCACGATGCGGTCCAAACCCGGTCCCTCTTACTTTTGTTCCTCTAGTACGCTGGAAGCCTTTACTCC